>PJUE01000191.1_pt1 | contig 64088 bp, 55 predicted proteins | sample 1512171 | NCBI WGS metagenome assembly PJUE01 (sample SAMN08177674, study PRJNA422409) | Feces metagenome, whole genome shotgun sequencing project. | isolation source: Chicken feces (3) enriched on wood chips: alkali lignin treatment | host: Gallus gallus | place: USA: Madison | collected 2015-01-15
CATTACGTGGAAGGCCCAGGAGCTTACCCCTCCCCAGCCCTCCCCTTCGCTGCGCGAAAGGGAGGGGGCCAAGGCCAGGCTGCTGCCTGCACCAGCACCGGTAGTGCCGAGCCATGCTCGGCAAAGGCTATCCCGCCAAACACCACAAACAACAACGCCTCCCCGATGAAGGGAGGCGTTGCAAAGATCAGATCATGAACCAGACGAGTTCCGCATCCGGCAATGCCGGATGCGCCCCCACCCAGATCAACGGCCGGTCTTGATCTCGGTCCACAGACGGGTATACAGCTTGTCCGTCTCCGGGCTGTTGATCGCGTAGGTGAACATCTTGGCGGCCACATCCTCGGCCGGGTAGATGGTCTTGTCGTCGCGGATGGCCGGGTCGACCAGCGAGGTGGCCGACTTCACCGGGTTGGCGTAGTGGGTCACGTTGGTGTTGTTGGCGGCCACCTGCGGTTCCAGCAGGTAGTTGATGAAGGCATAGGCGTTGCCCGGGTGCTTGGCATCCTTCGGAATGGCCAGCATGTCGAACCACTGCGGTGCGCCTTCCTTCGGGATGGAATATGCCACTTCCACGCCGTTCTTGGCTTCCTCGGCGCGGTCACGGGCCTGGATGATGTCACCCGACCAGCCCACCACCAGGCAGGTGCTGCCATTGGCCAGCGAACCCACGTACTGCGAGGAGTGGAAGTTCTGCACGTATGGACGGATCGACTTCAACAGGTCGGCCGCCTTCTGCAGCACGGCCGGGTCGGCGCTGTGCGGGTCTTCGCCCAGGTAGTGCAGGGCCACCGGGATCATGTCGGCCGGGGTGTCCAGCAGGGTCACGCCGCAGTCCTTCATCTTGGCGATGTTTTCCGGCTTGAACACCAGGTCCCAGCTGTTGGCGATGTCAGCGCTGCCGCCGAAACGCTCCTTCAGCTTGGCCACGTTGTAGCCGATGCCGGTGCTGCCCATCATGTACGGCACGCCGTACTGGTTGCCCGGGTCCTGGCCGGCAATGCGCTGCATCACCGCCGGGTCGAGGTTGGCCAGGTTCGGGATCTTGCTCTTGTCCAGCGGCAGGAACACGCCGGCCTGGATCTGGCGGCCGAAGAAGTTCAGCGTCGGCACCACGATGTCGTAACCGCTGTCGCCGGTCAGCAACTTGGTCTCGACCATCTCGTCACTGTCGAACACGTCGTAGGTGACCTTGATGCCGGTGGTCTTCTCGAAGTTCGGGATGGTGTCCTCGGCGATGTAGTCCGAGTAGTTGTAGACGTTGAGGACCTTGGCCTCGCCGCCTTCGGCGGGCTTGGCGCCCTCTTCCTTGCCGCCGCAGGCAGCGAGCAGGGAGATGGCGACACCAACGGTGAGAATGCGCAGATTCATGGGTTCTCCAGTGGGATCCGGGAGCGGTATGGGGGACCGGCCAGGCCGGGTGGTGGCCTATTGTCCCATCTGCGGCGCCTTGATGTGTAGAAGGCCCTGGTCCTGCCCCGGGAGGAGCGGCGTCAGCCGCGAAGCCACCGCAATAACAAACAACGCAGAGCTACCCCTCCCCGCCCTCCCCTTTGCTGCGCAAAAGGGAGGGAGACAAGCCTTGCGCTCAGACATTCAGCAGCAGGAACTCCCGCTCCCAGGAGCTGATCACCCGGAAGAAGGTCTCGTATTCCTTGCGCTTGACCGAGATGTAGGCGCGGCAGAAGCGCCGCCCCAGCAGCTCCTGCAGGGCGTCGCAGGCCTCCAGCGCGTCCAGCGACTCGCCCAGCGAGCGCGGCAGCTCGTAGCCCAGCTCCTTGGCGTTGCCGGTGATCGGCGTGGTCGGCTTGAGCTGTTCGCGGATGCCCAGCAGGCCGCAGGCCAGGGTTGCCGCCATCGCCAGGTAGGGGTTGGCATCGGAGCCGGCAAAGCGGCTCTCCACGCGGTTGTTTTCCAGGCTGTCCATCGGCACGCGCAGGCCGCAGGTGCGGTTGTCAAAGCCCCATTCCACGTTGCTCGGCGAGACCTCGCCAAACACCAGCCGGCGGTAGGAGTTCACGTTGGGCGCGAAGAAACCCATCGCCGCCGGCACATACTTCTGCAGGCCCGCCAGGTAGTTGTCGAAAATCTCGCTGTACTGGCCCTCGGTGCTTCCGGCAAAGACATTGCGGCCATCGCTCAGGCGCACCAGGCTCTGGTGGATGTGCATGGCACTGCCCGGCTCGGTTTCCATCGGCTTGGCCAGGAAGGTGGCGTAGATGCCGTGGCGCAGGGCCGCCTCGCGCATGGTGCGCTTGAACAGGAATACCTGGTCGGCCAGGGACATCGCATCGGAGTGGGTGAAGTTGACCTCCAGCTGCGCCGCGCCGGATTCGTGGATCAAGGTGTCCACGTCCAGCTTCATTGCGTCACAGTAGTCGTACATAAGATCGAGGATGGGGTCGAATTCGTTGACCGCGTCGATCGAGTAGGACTGGCGGGCGGTTTCCGGGCGACCGGAGCGGCCGGCCGGTGGCAGCAGCGGGAAGTCCGGATCGGTGTTCTTCTGCACCAGGAAGAACTCCACCTCCGGTGCCACCACCGGTTTCAGGCCCAGTTCCTCATAGGCCACCAGCACCCGCCGCAGCACGTTGCGCGGCGCCAGCTCGTGCGGCTGGCCGCTCTTGGTGTAGCAGTCGTGGATGATCTGCGCGGTCGGGTCCGTCGCCCACGGCACCATGCGCACCGTGTCCGGGTCCGGGCGCAGGATCATGTCCGCGTCGGCCGGCGAGGTCAGCTCGTAGTAATCGTCCGGGAAGTCGCCGGTCACCGTGGTGGCGAAGATGCCTTCGGGCAGGCGCGTGCCATAGTCGTGCGAGAACTTGTCGGCCGGGATGATCTTGCCGCGCGCGTTGCCGGTGATGTCCGGCACCAGGCATTCCACCTCGGTGATGTGCCGCTCCTTGAGCCAGCGCAGCAGCGAGCTTTCTTCCTGTACGGCGGCGGCGGTCTTGCGGGTGCGGGGGCGCGAAGTCATGGGGAACCAACTTGTTTGTGTAACCGATAGCGGCGACAGGCCTCGCCGAAGGCTTGGAATATGCCCAGATGGAACGGGTTTTCGGTAACCCGCCACTCCGGGTGGAACTGCAGGCCGAGCAGGAAGCCCGGGCCGGGGCCACGGAAGGCCTCGACCAGCCCGTCCGGTGCCCGCGCCTCGATCTGCAGGCCTTCGCCCAAGCGGGCAACGCCCTGTCCGTGCACCGAGTTGACCATCACCTGGCTGCTGCCGGCAATCTCCGCCAGCATCCCGCCAGGGCTGAGCTGCAGCGGATGCGCCGGCCCATATTGCACCGCCAATGATGACGCTGGGTCTTCACGGTGGTCGGCCAGGCCGGGCACCTCGTGCACCCGCGGGTGCAGGCTGCCGCCGAAAGCGACGTTGATCTCCTGGAAACCACGGCAGATGGCCAGGATCGGCAAGCCCATTGCCAGCGCCTGCGGGATCAGCCCGAACACATTGGCATCGCGCGCGGGATCATGCGGATTGCCCGGCCAGCTGGGTCCACCGGCGTAATGGTGCGGCTCGATATTGCTGGTGGCGCCGGTCAACAGCAGGCCATCAAGGGTAGCCAGCCACTGCGCCGGTGGCAGCGGCGGTTGCAGCAAGGGCAGCAGCAGCGGCATGCACTGCGCGCCGTCAACAACTGCCCGCACGTACTTTTCACCGACCACGTGGAAGGGATGTGAACCGATCGGTTTGCTGTCGGTGGGCAAGCCGACCAGCGGCAGGCTGGCCATGGGTGAAGCTCTTGAGACGTGCAGGCACGCTACCCCTGCCCCGCCCAATAGGCAACCGCAGCGCATCTGCCATTCAACTGCGCGGCCGCACAATAGCGCAGGTAACGGGCCTGCCTGCGCACGCCGCAGACATCCAGGTCGTTACACTTCCCGCCCCTGATCCGGCACAGTGCCCGTGGACGCCGCTGCATCCGTTTATCCCCCCAGCTGGTATGCCGCCAGCCAACCCGAGCTTGCCCCCCATCCGCCGCTGCGCGGCCAGACGCGTGCCGATGTGGCGGTGCTGGGTGCCGGCTACACCGGCCTGACCGCGGCACTGGCGCTGGCAGAGAAGGGCTACAAGGTCACCGTAGTGGAGGCCGAGCGCATCGGCTGGGGTGCCTCCGGCCGCAACGGCGGCCAGGCCATCGTCGGCTATGGCTGCGAGCAGGACACCCTGGAAGCACTGGTCGGTGATGCCGACGCGCGCCTGCTGTTCGATTTCTCACGCGATGGCATGCACATGCTCAAGCAGCGCATTGCCCGCCACGGCATCGACTGCGACTGGCGCGACGGCCACGCCAGCGTGCCCATCCATCCGCGCCAGGAACGCGCCCTGCGCGCCGACATCGAGCGCATGGCGCAGCGCTACGACTACCCGCTGGAATGGTGGGACCGCGCCCGCCTGCGGCAGGAACTGGCCAGCGAACGCTATCTGGGCGCAATGTATGACGCGGCCAGCGGCCACCTGCACCCGCTGGCTTATGCGCAGGGCCTGGCCGGCGCGGCCACAGCAGCGGGGGTCACCCTGCACGAGCAGTCACCGGTGATCCGCCTGGAGCGTGGCACACAGCCGGCGTTGATAACCGCGCAGGGCCGGGTCGATGCCGATTTCGTGGTGCTGGCCGGCAATGCGTGGCTGCAGGACATCGCCCCCGAGCTGGAAACGCGGATGATGCCGGTGGGCACCTACATCGGTGCCACCCAGCCGCTGGGCGCCGAGCGTGCACGGGCCTTGATCCGCAACGACATGGCCGTGGCCGACGTCAATTGGGCGCTGGATTACTTCCGCCTCAGCCGCGACCACCGCCTGCTGTTTGGCGGCCAGGCCAATTACTCCGCGCTGCCGCCACCGGGCCTGCGCGCCAGCATGACCCGACGCATGCGGCGCGTATTCCCGCAGCTGGCCGATGTCGAGCTGGACTACGTGTGGGGCGGCTATATCGACATCACCCGCAACCGCGCCCCGCACTGGGGCCGGATCACCCCGAACGTGTACTTCGCCCAGGGCTTCTCCGGCCACGGCGTGGCCAGCACCGGCCTGGCCGGCGAGGTGATCGCCGCCGCCATTGCTGGCCAGGCGCAGCGGCTGGATGTGTTCGAGCGCATCCCGCACGGCGTGTTCCCTGGCGGCAAGGCCCTGCGCATGCCGCTGCTGGTGGCGGCGATGTCCTGGTACAAGCTGCGCGACCTGCTGTGGTGAGGCGGGGAATCGCGATACCGAATTGCGGATGAAGGGCGCGGACCACCGCGGGCGCGGGACAAGCGTTTGCCCATCCCAAAACCCGAATCCCAGCTGCGCACCGCCTCAAGTTCTTACGCTGGCAGCCGCTACACCCTCCGATGCTCCCCATACCCGCCACCCCTGCCCCAACCTCCCCGGCCAGCTTCGACAGCCCGTCGATCACGCCGCTGCCGCAGCGCATCCTGCTGGTGGAGAACTCGCGCACCTTCACCACGATGCTGCGCGAGGCCATCGAACAGCGGCTGGAACTACCGGTAAGCGTGGCCTCCAGCCTGGCCGAGGCCGGCGAGCTGCTGGACCGGGAAAGCGGCTGGTTCCTGGTGCTGACCGGGCTGGTACTGGCCGACGGTGACCGCGACCAGGTGGTGAGCTACTTCGTCGACCGCGGCCTGCCCACCATCGTGGTCAGCGGCGTCTACGACGAGGACCTGCGCAAACGCGTGCTGCAGCAGCAGATCATCGATTACGTGCTGAAGAACACCCCCGGCAGCGTCGACTACCTGGTGTGGCTGGTGCAGCGCATGGACCGCAACCGGCGCATCGCCGCGCTGGTGGTGGATGACTCGCCCTCCGCGCGCGCCTATGCCGCCGCCCTGCTGTCGATGTATGGCTACCAGGTGATCGAGGCCGCTGACGGCAGCGCAGCGCTGCGTGCGATCGAAGCCGACCCGGCCATCCGCCTGGTCATCGTCGACCAGGAGATGCCCGGCATGGAGGGCGTGGAGCTGACCCGCCGCCTGCGTGCCCTGCGCGCACGCGACAAGGTGGCGGTGATCGGAATTTCCGGCAATTCCGATCCCTCGCTGATCCCGCGCTTTCTCAAGAACGGTGCCAACGACTTCCTGCGCAAGCCGTTCTCGCGTGAGGAGTTCTTCTGCCGCGTATCGCAGAACGTGGACCAACTGGAGCTGATCGGCACGCTGCAGGACCTGGCCACCCGCGACTTCCTCACCGGCCTGCCCAACCGCCGCAGCTTCCTGGAGCAGAGCCAGCGCCAGCTGGCCAGCGCCGGTACCGGCGATGTATCCGTGGCCATGGTCGACATCGACCATTTCAAGCACATCAACGACAGCCTTGGCCATGAAGCCGGCGACCAGGCCATCCGCGCGGTGGCCGGGGTGCTGCAGGCACATACCCGCGGCCACGACATCAGCGCCCGTTTTGGCGGCGAGGAATTCTGCCTGCTGGTCGCCGGCATGAGTGCCAGCGAAAGCACCCGTCACTTCGAGCAGCTGCGCGAGGCCATTGCCGCACTGCACCTGCAGTTCGCCGAGCGCAGCCTGCGCATGACCGTCAGCATCGGCGTCTGCCGCATGCCGCTGCGCGCCGGCGCCCTGCACCAGCTCATCACCGAGGCCGACCGCCAGCTTTACCTGGCCAAAGCCGCCGGCCGCAACCGCGTATGCAGCGTGCAGTTGCCCTGAGCCCACCGCAAAACTGAACGGACGCCACCGTCAACCACCGCCATTGATCCAGATCAACGCGAGCACGCCCCGCCCTGCCTAGAGTGCAGTCCAGACACTCAGAGGGGAACCGCGGTGGCACTACTGGTATGGCAGGACGATCTCAATACGGGCGTGGAGGTCATCGACCACCAGCATATGCGCATCGTGGAGATGCTCAACCATCTGCATGTCGCGCAGAAAAGCCTGGAGCGCGTGGCCGTTGCCGAGGTGATCGATGAACTGGTCGACTACACCATGTCGCACTTCGCCTTTGAAGAAGAGCTGATGGAGGAGGCCGGCTACCCCTTCTGTGCCGCCCACAAGCGCGTGCACGAAGTGTTTGGCAAACGCGTCTCCGAATACCGCATGCGCTTCCAGGCCGGTGAGGATGTCACCGACGAACTGCGCAACATGCTCTCGCGCTGGCTGTTCAACCACATCCGTGGCGATGACAAGGCCTACGCCGAGCAGGTGAAACGCCACCTCAACCAGTTCGCCAAGGACCACCAGGAAAGCAGCTGGCTGGGGCGCACGCTCAAACGCCTGTTCCGCTGATCCCGCATGTGCAGGATCGGCACGGTGCATGCCCTCCCCTCAGTGCAATCGCCCGTGCCGGTCCTGCCTCCTGTCGTTCACCCCTGTTCCCGTGCCAGGCGTTGTTGGCGCCGGCCGATGGCCAGCAAGGCCAGGCCGGTCACCACCGCGGTGGCACACAGGTAGCCGCCGACCGCGGCAATGCCGAATCTGCCGGCCAGCCAGGTAGCCGCATACGGTGCCGGCGCAGCGCCCAGGATGCCGGCCAGGTTGAACGACAGCGACGCACCGGTATAGCGCACCTGCACCGGGTACAGGCTGGCCAGCATGGTGCCGCAGGGCCCATAGGTCAGGCCCATCAGGAACAGACCCAGGGACAGGAACAGCAGCACCTGCAACGGATGACCTGCCTGGAACAGCGGCTGGAACAGCAGACCGAACAGGAAGATGCCCAGCGTCGCCCACAACATCGCCTTGACCGTGCCATGCCTGTCGCCGTACAGCGCGGCCAGTGGAATGCCTGCCGCGAAGAACAGGATGCCGACCATCTGCAGCAGCAGGAAGTCCTCGCGCGCATAGTGCAATGCAGAGGTGCCATGACCCAGGGTGAATACCGTCATCAGGTAGAACAGCACGAAGGTGGCAAATGCCGCCAGGGTGCCCACCACCACCGCAAAGCCATGCGTGACCAGCACCTCACGCATGGGCAGCTGCACCCGCTCGCCGCGCTCCAGCGCCTTCTGGAAATCCGGCGTCTCGCGGATGTTCAAACGCACCCACAGGCCAACAATCACCAGCAGCGCACTGGCAATGAACGGCACGCGCCAGCCCCAGGCCAGGAAGCTGGCGTCATCCAACACCCGCCCCAGCAGCAGGAAGGTGCCAGCCGACAGCAGAAAGCCCAGCGGTGCGCCCAACTGCGGGAACATCCCGTACCAGGCGCGCTTGCCTGGCGGCGCATTTTCGGTGGCCAGCAACACCGCACCGCCCCATTCGCCGCCCAGCCCCAAGCCCTGGCCAAACCGGCACAGCGCCAGCAACAACGGCGCCAGCATGCCGATGTCGTGGTAGGTGGGCAGCAGGCCGATCGCCACCGTGGACAGCCCCATGGTCAACAGCGCTGCCACCAGCGTGGCCTTGCGACCGATGCGATCACCGTAGTGGCCAAACACTGCCGAGCCCACCGGCCGGGCGATGAAGGCCACCGCAAACGTCGCCAGCGACTGCAGCATGGCGGCATTGCTGCTGCTCTCGGGGAAGAACAACTTCGGGAACACCAGCACCGCCGCCGTGGCGTAGATGTAAAAATCAAAGAATTCGATGGTTGTGCCGATCAGGCTGGCCGCCAGGACGCGGCGCGGGGAGTTCAACGGGGCAGAGCTGGCGGTTGTCGACATGGTGGTGGCGGCGGAAACAGTGACCGCAGTCTGCCACGCAGCCCTCGGTTCCCCGCAATTGGTTGCAGGCGACACGGATGTCACGCAGCGCCGACGTGCTGTCCTGGCGCCAGCCCGCCCAGGCAGGTTGGCGGGAGGCGCGCTGCCGACATGCCCGATACCGCCCGGGACCGTGTCGCGTGCCACCTATCACGCTTTTCCGCCCGCTTTTACCTGGCTGTAACGCAGCTTGTCCGAGCGCCGTTTACGCTCGGCAAGTTCCTTGTGTACCTCCCCCAAGCATCAGGAGAATCCCATGAGCGAATCCACCCCGCGCTTCGACCACGCCCCCGACGCAACCCGCCGCTACTGGCATAACACCCCCCTCAACACCCTGCCGCCGCCGGACATGGTTGGCAACTACCAGCGCTTCAAGCCACTGCCCACCGAAGGCATCGAAACCCGCAAGGCCTGGATCGTCGGCGGCGGCATCGCCGGCATGGCCGCTGCCTTCTACCTGATCCGCGATGGCCATATGCCGGGCGAGAACATCACCTTGATCGAGGGCCTGGATATCGAAGGAGGTTCGCTGGACGGTGCCGGCAATGCCCAGGATGGCTATATCGTGCGCGGCGGCCGCGAGATGAACTGGAACTACGACAATCTCTGGGACATGTTCCAGGACGTGCCGGCGCTGGAACTGCCCCCAGGCTTCAGCGTGCTTGACGAGTACCGCTTGGCCAATGACGCTGACCCCAACTGGTCCAAGTCACGATTGATGCACATGCAGGGCCAGGTAGTGTCCGACTTCAGTCGCTTCGGCCTTACCCGCAAGCAGCAATGGGAGGTTGTCAGCCTGCTGCTCAAGCGCAAGGACCAACTGGACGACCTGACCATCGAGGATCACTTCAGTGATGGGTTCCTCACCAGCAATTTCTGGTTCCTGTTCCGCTCCATGTTCGCCTTCGAGAACTGGCACAGCCTGTTGGAAATGAAGCTGTACATGCATCGTTTCCTCGACGCCATCGATGGCTTCGGCGACATGTCGACACTGGTGTTCCCCAAGTTCAATCAGTACGACACCTTCGTCACCCCGCTGATCAAGCTGTTGCGCGAGAAGGGGGTGCAGGTGAAATTGGGCACGCAGGTGCTGGACATGGACTTCGAGCTGCAAGGCGAGGAGCGCACGGTCACCGCACTACATACCCGCAGCAGGCAGGGCGACGGGCGGCTCGAGGTGGCTCCGCGCGACCTGGTGATCGCCTTGACGGGCTCGATGACCGAAGACACTGCCTATGGCGATCTCGACACCGTGCCGGTGCTTGCAAAGCGCCACGGTGGCCCCGCCGAAGGCAGCAGCTGGGGTCTGTGGCGCAACCTTGCCGCCAAGTCGCCGGTGTTTGGCAAGCCCGACAAATTCTGCGGCGACATCGACCGCTCGATGTGGGAGTCGGCCACTCTCACCTGCAGGCCGTCACCACTGGTTGACAAGCTTGCCGCGCTGTCGGTCAACCCTCCGGATTCGGGACGTACAGTCACCGGCGGCATCATCACCTTCACCGACTCCAATTGGGTGCTGAGCGTCACCATCAACCGTCAACCACACTTCCCGGGCCAGCCGAAGGACACCGTGGTGATGTGGGTCTATGCGCTGCTGATGGACCAACCGGGCAATTTCGTCAAGAAAACGATGCCCGAATGCACCGGCCGCGAGATCATTGCCGAGCTTTGCCACCACCTGGGTATCGCGGACCAGCTCGATGCCATCCTGCCGCATACCAAGGCACGTCTGGCGCTGATGCCCTACATCACGGCGCAGTTCATGCCGCGGGCAGCGGGTGATCGCCCACAGGTGGTGCCGGCCGGCTGCACCAATCTGGCCCTGGTGGGCCAGTTCGTGGAAACCGCAAACGACGTCGTTTTCACCATGGAAAGTTCGGTGCGCACAGCGCGCATCGCAGTCTACAGCCTGCTTGACCTGCCAAAGCAGGTGCCGGACCTCAGCCCCACCCAATACGACATACGCAACCTGCTGAAGGGTGCGCGCGCCCTCAACAACGGCGAGCCGTTCATTGGTGAGCGACTGTTGCACAAGCTGCTGGACGACACCTACTTCGCCCACATCCTGCCGCCGCTGCCAGACAGCGAAGGTGAAACCACCCGGCGCGAGCGTCTGGAAACAGAGCTGGTCGCATTGCGTGACAAGGGCGGTGCGGTACTGCAGGGTTTCGCACAGTGGCTGGACCGCTTTGCCTCGCAGTTGCGCAAGCGCAACGGGAGCTGATGCCAGCGGCGACATCGCCGGGAGCCACGTACCCGGCGATGTCCTGGTAGATCACGGCCGCAGGCCGGCCGGATAACCCCTCGCAGACATATTCTTGCCCTGCCCTGCACATCCGTTAACCGCCCTTCCGTGCCGCTGCGCCCCTGCTCCAGGATTCACGCCGCGGTACAGGATCGACCGTTTAGGGTTTGACCCGCGCCACAAGCGCGAGGAATCCGAAGGAGCACACCATGACCAGACGCCCCCTTTGCACCGCCCTGCTCAGCGCAGGCTTTCTGATGGCCGGCATCGGCCTGGCCCAGGCCCAGGACGCGTTGACCGCACCACAGGTACGCGCCCAGCTCGAAGCGCAGGGCTATACGGATGTGAAGGACATCAAGTTCGACGACGGCATGTGGGAGGCCGATGCCAGGAGTGCGGATGGCAGGCAGGTCGACATAAGGCTGGATCCACGCAACGGCACCGTCTACCCCGACAAGGCGGTCTCGCAGTTGAGCGAAGCCGATATCCGCGCGCAGCTGTCCAGCGCCGGCTACACCGGCGTCAGTGATGTAAAGCTGGACGACGGCATGTGGAAGGCCAAGGGCAGGACCGCCGGCGGTGAGAAGGTCGAGGTCCACCTGGACCCGGCGACCGGCGCGGTGGTTGCCCAGGAAAAGGATTGATTGCTGCGAGGCGGTGCCAGACTGGCACCGCCTCGCTCATGCTCAGGCAAATGCATCCATGAACAGGAAGCTGCCTGGCTGGCGCTGGTAGTGATCGATCATCGGCACCAGCCGCTGGAAGTGCGCGCTGGCGCAGTGTGCATCCAACGCCGCGCGATCGGGCCATTGCTCGATGAAGATGAAATGGCCGGGATCGTTCCGGTCGATGAACAGATCGTAGGCAATGCAAGCGGGCTCAAGCCGGGTTTGCCGCACCAGTTCGCGGTACAGCGGCAACACATCGTCGATGTGCTCGGGCTTGATGAAATCCTGCGCGATGACTTTCAGCATTTTCGGGAACGGGGTTGGCAAGTTGGCGCCCAACCTTGGCTGCAGATGTTGTTGCTGGCAAGCGCTGTGTTCTTTTTGTCGTAGCAAACGGGAGGCGGGGACTGTTGCTGTTGCTTGCAAAGCTCCAGAGCCAACCCCTCCCCAACCCTCCCCTTCGCTATGCGAAAGGGAGGGGGCAACAGCTCCTCCCCTTTGGCGCAGCCAAGGGGGAGGGGGCGACAAAGCGGCAATCATCAGCCCTCCAGATTGATCCAGGTCGCTTTCATCTCGGTGTATTTGTCGAAAGCATGCAGGGATTTGTCGCGCCCATTACCCGATTGCTTGTAACCACCGAACGGGGCGGTCATGTCACCGCCGTCCCAGTAATTGACCCACACACTGCCAGCACGCAGGCCGCGCGCAACACGGTGCGCGCGCGCGATGTCGCGGGTCCATACACCGGCCGCCAATCCATATTCACTATCATTGGCCAGCTGCAGCGCCTGCTGCTCCCCATCAAAGGCGATCACCGACAGTACCGGGCCGAAGATCTCCTCGCGCGCGATGCGCTGCTGCGGGCTCACCTCGTCAAATACCGTGGGCTCGATATAGCAGCCACCCTCCACCACCTGCGCGCGCTTGCCGCCCAGCAACAGCCGCGCGCCCTCGGTCGTGCCTGCTTCGATATAGCCCAACACGCGCTGCGCCTGGGCCTCGTCCACCATCGCGCCCATCGCCGCTTTCGGCTCGAAGGGATGCGCCGGCTGCATGTGCCGGCCGTGCTCGACCACCCGTGCCACGAATTCATCCTTGATCGAGCGCTCCACCAGCAGCCGCGAGGCCGCGGTGCATACCTCGCCCTGGTTGTAGAAAATGCCGGACGCAGCGGCTGCCGCCGCTTTGTCCAGGTCATGCGCATCGGCAAACACGATGTTCGGGCTCTTGCCGCCGCATTCCATGTAGGCGCGTTTCATGTTCGACAGGCCCGCACACTGCAGCAGACGCTTGCCCACCGCAGTGGAACCGGTGAAGACCAGCCCGTCCACGTCCATATGCAATGCCAGCGGTTCGCCCGCGCCCTTGCCGTTGCCGGGCACCACGTTGAACACGCCGTCAGGAATCCCGGCCTCGGCTACCAGTTCGGCGAAGCGCAGTGCGCTCAGCGGCGACTTCTCCGAGGGCTTCAGCACCACCGAGTTGCCGGCCGCCAATGCCGGTGCGATCTTCCAGGCAGCCATCAGCAGCGGGAAATTCCACGGCACGATGGCAGCGATTACCCCCAGCGGCTCACGGGTAATCAGGCCCAGCTCGTTGGCGCCGGTTGGCGCCACTTCGCCATATAGCTTGTCCACCGCTTCGGCCGTCCACTGGATGCAGCGGATCACTCCGCCGATATCGACACTGCGCGCCTCGGCTACCGGCTTGCCCATGTCCAGGGTTTCCAGCACCGCCAGTTCATCGGCATGCCGCTCGACCAGGGCCGCCAGCTTCAACAGATGGTGCTTGCGCTTGGAGGGCTTCAGTGCAGCCCAATGCCCGGCATTGAAACTGCGTCGTGCGGCGGCCACCGCGCGATCAACATCCACCTGCCCGCACTCGGCCACCCGCCCCAGCACGCGCCCGTCAATTGGGCTGATGCAGTCGAAGGTGGCGCCTGACGCGGCATCCACGTACTGGCCATTGATGAACGCGCGGGTACGCAACGAGACGCTGTCGGCCAGCGTCTGCCATTGTTCGCGGATATGGGGGCTGTTCATGGTCGTTTTTCCGGTGGTGGCGCGTTGCGGTGATGCGTTCATGGTACGCCGCCGCCCCTGCACAGCCGGTGTGGATACCCAAACCGGCGCGATTGCAAGGGTTGGCGCTGACCGTCGCGGGCTTCACAATGCCGGCCCAACGTTTCAACCGGCAGCGCAATGGACATCATCGTCAACCAGGAACTCAAGGCCTACATCGACCCGCTCACGCAGGACGAGCATGACGCGCTGGAGCGCAGTCTGCTGGCCGAAGGCTGCCGCGATGCACTGGTGCTGTGGGGCGATGTGCTGATCGACGGCCACAACCGTTACGGCATCTGCAGCAAGCACGGCATTCCGTTCAACACGGTGCAGAACACCCGCTTCAAATCCATGGATGACGTGCACCTGTGGATGATCGAGCAGCACCTGGGCCGCCGCAGCGTGTCCGATTACCAGCGCGGCGTGCTGGCGCTGCGCAAGCGCGACATCCTGGAGGCGCGGCGCCGTGCTGAACAGGAGCAGCTGCGCCGCGAAAGCGACGGCGAAGCCACCCTCAGCGAGGCCGGCGACGATACCGACACCCCGCCGTGGGAGCCGGCACCCAAGCTGTCCAAGGCCGATCTGGCCCGCGAGGCCAAGCTCAGCCCCAGCCAGGTGACGATGATCGAGAAGATCCACGAGCACGCCACCGCCGAGGTGATCGAGGCGATGCGCGTGGGCGCGATCTCGCTGAGCGCGGCAGCCACCGTGGCCAGCCTGCCCGAGGAAGAACAGCGCGCGGCCGCGCGTGGTGGCAAGGACGAGCTCAAGCAGGCCGCCAAGCGCGTGCGTGAAAGCAAGCGCAAGCCCAAGCCGGCGCGTGAGGATGCCGATGACGCGGCGCAGCCGCTGAGCATGGCCGAGGCCGATGGTCTGGACGGCAGCAGCGAAAGCCCGGAAGTTCAGGCCCTGCGCCAGCGCGTGGCCTCGCTCACCGCCGAGAACCAGGCCCTGCGCATGGAGCTGGACGCACTGCGTGCGCGCATGCTGGCCGCCCAGGCCGAGCCTGCAACCGAGGCTTGATCGCGCCGAGCCCGGCCCCTAGGCTGCTGACATCCCTGCAAGGAGCATGTGATGGCCTCGGCCTCCCCGGAACTTGAAAGCTTTGTCCGCGATGCGTTGATGCGCGGGCATAGCCGCCAGCAGGTCAGCACCGCCTTGTTGGCGGCCGGCTGGAGTGAACAGCAGATCAGCGGCGTGCTCGACGGCTGGGCCGAGGTGGACTTTGCCCTGCCGGTGCCGCGCCCGCGCGCCTCCTTGTCGGCGCGCGAGGCCTTTGCCTACCTGGTGTTGTTCAGCACGCTGTATTTCTTCGCCTGGAACCTGGGCAGCCTGCTGTTCCAGCTGATCGAATACCTGCTGCCCGATCCGGCCGATGCCGACTGGCAACGCCTGCGCCTGGACGGCGGCATCCGCTGGGCGATCTCGGCACTGGTGATCGCGTTCCCGGTATTTGCCTTCGTTGCCCGCCGGGTCAGCCTTGATGTTGACCGCCACCCGATCAAGCGCCTGTCACCGGTACGCCGCTGGCTCACCTACCTGACCCTGTTCGTCGCCGCCATCGTCCTGATCGGCGACCTGACCGCGCTGGTCTACAACCTGCTCGGTGGCGACCTGAGCCTACGCTTCGTGCTGAAGGTGGCGGTGGTCGCGGCCATCGCCGGTACCGTGTTTGGCTACTACCTGTGGGATCTGCGCCAAGAGGAGGTAGACGCATGAGCCGCACCCCCTGGGGCAGCCGGGTCCTGTGGGCCACCGGCGTGGTCACCGCCGCCGCCATCGCTGCCGGCGTATGGGTGATCGATTCCCCCAACCAGCAGCGGCTCAAGCGCCTGGATGGCGCGCGCCTGTCCGAACTGCAGGCGCTGGACAGCGCGGCCCGCAGCTATTGGCGCGAGCACGATGCCCTGCCCGCCGACATCCACGCCCTGCTCGAGCAGCCCGGGGTGGCACTGTCCAGCAGCGACCCCGCAGGCGGTCCGGACTTCAGCTACCGGCGGCTGGATGCGAGCCACTTTGAACTGTGCGCACGCTTTGACACCAGCAGCGCCGATGGTCCGCGCCGCGCCGCGCTCAACGAATGGGCGCATCCGGCCGGGCGACACTGCTTCCGCCGCACGCTGGCCCGCAACGATGACGCCTGAGCCGTGAGCCCGACCGCTGATCCCCGCCGCGCGCAGCTGCGCCGGCTCAAGGCCTATGCGCTGGCGATGCTGCTGGCCATGCTGGCCGGCTTCATCGTCAGCCATATCAACGGCGAGCGTGGCATCTGGGCCTGGGTGGGCGCGTTCTGCGAGGCCGCCACGGTCGGTGCACTGGCCGATTGGTTCGCGGTGGTGGCGCTGTTCCGGCGCCCGCTCAACCTGCCCATACCGCACACCGCCATCATCCCGCGCAACAAGGCACGCATAGCCGACAGCCTGGCGGTATTCGTGCGCGATCACTTCCTGGAGCCGGAAGCACTGCTGGCCAAGCTGAAGGTATTCGACCCCGCCACCCGCCTGGGCGAATGGCTGTCGCAGCCGGCGCAGGCCAGGATGCTGGCCGGCATGGCGCGCGGCTGGGCGGTGCAGGCGCTGGATCTGTTGGATGAAGCCGCCGTGCGCCGTTCCATCCAGGGCTTTGTCGTCGCCCAGTTGCGGCAATGGAACGCGGCGGCCACCGCCGGTGAACTGCTGGGCCTGCTCACCGCCGACAACCGCCACCAGCGCGTGCTCGATGAAGGGCTTACCCGCGTCGCCCACTGGCTGGACAACGACAAGGTGCGGCAGCAGGCCTCGGCGCTGATCGTGCGCTATATCCGCAAGGAATGGCCCAAGCTGGCCAGCACGGTGGACTGGGTCAAGCCCATCGACGAGATCGGCGATTCGCTGGCGGACCGGCTGGCACGCGCAGGCCTGGAAGAACTGCAGGCCATCCTCTCCCAGCCCGAGCATCCGCTGCGCCAGGACTACGCATTGTGGCTGGGCGATTACATGCGCCGCCTGCGCGAGGACCCGGCATTGGCCGCCAAGGTGGACGCACTCAAGCAGCAGGTGATCGACCACCCGGCCGTGCAGGACTACGTGCAAGGCCTGTGGCAGCGCATCCATGAGTACCTGCGCAGCGACCTGTCCCGCGAGGACTCGGTACTGGCCGGGCACCTGGAACGCAGCCTGGGCCGGCTTGGCGCCAGCATCGGCAACGACCCGGCCCTGCGTGATGCCCTGAACCAGCACATGCTGTCCGGTGCGGAGAAGCTGACCAACCGCCTGCGCAGCGGTGTCACCGAGCACATCGCCCAGACCGTGAAGGGCTGGGACGAGAACAAGCTGGTCGAACAGCTGGAACTCAGCGTCGGCCGCGACCTGCAATACATCCGCTTCAACGGCACCCTGGTCGGCGGCCTGATCGGCCTGCTGCTGCACGCCCTGACCGGCTGGTTGAAGTTCTGATCAGCGCAGCGGCAGGGGCGGCGCCGGCAACGGCGCTATCGCTGTTACAGCGGGGCGTTTCAACAAGCTCCGCTTCGCGGCTTACGCCGCTCCTACCGCCACAGCATGCCGTCTCCTGCCGCTGCGTTGCGCCTACCCTTTTGCGGCCAGCGCCTGCAGCGCCGTGGCCAGCCTATCCACCTGCGCGGTGGAGGTGAATATGCCCGGCGTTACCCGCACGCATGCACCTTGCGCCAGCCCATCACGGTGCACGGTGAACACCCCATGCTGTTCCAGCAACTGACGCGCCACCGCCACGTTTTGCTCCAGCGTGGTGCGGCCATGCAGGCGGAACGATGAAATGGCGCTGCTGCTGGCCGTCTCATCGCTACCGATCAGCTGTACGCCGGGCACCTCCCGCACCGCATCGCGCCAGCGGTTGCGCAGCAGCAACAGACGCTCGCGCTTGGCCTGCACACCGATGGCCGCGTGGAAATCCAGCGCTGCCGGCAAAGCCAGGAAGGCGGCGAAATTGGCGGTACCGGTATGCACGCGGCTGGCAATGCCACGATCCGGGTCGCCCATGTAAGGGTCGATATCCGCGACCCGCCCGCGTCGCACATACATCGCCCCGACACCTACCGGCGCGCCTATCCACTTGTGCAGGTTGATGCCGACAAAGTCCGCCCCCAGCTCCGCCACCTGCATGTCCACCTGCCCCACCGCATGGGCAGCGTCCACGATCACATCCACGCCACGCGCACGCGCCATCGCCGCGATCTCGGCCACCGGCAGCAACATGCCGTTGCGGTGGTTGACCTGGGTCAGCAGCATCAGCTTCAGACGCGGATGCCTGCGCAGTGCATCGGTGTAGACCTGCAGTGCGGTCGCTGCGTCGCAGGGTTCGGGCAGGCTGATCGCCACCGGCGCCGCGCCACGCCGTTGCTGCAGCCAGCGCAGCGCGGTGATGGTGCTGTCGTAGTCGATATCGGCATACAGCACCTGGTCACCAGGCTGCAGCCGGTTGTACCCACCGATCAAGGCCTGCAGCGCTTCGGTAGCACCGCGGGTCAGCACAATCTCATCCTCGCCAACCCCGAGGAAGGCGGCCAGCCGTTGTTGCACCTGCCGCGCACGCGGCGGGAAGGCGACGCGGCCAAACCACGCATTGCCCTGATTCACCTCCGCCGTGGCCTGCTGGTAGGCCTGCAGCACGGGGCATGCCATCGCCCCCCAATAGCCGTTGTCCAGCATCACCACGTCATCGGTGAGATCGTACTGGGCGGCCACTGCCGCCCAGTACGCTTCATCACCGGCCAATTGCCGCGCGGTTTTCCCGGCTGCCGTTGGCAGCGGCGCTGGCGCTACCTTTGCCAGGGCCGTGCTGGCGACACCTGCCAGCGGCAGCCAGGCTGCCGAGCGCAGCAATCGACGTCGGTTGCTGTCCATGCTCAGAAGCTCAGCCGGTATTCGGCATACACATTGCGCCCGTCAGTGTCGTAGGGAGCATTGCGCGAATAGATCAGGCCACGGCTGGCCTGGAAGCTTGCCTCGTCCGGATACCGATCAAACACGTTGTCGGCGCCCACCCGCAGCGTATGCATCGCGTTGATGCGGTAGCTCACCGCCAGGTCGAAGAACTGCATGGCACCAAAGCGCTGGAAGATGTCGCCGGTGGCATTGCCGGAGGAATCGGTCCACGCGCCGTATTGGCGCAGCTTGCCCAGCAGGCTCCAGCTGCCCACCTCATAGTTGGCGCTGAGCGTGCCCTTCTGCCGCGGCAGGCGTTCTTCGAACACCACCCGCTGACTGGCGTTGGTCGCCACACCGGTGGTGCCCTTGTCGACCTCGGTCTTGTTGTAGTTCCAGCCCAGGGTCAGGTTCAGGCGGCCCGCGCCCAGCTCGGTGGCGTAGCTGCCAACCAGGTCGATGCCGCGGGTGGTGGTGTCGAAATCGTTGGTGAAGTAACTCACCGAGGTATAGCCCATCGGATTGGCAACGCCAGCCGGTATCTGGAACGAGGCCGACTGGCTGAAGCGATCGGTGACCTTGATGTCGTACAGGTCCACCGAGCCGGAGAAGCCAGCATCGTTGCGCCACGTCAAACCCAGCGATGCGGTGCGCGACTGCTCCGGCTTCAGGTCCTTGGCACCCAGCATGCGTGCCAACGGGTCACTGGGCGACAGTCGGCCGGAGGTGAATACCTGCAGCGTCACCGTGTCCAAACCCTGCTGGGTATTGGTGGTATAGAGCTGGCCCGGCGTCGGTGCGCGGAAGCCGGTGGATACCGAGCCACGCACGGCCAGATCGGGGGTGAACTCGAAGCGCGAGGATAGCTTGCCATCCACGGTCTGACCGAAGCTGGAGAAGTGCTCATAGCGTGTGGCCGCACCCACGCTCCAGCGCGCGGTCATTGGCACCTCCACGTCCACATAGGCGGCGTAGCTGCGCTGATCCCAGCTGCCGGCGTTGTCCGGGCTGAAACCCGGTGCACCGTTGGAGTTGCCGGCCAGGCCAGCCGCAGCGCCGGGGCCGATCGCATAGGAGGCCGGATCACCGGCATCCACGCTGTAAGTCTCCTCGCGGAACTCGGCACCAAAAGCCACGTTGACCGGCGAGGCCAAGGCGGCCAGCGGCAGGCTGTAGACGAAGTCGGCATTGAGGTTGCGCTCTTCCTGGCTCAGGCGGCCGAGGTAGAACGCGGTCGGGCTGTCCGGGCCCAGCGAGGCGTTGATCGAGTTGCCAAGGCTGTACTCGATGCGGTTGCGGCCGTAGCTGCCGCTGACATCCCAGTCCAGGTTGTCGCCGGCATGCCCGCGCGCACCGAACAGCAACTGCAGGTCATCGTAATCGGTGCCGTACTTCGGGCTGAAGCCGGTGGGGTAGAGATCACGCACATCCCAGCCCGGGAACAGCGCGGTGGTGTTGTAGACCGATGCGGTGCCGTCCGGGTTGCGCCAGTTGAAGTCACTGACGCCATCGCCCTTGCCATACAGGCCATAGCCATAGACTTCGATGGCGTCGCCCAAGTGGTGCTTGAGGTTGAAACCGACACGCTTGTTCTCAAGATCCGGCTGGCCCCAACGTTGCACCGGGTTGGGCACCTGCAATTCCGGATGCGCCTGCTGGAAGGCAATGGCATCGGCGCGCTGGCGGGTACGCGAGGTGGCGTCGGACTTGTCGTAATCGGCAAACAGCGACAGGCTGCCGGTGTCGCCCAGTGCAATGCCGGTGCGTGCACCGATAGTGCGCGAGGTGCCGTCACCTTCGCTGTACTGCGACAGGCCCATGGTCACGTCGGTGCCGATGCTGTCGTCGAGGATGATGTTGATGACACCGGCAATCGCATCGGAGCCGTACTGCGCCGAAGCGCCGTCGCGCAACACTTCGATGCGCTGGATGGCGCTCTTGGGAATCTGCGCCAGGTCCGGCCCCTGCGCGCCGCGCGCGCCCAGCAAGGCGGAGCGATGGAAGCGTCGGCCATTGACCAGCACCAAGGTCTGGTCCGGCGACAGACCGCGCAGCGTGGCCGGGCGCACGAATACCTGGCCATCGTTCATCGGCATGCGCTGCACCACGAACGAAGGCACCAGCTGTGCCAGCACGTCGGCCAGATCAGCGGATTCGATGCCGCGGATTTCTTCCTGCGAGAACACATCCACCGGTGCCAGCGTATCGAACTGGGTGCGATTGGAACCACGCGTACCGGTGACGATCATCGCATCCAGCGTGGTCGCCTTTGCCGCCGGCGTTGCCTCGATCTGTTGTGCCCTTGCGCCGGTTGCAGCGCCCCCTGTTACCAACACGCCTACTGCAATCGCCAACGCACTACGCTTCACTTGCTGCTCCGTAATTGAAAGAACGCTGCGCCTGCCGATCGGCAGCGCGCGCCGCATTGTCGTAACAGCCTGTTGCCCGACGATGACAGATGCACACCCTCACGGTATGCAGAGAAACAACAGACGCTTGCCTGTGCCGTAGCTCGCAGGCCCCAGGCATGCAGATGCAATAGCCACGCCGCTGCAGCGGACCAGCCCAATCGGGAACGCCGGCATCGACGACACTTTTGCTTGCTTAATCAAATGCGAACAATTATCGTTACCAGGTAGGCAGTACGCCCAGCTCCGTGCGGCAAGAAGGCTTCACTTCTGTCCCGCCACGCCCCGTGTACCCCCGATATCCGAACTGATGCCATGCGTGCCGTTGTTGCAGGCCACGCCATGCATGCAGGCCAACTGGCGGGAGCAGCATGACCCGGGGCATCCACGCATCGCGTGGGCTGCGCCGTGGCGATTCCTGTGGTTGGCAACCTTTTGCCCAACAGGAAATCATCATGTCCCCCCGTACCAACCTGCCCCGCCCGGCACTGCTGGCTGCCGCGCTTTCCGTCGCTGTGAGCAGTATTGCGCTGCCGGCCCTGGCCGAAGAAGCGGCCCCTGCCGCCACCACCCTGGACGCGGTGAAAGTCGTCGCCGAAGGCGAGTTGCCAAACTCCTACACCGTCAAGCATGCGCGGACCGCGACCAAGCTGGACCTGTCACTGCGTCAGACGCCGCAGTCGGTGACGGTCATCACCCGCCAGCGCCTGGACGACATGGGCCTGTTCTCGCTATCCGACGTGATGGGCCAGGTTACCGGCGTGCATGTGTCTGTCACCGACAGCGAGCGCATCAACTACGTCTCGCGCGGCTACAACATCACCAATTTCCAGGTCGACGGCATGCTCAACACGTTTGGTGGGTCGATCAAGACCAATACCGACAACGTGATCTACGAGCGCATCGAAGTGGTGCGTGGCGCCACCGGCCTGACCACCGGCGCAGGCGATCCGTCCGGCACCATCAGCTTCGTGCGCAAGCGCCCCACCGACACCGTGCAGATGGGCGCAAACCTGACGCTCGGCCGTTGGGGCAACCAGCGCATGGAGTTCGACATCGGCGGCCCGGTGGCCTGGGACGGTCGCATCCGTGCCCGCGCGGTCGCTGCCAAGCAGCAAAGCGATTCGTTCCGCGATGTCTACAAACTCGACAAGAACGTGTTCTACGGCATCATCCAGGCCGACGTCACCGACAGCACCCTGCTTGAGCTCGGCTACGAGTACCAGTCACCGGAGACCTCCGGCGTGACCTGGGGCGTGGTGCCTTACTGGGGTGTGGACGGCAAGCCGGCCAAGCTGCCGCGTTCGACCAACATGTCAGCCTCGTGGAGCCAGTGGCCGATCGTCGAGAAGACCAGCTTTGCCCGCATCGAGCAACAGCTCGGCGCCGGCTGGGCGTTGAAGGGCAGCTTCACCCACGCCGACCGTGAAACCGATGGCAGCGTCTGGTACGGCGCCAATGGCTTCCCGCGCCCGGATGGCACCGGCGTCACCGCCTACCTCTCTCACTTCGCCGAACAGAGCACGATGGATGTGTTCGACGTGAACGTCGGTGGCAACTTCAAACTGTTCGGCCGCGAGCACGAGCTGGTGTTTGGTCTTGGCGAGTCCGTGCGCAAGGGCGAGTACCCGTCCATCACCATCCCCGACTATCCCGACGACTACGCGCAGGTGCCGGACTGGCGCAATTGGACCGGCAACATCCCGGAACTGCCGATCGTGCGCAACGGCTACCTGGGTTCGGAAGATGAATTGAAGCAGCGCGCTGCCTATGTCGCCGCCCGCCTGCAGCTGGCTGACCCTCTATTGGCCGTCGCCGGTGCCCGCTACAGCACCTGGGAGACCAAGACCTGGCGTTACACCTACGACACCGCCGGCAACCGCACCGGCACCACCCGCACGGGCTACAAGCCGGAGAACACGCTTACCCCGTATCTTGGCCTGATCTACGACATCAACAAGTACTTCAGCGCCTACGCCAGCTATACCGACATCTTCCAGCCGCAGAACTACCGCGACAAGAACAACAGCTACCTCGAGCCGGTGGTCGGCGACATGTGGGAAGCCGGCTTCAAGGCTGAATTCTTTGATGGCCTGCTCAATACCTCGGCCGCCGTGTTCAAGGGCGTCAAGGACAACGTCGCCGAACTGGACGACAGCGTACCGGTGAACTCGTTGCCCGATGGTTCCAGCGCCTACCGTTCCACCGGCAAGGGCAACAAGGTCAAGGGTTGGGAAGTCGAAGCACAGGGCAGCCTGGGCGAGCACTGGAACCTGTCGGCCGGCTTCGCCCATACCACCACCTACAGCCAGGCAGGCGTTCGCCAGAACACCACCACCCCGGTGGACACCTTCCGCCTCAACACCAGCTGGCGCCCGGGCGGTGCCGAAGGCCGCTTCTGGCTGGGTGGCGGTGCCACCTGGCAGAGCGAGATCTGGCGCAACAGCAGCAAGCCTGCGACCGACTACCTGACCAGTGGCGCACTGGTCAGTGCGCGCATCACCCAGGACTCGTTCTACCTGCTGAACCTGTCGGCGGGCTACCGCTTCAACGAGAACTTCAGTGCCCAGCTCAACGTCAACAATCTGCTGGACAAGGCGTACTTCAGCAACGTGGGCTTCTACAACGGCGTGTACTGGGGTGAGCCGCGCAATGTGCTGCTGACCCTGCGCTGGAAGCTCTGATCCCTCCAGGGAAACCACTGCGACGCAGTGGCGGCCAGGGACGGCCGACTTACACCACGCCACCGGCACCGCCGGTGGCGTCCGTAGTGATCCGACTATGCAGGTCTCCGTGGACAGCACGCCTCTCGCCAGCCCCTGGTACACCCGTTTTGGCAGTTTCCTCGCACGCCCCTGGTTGGGCGTGTTGTCGCGCTCGCTGGCCGCCATCGTTGGCGGCTATGCCTTGGCCGCCACTTGTTCGATGTTCTTCGCGGTGGCCTTGCCGATCGCCCGCAGCCAGGCGGTGCTGACCGGCATGCTGGTCGCCATCGTGTTGTGCGCCTGCGCCGCGTTGTGGGCGTTCGCCACCCGCAGCGCTTTGCGCGCCTGGATCGGCATCCTGATCCCGACCACACTGCTGTGGTTGGGCGCCCAGTGGTTTGGAGCGGCCGCATGAAGAACGGATTCCGCCAATCGATGGCCTGGCTGCATACCTGGACCGGTTTGCTGGTCGGTTGGTTGCTGCTGCTGATCTTCATGGCTGGCACCGCCAGCTATTACCGCGAGGAGATCAGCCGTTGGATGCGGCCTGAGCTGCCGCGCAGCACGGTCAGTGCCGACCAGGCCGCCGCCAATGCACTGGCCTTCCTGCAGCACAAGGCACCGCAAGCCGAAAGCTGGAATGTCAGTTTGCCCGACACACGCAATCCGGCCATGCGCACGTTCTGGCGCAACCCCGAATCCATGGTCAAACCGCCAGCCGAGGGTGAGAAGCGTCGCCGTCGTGGCGGCGGCCGCTTTGGCGACGCCACCCTCGATGCCAACACTGGCCAGGAAGTCAGTGCGCGCGAAACCCGTGGTGGCGATTTCTTCTATCGCCTGCATTTCGACCTGCACTACATCCCGGTGATCTGGGCACGCTACATCGTCGGTTTCTGCGCGATGTTCATGCTGGTTGCCATCATCAGCGGCGTCATCACCCACAAGAAGATCTTCAAGGACTTCTTCACCTTCCGTCCGCAGAAGGGACTGCGCTCCTGGCTGGATTTCCACAACGTCAGCGCGGTGATGGCACTGCCCTACCACGCCATGATCACCTACACCGGCATCGTCACGCTGATGTTGCTATATCTGCCCTGGGGGGTGAAAGTGGCCTACCCGAACGACGAGGATGCGTTCTTCAGCGAGGCCTTCGCGCGCATGGCCGAGGTCGAAGGGCCGGCCCAAGGCCGCGCCGCGCCGTTGCCGATCCAGCAATTGCTGGACAGCGCGCGCATGCACTGGAATGGCGCCGAGGTTGCCGGCTTCGTGATGCATCGCCCGGGTGCGGCCAATGCAGTGATCGACATCCAGCAACGCGACGGCAAACGCCTGACCATCGACACCCCTTCGCTGCGCTATGACGCCGTCACTGGCGAGCTGCTGGACACCAGTCCGGGGGCCGGCGCTGCCACCCGAACCCGCGGCGTGATGTATGGCCTGCATCTGGCGCGCTTCGCCGATTGGGGACTGCGCGCCCTGTTCTTCATCTCCGGGCTGATCGGCTGCCTGATGGTGGCCAGTGGCGTGGTGCTATGGGCGGTGAAGGAAAGGCCCAAGCATGCCAAGTCCGGCAGGACCGGCTTTGGCCTGCGTCTGGTCGATGCCTTGAACATTGGTGCGGTCGCCGGCCTGCCGATTGCCTTTGCCGCCTATTTCTGGGGCAACCGCTTGCTGCCGCTGCAGATGGCCGAGCGCCCGGCTGCCGAAGCCAATGTGTTTTTCTGGGCCTGGGGCGCCGCCCTGCTGGCTGCGTTCATCTGGCCCAAGCGGATGATGTGGGTCTGGCAGCTGTACCTGGGCGCGGCGCTGTTTGCCTTGATCCCGCTGCTCAATGCCTTGACCACGCCGATCAACCTGGGCGCGACCATCGCCGCCGGTGACTGGGTATTGGCCGGCTTCGATCTGTGCATGCTCGCCTTCGGCGCAATGCTGGCGTACTGCGGTTGGCGCATGCAGCACTGGCAGCCGCCGTTGAGTGCTGCGGAGAAAAAGCGCAGGCAACAAGCGGCTGCGGAGGCGAGCGCATGATGTTGCTTGTCCTGGGTTTGGCATTCGCCGCTTTTGTTGCGCTGTCCTTTGCGATGGAAAAGCACCAATTGGACCTGCACGGCAAGGCGGCTGCGAGCACTGCACGCATGCAGCTGTGGCGCTGGCTGGGCTGGGGCCTGCTGACCACCGCATTCGCGCTGTGCGTGTGGCGACACGGCTGGGCGCTGGGGCCGGTGTGGTGGTTGGGTGCGATGACGGTCGCCGGCCTGCTGTTGGCTTTCGGCCTGTACCCCTACCGGCCGCGCTGGATAGCGCCTTTGGCGTGGGTGTTGCCGGTAGTGGGGCTTGCAGCAGCAAGCCTTCTGTAGAGCCGAGCAAAGCAAAAACACCCCTCCCCAGCCCTCCCCTTCGCTGCGCGAGAGGGAGCGAGCACCGGTAGCGCCGAGCCATGCTCGGCTGGGGCATTGCCGAGCAAATCAAAAACACCCCTCCCCAGCCCTCCCCTTCGCTGCGCGAAAGGGAGGGAGCACTGGTAGCGCCGAGCCATGCTCGGCTGGGGCATTACCGAGCAAAGCAAAAGCACCTTTCCCCAACCCTCCCCTTCGCTACGCGAAAGGGAGGGAGCACGGTCGGCGGCGGCTTTATCGGGCAGGCCTCTGCCGAGCATGGCTCGGCACTACCGGCGACACTGCTGCCGAGCATGGCTCGGCACTACAGGTGCGGCGGTTTAGACCCGGCGCAGTTCCCAGGCGCGGTGGATGCGGGCGTTGCGCTCGAAATCCGGGCCGATGGTCTGTGCGGAGATTTCGCGGCAATGCGCGAACTCGGCAATGGCGTTCTCTTCCAGCTTGAAGCGGCGGAAGTTGTTGGAGAAATACAGCACGCCATCGGAGGTCAGCCGCGCCATCGCCGCACGCAGCAGGCGCACGTGCTCGCGCTGGATGTCGAAATCGTCGGCACGCGCCGAGTTGGAGAAGGTCGGCGGGTCGCAGAAGATCACGTCGTAACGGTTTTTCTCCGCTTCCAGCCAGGTCACCGCATCGGCCTGCACCAGGGTGTGCTGGCTGCCGCCCTTGCCGTTGAGCGCGAGGTTGTCGGCACACCATTGCAGGTAGGTACCGGACAGATCCACGCTGGTGGTCGAGCTGGCGCCAGCAACTGCCGCTTCCACGCTGGCCACGCCGGTGTAGCAGAACAGGTTGAGGAAGCGCTTGCCGCGCGCTTCCTGCGCCATGTGCGTGCGCAGCGGGCGGTGGTCCAGGAACAGGCCGGTGTCCAGGTAATCGAACAGATTCACCCGCAGCAGCGCATCGTTCTCGCGCACCAGGATGAACTCGCCGCGCTGCTCGAAACGACCGTACTTGCTGCCGCCCTTGCCACGCTCACGTGACTTCAGCGCGACCTGCTCGGCCGGCACCTGGAATACCTCGCGCGCGGCGGCCAGCAGTTCATTGCGGCGACGGCGCACGTCCACATCCGGAATGGTGGCCGGTGCGGCGTATTCCTGTACGTGCAGGAAGGTGCGGTTCTTGCCACCATCTTCGCGGTAGACGTCGATGGCGGCCGCGTACTCCGGCAGGTCGGCATCGTAGGCGCGGAAGCAGGTGATGCCCTCGCGCGACAACCAGTTCTTGTACTTCTTCAGGTTCTTGCGCAGGCGGTTGGCCACCATCTGCGCGCCTTCGCTGAGTTCGCGCGGCTGGCCGGCGTTCTCGCGCTCGGGCACGGCAATCGGGTCACAGACGATCAGCGCGCATTCGATGGCGCCATTGAACATCTGGTACTTCTTGGCCGCACGCAGGCCGGTGGCGAAGGCCAGGTCGGCGCTGCCGCACAGCAGGCTTGCACGCCAGGTCGGCACCGCACGCTTGAGCGCATCACCAATACGGCGATACAGCACGGTGTCGGCGGCCAGGCGTTCATCGTAAGGGGGATTGCAGACCACGCAGCCGGTTTCCTGCGGCGGCACCTGCACGTCGGCCACGTCCCGCACGCCGAACCAGATGGCCTCGCTGACGCCCGCCACCTCGGCGTTTTCCTTGGCCGCACGGATTGCCGCCGGATCGATGTCGCTGCCGTGGATGACCTGCTTGAGCGCGGCACGACCGGCCTGCTCGCGCTCGCGCGCTTCGGCCATCAGTTCCTTCCACTGCGCCTGGTCAAAACCACGCCAGCGGCTGGGCGGGATGCTGCCGTGGCGCTGCAGGCCCGGCGCAACATCGGCGGCCATCAAGGCGCCTTCGATCAGCAAGGTGCCGCTGCCGCACATCGGGTCGAGCAGGCCACCGCCTTCGGCATGGATCTTCGGCCAGTTGGCGCGCAGCAGCACGGCGGCAGCCAGGTTTTCCTTCAGCGGCGCGTCGTTCTGCGCCATGCGCCAACCACGGCGGTGCATCGGGCCACCGCCCAGGTCGATGGAGATGGTGGCCCTGCCCTTGCGCAGCGAGAGGTTGATGCGCACATCCGGGAACTCGACGTTCACCGACGGCCGCTCCATGCCCTGGTCACGCAGGCTGTCGACCACGCCATCCTTGACCCGCTGCGCGGCAAAGCGCGCGTGGGTAATGGCGGTGCCGGACACATGCGCGTCCACCGACAGGGTCAGCTCCGGGCTGATGTGCTGGTCCCACGGCATGGCCGCCACGCCCTGGTACAGCGAGTTCTCGTCCGGGCAATCGAATTCCCGCAGCGGCCACAGCACGCGGCTGGCCAGGCGCGACCACAGCACCACCCGCTGCGCGTCGCGCAGCTCGCCCTCGGCATTGACCCCGGCAATGGTGGCGGTCGCCCGCGGCAGGCCCATCGCCAGCAGTTCGTCGGCAAGCAGGTATTCAAGGCCCTTGGCGCAGGAAACAAAGAAATTCACGGGAGATATCAACTTTCGAAGAGGGAAGCGGGCCAGCCAGGCGGGCAGGCACGGTGGCCGGCCCCGGGGCATCCAGGGCCGCTATTGTAGGCAGTTGCCCGCCGCGCCGTCGGAATCGGCCGGCGGCGGCGTTCACAATCCGCGCAGCAAGGCCTCGAAGGCCTGCGCCGAGGCGTCCACATGGCGCATCAGGCGGTGCCCATCATCGACCAGCAGCAGCCGCGCCCTGCGCTCGGCCGCCCAGGCGATCACCTCGGCGGCCGGGATCAGTTCGTCGTTCCAGGCGTGGACCACGCTGATCGGCACCGCCGCCGCGTCCAGCGCCGGCATCGGCCCCATCGTGGTGGGCGGCACCATCAGGAACAACCCGGCCACCGGCACCTGCAGCGAGGTGATCGCCGAGATATAGGCGCCCAGGCTGGATCCGCCCAGCACCAGCGGCCCGCGTGCCGCCATCTCGGCCGCGCGTTCGACCAGCCGCTGCAGGCGCGCCGGCACATCGCCGACCCGGCTGATCTCGTGCCTGGCGTCCAGGTCGGTGTAATCCGGGCGTTCGTGGCTCCAGCCCAGGCGTTCAGCCACCTCGGCCAGCGCTTTGACCTTGGTGGCGTCGGGGCCGCTCTCGAAGCCGTGCGACAGGATGCAGTGGCCGCGACTCATGGCTGGCGGCAGGTCATGGGGAAATTCATGGGTGAATGCTAGCATCCACCCATGCACCTGCCGCCGCCCATCATCGCCAAACCGCTGCCCTACGAACACCTGCTGGCGCAGCGCAAGCTCACCGACATCGACCTGGTGGTGATCCACTGCACCGAACTGCCGGACCTGGCTACCGCCCGCGAATATGGCGAGCGCGCCCTGTACGACAACGGCAGCGGCAACAGCGGCCATTACTACATCGACCGCGATGGCAGCATCCAGCAATACGTGGCCCTGGACCGGGTGGCCCACCACGTGCGCGGTATCAATCCGCGCTCGATCGGCATCGAGCTGGTCAACAACGGGCGCTGGCCGAACTGGTTCGACTCCAACCACCAGAGCATGACCGAGCCCTACCCGGAAGCGCAGATTGCAGCGCTGGTACGCCTGCTGGAATGGTTGCCACAGACCCTGCCGTCGCTGCGCTTCATCGCCGGCCACGAACAACTGGACACCGCCCTGGAACCGGCCAGCGATGACGCCGGCCGCAGCGTGCAGCGCAAGCTGGATCCGGGCCCCTTGTTCCCGTGGGAGCTGGTATTGCGCTCCATCGACCTGCAGCGGATGCCGGACTAACCCCGGCTACTGCGGCAGATACTGGAATTTCTCGCCAGCCGTCACCGCCAGGTCGAGGCGATTGACCGCCGGTGCGATGGGGCACACCACATGCGGGGTCAGCGCGCAGGGCGGGTTTTCGGCGCGGTTGAAATCCAGCACCAGCTTGCCGTCGCGGGGTTCGGCTGCGTACAGATAGCGCGCGCCGCCATAGGTCTCCCTGCCGCTGGTGCGGTCGGAAAACAGGAAGAACAGCTGCCGCGATGGCAGCGCCTCCTTGTCCAGTACCGGTTGCAGGCGGAAGGTACGCCCGTCCATCTCGAATACCGCTTCACCCGGCACCTGCGCCGGCAACGGCGTACCGATCGAGGTCAACAGCACCGCCTGCCGGGCCTGGGCATAGGGCTGCCAACGCGCCTGCACCTGCCAGCGACGGTCCACCGGAAAGTGCTCGATGCCCTGGAAGTTGCGTCGACGCGCCGAGCCGGGATCGCGGAAACGCCAGCCCAGTACGCTGCCCATGCGCACAAGATAGAACTCGGACGTACCCAGCCTGATGCGACTGGCCTCCTGCATGCCGGCCACCCCCGGGCGCAGTTCGGCCTGGCGCAGCGGGTGGCCATTGAGGGTTGCTCCGCTGCCGGGCTTGCCGTCGATGCGGGCATTGCCGTTTGCGTCCACCTCCAGCAGCCCCAGCTGTGCTGGGCCCGCCGGCAGCAACAGATCATTGCCCGGGGCACTGCCCAACCGGTAGCTGCCCGGGCGCAGACGCCCGGAGCCAATGTAACTGAGCCAGCCATCGCCGGCCCGCAGCCGTGCCAGCCGCTGCGCACGCCATTGTTCGACGTCGCGCGCGTACTGGCGCGCGTCCATCGCCGTTGACGCATCCGGCGCGGTGTCACAGCCACTCAACAACAGCAGCGCCAACAGCAGCACCAGGCCCATCCGCATTGTCATCGTTCCCCCCGGATCCCTGCGCCGCCACGGCGACGCGTCGTTTCAGCCCACAGCCACCGGCCGCCGCTCGTCACTGGACCAGCCACTCCAGGAATCGGCAAACACCCGCAGGCCCTGCAAGCCTGCATGCTCAAACGCCAGCAACAGATGGCAGGCAGTTACCCCGGAACCGCACATCACTACCGCCTGCGCGGGTGCGTAGTCACCCAGCAAGGGCAGCAGCTCGGCACGCAGTTCGGCCGCCGGCCGCATGTGGCCATCGCGCAGGTTCATTGCCAGCGGACGATTGACCGCACCGGGCACGTGGCCCGCAACCCGATCCAGCGGCTCCACCTCACCGCGGTAGCGCTCGCCGGCGCGCGCATCCAGCAACCAGCCCGGCGCCTGCGGCAAGCGTGCCTGCACCTCGTCGGCACTGACCACCTGCGCCAGATCAAACCTGCCCGGATAGGGTGCGGCGCGGGTAACCACCACCTGCGCGGCCTCCACTGCCTGCCCTGCCGCCTGCCACGCGGCCAAGCCACCATCCAGCACGGCAACCTTGTCATGGCCGATCAGCCGCAGCAGCCACCACAACCGGGCTGCGGCCATGCTGCCGTCTGCCGCGTCGTACACCACCACCTGCGTCTGCGGGGTGATCCCCCAACCGCCGAGCGTGGCCGCAAACGCCTCGCTATCCGGCAACGGGTGACGGCCGTGGCCGTGTTTGCCCAGGTCGGACAGATCCAGGTTCAGATCGGCATACAACGCTCCCGGTATATGCCCTGCAGCGTATTGCTCGCGACCGGATTGGGCATCGGCCAGTGAAAAGCGCGCATCCATCACCCGCACCGCGGTACTGGCGGTTGCGCGTGCGTCCAGCACCCGCGTTGCATCGGCCTGCAGGATCGCGGCCAGGCTGGCAACGTCCACCAGGGTGGTCCACGGCGGGCTGTTCGTAGTCATGCCACTTGCTCCAATCGACGACGCAGGTTGTAGAGGATGGCAGCCGTTGCGCCCCAGATGCGCTGACCGGGCCAGGTGTACTCCATCACGTGGCGTACCCGCCCGTGATAGTCCACCGGCACCTGCCGCAGGTTGGCCGGATCCATCAGGAAATCCAGCGGCACTTCGAACACTTCGGCCACCTCGCCCGGCTCGGGCCGGGCAACGAAATCCGGATCCACCACCGCCACCACCGGCGTCACCCGAAAACCGGTGATGGTGATGAACGGATCGAGGTAACCCAATGCCAGCACCTGGCTCGACGCCAACGCGATTTCTTCATCGCTTTCGCGCAGCGCCGCCGCCAGCGGGTTGCGGTCGCGCTTTTCCATGCGCCCACCAGGGAACCCGACCTGGCCGCCATGGTTGCGCAGCGCCTCGGTGCGCCGTGTCAGGATCACCTGGGTGCCGTGTGGGCGCGGCACCAGGCCGGCCAGCACGGCCGCTTCCACCGGTGGCCCGGGCGGCAGCAGGTCTTCCAGCTCGCTGCGGTTCCAGCCGGGGCCGTTCGGTGCATCCAGCAAGGGCAGCAAGGCCTGCTGCAGACGCTCCCGCCCGCCCAGCTGCGCTGCAAATGCCGTGCCATCGCGCGCACGCTGCGGCAGCTCCTGTTCCATCACCCGTTGACGCTCACGCTCGCTCATCGCCATCCACCCGCCAATTTCCGCACCCGTACGCCAGCAACCGCGGCAAAAGCCCGCCGGGTCCAAGGCGCAGATTCCGATACAGGGGCTGGAAATGAGACGCGGCGGTGGCGGAGCAACAAATTCATGCATCGCGCTAGCGTAGCGCGCCAAAGTGTCAGCGGACAGGCCAGATTGGTCGGCCGTGACCGGCAACGCAGCGCGACGTCCATACCCACAGGGATGTTGGTACCCCATTCATTATGTGACGCACATCAACTATTGAGCTTGCATTCATCCGAGGGCACACTCGGGTTGCCGACAGGGGGACACCGAACTACCCGTATTGCAGGCGCGTTCGCGCAGGCCTGATTTCAGGCCCTGTGAATTCGCCTACAGCCGGGTAGCGCCTTTTCGCTTCACTCTGTACGGAGTACGGAAATGAAATTGGCAAAACCTCTCCTTTTGCTCCCCGCACTGGCCTTGGCTGCTGCCTTGGTCATGGCCAGCGAACCTCCTGCTGCGGAGCAGACCGCCGACAACGGCATGGTCGCCGGCATCGACGCAAAGACGGGCAAGCTGCGCAAGCTCAGCGACAGTGAAATCCGCGCCTTGTCCGACAAGGCCAACACCATGCCTTCTGCTGCCCGCAGCAGCGCAGGCGCCAATGCCGCATGGGCACGCATACCGCAGACCGGCGCCGATGCCAGCAAGACCCTGCGCCTGCAGAGTAATGGCATGACCACGGCCGACCTGCCGCTGTCCTCGCTCAATGCATTGAGCGTGCAACGCGCTGCCGATGGCAGTGTGCAACTGCTGGAGAACGGCGCCGCGGTTTCCCATGATCGGCAGGAGGTGTCCAAATGAAGGCGCAACTTCTCTCGGCCATGGTCGTGGCCACGCTGTATGCCGCCTCCGCGCAGGCTGCCGTCATCACCCCGGTCAACCAGGACCCGGCAGGCAAGGGCCTCAATGACACCACCGCGCGTGCGCCGGAAGGCGGCAACCCCGGCGTGAGCGTTGGTGAACAGCGGCGCATCGTCTACCAGTACGCAGCCGACCTGTGGGGCTCGGTACTGCAGAGCAATGTGGAAACCTTTGTCGGCGCCAGCTTCCAGGACCTGGCCTGCACCGCCACCGGCGGCACGCTGGGCTCGGCCGGCGCCTCATGGGTGGCTGCATCGGCACCGTCGGGTGCTCAGTTGGGCATGATCTATCACGGCGCCCTGGCCAACGCCGTCAATGGCTCGCGCATCACCATCAGCAGCAGCGGCACCGACATCACCAGTCGATTCAATGCCAACCTGGGCGGCAGCAACCCCGACGGTTCGCCGTGCATGACCGGCTCGGGCTGGTACTACGGACTGGACGGCAACACGCCTGCCGGGCAGATCAACTTCCTGGACGTGGTGATGCATGAAATCGGCCACGGCCTGGGCTTCTCCGGCTTCGTCGGCTACACCAGCGGCCGCCTGGGTGAACGTACCGGCATCCCCAGCTACTACGGCTATTCCGACGTCTACACCGACAACGCCTACGACAACCTCACCGGCAAGCGTTTCACCGATGCGTCGATGACCAACGCGCTGCGCGCCACCTCGATCAAGACCCGTGGCGCACCCGCCTGGGACGGTGCCAGCGCCAAGGCACAGACCCCGCTGTGGCTGGATCCGGCACTGGTCCTGTCGGTCAGTGGCACGTCGGTGGTATCGCAGTTCTTCGGCACCGCGTCATTCGGGCCAGCGGCCACTGCGGCCAACTTCAAGGGGCCGGTGGTGGTGGCCAATGATGGCACCGGGCCGGACACCGCCGATGCCTGCGAGGCGCTGCCGGCAGGCAGCCTTGCCGGCAAGGTGGCCTACGTCAATCGCGGCACCTGCGCGTTTGAGATCAAGGCTGCCAATGTGCAGGCCGCTGGCGCAGTGGCCGCGATCATCGGCAATGTCGCCAGTTCCGCCGATCCGGGTACAGCGCCGGGCATGGCAGAAGACGCTTCGGTCAACGCCACCATCCCGACCCTCAGCGTCAATCTCAACGATGCCAACCTGATCAAGGCGGCAGCCCAAGCCGGCACTGCGATGACGGCCGCGCTTGGCAATGTCGCCGGGCAGATGGCCGGCGCCGATCGCAGCGGGCGACCGCTGTTGTATGCACCGGCGACAGTGGCCAGCGGCTCGTCGTTCTCGCACTTCGAGAGCGTGCTCAAGCCGGATGCACTGATGGAACCGGCCAACAGCGACAGCACCGATGCCGCGCGTATCGTTGACCTGACCCTGGGTGTGTTCGCCGATGAAGGCTGGGGCTTGAATGGCGGCAACGCCCGTATCGGCAGCTGCGATACCGGCGTGAAGCTGTTCAAGGCGCCGGGCATGATTGCAGGTGCCAACGTGCAGGCCCAGGACCGCCTGTGCAGGGTGGGTGCCAAGGGCAACCGTGGTCAGTACCTGCGCTGCATGAACGACACCGCCAGCAGCCTGAAGGCCATCGGCATGGTCAGCACCGTCGAGCAGGCAGGCATCCGCAGCTGTGCGGCGAAACTGACGTCGCTGTAAAAAACCGCAGCGACGTTCAGGCTTACCGACCGGCGCCCAAGGGCGCCGGTTTTTTTGGGGGGCCACCGGCGAGACCCAACGCGCGCCCACGGTCAGGTTGATGAGCCGCTCGCTCCGCTCCCTGCCCGTTCACTGGATAAAAAAACGCCGGTGTTGCCACCGGCGCTTTTCCTCTTACGTTTTGCTCGCGATTACTTGACGCTGACCAGCTTGATCTCGAACTGCACAGCCACGTTCGGCGGGAACGGGGTGCGCGGATCGGCACCGTAGGCCTGATCCGGCGGCAGGGTCACTTCCCACTTGGCACCGGCCGGCATCTGCAGCAGCGTGGTACGCATCGCCGCCATCTCCACTTCGCTCAGCTTGATCGACGGGATCGACTGGGCCGGGCGGGCTTCGGTCGGGCGCTGGCCATACGGGAACGGACCGGCGACTTCCAGCGCGACGGTGCTGGCCTGGGTCGGCTTGGCACCGTTGCCAGCTTCGATCACGCGGTACTGCACGTTGTTGGCCAGGCTCTGCACGCCCGGCTTGGCCTTGTTGGCGGCCAGGAACTGGTCGCTGCGGGTCTTGTTTTCAGCGGCGGCCTTTTCGTACTCGGCCTTGGCAGCCTGGGCACGGCCCTGCTCACGGCGCTGGAATGCCTCGACCGCCGGCTTCAGCTGGTCGGCGGTGATGGCCGGCTGCTTCTTGGCGTAGGCGTCCTGCAGGCCCTTGACCACCGATGCGATGTCCAGCTGTTCGCCACGGCCGGTGAGTTCGGCCAGGTTGTTGCCGTAATCGTAGCCAAAGTAATAGCTCAGCTTGCCCTTCTCGGACGAGACGTCCTGGGCGAATGCAGCGCCGGTAATGGCCAGAGCGGCCACGGCGACCGCGATAGAACGCAACTTCATCAAACAGTTCTCCAGGAAAGGTGTCTCAGGGCAACCATGCCGCTAGAGGCGACGGGTTAGGATAGCCGTCACAAAGGCTGTCCGCCACTGACGACGCCGATTCAGACAGGGCAAGGGTTCCAGTAGTTCCCGGCTCACTTTTTTTTAACTTTTCAGGAGTCCAGTTGTATGTCCGATGCACCGGTTTCTACCCGCACCCAGGATGGCATCCACACCATCACCGTGCAGCGCCCGGAGAAGCTCAACGCGCTCAACCGGCAGACGCTGGAGGCACTGGACGCAGCATTTGCAGCCGCCGCGCAGGATCCGGCGGTACGGGTGGTGGTATTGACCGGTGCTGGCAGCAAGGCATTCGTGGCCGGCGCGGACATCGCCGAGATGAACGCCCTGACCCCGGTCCAAGGCCGCGACTTCTCGCTGGTTGGCCAACGTTTGATGCGCCGGATTGAACGTTTGAGCAAGCCGGTCATCGCAATGGTGAACGGTTTCGCACTGGGTGGTGGCATGGAGCTGGCCATGGCCTGCCATCTGCGCATCGCCGCCGACAGCGCCAAGGTCGGCCAGCCAGAGATCAACCTGGGCCTGGTGCCGGGCTTCGGCGGCACCCAACGCCTGCTTCGCCTGGGCGGGCGTGCCGCCGCGCTCGAGTTGTGCCTGCTGGGTGCGCCAATCAGTGCCGAACGGGCGCAGCAGCTGGGCCTGGTCAACCGGGTGGTGCCCGCCGCAGAGCTGGAAGCAGAGACCACCAAGCTGGCCGTGCAACTGGCCAACGCCGCACCGCTGGCGCTGCGCGGCATCCTGGATGCGATCAACGTCGGTGGCGAATGCGGCATCGAGGAAGGGCTGGAATACGAAAGCGCACAATTTGGCCTGGTGTTCTCCACCCAGGACATGCGTGAAGGCACCAGTGCCTTCCTGGAACGCCGCAAGCCGGAATTCAGGAACTGCTGAGCCACGCCATGCCCGCCGCACACGCCCCGCCCCGCCAGCTGCTGCAGCTGGTACTGGACGACGCTCTGGATGCAGCGCTCGACGCTGGCCTGATGGACTACCAGCCGCAGGCCGGCGACGCCGCCCTGGACCCGCTGCACCCGGAGCTGCCACAACGCCTGCAACAGGCCCAGGAGCAACTGCGCACGGCCTGGGCTGCACGTGAGCGCCACCGCGCCCGTGCGGCGCGGCTGGCCCGCCGCGCCGCCGAGCGTGAGGCGCGACGTGCGCCAGCGCCCGCGGCCAACAGCAAACCTGCCCTGCCCTCGGCGGCGGCCGCGATCCTGGCACGGGCCAAGGCCAAGGCCGCCGGAAGCCCACCGCAATGACAAGCACCGCAGCGAAGAAGACCACGGCCCGCAAGGCCACCACCAGCAAGCGCCCGGCAAGGAAGGCCACACCCGCCAAGGCCGGCACCGCGCGCGGCAGCAAGCGCATGAGCGCAGCCGAAGTACTGGAGATGTTCACCCGCCTGCGCGAACTCAACCCACACCCCACCACCGAGCTGGAATACAACACTCCGTTCGAGCTGCTGGTCGCGGTCACGCTGTCGGCTCAGGCCACCGACGTGGGCGTGAACAAGGCCACACGCAAGCTGTTCCCGGTGGCCAACACCGCCCAGGCCATCCTCGCGCTGGGGGAGGAAGGGCTCAAGCGTTATATCGCCACCATCGGCCTGTTCAATGCCAAGGCCAGGAACGTGATTGCCGCCTGCGCCATCCTGGTTGAAAAATATGGAGGAGAAGTCCCCGCCGACCGTGCCGCGCTGGAAGCCCTGCCCGGCGTCGGTCGCAAGACTGCCAATGTGGTGCTCAACACCGCGTTCGGGCAGCCAACCATGGCGGTGGATACGCACATCTTCCGTGTTGCCAACCGCACCGGGCTGGCACCTGGCAAAGACGTGCGTGCGGTGGAGGATGGCCTGGTCAAGGTGATTCCCGCCGAGTTCCTGCAGGATGCGCACCACTGGTTGATCCTGCACGGGCGCTATGTGTGCAAGGCACGCAAACCGGATTGCCCGCAATGCGTGATCCGCGACCTCTGCCATTTCAAGGACAAGACCGCCGACGCCGCCTGAGCGTCGGCAGTTGCCATCTGCACGACACCTGCCGGTAACAGCGCACCTGCCAAATGCGCAGGTGCTTGCCCTGCCTGGGCCATAACAGTCGCCGGACTGTCACATTTACGCAATCTTTACAGCCTAGCCTTCGCAGCAACCTCAACCTGCCTGCAAGGCTACCCACCCAATGAAACCGCATCGCCAACTCCTCACCGCGGCCGTGGCTGCTGCACTGTTCGCGCCGGCTGCACACGCTGAAGTCGCCATCGACGTTATTGGCGGTTCCGAAATCACCTTCGAAGGCCTGGTCCAGGCCGACGGCAACTGGTTCGACAACGACAAGGCCGACCTGAACGGCGTTGCCAAGAACGGCAAGGACAGCGAGTTCGAACTGCGTCGCGCCGAGCTGGTGCTGAAGGGCAAGGGCCCGGGCAACGTCGAGTGGGTGGTGGGTTACGACGCCAAGGCCGACAAGTTCCTGGACACCAACATCAAGTACAAGCTGGGCGGCAACAGCAACCACTTCCTGCAGGCCGGCCAGTTCAAGCAGCCCAACAGCCTGGAAGAACTGTCCAGCACCAAGAACAACGACTTCATCTCCAAAGCCACCGTCACCAACACCTACGCTGTTGCCCGTCGCCTCGGCGTTGGTTACGGCGTCGGCGACGCCAACTGGTCGGTCACCGCCTCGGCCTTCGGCCGCGAGCTGACCCGCGACCTGGCCCATGGCAGCGGCTACGGCGTGCGCGGCACCTTCGCCCCGATCAATGAGAAGGGCAACATCCTGCACCTGGGCCTGAGCTACGTCGACTACGACACCGATGCCGACACCCTGCGCTGGCGCGCGCGCCCGAACGCCGACCTGGCCACCGTGCGCCTGGTCGACAGCGGCGACCTGAAGGATACCGACCGCCTGAGCACCATCGGTGCCGAAGCCATGTACGTGCATGGTCCGTTCAAGGCCCAGGGTGAGTACTACAGCTCCAAGGTCAAGCGCTACGACCACGACAACTACAGCACCGACGGCTACTACATCAGCGGCGTGTGGAACGTCACCGGTGAGACCTGGGGCTACAAGGGTGGCACCCCGAGCCTGGGCCTGCCGGATGAGCCGGGCCGTGGCATGTGGCAGCTGGGTGCACGCTTTGACAGCATCGACCTGAACGACGGTGGCCTGCGTGCCCCGGCCGTGGCTGGCGGCGCCCCGCTGGTGGACGGCGTGCTTGGCGGCAAGATGGACATCTGGACCGTGGGTGCCAACTGGTACTGGCGCTCCAACTTCAAGGCCTCGCTGAACTACGTGATGGTCGACAGCAAGAAGTACAGCACCAGCAGCCGCGCTTTCGTCAGCGACAAGCCCAATATCCTGGAAGCCCGCCTGCAGTTCTTCTGGTAAGCAGCGACTGCAAGCAGTACACGGACGCCCCGCAAGGGGCGTCCTTCGTTTGCGGCAACGGTATGCTGTGGGTGGATGCCCAGACCGGACGCCACCATGCGCCTTGCCTTGATCGCAACTCTGCTCGCCCTGCCCTTCTTCGCCCAGGGCCAGGACTGTGGCGATGACAGCGCCGCGCGCATCACCCGCGCATACCAGCAGCGCGACAGCCAGGCCCTGCCCGAACGTACCGGCTGGGCCATCGACGCCAGCCGTGGCGCCTGCCGGGTGTGGCCGGCCGACACGCGCCTGACCTTGATCGCGGTGCCATTGCTGGGGCCGGAAGAAGCCAATGGCGACGTGCAGGCCGGCGACCTTGACGTCCTGGTCGTTGACAGCAACACCTTGCAGCCGCGTGCCGCCCTGCGCCTGCCCGATGCGGTCAGCAGCGATGCGATCCGGGTTGACGGCATCTATCTGGATACCGCCCGTTACCGGCTCGCCGCCGATACCCGTGCCTTTGGCGTGCGCGTCACCCGCAGCGGCTCCTCCCGCGCCAATCCCTTCGGCGAGGAACAACTGCAGTTGTTCGTGCACGACGGTAGCCGCCTGCAGGCAATCACCGACCCCATCGTCATGCAAAGCAACGGCGGCGAATGGGACACCAACTGCGCCGGCGAATTCCAGCAACGCAGCCGCACCCTCGAGGTCGGCCCGCCGCCGGCCCAAGGCTGGGCGACCTTGTACCTCCTTGAACGCGGCGACTACACCGAGCAACACGAGGATGCTGGCGGCAACTGCAGTGAGACCCGCACGTCGCTGCCCGCCAAGCGTTACACCCTCACCCCACAAGGCCAGCACTACCCGCTGCCGGACGCGGTGAAAGCCGCGTTCTGAGTGCATGAAACGCTGTCATGTATGCGTCATATGACAGACGCTGCATTGTCATCAAATGGTTATGGAATAGGCGCCGGGCGGAACTCACCGCACATTCACCTCCCAGGAGCCATTCGTGATCCACGCCATCAAATCGCGCGCAGCCATCGCCATCCTCGCTGCGTCGTCCGTGTTCGCCGCCAACGCTGCCGATGTCACCGGCGCTGGCGCGTCCTTCATCTACCCGGTCATGTCCAAGTGGTCGGCCGATTACAGCGCCGCCACCAACAAGCGCGTCAACTACCAGTCCATCGGTTCGGGCGGCGGCATTGCCCAGATCAAGGCCAACACCGTGGACTTCGGCTCGTCCGATGCCCCGCTGAAGCCGGAAGAACTGGCCTCCTCCGGCCTGGTGCAGTTCCCCTCGGTGATCGGCGGCGTGGTGCCGGTGCTGAACGTGCCGGGCGTTGACGCCGGTGCGATGAAGCTCGATGGCCCGACCCTGGCCAACATCTTCCTGGGCAAGATCAGCAAGTGGAACGACCCGGCCATCGTCGCGCTCAATGCCGGCCTGACCCTGCCGGACACCAAGATCACCGTCGTGCACCGTTCCGATGGTTCGGGCACCACCTTCAACTTCGTCAACTACCTGTCCAAGGTCAATGCTGACTGGAAGACCAGCGTCGGCGAAGGCACCTCGGTGCAGTGGCCGGTAGGCATCGGCGGCAAGGGCAACGAAGGCGTCGCCGCCTACGTCAAGCAGATCCGCGGCTCGATCGGCTATGTCGAGTTCTCCTATGCCCTGCAGAACCGCCTGACCTTCTCGCGCATGAAGAACGCCGCCGGCAACTTCGTGCAGCCGCGTGACGAGACCTTCTCGGCGGCTGCCGCCAGCGCCGACTGGGCCAATGCACGTGACTTCTACCTGGTGATGACCAACGCCCCGGGCGAACAGGCTTGGCCGATCACCGCCACCAACTTCATCCTGATGCGCAAGCAGCCCAAGAGTGCTGAGGGTGCCAAGGCCACGGTCGAGTACTTCCGCTGGATCTACGCCAACGGCGACGCACAGGCCCGCCAGCTGGACTACGTGCCGCTGCCGGATCCGCTGGTCCGCCAGATCGAGACCTACTGGCAGCAGAACCTGAATTATTGAGTGTAGAGCCGACGGGACCCTCTCCCTCGTCGCCTCAGGCGCGGATCGAGCGATCCGCGCCTTTTTTTTTTTTGGGGGGGGGCGTCATCAAGCCCATCCCCTTGTAGAGCGGAGCGATGCTCCGCTGGGGCGTTACCTGGCAAGCCGCTTGCCGAGCATGGCTCGGCACTACCCCGCTTCGCCTGTAGAACGGAGCCATGCTCCGCTGGGGCTTTACCTGGCAAGCCGCTTGCCGAGCATGGCTCGGCACTACCCTGCTTCACCTGTAGCGCGGAGCCATGCTCCGCTGGGGCTCTACCTGGCAAGCCGCTTGCCGAGCATGGCTCGGCACTACCCCGCTTCGCCTGTAGCGCGGAGCCATGCTCCGCTGGGGCTTTACCTGGCAAGCCGCTTGCCGAGCATGGCTCGGCACTACCCTGCTTCACCTGTAGAGCGGAGCCATGCTCCGCTGGGGCTTTACCTGGCAAGCCGCTTGCCGAGCACGGCTCGGCACTACCCTGCTTCACCTGTAGAGCGGAGCCATGCTCCGCTGGGCTTTACCGGGCAAGCCGCTTGCCGAGCATGGCTCGGCACTACCCTGCTTCACCTGTAGAGCGGAGCCATGCTCCGCTGGGCTTTACCGGGCAAGCCCCCTGCCGAGCATGGCTCGGCACTACCCTGCAGTGCTTCCCAACTGTGTCATCAAACCTTTGCCCACCGCGATTCGCTGCCGCTTTGATCGCGACGATAGCCATTGATTCCGTTGTCTTTTTTAGATTTTTTTCACGATGTAATCAGGCTGTAACAAAAACATCATTTCATAGCCGCATCCGCCGGCGCTGCCGGCATTTCTCCCGCTATGGAGTGACGCATGAAGCTGCACACGACCGGTCTTGCCGCCCTTTCGCTGGCCATCGCCCTGGGCCTGTCGGCCTGTGGTGACAAGGGCAACCAGGCCGCTGCCAACCCGGACGCCGCAGGTGCCGCTGCACCGGCCACCGGTGACAAGGTTGCCGCCGAGATTTCCGGCGCCGGCGCATCGTTCATCTTCCCGCTGGTGTCCAAGTGGTCGGCCGACTACAACGCCGCCACCGGTGCCAAGATCAATTACCAGTCGATCGGCTCGGGCGGTGGTATCGCCCAGATCAAGGCCGGCACCGTCGACTTCGGTTCCTCCGACAAGCCGCTGTCCAGCGAAGAGCTGGCACAGGCTGGCCTGGGCCAGTTCCCGTCGGCGATCGGCGGCGTAGTGCCGGTGGTCAACCTGGAAGGCCTGCAGCCGGGCCAGCTGCGCCTGACCGGCCCGCTGCTGGCTGACATCTTCCTGGGCAAGATCAAGACCTGGAACGACAAGGCCATTGCCGATGCCAACCCGGGCGTGACCCTGCCCGACACCAAGATCACCCTGGTGCACCGCTCCGACGGTTCGGGCACCACCTTCAACTTCTCCAACTACCTGTCCAAGGTCAGCGGCGAGTGGAAGGACAAGGTCGGCGAAGGCACCTCGGTGCAGTGGCCGGACGGCGTCGGCGGCAAGGGCAACGAAGGTGTTGCCTCCTACGTGCAGCAGATCAAGGGCTCGGTCGGTTATGTCGAGCTGGCCTATGCCCTGCAGAACAACATGCCGTATGCCTCCATGCAGAATGCTGCCGGCAGCTGGGTGCAGCCGACCGCTGAAACCTTTGCGGCGGCCGCTGCCAGCGCGGACTGGGCCAATGCCAAGGACTTCAACCTGGTGATCACCAACGCCCCGGGCGCCAATGCCTGGCCGATCACCGCCACCAACTTCATGCTGATGCACAAGCAGCCGAAGGACGCCAAGCGCAGCGCCGACACCCGCGCCTTCTTCAAGTGGGCCTTCGAGAACGGCCAGACACAGGCCAACGAGCTGCACTACGTGCCGCTGCCGGCCGAGCTGGTCACCCAGATCGAGTCGTACTGGGCTGCTGAGTTCAAGTGACGCACTGGCGCGGGGCCGCCCGGCGGCCCCGCCTTTGCCAGTGCGTCATCCCCGCGCAGGCGGGGATCGCTCGTGATTCTGCTGTTGATTCTGCTGTTGCTGTTGCTTTTGCTTTTGTTCCTGCCTTTGCCGTTGAAGTCACACGCAACATCAAAGGCAAGAGCGATGACCCGACATTCGTCGGTTGAAAACCCCGCCTTCGCGGGAATGACAGCTTAAAAGCGATTCCCGCCTACGCGGGAATGACAAGCTCAAAGATTTGTACTCCCCCGACTTCGGGGACAGAAACACCACCGCATCCACCTGGGCCCCTGCCGCTGCCATGAATGCCATTGCACCGTCCCTAGCATCCGCGCCCACCTCTCGCGATCTGCGCGATGCACGAAACGACCGGCTGTTCCGCTGGTTCCTGATCGCCACCGTGATCTTCGTCCTGGTCGCCCTGGCCAGTGCCGCCCTGTCCATGCTCTGGGGTGGCCGCCATGCGCTGCAGGAGCAGGGCCTGAGCTTCTTCTACTCCTCCGACTGGAATCCGGTGGAGAACAAGTTCGGCGCACTGGCGCCGATCTACGGCACCATCGTCACCGCCCTGATCGCCATGCTGATCGCGGTGCCGGTGAGCTTTGGCATCGCCTTCTTCCTCACCGAGGTGGCGCCGCGCTGGTTGCGCGGCCCGGTCGGCACCGCCATCGAACTGCTGGCCGGCATCCCCTCCATCATCTACGGCATGTGGGGCCTGTTCGTGCTGGTGCCGGTGATGACCGAATACGTCACCCCGTTCCTCAACGAAACCCTGGGCGAATGGCCGATCATCGGCCCGCTGTTCCAGGGGCCGCCGCTGGGCATCGGCATGCTCACCGCCGGCTTCGTGCTGGCGATCATGGTCATTCCCTTCATCTCCTCGGTGATGCGCGAGGTCTTCCTCACCGTCCCCACCCGCCTGAAGGAATCGGCCTATGCGCTGGGTTCGACCAAGTGGGAAGTGAGCTGGGACATCGTCCTGCCCTATACCCGCTCGGCAGTGATTGGCGGTGTGTTCCTGGGCCTGGGCCGTGCGCTGGGCGAAACCATGGCGGTGGCCTTCGTGATCGGCAACAGCGTGCGCCTTACGCCTTCGCTGCTGGAACCGGGCACCACCATCGCCGCGCTGATCGCCAATGACTTCGGCGAGGCCACCGAAACCTACCGTTCGGCCCTGCTGCTGCTCGGCTTCGTGCTGTTCATCGTCACCTTCGTGGTGCTGGCACTGGCCCGCCTGATGCTGATGCGCCTGTCCCGCAAGGAGGGCAACTGATGTCCGCTTCCGCTGACTCCCTGTACCTGCGCCGCCGCATCACCAATGGCGTGGCCCTGTTCCTGGGCTGTGCGACTGCGCTGTTCGGCCTGTTCTTCCTCGGCTGGATCCTGTGGACGCTGCTGTCCAAGGGCCTGCCCGGCATCAACTTGAACCTCTTCACCAAGATGACGCCGCCGCCGATGCAGGAAGGCGGCCTGCTCAACGCCTTCTTCGGCAGCGCGGTGATGTGTGCGCTGGCGATCGGCATCGGCACGCCGCTGGGCGTGGCCGCCGGCACCTGGCTGGCCGAGTACGGCAATGCCCGCAAGGCCGGCACCGTGGTGCGCTTCGTCAATGACATCCTGCTGTCGGCACCGTCCATCGTGCTCGGCCTGTTCGTCTACACCCTGTACGTGATGCAGACCGGCGGCCAGTTCTCGGCCTTTGCAGGCGCGCTGTCGCTGGCCTTCATCGTGCTGCCGGTGGTGATCCGCACTACCGACGAAATGCTGCGGCTGGTGCCGGTGCAGATGCGCGAAGCCGCACTGGCACTGGGCGTACCGCAGTGGAAGGTGATCATGCAGGTGCTGTACCGCAGTGCCATGGCCGGCATCGTCACCGGCATCCTGCTGGCCCTGGCCCGCATCTCCGGCGAAACCGCACCGCTGCTGTTCACCGCCTTCGGCAACCAGTACTGGAACAGCAATGTGTTCCAGCCGATGGCCTCGGTGCCGGTGGTGATGAACCAGTTTGCCGGCAGCCCCTACGAATCCTGGCAGGTCCTGGCCTGGGCCGGCGCACTGGTCCTGACCGTGTTCGTCCTGCTGGTCAGCCTCTCCGCGCGCGGCCTGCTGCTGCGCAACCGCATCTCAAACGATTGATCCCATGGACCTCCCCATGAACGACCTCAGCAACGCCGTCCCGATGCAGCGCATCAACGTGCCCGCCGCCAACCAGTCGCTGCACACGCCTGCGCCGGTCAAGTTGGCGGCGCGCGGCCTGGACTTCTACTACGACAAGTTCCATGCGTTGAAGAACATCAACCTGGAGATCCCGGAAAAGCGCGTCACCGCGCTGATCGGCCCCTCCGGCTGTGGCAAGTCCACCCTGCTGCGCATCTTCAACCGCATCTACGCGCTCTACCCCAAGCTGGAAGCGCGCGGTGAGGTGCTGCTGGACGGCGAGAATATCCTCGCGCCCAAGTACCCGATGAACCGCCTGCGCTCCAAGGTGGGCATGGTGTTCCAGAAGCCGGTGCCGTTCCCGATGACCATCTTCGAGAACGTGGCCTACGGCATCCGCCACCACGAGAAGCTGTCCAAGGCCGACATGACCGTGCGCGTCGAGCAGGCCCTGCGCCAGGGCGCGCTGTGGGACGAAGTGAAGGACAAGCTCAACCAGAGCGCGCTGGGCCTGTCCGGTGGCCAGCAGCAGCGTCTGTGCATCGCCCGTGCCGTGGCCCTGCGCCCGGACGTGCTGCTGCTGGACGAGCCGACCTCGGCGCTGGACCCGATCTCGACCAGCCGCATCGAGCAGCTGGTGGAAGAGCTGAAGAACGACTACACCATCGCCATCGTCACCCACAACATGCAGCAGGCCGCGCGCGTGTCCGACTACACCGCCTTCATGTACCTGGGCGACCTGATCGAGCACGACCGCACCGAGACCATTTTCTCCAACCCCTCCAAGCAGCAGACCGAGGATTACATCACCGGTCGCTTTGGCTGAGGCTGGCGTGCGCGGCGCGTGAACCGCCCCGCTGCCCGCTGGACGCCTGGCCATGGACGGCCTGGCCGCACTCCGAAGCCAGATGTACGCCATGGACGGCAACGCAGCTCCGAACGAATGCAGTCCCACCCGAACAGTCTCCAGCGAGCATTCCATGAATCTTCCCAACGACCACATCGTCAAGAGCTATGACGAAGAGCAGCAGCGGCTGGTAGCCGAGATCGTGCGCATGGGCGAAATGTCCGTCGCGCAGCTCGAGGCCGCGCTGGACGTGATCGAGCGCCGCGACGAAAAGGCCGCCCAGCGCATCGTCGCCAACGACGAAGCCATCGACCAGCTTGAGCAGCAGATCAGCCATGACGTGATGCGCCTGGCCCTGCGCGGGCCCATGGCCCGCGACCTGCGAGAGATCCTCGCCGGCCTGCGCATCCCGGCCGACATCGAACGCATCGGCGACTACGCCGCCAATGTCGCCAAGCGCTCCATCGCCCTGGCCGGCGTGCCGCCGCTGCCGCAGATCCAGGGCCTGCGCGCCCTCGGCCGGCTGGCCGCGCAGCAGGTACGGCGTGCGCTGGAGGCCTACCGCGACAACGACGCCGAAGCCGCTCTCAGCCTGCGCGCCGACGACGCACGCCTGGACGCCCAGTACACCGCGCTGTTCCGCGAGCTGCTGACTTACATGATGGAAGACCCGCGCAACATCACCCCGTGCACGCACCTGCTGTTCATGGCCAAGAACCTGGAGCGCATCGGCGACCACGCCACCAACATCGCCGAGAACGTCTGGTTCCTGGTGCACGGTGATGCGCCGCTGCCGCCGCGTGAGAAGCGCGACGAAACCAGCACCGTCGATCACGCCTGAGCCACCCCCAACCGGTTCGCATCGGCCCGCCACACCTCGTCGTGGCGGGCCGATACAGACCGGTACAAAGCGATACGCCCCGCCCGGCATTTTTAATTCCGCATTCACGGAATTTTTCCGAGCATGGAACCCGTCCGCAGCACTCCCGCCGCGCACCGAGGAAACCCCATGAAGCGTATCGCCGCCACCGTCCTGAGCCTGTCCCTGCTGGCCTCTGCCAGCGCCTTTGCCGCCCCTGCGCAGGACCGCGATCGCGACGACACGCGTCGCGATGAACCGCAGCGCAGCAGCGCCCAGCACAGCCAGGGCCACGCCAACAACGGCCCGGCCGCCACCGCCCACAACGGCAGCCGCCACGCCTCCAACAACAGCGCCCACCACGCCCCGCGCAAGGGCGAACGGCTGCCGCAGCACCAGCGTGGCAACCGCGTCGCCGACTACAGCCGGCATGGCCTGCGCAAGCCCGGCCGTGGCAATGAGTGGCGCAAGGTTGATGATCGCTATGTGCTGATGGCCGTGGCCACCGGTCTGATCATCGACATCGTCAACGCGCAGCGCTGAGCCCCAGCGCCGATAGCACCGCAACGGGCCCCTGAGGGGCCCGTTGTCGTTCCAACGGTGGCAAGGTGGCGCCACAGCGGCAGTGGTCTTGTTAAGCTCCAGCCTCCCCCCGGCCTTTCGCTACCGGAGCTATCCCTTGGCAAACGACATCCGCAAACCCGTCACCCTGGTACTGGGCGCCGCCCTGCTCGGCGGCATTGCCGCCCCCGCCTTTGCCATCACCGACCTGGCCCAGGGCTATGCGCTCGGTGCCAGTGCACAGACCCCGCCCACCGCTGAAAAGCAGGCCAACACCACCCAGGCCGACGACACCGCCGCCAAGCATCACGCCGAAGGCAAATGTGGCGAGGGCAAGTGCGGCGCGGCCAAGACCGACACCGCCAACACCGATGCCAGCAAGGCGGCAACGGACAACGCCAGCACCGACAACGCCGCAGCGGCCGACAAGGCCCACGCCGAAGGCAAGTGCGGCGAGGGCAAGTGTGGCGGCAAGCACTGATCCTGCCATCGCCAGTACGCGCCACCCAGCCCCGGCCAGTGCCGGGCTGGGTCTGCGCCGCTCTTTGCTGGCCGAGCTGCAGCAGGCACCAGCCGGTGCCTTCGACTTCCTCGAATGTGCGCCGGACAACTGGATAGGCGTCGGCGGCGCCCTCGGCGAAGCCCTGCACGCGCTCTCCCGCCGGCATCCACTCAGCTGTCATGGCCTGTCGCTGTCATTGGGCGGCCCGGCACCACTGGACGTGGCCTTCCTTCAGCAGACCCGCCGTTTCCTCGACCAGCACCAGGTGGCGCTGTACAGCGAGCACCTGAGCTGGTGCAGTGACCAGGCGCAGCTGTACGAACTGCTGCCACTGCCCTTCACCGCCGAAGCGGTGCAGCACGTCGCCGCCCGCATCCGCCAGGCCCAGGACATCCTCGGCCGCCGCATCGCGGTGGAGAACGCCTCCTATTACGCCGTGCCCGCTGCCGACATGGACGAGGCAAGCTTCATCAACGCGGTGCTGGATGAAGCCGATTGCGACCTGCTGCTGGACGTCAACAACGTCTACGTCAACGCCATCAACCATGCCTACGATGCACGCGATTTTCTGGCGCGGCTGCCATCGCAGCGCATCGCCAGCTACCACGTCGCCGGCCATCACGATGAGGCCGACGATCTGAAGATCGACACCCATGGCATGCCGGTGAAAGGCGATGTCTGGGCCCTGCTGGCCGATACCTACGCCATGCACGGGGTGCGCCCCACCCTGCTGGAGCGGGATTTCAATTTCCCGCCGCTGGCCGAACTGCTGGATGAAGTCGCCCGTATCCGCCAGTTGCAGCAGGCTGCAGCCGCGCCATGAGTGATTCCCTGCGCGAACTGCAGCAGGTATTTGCCGCCCATCTGCGCGACCCGCGCCAGCCGGCCCCGGCCGGCATCGCCGATGCGCGGATGCAGGTGTACCGCGACCTGTACTTCAACAACATCAAGAGCCTGCTGAGCGGCAATTTTCCGGTCATTGCACGCACCCTGGGCGAGCCGCGCTGGCAGCAGCTGGTGCGCGCCTTCTGCCGTGATCACCGCCCGCGGACACCGGTGTTCCCCGAGTTCGGGCAGGAGTTCATTGCCTATCTGGACCAGCGCCCAACCGACGCGGCCGCGCCGTGGCTGTTGGAACTGGCGCATTACGAGTGGATCGAGCTGGCGCTGAAGATAAGCGACGACCCGCTGCCCGCGCACGATCCGCACGGCGACCTGCTGGCTGGCAGCCCGGTCTGCTCGCCCTTCTGCCGCGCCCTGGCCTACCAATGGCCCGTGCACAGGATTGGTCCGGAATATCAGCCCGATCAGCTGCCGCTGCAGCCGACCCTGCTGCTGGCCCGGCGCGCGGCCGATGGGTCAATCGTGTTCTCCGAGCTTTCACCGATGCTGTACCGGCTGCTGGAAAGGCTGGAGCAGCTTCCCCAGCTCAGCGGGCTTGAGCAGGTGCAGCAGCTGGCGATCGAGGCCGGCACAATGGCGGATGCGGATTTCCTCGACAATGCGGCGGCGATGCTGCAGCAATTGCGGGACAAGGGCTGTTTGCTGGGCAGCGTAGGCGTCGCGCCACCCCGTTTGTAGTGCCGAGCCATGCTCGGCAGAGGCTTTACCGGTGATGCCCCCTGCCGAGCATGGCTCGGCACTACATGACGGATTGCTACGGGTGAAGGCCTTGCCGAGCATGGCTCGGCACTACATGACGGATTGCTACGGGTGAAGGCCGTGCCGAGCATGGCTCGGCACTACATGACGGATTGCTACGGGTGAAGGCCGTGCCGAGCATGGCTCGGCACTACATGACGGATTGCTACGGGTGAGGCCCTTGCCGAGCATGGCTCGGCACTACATGACGGATTGTTACGGGTGAGGCCCCCTGCCGAGCATGGCTCGGCACTACATGACGGATTGTTACGGGTGAGGCCCTTGCCGAGCATGGCTCGGCACTACGGGCGGCACGGGGGCTTGACCTGCTCTGCTACCCTATTGCGATGAACGAATCTGTTGAATCCCCGCTCCCCCACCCCACCTTTACGCCGATGGCGCAACGCTTCCGTGGCTTTCTGCCGGTGGTGGTGGACGTGGAGACCGGCGGTTTCGACTGGAACCGCCATGCCTTGCTGGAGATCGCCGCCGTGCCGGTGGAGATGGACGAGAACGGTCTGCTCTACCCGGGCCAGACCGCCAGTGCGCATGTGATCCCGGCCGAAGGCACCGAAATCGATCCCAAATCGCTGGAAGTCACCGGCATCGTGCTTGACCACCCATTCCGCCTGGCCAAGCCCGAGCGCGAGGCGCTGGAACACGTGTTCGCGCCCGTGCGCGCGGCGATGAAGAAATACAGCTGCCAGCGCGCCATCCTGGTTGGGCACAACGCCCACTTCGACCTGAATTTCCTCAATGCCACGGTCGCCCGCAGCGGCCACAAGCGCAACCCCTTCCACCCGTTCAGCGTGTTCGACACGGTGACCCTGGCCGGCGTTGCCTATGGGCAGACGGTATTGGCCCGCTCGGTGCAGGCCGCCGGTTTCGACTGGGATGCCAACGAAGCGCACAGCGCGGTATACGACACCGAGCAGACGGCGCGCCTGTTCTGCAAGATCGTCAACGCCTGGCCGCCCGCACCGGGGCGTTGAGCGCCGCGCGGGCTCAACCTGCGCAGGTACGCGCCCGCCCGTCCCGCTTGGCCTGCGCCAAGGCGTTCTTGGCGCGCTGGTAGAACAGCACCGGCGCCTGGTCGTCCTCGCCCAGCTGTACCACCCCGGCACTGAAACTCACCTTGATGTCGCCGCCCGGATGGCCGCCCCATTCGGCGTACTGCGAAAACAGCCGCTGCAGCCGCTGGCAGGCGATTTCCGCGTCTGCCAGCGCGGTATCGGTCAGCAGCACCGCGAACTCCTTGTTGCCCAGCCGCGCCGGCATGTCCGAAGCACGCAGGCTGCGCCGCATCAGGTCACCCACTTCGCACAGCACCAGGTCACCGACCGCGCGCGACCACTGGGTGTTGATCTGCTTGAGGTGGTCGATGCTCAGCACCACCAGGCTCAAGGGACGACCGCCGCGACGTGCCAGCGCCATGTCCCGGGCCAGTGCGTCATCGAACGCACGTCGGTTGGGCAAGCCACTGAGGTCATCTTCGTTGGCCAGGCGTTCAAACGCCTCGGCCTGCTCACGCAGCTGCTGTTCCAGCTGCGCACGTTCCAACAAGGCTTTTTCCAGCCTGTGCTGCACCTGGCTGGCCTCGGTGCGGGCCTGCACGGCCAACTGCTCGGCCTGATTGCGTTGTTGGCGCAGCTGCGTGCCCATCCACAGCAGGGCAATCACCAGCAGCACGCAGACCGCGCCGAGCACGCCGGACACGCCGCCGAAGCCCGCGCTGCCACTGTGCGCCCATGCCACCTGCGGCAGCAGGCCGGCGATCACCCCCGCCAGCACGCAACCCTGGGAAAAGAATTTCGCCCCCCCCACCAGCGAGCGCATCCGCGCGCCCGACCTGGCTGCCAGAACCCTCTCCACTTCCATCGTTCATGCCCCAAGCTGGTCGCCCGATACTAGCAAACACCGGGTGAAATTCAGCGATGCCGGTCACGCTGTTCCCGCATCGCGACAGGCCACGATGGAACGCGGTGACGCGCTGCACTCAGCCCGCCCGCTGCGGCGCCTCCCAGCGCACCACCGCCTCCAGCCCGCCTTCCGGGTGATTGCGCAACACCAGCGTTGCACCATCCTTTTCCGCCAGCGCGCGGGCGATGGTCAGGCCCAGACCGGCACCGCCGGTCTCGCGCGAACGTGAGGTTTCCAGGCGCAGGAACGGGGTGAACACCGCTTCCAGTTCGTCGTCGGCAAGCCCCGGGCCCTGGTCGCGCACGCGCACTTCGATGGCACCGCCATCGCACCGTGCACTCACCCGCGCACTGCGGCCGTACTTCACTGCGTTCTCCACCAGGTTGGAGAACAGCCGCCGCATGGCCAGCGGGCGCAGCATCAATACCGCGCCACAGCCCTGCTGCAAGGCTGCATCGTGGCCGGACTCGGCCACGTCCTCGACCACGCTCTCCAACAGCGAATCCAGATCCAGCGCGGCACGCTGCTCGGCGCTTTCGGCACTGCGTGCCAGTTCCAGTCCTTCGCGGATCAGCGCCTGCATCGCCGCCAGGTCCGCGATCAGGCGCTCGCGCAGGGTCTCGTCGGCAACGTTCTCCAGCCGCAGCCGCAGCCGGGTCAAGGGCGTCTGCAGATCATGGGTGATCGCCGCCAGCATCTGCGTGCGTTCTCCCAGGTGCCGCTGCAGGCGCTTCTGCATGGCGTTGAACGCCTCCGCGGCACGCTGGACCTCCAGCGGCCCGGTCACCGGCAAGGGATCACGCTGCAGGTCATGGCCCAGCTCGGTGGCATGGTCTGCAAGCCGCTGCAGCGGCGAGCTGGCAATGCGCGCAACCAGATAGGCCAGCAGGCCGATGGCCAGGGCCAGCAACGACAGGAACCACGGGTCGAACGCCGCCGCCGAACGCCGTGCCACCGCCGGGTACTCCAGCGCCAGCTTCAGTGGCGTGCCATCGCTCAGCGTCAGCTCCACCAGGCGGCAACGCGGCGGCGTAAATTCCGCATCGCGCTCGCGCGGCGGTGGACGCTGGCCCCGTGTCGGCGGTGGCAGGAACTCCGGCAGTTGTGGCATGCAGGCGCGGAAACTGGTGGCCCGTACCCGTGCGCCGGCGACCACCCCGCCGCGCGCGGCCAGCACGTCCATCAAGGCGGTGTCGGCACCACCGATGCGTGCGACCTGCTTGACCTCGCGCACGTTCGGCCCGCCCACCGCCAACAGGCGGCTGCGCAGCTCCGGGTTGCCGTCCAGCAGGTTGACGAAGCCCTGCAGGCGGTCGGCCATGCGGGCCAGGTTCTGTCGCTCGAACTCCTGCTGGCGGCGTGACTCCGCCAGCAAGGTCGCGCCGATCGCCGCCACCATCATGCCGGCCAGCAGGATGACGAACAGCCGCCCGGCCATCGACGACAGGAACAGGCGCAGGCGCTTCATTCCAGGCGCACCGCACTGGCAAACACATAGCCTTCGTTGCGCACGGTCTTGATCAGGCCATCGGCGCCTCCGGCATCCCCCAGCTTCTGCCGCAGGCGGCTGATCTGCAGGTCGATGGCGCGGTCCTGGGACTCATAGCTGCGGCCGCTGCTCAGCGACACCAGCTGCTCGCGCGACAACACCTTGTTGGCATGCCCCACCAGCACCCGCAACAAGCGGAACTCGGCGCCGGACAGCATCACCACGCGCTTGGCCGGGTCGATCAGATGGCGATGTTCGAGATCGAACACCCAGCCGGAGAACACCGCCCGGCGCATCGCCAGCGGCTCCAGATTGGCCGGCAATGCCTCGGTACGGCGCAACACATTGCGGATGCGCGCCAGCAGCTCGCGCGGCTCGAAAGGCTTGGCCAGGTAATCATCGGCACCCATTTCCAGGCCCAGCACGCGGTCGATCGGCTCGCTGCGCGCGGTCAGCATGATCACCGGCGTGGTCGAGCGCACGCGCAGTTCCCGGCACAAGGCCAGGCCATCTTCGCGTGGCAGGTTGAGGTCCAGCACGATCAGGTCGATGTGCTCGCGCGCCAGCACCTGGCGCATCTGGTTGCCATCGGCCGCGGTGCTCACCGCATAGCCTGCCCGGCCCAGTTGCTCGGCCAGCAGGCTGCGGATGTCACTGTCGTCGTCTACCACCAGCAGGCGGTGCATGGTCTGTGTGTCCGTCATGGCGCCATGATCCATGCTAGCGGATCAGCGTGCGCAGCCGTTGTTGTATCACTGTGTATCAGGCCACTGCATTGATACATGCCGACACATGGCCAACTGAACGGGATACATGTCGACACATTACGAGCATTGAGCAGCACCTTCACGCTGGCCACACTGGAACCCGACGCCGCCGATGCGGCCAATGAGTGTCCAACCACCGTGAAGCTGCTGCCCTCCTCCCGCCGCAACCGCATCCTGCTTGCCGCCGCCATCGTCGTGCTGATCGCCGGCGGCACCTATTGGGCCATGCGCAAGCCCGCTGCACCGTCGCTGGCCACCTCGCCGGTCAGCCGCGGCGACCTGGAACAGACCGTCGATGCCACCGGCGTGATCGATGCCTACAAGCTGGTCAGCGTCGGCGCGCAGGCCTCGGGCCAGATCAAGGTGCTGAAGGTGCAACTGGGCGATGTGGTCAAGCAGGGCGACCTGATCGCCGAGATCGACTCGGTCACCCAGGAAAACAGCCTGAAGAACGCCGAGGCCGCGCTGGAGAACATCCGCGCCCAGCGCGCGGTGCAGACCGCCTCGCTGAAGGAATCGGAGCTGGCCTTCGCCCGCCAGAAGGAAATGCTGGCCGCCGAAGCCACCTCGCGCGCCGACTACGAGTCGGCCGAAGCCAACCTGGCCAGCACCCGCGCGCAGATCCGCGCGCTCGATGCGCAGATCCGCCAGCGCGAAACCGAGTTGGGCACCGCCCAGGCCAACCTCGGCTATACCCGCATCACCGCGCCCATCGATGGCACCGTGGTGGCGGTGGTGGCCGAAGAAGGCCGCACGGTGAACGCCAACCAGTCGGCGCCGACCATCGTCAAGCTGGCGCGGCTGGACCTGGTCACGGTCAACGCTGAAATCTCCGAAGCCGACGTGGTCAAGATCAAGCCCGGCATGCCGGTCTATTTCACCATCCTCGGCAACCCCGACCACAAGTACCAGGCCACGCTGCGCACGGTGAACCCGGCGCCGGCCTCGATCAGCACCGACAGCACCAGCTCCAGCAGCTCGTCCTCGTCCAGCTCCAGCACGGCGGTGTACTACAACGCCTTGTTCGACGTGGAGAACCCGGACGGCACCCTGCGCATCGACATGACCGCGCAGGTATCGGTGATGCTGGCCCAGGCCAAGGACGCACTGCTGATCCCCACCGTCGCACTTGGCCCCAAGGTGCCCGAAGGCCGCCCTGGCCCCGGCGCGAATGCCGCCAATAGCGAGCAGCGCGCCGCCCGCAGCAAGCAGGAAGGCCAGCGCCAGCAGCGCCGCCAGCCGGATGCCGCCGCACTGGCCAAGAGCAACAGCTACGTGGTCCGCGTGGTCAACAAGGACGGGCAGCCTGAGCCGCGCACGATCAAGGTCGGTCTCAACAACGGATCCAACGTCGAAGTACTGGAAGGCCTGAAGGAAGGCGAGATGGTCGTGGTCGGCGAAGTCACCGCCGGCGAGAAATCCAGCAGCAGCAACCAACGCGGCCCGATGGGCCCGATGATGGGTGGTCCGCGCCGATGAGCCAGCCGCTGCTGCAACTGCGCGACCTGCGTCGCGAGTTCCCGGCCGGCGAGGAAACCATCGCCGTGCTGAAGGACGTCAACCTCGACATCCACGCCGGCGAGATGGTCGCCATCGTTGGCCAGTCCGGCTCGGGCAAGTCGACGCTGATGAACATCCTCGGTTGCCTGGACCGCCCCACCGTCGGCTCCTACAAGGTGGCCGGCCGCGAGACCGGGCGCATGCAGCCGGACGAGCTGGCCGAGCTGCGCCGCGAGCATTTCGGTTTCATCTTCCAGCGCTATCACCTGTTGGGAGATCTGGATGCGCGCGGCAACGTGGAAGTGCCGGCCATCTATGCCGGCACCCCGGCCGAGGCCCGCCGCAGCCGCGCCGAGGCGCTGCTTGCGCGGCTGGGCCTGAGCGACCGCATGGGCCACAAACCGGGCCAGTTGTCCGGCGGCCAGCAGCAGCGCGTGTCGATCGCGCGTGCGCTGATGAACGGCGGCGAGGTGATCCTGGCCGACGAGCCCACCGGTGCGCTGGACAGCGCCTCCGGCGAAGAAGTGATGGCCATCCTTGGCGAGCTGCATGCCGAGGGCCAGACCATCATCATCGTCACCCACGACATGCATGTGGCCGAGCACGCCCAGCGCATCATCGAGATCCGCGACGGCGAGATCATCGCCGACCGCCGCAACGACAAGGTGCCCGCGCTGCAGAAGCAGCAACGCCCTGCCCCGCAGCCCAGCACCGGCAATGCCTTCCAGGCCGCCCGCGACCGCTTCGTCGAGGCCTTCCGCATGGCCTTGCTGGCGATGAACGCCCATCGCCTGCGCACCTTCCTGACCATGCTCGGCATCATCATCGGCATCGCCTCGGTGGTGTCGGTGGTGGCGATGGGCAATGGCTCGCAGCAGCAGATCCTGCAGAACATCTCCTCGCTGGGCACCAATACCATCGACGTCTACCCGGGCAAGGGCTTTGGCGACATGCGTTCGGGCCGCGTGCAGACGCTCAAGAGCAGCGATGCCGAGGCGTTGGCCACGCAGAGCTATATCGACAGCGTGACCCCCAGCGTGTCCAGCTCGGTGACCGCACGGGTTGGCAACAAGGCCGCCTCGGCGCAGGTCAGCGGCATCGGTGACCAGTACTTCCGGGTCAAGGGCATGTCGCTGGTCAGCGGCCGCTACTTCGATGAGAGCGAAGTAAAAAGCCTGGCCCAGGTGGTGGTGATCGACGAGAACACCCGCACCCAGCTGTTCGGCAGTGACGACCCGCTGGGCCAGGTGGTCCTGCTGGGCAATGTGCCGGCCCGTGTGATCGGCGTGGCCAAGCGCCAGTCGATGGGCTTTGGTGGCAGCACCAACCTCAGCGTGTGGGTGCCCTACACCACGGTGATGGCACGCATGCTCGGCCAGACCTACCTGAGCAGCATCACCCTGCGGGTGAAGGACGACACACCGATGGATGCCGCGCAGTCGGCCATCACCAAACTGCTGACCCTGCGCCACGGCACCGAGGATTTCTTCCTCAGCAACACTGCCGAGATCCGCGAGACCATCGAGTCCACCACCAAGACCATGACCTTGCTGATCGGCGCCATCGCCGCGATCGCGCTGGTGGTCGGCGGCATCGGCGTGATGAACATCATGCTGGTGTCGGTGACCGAGCGTACCCGCGAGATCGGCGTACGCATGGCCGTGGGTGCGCGCCAGAGTGATATCCGCCAGCAGTTCCTGATCGAGGCGGTGCTGGTCTGCCTGCTCGGCGGCGTACTCGGCATCGCGCTGGCGCTGTCCATCGGCTGGGCGTTCCAGACCTTTGGTGCCAGCTTCACCCTGATGTTCTCCACCGGCTCGATCATTGCCGCCTTCGCCTGCTCGACCCTGATCGGCGTGGCGTTCGGCTTCCTGCCTGCCCGCAATGCCGCCCAGCTCGACCCGGTCGAAGCCCTGGCCCGCGAATGAAGATGACCATGAACCTATTGCGCCCCCTGCTGCTCTCCACCGCGTTGACCGCCGCCCTGGCCGGCTGCGCCACCACCCCCAGCGCCGACCCGGCCGCCGAGCTGCGCGTACCCGCCGTCTATGGCCGCGGCGATGCCGCCGCCAATGCGCCGGTGCAGGCGATCACGCACGAAGTCACCGCGCCGGTCGCCGACGTGCACGCCGATGCCTGGTGGCAGGGCTTTGCCGACCCCCGTCTGGACCGCCTGATCGAAGCCGTGCTGGCCCGCAATACCGACATGGCCTCGGCCGGGCTCAAACTCGAACGCGCCCGCGCCCAAGCCGGCCTGGCCACGGCCGACCTGTGGCCGCAGGCCAATGGCTCGGTGAGTGCCAGCGGCAGCCGCAGCATCGACAGCGGCGACGACTGGTCGCGCAACCACAGCGCCAGCGTCTCGCTGGGTTGGGAACTGGACCTGTGGGGCAAGCTGCGCGGCCAGCGCGACATCGCCCAATGGGAGGCGCAGGCCACCGCACAGGACCTGCAGAACACGGTGCTGAGCCTGGTCGGCCAGAGCACCGATCTGTACTGGCAACTGGGTTACCTCAACCAGGCAATTGCGACGGGCCAGGCCAATCTCGAACGCCTGCAGCGCACCGCTGCCCTGGTGCAGACGCAGTTTGATGCGGGCGGTGTATCGCGGCTGGAAGTGCGCCAGGCGCAGCAGAACATCGAGAGCCAGAAGGCCGCGCAATCGCAGCTGGAACAGCAGCGGGTGGAAACCCGCAACGCGCTGACCGTCTTGCTGGATGGCCAGCCGTGGCCGCTGGCCGATGAGCCGCAGAACCTGGATATCGCGCAGAGCCCGGCCCTGGCTGAAGGCCTGCCGGCCGAGCTGCTGGCACGCCGCCCCGACCTGCGCGCGGCCGAACTGCGCCTGCGGCAGTCGCTGAAGAACATCAAGGTCACCGCCACCAGCTATTACCCCAGCCTGAGCCTCAGCGGCGCGGTAGGTAGTTCCAGCGCCTCGCTGGGCGATGTGCTGACCAATCCGGTGGCAACCCTGGGCGCGGGCCTGAGCCTGCCGTTCCTGAAGTTCCGGCAGATGCAGCTGGACATCAAATCGGCCGATCTTTCCTATCAGATCGCCGCCAATGATTTCCGCCGCACGCTGTATACCGCGCTGTCGGAGGTGGACAACGCCTTGTCGGCGCGCACCCGCCTGGCCGAGCAGGTAGCTGCCGCGCAGGCGTCGTATGACGAGGCGGTGGAAATCGCGCGCCTGTACGAAGTGCGTTACCGCGCCGGCGCCACCGACCTGCGCACCTGGCTGGAAGCCGAGCAGACCCGCCGCAACGCCGAGCTGTCATTGGCGCAGACCAAGCGCAGCCAGCTGGTCAACGATGTGACGCTGTACAAGGCGCTGGGTGGTGGGGCAATGACGAGCCAGTAAACCTGTTTAAGCCCCTCTCCCGCATGCGGGAGAGGGGTTGGGGTGAGGGGAAGCTTCTAGCTAAGCAAAGTCAAAAGCCCCCTCATCCGCCCTTCGGGCACCTTCTCCCGCAGGCGGGAGAAGGGACTTCGCTTGGCATCGCTTGAATCTGCAGTACTCCGAGCCCCCTACTGCCCCGGCGCGTGCACCCCATGCCGCCGCAAAACCTCCCGCACCTTGTCCAGCGGAATCGCCTCCACCGTCTGCCCATTGCCACTCACCGTGGTCGCCATGAACAAGGCGTTGTAGACCGATTCTTCCACCGCATCCACGCTGGCCTGGAACACCGCACTCATCTGCTCGTTGGCCAACTCGGTGGTCTGCAACTGCGCGGCATCAAACCCGCGCCGCACCGATGCCGCCGTTGAAAACGCCAGCACATAGTCGCCACTGCCGTTGGACGCAGAACTGCCGGTACGCCCCAGGCCCATCATCCCGCGCGAGGCCAGGCGCCGCAGGTTGCGGTCGGACAAGGGCGCATCGGTGGCCACCACAATGATCACCGAGCCATCGCCGCGATCATCGGCAAGCCCGCGCACATTGCCCTGCGCGGCAACCGCATTCTGGAACGCGTAGCGGTCCAGCTCGCGACCGACCGGCGCGCCTTCCACCTGCAGCACGCCGCCAAAATTGGCCTGCACCAGCACGCCCACTGTCCAACCGCCCAGGCTCTCGGGCAGCTTGCGCGAGGAGGTGCCAATACCGCCCTTCCAGCCGAACGCGACCGTACCGGTGCCTGCACCCACGCTGCCTTCCTCCACCGGACCGCTCTTCGCACCTTCCAACGCACGGCGCACGGCATCGGCGGTCACCGGCCGGGCGCGAATGTCATTGAGGCCACCGTCATTGGTCTCGCCGACCACCACGTTCAAGGAGCGCACCTGCTGCATGTCCGGTTGCGCCAGCATCCACTCGGCCATTGCATCGGCGGCCTTCCACACGCAGAGCGTGCAGGTCAGCAGGATTGGGGTCTCCAGCTCGCCCAGTTCGTTGACCTGGGTGCTGCCGACGAATTTGCCAAAACCATTGCCAACATGCAGCGCCGCCGGCACCCGCGAGCGATAGGCGTTGCCGGGGTGCGGCAGGATCGCGGTAACGCCAGTGCGCACGGTGTCGCCCTCACGCAAGCTCACCTGGCCAACGCGCACGCCAGCCACGTCGGTGATCGCGTTGTTGCTACCGGGCGCGAAGATGCCGGGGGCGACGCCCAGATCACGGGCGCGTACGCGCACGCTGTCACGGGCGGCGGTGTCCTGCGGGGCGGCGTCGTGGGCCGCGACGCCCAGGGCACAGAGCCCCGCCAGCGCCACGGTCAATTGCAGGAAAAGACGGGGCGGCGTGCGGGGCATGAGGTTCCTTACAGGCGTTGGCGGACGGCCTCGAACAATGCCACACCCGTCGCCACGGATACATTGAGGCTTTCGATATCGCCCGGCATCGGGATGCGTACCAGCTGGTCGCAGGTTTCGCGGGTCAGGCGGCGCATGCCGTCACCTTCCCCACCCATTACCAGCGCCACGTTGCCGCGCAGGTCGAGCTGGTGGATGGTGGCATCCACTTCACCGGCCAGGCCGTAGACCCATACGCCCAGCTTCTGCATCTCCTTGATCGTGCGGACCAGGTTGGTCACCGCCACCACCGGGATGCGGTCGGCAGCGCCGGCACTGACCTTGCGCACGGTGGCATTGACCGGCGCGCTCTTGTCCTTGGGAATCACCACGGCGGTGACACCGGCGGCAGCGGCGCTGCGCAGGCAGGCACCGAGATTGTGCGGGTCCTGCACCTCGTCCAGCACCAGCACCAGCGCCTTGCCTTCGGCGGCTTCGATCAGGCCGGACAGCTCGTTCTCGGCCCACAGCTTGGGCGCGGCGTAACGCGCAACCACGCCCTGGTGGCGGACCTGGCCGGCGACGCCGCCCAGCGCCTGGGCGTTGACCTTGCGCACGTCGATGCCCTTGCGCAGGGCTTCTTCCTCGATTTCGACCAGACGCGGGTTCTTGGCGCCGGCCTCGATCAGGACCTCACGGACGTTTTCGGGGTCTTTCTCGATCGACGAAGCAACGGCATTGACGCCGACGATCCACTGGTTCTGCTTGCTCATGGGCGTCACATGGGGACTTCTGGGGGTGGCAATGGTAGGCCGATTCGGCCCCGCCCGCAGCTGCCACCGGCCTGCGGGGGACGGGAAAGGCGGCTCCGCCATGGCGGAGCCACCTCCTGCATCAGTACTTCTGCTTGACCCGCTTGGCCGGCTTACCGCGTTCGGGCAGCGGCGGCAGGCCTTCGTCCAGCGGCTCGCCATCCAGTTTTTCGATCAGCCGGAAGTCGATCTTGCGCTCTTCCATGCTGGCCTTCAGCACCAGGATGCGGACCCGGTCACCGAGCCGGAATTCGTTGCCGCGACGATCACCGCTCAAGGTCTTGCGGATCGGATCGAACTGGTAATAGTCGTGCGGCAGCTGGGTCACGTGGACCAGGCCGTTGACCTTGGAGTCGTCCAGTTCGACGAACAGGCCGAAGCTGGTCACGCCGCTGATCACGCCATCGAACTGGCCACCGACGTGCTTTTCCATCCACGCGGCACGGAAGCGCTCGTCCACCTCACGCTCGGCCTCGTCGGCACGGCGTTCGCGCTCGGAACACTGAAGCGCCAGTGCTGCCATCTCGCGCGGGGTATAGGTGTATTTCTCGCGCGGGCCGCCGGTCAGCGCGTACTTGATGGCACGGTGCACCAGCAGGTCGGGATAGCGACGGATCGGCGAGGTGAAATGCGCATAGGCCTCCAGCGCCAGACCGAAGTGACCGTTGTTGTCCGGCGAATACACCGCCAGCGACTGGCTGCGCAGCAACACCGACTCCAGCAGCGCCGCATCCGGGCGCTCGCGCACCTTCTTCAGCAGCTTGGTGTAATCGCCCGGCTGCACCTTGCTCCAGGCCGGCAGGCTCAGCTTGAACTCCTTGAGGAACTCCAGCAGGTCGGCGTACTTGGATTCCGGCGGACGCTCATGCACGCGGAACGGTGCCGGGATATGGGTGGACAGCAGGTAGCGCGCGGCTTCCACGTTGGCCGCGATCATGCATTCCTCGATCAGCTTGTGGGCGTCGTTGCGCACCATCATGCCGGCCTGGGTGACCTCGCCGCGGTTGTCCAGCACAAAGCGCACTTCCGAGGATTCAAACTCGATGGCGCCACGGCGCTCGCGCGCCTTGGAAAGGATGCGGTAGAGCTGGTGCAGGTTCTGGATCTGCGGCAGCAACGGGCCGATGAAGGCCTTGGCATCGGCATCGTCCTCGCCCACCGCGCCCCATACCTGGGTATAGGTCAGGCGCGCATGCGAGTTCATCACCGCTTCGTAGAATTTCGAGCCGCTGACCTGGCCATCGCGCCCCACCTGCATGTCGCAGACAAAGCACATGCGGTCTTCCTTCGGCCGCAGCGAGCAGATGCCGTTGGACAGCGTCTCCGGCAGCATCGGCACCACGAAACCGGGGAAATACACCGAGGTGGCGCGGCGATGGGCCTCGTCATCCAGCGGCGTGCCGGGGCGCACGTAGTTGGAGACGTCGGCGATGGCCACCACCAGCCGGAAACCATCGCGGTTCGGCTCGCAATACACGGCGTCGTCGAAGTCCTTGGCGTCTTCACCATCGATGGTGACCAGCGGCAGGGAACGCACGTCCACGCGCTTGCCGATCATCGACGATTCCACCGTCATCGGGATGGCGGTGGCTTCGTCCAGCACTTCCGGCGGGAACTCATACGGCAGCTCGTGGCCGTGGATGGCGGTCTCCACTACCAGCGACGGGGTCAGCTTGTCGCCCAGCACGGCGATGATCTTGCCGATCGGCGGACGACGCGAGTCCGGCGCATGGGTCAGTTCGCAGACCACCAGCTGGCCATCCTTCGCCCCGCCGGTCGCATCGGCCGGGATCTGGATGTTGCGCTGGATGCGCTTGTCATCCGGCACCACGTAGTTGATGCCGGCCTCCACGCTGAAATGACCGATCAGGCGATTGACGCCGCGCTCCAGCACACGTGCGATGGCGCCTTCGCGGCGGCCACGGCGGTCGATGCCGGTGACATTGGCCAGAGCGCGGTCGCCGTGCATGACCTTGCGCATCTCGTAGGGCGACAGGAACAGGTCGTCGCCGCCCTCGTCCGGGCGCAGGAAACCGAAGCCTTCCGGGTTGGCGATGACCACACCGGGAATCAGGCTCAGCTGGCTGACCGGTGCAAAACCGCCACGGCGGTTCTGCACCAGCTGGCCGTCACGCACCATCGCGCCCAGGCGCTTGCCCAGCGCTTCAGCGCGATCCGGTTCGGTCAGGCCCAGGGCTGCACCGATTTCCTCGGCGTTCTGCGGGCCTTCGCAGCGGTCCAGCAACTGCAGGATGGCCTCGCGGCTGGCGATGGGCTGCGCGTAGCGCTCGGCCTCGCGTGATGCATAGGGATCATCGAAGGCCGCCACCGGCGGACCCGACTTGCGACGGCCGCGCACGAAGCTCTGCGGCGCGGCATCGTCGGTGAATTTGCGTTTGCCGGGTTTGGCGGCGGCGCGAGGGCCGGCCTTGCCTGGCTTGGTCGCCGACTTCGCCGGCGCGGACAGACTCTCCGGCATCCACGGCGGCAGCTTGGCACTTTTTGCTTTGGGGGCTTTGCCCGGCGCCTTGCCCGGCTTGCTGCCGGTGGCGGACTTGCGGGCCTTGTCGGCCCCAGTGGTCTTTTTGTTTTTCATCAGCCTCCATGGTACATGGACGCAGGTGTACAGGGTGCGTACACGGTCACTGCAGATGTTTGTAAAAAAGCGTTGACAAAGATGCGCATCCTCTTCAAACTGCGCGGCCTGAAGTGCCCAGGTGGCGGAATTGGTAGACGCACTAGCTTCAGGTGCTAGCGGGGGCAACTCCGTGGAGGTTCGAGTCCTCTCCTGGGCACCACGTTTCAAGATCAAACCGGCGAAAGCCGGTTTTTTCGTTTCTGCGGTTCGAACAAACAGGCCACGGTAGCCCGGGTAAGTGCAGCGCACCCGGGTTTCCCCCAACGCTCGAAGGGCACCCATGGCTACCCCCGGGGGCGCTGCGCTTACCCGGGCTACGCTGCCTGGGCTTTTTCTTCACAAACCTGTTGACGGCACCAGAAACGTCCTACATAATCTCGCTCCTGAGTCGCCCAGGTGGCGGAATTGGTAGACGCACTAGCTTCAGGTGCTAGCGGGGGCAACTCCGTGGAGGTTCGAGTCCTCTCCTGGGCACCACGACTCAAACGAAACAACCCGCGAAA
>PJUE01000193.1_pt1 | contig 63608 bp, 50 predicted proteins | sample 1512171 | NCBI WGS metagenome assembly PJUE01 (sample SAMN08177674, study PRJNA422409) | Feces metagenome, whole genome shotgun sequencing project. | isolation source: Chicken feces (3) enriched on wood chips: alkali lignin treatment | host: Gallus gallus | place: USA: Madison | collected 2015-01-15
AATGGTTATAGTGCGCATTGGAAACTCCTCGTCCAGACATACCGATGGTGAGAGCCATCATGGTCCTTCAAGACCGAGCGGTTATCCGCAGGGATGGGGAGTTTCCTTTTTACTCATTCAAGCGGAGCGGCCTAAATCAGGCATCAACCTTCACACGAGACTTCCGCGTGACCCCAGAGATAAAAAAGAATTTCCGAGATCGTGCCGTTCGTGCGGTCCGAGGCCTCGAGAAGGAAAGGTCTTCTTTTGGTTACATCAACGACGACAGCGGCAAGCGATACCGTGCTGGCGTTTTCTTTCTACTCGCAGGCGATCTGAAGCGCGCCAATGAAACATTCGACTGGTTCTACGAAGAATTTCCGGATGATATCGGCGAGCCTGTGTTCCACCTGTACAGCTCACTAGCAGCACATAGACAAGGCGATCTTGTCAAAGCGCGCATGCGCCTCCTGGATACGATGCTCAGCAACATATTCATGTTGCCGCATCTCGTTGGGCAACGTTTGAACGCACCCGACATCTGGTGTCAGTCCAACCGGCATCAAGAGAGCTATCTTTTAGAGGTGGAGGAGTTTCTGCAGGAGCCAACCTGCGAAGAACGCCTTTGGATAGCCTCAGAGTTGAAAAGCAGTACATTTGTCACGCTGAAAGATGGTTATCTTGCGACCTTCGCAGAGCTCAAAGACGAGCGTGATATTGCCAAGCGCATGTCCATACTTGGCAAGTGGCAAAGCCTTCAGGCCGTGCACCTTGGCAATGGAAGCTGACAATTCGTTCAAGCCGACGCTGCTTCGCGATGCCTTGATTCCACAATCAGGTGACCACATGAAAATCCTGCATGTTCTCGCAATCCTTCTATTCCTGGCCGCACTCTGTTTCTACGTTGCCTCCTCCAGCACGGGGGCATGGCTACTGGGTGGCATTGGCTTTGTGCTGGAAATCGCTGCGTGGGTTATCGCACTAACTTCCAGAAAATTGAGCACACCCGGTAGCAGCGTGAATTGATCGCATCACCGCTGTCTTCAAAGGCTGGGTAACCCATGTACCCAGTGCAGAGTTCGCCACCGAGTAGTTTTTCCAGGCCTGTCCGTGGATTTCCTCCGGAACAGTAGGCACTGCAAACCTATGATCTGCGCTTCCCCGGAGATACCCATGCCTCACCGCCATGCCAGGTCCCGCGCAGAGAACGTACGGCTTACACCGCGCATCGTCCGCAAGACGGTGCTTTCACTGTTCCGCCGACGCAATGACTACGGCAGCGAAGATTTGGCAGAGCTCCTTGCCCAGCTTGAGCCACTTGGCGTGACCACCGCAAAGCAGCTCCGGTTGATCATGAAGCGGCACCGCCGATCACTGCGCCAGGATGAGAAACGGCGAATGTCCAACGCCGAAACACGCTGGCTTGCCTGTGAAATGCAAGGCCTCGGGCTTGATACCCACGCCAACAAATCCTGGTTCGGCATCCCGGGCCTGGTAAGACAGGCGATGGAACTTGAGTTCGGGGACAAGGCTGCAGCCCAGTGGACAATTACCGATACTGCCGACTAGGCGCAATGCCCACCAAAGCATGGTGAGCTTCGCCAGCGCCCCATCAAGGAGCTGCCCCACGCCGCGCCCAGCTGCCCCCGGCAATGGCTCAGTGTCCCTGCCAGTGGAAGGTCTACCGTAGCACCGGGCTGCCAGCGTCGAGGTGCTCATTGCAGGCGGAAGGTAACCGGGATATCCAGCGTCACTTCATCCACGTCCGAAGTGGCCATACCCGGCGCCACACTCCAGCCCAGCGCGGCCTCACGGGCGGCCGCATCAAGCAAGCGGTTGCCGCTGCTTTCGGTAATGCGCACACGCTTCACCTGCCCGTCGCCGGACAGCGTTATTGCCAACAGCACGCGGCCTTCCAGCCCTTCACGGGCAGATGCAGGCGGGTAGCGGGCGGGTTTGGTGCGAGCCTTGTCACGCAACAGCGTCGCGAGGAAATCGCGCGAACTTGCGCCAGGAAGCAACGTTGCCTGCTCTACCCGACCGTCGGCTACTGTCGGCGATACCGTGATAAGCACCTCCACCCGGCGTCGTTCACCGGCCTTCGGTGCCCGGTCACTGACCGTCCACCGGGCAGCGTCTTCACGCGCCCGGGTATCGAGCGCAGCATCGCCAGTGCTTTCCTCGACCAGCACCGAGCTCAATGTGCCGTCGGCAAGAACGTCGATGACCAGCTGCAGACGCGCGTTCGTGCGCACACCCGAGACAGGCAGCGCTATCGGCTGCACCATGGCCTCAAAGCCCGCCGCAGGAAGATCGACGAAGACCTCGCCATTGGCACGGCTGGGCGAGGTTGCAGCTGGCGGCGCAAGCGGTGACTGCTCCCTGTACCGTACAACGTTCAGGCCCCTTCCGGTTGTCGCTGATTGCGCTGCCGGCAGCACCTGCTCGGACGTTCTCCTTGCGCCGTTGGCATCATCTCCAGCAGCACCCCGCCGGGGAAGCTGCAACACCTCGGCCCGCGCCTGCAGTATTTCCAGGCGCTTGCGCGAGGACTCCGGCAGCCAGATCGCCTGCAACGAAAGATCCCTGGCCAGAAGGCGCCCTTGCAGGTCCAATGGTTCGGAACGAGGACTTCCCTCCTTTTCGCCCTGCTTGAGCCGCGCCGCTACCAACAGCGCACCCAATGCCAGCTCTTCATCGACATCGACCACCACCGCTGCATAGCTATCCCACAAGGCGGGATAGCTTGGCTTGTAGCTGAGCAGGGCCTCCTGCAGCGTCAGTATCCCGCGCACCTGGTCGTCGATGGAGAGTGCCGGCTCGTTTGCATCCACGGAATCGGCCATACGTGCACGCAGCGCGTGGTTCAGGCGGATCAGCTCCAGCAGCAAGCGTTGCACGCCCCCGGTGTCCACATCCGGCACCGCGTCCCACATTGTGGTGAGCAGCGCGATGCGTTCTTCACTGCTGGCCTTCCTTTCTGCTGCGGTTTGCGCATCCATCGTGGAGCGCCCGAACTGTTGCCGGGCCGCTTCATGCCGGTCGCGATCGGTCCAACTGGCAGCGCGCTGGCGGGAGTGCGCCCAATCCTGCAGCTGCTTCAGCTTTTCATCCACCACGGCCACGTTGCCGCGCGCCGCCGCGCGGGCGATGTCGCGCAACAAGGCTGTCGCTTCCCGTTCATAGCCGCTGCGCGATGTCCACATGGGACGCCCGCGTTCACGCGCAAGGTCGGCTTCGCGCATCAGGTCTTGGGACACCCGGCCGGGCGGGACGTACCGCACCGAGGAGGTTCCGGTGGCCAACAGCAGCAGGAAAAAGCCAAATGCCAGCAGCGCCGCCATGATGACGTATTCCCAGGCACGGTCACGCCAGCCCACGCGCAGCAACTATGCCACCGAAACAGTGCCACCAATCACCACACCGGCGCGGAATGCCAGCCGTCCATCAGTGAGCACGCCGTTGGAAAGAAGTTGCCCGGTCCAGGCGATGCCGCCGTATGCCAACGCGCCGATCATGCCCCACAGGGGCATGAGCACCAACAGCAGAATCACCGCAACAACCAGCCCGACGACAACTCTCATGGCTGTTTGCTCGTGACCAGCACCGGTACGAACAGGACAAACAGCAGGGCCGCCAGCAGCAGCAGACCGCCCTGCACGCCAAGCGCCATCGCCTCACGCCAGCCCGGGTCTGCCGCAGCGTGGTAGGCCCGGTACGCTGGCATGCCCCAGCCCATGACCCAGCCCAGCAGCAATGGCCCAACGGCCGCAAACAACACACGCGCGCCGGGCCCAAGGGGAGCGGCAGCGGCCGGTTGCGCAGCTGGCGGTGCCGCGGCACCGCGGGCCACATTGCGCAGGGGCGTCGGTGTCACGGCGCCGTGCGCGGCGGCAGCGCGCGGACGCTTTTTACCGACGTTGGCGCGACGCGGCGCATGCGAGCGGGTGGCGCGTTCCGCTTTGCTCAGCAGGCTCTTGCGTGCGCATGCCGCACACGGCAAGCCGGCGAAATGCTGGTGCGTACCGTCCTTGTCGCATTTGACGAGTTGGCCTGCGCTGCGGCGTGCGTAGCCCTGCAGAAGAGCGCCCCATTCCGACGCTGTCGGGCGCTGCAGTGGGCGCTGCGAAAAAGCGCGGTCGAACATCTCCCGCAGTGGCGCGGGAAACCCCTGATGGCCACTGACCGGCGACGGCAGGATGTGGGAGTTGCCTGAAACCCCATAGGCATAAAGATGCGCGGCGATGCGTCCGGGCAGATCACTGGGCAGGTTCGCGCCCTGCGGACGGCCACTGTAGGGATGCAAACCGGCATTGAGCAGTTGGAACACCATCACTGCCAACGCGAAGCGGTCCTGCGCCTCCTCTTCCTCCGGCTTCACGCCATGCTGCTGGAACTCCGGTGCGAGGTAATCGGTGGTCACCTGCCCGGCCGGAAAGCGCTCGCCTTCTCCCTGGATGCTGAAACCATCGCAATCCAGCATCGCGATGAACAGGGATTTTCGGTAGAAGCGCACGTTGAGCGGTTTCAGGTCCACCACATAATGCTGGCGCCGATGCAATGCGGCCAGCATCACCGCCAGGTTGGCGGCCAGCGTGGCTTTCGCGCCGAGCGTGGTGGGCAAGCCCTCGGCCCGCGCTTGCCGTTCCTGCAGCACATGTTCGAGGTCGCTGGTGGCGGCAATGTCCAGTACCGGCATGCTGAAGCCGATGAAGCGCCCGCCGCGCTCCTGCAACAAACCGGTGGGCCATGCGATCTGCACATGCCGCACGCCCTTTTCCTGCACGTCGGGCAGATCCGGGCTCAACTCCAGCATGGCGCGCAGCTTGCGCTCATATACCCGCGTATCAACGCCGGGGTGATAGAGCTTGGCAACCTCCAGCGGGCGCTCCCTGATCAGGAAAACACTGCCGGCACCGCCACTTTTAATCAGCCGGCCAAGCGTCAGTGAAGCACGCCGCCCGTCCTGGATCACCGTGCCTTCGCGCGCGGCCATCGGCCTACACCGGCAAGGCCAACAGCAACGTCTTGTCGTCGCCGGTGATGTGGTCGGTGCGCGGATCGGCCAATGTCGCGTGCAGGGCCTGGCTGCCGGTATTGGCGTCAACACCGCGCAGGTAGCGCACTACCGGCTCGAAGAAGGGCTGGAACATATCCGCACCATCACGCGTCATCGCGAACGGCTGCACGCCATCGGACATCAGCGCGATGGCATCAACCGGTCCTTCGAAACGCATCAGACGCAGTTGCTGCTGCCAGTTGTCGCCGGTCACGAACCAGGTCTCATTGGCATACTCGCCATTGGCGGGCAACGACACCGCGCTTGCCTGCTGCCCCCCGAACCTGCAGGCCGCGACACCGTCGCCGACATGAAAGAACCAACCACCCGTCGCATCGGCCGCGACGCCGACCAGGGTGCAGGCGTGCTCGGAAAAGCCCACGCCGTTGGCGACCGAAGCCATGGCCAGCTCACCTCGCACGTCATTCACCGCCTGCTCGATCAACGGCCGCAGGACGTCCACCGCCAGCTCCAATGGCCGCGGCCCGGCCTGCAACACGCGCACCAGCGCTTGCACGACGCCGTCGGCAACCTGCCGTGCGCCCACGTCGCTGTGCATCGCCGAACCGGCACCATCGCAGACAGCGGCCACCAACAGGTCGCCGGCACTGGCCGAAGCAAACGCATCCTGGCAGGGTTGTCCCCGGTCAAGGTGCGCGCGCCCCGTGGCGGAGGCCGCCACCACACGCCACGCCATGCTCAAACCGGCGCCAACGACCAGGTGTCGGTCGATGGCAGCTGTACCTGGCCGCCCGGCGTCGAGTTGGACACCACCCGCATGCTGGCGCTCAGCCACAGGAACAGCTCCTGGAACTGCAGCCCCTGCAGGCGCTTCACCCCACGCTCGCCGTTGCGGCTGAACTGCCCCAGCACCGCAACATCCGCATCGCCAACACCGATGGGGAACACCGCCACGCGATTCTTTTCCTCATCCTCACGGCAGCGTTGGGCGCTTGCTTCCCACCCATCGGTGGGGTTGCCATCGGACATCAGGAACAGCCAGGGCCGCGTATAGGCAACGCCTGCTGCACGGAAACGGGCCTTTTCATCCTCGATCTCCTGCAGCGCCAGTTCCACCGCAGCACCGGTGGGCGTAGTGCCGTTGGCCGCCAGCTCGGGAGCAGTGAAATCCATTGCGTCACACCAGTCGCCAACCACCTGGGCGTCGTCCATGCCACCGTATTCGATCACCAGCACGCGCACGCGCTTGGCCGCGATCACGTCGGACTTGAGCTGCTGTTCCAATAGCTTCAGCCCGGCATTGAGCTGGTCGATCGGCGCCCCGCCCATGCTGCCAGAACAGTCCAGCACCAAGACCAGGGGGGTGCGCTGCTCGCTGTTATCAACCAGCGATACATCGGGAATAGCTGCAACTGACATCAGGTGTGCCTCCATGCTCAGGGGACGTCATGGCCGGATTATAGCCATAACCCAGTCCCGGGCTTTTGACGCCCGCCGCCGAACGAATGACCGATACTCGCCGGCGGGGCGATCCCGGCCCGCCGCCTGGCGATTTCAGGCAATTCCCATCAATCAGGGGCAGTGACTCCAGTGAGACCTATCGTTCGCGTACTGCTGGTACCGTCGATGCTGGCGCTGAGCGCTTGCAGCACTCCCTCTGCCCGCCCGTCATCACCTGCCGATGCGGCAGCCGCGCAGGAAAACTGTGCGCTTGCGAGGGAAAGGCAGAACCCGATGGCCATTGCCTATTGGTGCCACGGATCAAACCCGCCATGACAGCCAGCGATGTCGGCGCCCGGGCACTGGCTTGAATACGGGGGGACATACCGACATCCGCCTGCATCTGCGCGGTGATCAAGGCCGGTCTTGCCGCGCGCGCCGGGCATTGCCGGTGCAGAAACGACAAGGGCGCCATTGGCGCCCTTGTCGTTTTCAAGCAATGCGCGGACTCAGTGCGTGCCGGCCGTCGCCTTGGCCTTGCTCCCAAGCTCACCGGCCAGGTTACGCTTGTAGGTATCAAAATCGATGCCCTGCTCGGCCGCCTCGGCATGCGCGGCGTCCTTCAGTGCATCCGAGTACGCCAACCGCACCGGGGTGTTGTTGTTCTCGTGCCACTCGGCGGCCTGCATGATCAGGGCCAGCACGCGGGCGGCACTGGTGGTCTCACCGGCGATCTTGCCGTCCATGCCCAATACCCACTCGCCATCACGACGGACGATGCCGGCCAGCAAGGTGCGCTGCTGGTCACGCAGCTCCGCATGCGGCTCGACCTTGGCCTTGGCGACAGGGTTGGCCTCGGCACGGTTGCGCTCGCGCTCGGCCAGCTTCTTCTTCGCCTCGCGGCGGCCCTTGGATTGGATCGACATCAGTTGTTCACTCTTTGAACGGCCGCCGATGATGGCGGCACGGCTATTGTCCCCGATACGGGGTGAAATCGTGTCAGGACGGGGCCTGCTCGCGGCGCGCACGCTGGCTGATGCGCTCCCATTTCCACATCACCCCGCTGCCGACCGCAAACAGGGCCGCGCCGATTGCCAGGGTGAGGCCGCTGCGGCTGAGCAGCGGCGACAGCACGCCGGCAATGATGGCATTGGTCACCAGAGTGCTGAACGCCTGCATCGACGAGGCCGTACCGCGCTGGCGCGGGTACATGTCGAGGATGGCCAGGGTCAGGATCGGGAAGATCAGCGCCACCCCGAACGAGGTCAGGGTCAGCGGCAGCACCGCCCATGGCACGGTCATCTGCGTGGCAAAGGCGTTGTAGGCCACGTTGTACACCGCAGCCACTGCCATGAAGCCATACCCGATGCGCACCGCCCGCGCCCCGTCCACACGCCCGGCGGCGCGGCCGGAGGCATAGGCGCCCAGTGCCATGCCACCAATGGTGGGAATGAACAGCCAAGCGAACTGGCGCTCGTTCATATGCAGCAGGTCGAGGATGAAGGCCGGTGCCGAGGCGATGTACAGGAACAGCCCGCCAAAGCCCAGCGAGCCGGCCAGCGCCAGGCGCAGGAAGCGCGGGTTCACGCCGATGCTGATGTAGTCCTGCAGCAAGCGCTTGGGGTGCAGGCTCAGGCGCGCATGCGGCGGATGGGTTTCCGGCAGCCAGATGCAGGTGATCAGCAGCAGCAACGCCGAGAACGCCACCAGGAACCAGAAGATGCCCTGCCAGTGCGTCCAGCCCAGCAACCAGCCGCCGATGATCGGGGCAATGGCCGGGGCGATGGAGAAGATCATCGACACCTGGCTCATCAGCCGCTGCGCCTCGTCGCCGTCGTACAGGTCACGGATCACCGCGCGGCCGATGATGTAGCCAACGCCGGCCGACAGCCCCTGCAGGAAGCGGAACAGCAACAGCGTGCCCATGTCGCGCGACAACGCACAGCCAATGGAGGCGGCGATGAACACCACCAGCCCGCCGATGATCACCCGCTTGCGCCCCAGCGCATCGGACAGTGCGCCATGCACCAGGCTCATCAGTGCATAGGCCAGCAGATAGACGCTGATGACCTGCTGCATGGCCAGTTTGTCGGCACCCAGGTCACCGCCCATCTGCGGGAAGGCCGGGAACACGGCATCGATGGCGAACGGACCGAACATCGACAGGCCGGCCACCAACAGGGCGATCCGGCGCAGCGAAACCTGCTTGCTTGCTTCCATGGTTCTCATAACCAGCAACGGCACCGGCGCGGGGCCGATGCGGGGGTGGGGACAGAATGAACAGGACCGGGCGCGAGGGCGCCACACGGCCATGATGCGGCAATTTGTCCGGACATTCACCCGGTTCAGGTAGGTATTCCGGCATGCCCGGCCAGACGCGTGCAACGCGCGGGATGGAAACCGGGACGCAGATGGTAATCCAAGCCGCCGCGCCGGTCTGCCCCGGACCTTTACCGGGCTGTACCGAGCTATAATCGCCCCGCTGTACGTACACGGTGGGAGAAGCGGTTCACCCCGCTGCCGAAGGCGCAAACGCCCGTAATCGCTCAGGCCCGATACCACCTGCATCAAAACTCTGGAGAGACCGGTTCAATCCGGCGCCGAAGGTGCACGAAGCGCACGATCCTCGTCGCGTCGCTTCCAAACTCTCAGGCAAAAGGACAGAGGGGCGCGAGGTAAGCCAGCGGCTTGCCGGCTGTGGAACCGCGCCTGCGCGGGCCACGGGCGGGCCGCGGCCGACCTGGCTCACCGCCCCTGCCCTGCATGCCTTCTCCGGACGTCAGCCATGACCCAGAACATCCCTTCGCTGCGCGAACTCGAACACAATTCGGCGTTCGTCGACCGCCACATCGGCCCCAACGACGCTGAAATCGCGCAGATGCTGCGCACCGTTGGCCATGATTCGCTGGAATCGCTCACCGATGCCATCGTGCCGGGCTCGATCAAGTCGCCGGCGCCGCTGGCGCTGCCCGAGTCGCTGACCGAAGTGGACGCGCTGGCCAAGATCCGCGCCATTGCCGACAAGAACAAGGTGCTGCGCAGCTTCATCGGCCAGGGCTATTACGGCACCCATACGCCGAACGTGATCCTGCGCAACATCCTCGAGAACCCGGCGTGGTACACGGCATACACGCCGTACCAGGCGGAGATCTCGCAGGGCCGCATGGAAGCGCTGATCAACTTCCAGACCATGGTCGCCGACCTGACCGGCATGGAGATCGCCAACGCCTCGCTGCTGGACGAAGCCACCGCCGCCGCCGAAGCGATGACCCTGGCCAAGCGTTCGGCCAAGTCCAAGTCCAAGGTCTTCTTCGTGCAGGACAGCGTGCACCCGCAGACGCTGGAACTGCTGCGCACCCGTGCCGAGCCGATGGGCATCGAACTGCTGATCGGCAAGCCGGCCGAAGCGCTGAGCGCTGATACCTTCGGCGTGCTGCTGCAGTACCCGGACAGCCTGGGCAACATCGGCGACTACAAGGCGCTGGTCGAGGCCGTGCACGCCCGCCAGGGCCTGGTGGCGGTGGCCACCGACCTGCTGGCCCTGACCCTGATCACCGCCCCCGGCGAATGGGGCGCGGACATCGCCATCGGCAACAGCCAGCGTTTTGGCGTGCCGTTCGGTTTCGGCGGCCCGCATGCCGCCTTCATGGCCTGCCGTGACGCCTACAAGCGCTCGATGCCGGGCCGCCTGATCGGCGTCTCGGTCGATGCCGAAGGCAAGCCGGCCTACCGCCTGACCCTGCAGACCCGCGAGCAGCACATCCGCCGCGAGAAGGCCACCTCCAACATCTGTACCGCCCAGGTACTGCTGGCGGTGATGGCCTCGATGTACGCCGTTTACCACGGCCCGCAGGGCCTGCTGCGCATCGCCCGCCGCACCCACCGCCTGGCCGCCATCCTCGCCGCCGCGCTGCGTGCCCAGGGCGTTGCGGTTGGCAACGACTTCTTCGACACCCTGCACATCACCGGTGTTGATTCGGCCGCGCTGAAGGCCAAGGCCGAAGCGGCCGGCATCAACCTGCGCATCATCGATGCCGGCTCGGTCGGCATCAGCCTGGACGAAACCGCCACCCGCGCCGACATCGTCGCCCTGGGCCAGCTGTTTGGCGCCAGCGTCGATGTCGACGCCCTGGATGCCAGCACCGCCGACGCGCTGCCGAAGGCCCTGCTGCGCAGCAGCGAGTTCCTCGCCCACCCGGTGTTCAACACCTACCACAGCGAGCACGAGATGCTGCGCTACCTGCGCTCGCTGGCCGACAAGGACCTGGCGATGGATCGCACCATGATCCCGCTGGGCAGCTGCACCATGAAGCTCAACGCCACCGCCGAGATGATCCCGATCACCTGGCCGGAGTTCGCCAATATCCACCCGCTGGCACCGGCCGACCAGGCGCAGGGCTACAAGGAACTGATCGACGGCCTGGAAGCGATGCTGGTCGAGTGCACCGGCTATGACGCCGTCAGCCTGCAGCCGAACTCCGGCGCGCAGGGCGAGTACGCCGGCCTGCTGGCGATCCGCGCCTACCACCAGTCGCGCGGCGAAGGCCATCGCGATGTCTGCCTGATCCCGGACTCGGCGCACGGCACCAACCCGGCCTCGGCCCAGATGTGCGGCATGACCGTGGTGGTCACCAAGACCGACGGCAACGGCAACGTCGATGTCGAGGACATCCGCCGCAACGCCGAGAAGTACAGCGACCGCCTGGCCGCGATCATGATGACCTACCCGTCCACGCACGGCGTGTTCGAGGAAGAAGTGGTCGAGATCTGCGAGATCATCCACAAGCACGGCGGCCAGGTATACACCGACGGCGCCAACATGAACGCCCTGGTCGGCGTGGCCAAGCCCGGCAAGTGGGGCTCGGACGTGTCGCACCTGAACCTGCACAAGACCTTCTGCATCCCGCACGGCGGCGGCGGCCCGGGCGTTGGCCCGTGCGCGGTCAAGTCGCACCTGGCCCCGTTCCTGCCGGGCAAGCTCGGCGACAACGGCCCGGTCGGCATGGTCAGCGCCGCCAGCTTCGGCAGCGCCTCGATCCTGCCGATCAGCTGGATGTACATCACCCTGATGGGCACCGCCGGCCTGCGCAAGGCCACCCAGGTGGCATTGCTCAACGCCAACTACATCGCCAAGCGCCTGGCCCCGCACTACGCCACCCTGTACACCGGCCGCAATGGCCTGGTGGCGCATGAGTGCATCCTCGACGTGCGCCCGTTGGAGAAGACCTCCGGCATCGGTGCCGAGGACGTGGCCAAGCGCCTGATCGACTTCGGCTTCCACGCCCCGACCCTGAGCTTCCCGGTTGCCGGCACGCTGATGGTCGAGCCGACCGAAAGCGAATCGCAGCACGAGCTGGACCGTTTCATCGACGCGATGATCCAGATCCGCGAGGAAATCCAGGCCATCGAAGACGGCAAGCTGGACCGCGAGGACAACCCGCTCAAGCACGCCCCGCACACCGCCGGTGCAGTGTCGGCCAGCGAGTGGACGCATGCGTATCCGCGTGAGCTGGCAGCCTTCCCGCTGCCCTCGCTGAAGCTGCAGAAGTACTGGCCGCCGGTTGCCCGCGTGGACAATGTCTACGGCGACAAGAACATCATGTGCGCCTGCATCCCGGTGGATGCGTACAAGGAAGATGTCGAGGCGTGATCGTGGCTTGAATGCCTGATGCGTAAATGAAAACAGCCGGCGAAAGCCGGCTGTTTTTCTGTGTCGATTGGGGAACTGGAGCGCCGGGTTTTCCTGGAGCGGTGCGAACAGCAAGTGTGGAAGGCTTCTGCTTTGGCTTCTGCTTTGGCTTCTGCTTTGGCTTCTGCTTTGGCTTCTGCTTTGGCTTCTGCTTTGGCTTCTGCTTTGGCTTCTGCTTTGGCTTTGGCTTTGGTTTTGGTTTTGGCTTCCGCTCTCCCTTCTCCCGTTTACGGGAGAAGGTGCCCGAAGGGCGGATGAGGGGGATTTTGACTTTGCTTAGCTAGAAGCTTCCCCTCACCCCAACCCCTCTCCCGTAAACGGGAGAGGGGCTTCAAGCAAACAGCTGCGGCTTTCAATACCCCTTCTGCTTCAACCACGCATCCACCTGCGGCTTGCGCTCCGCATGCAGTCGCAGCTTGGTCTGGATCCCGGCAATCACCGTCTCGGCATCACGCCGCGAGGTCGGCGCGATATGTGCCTGCGCAAATGCCTTGATCTTGTCCACCATCTGCGGGTTGTCGGCGCTGCGGCCCAGGCCCGGGTAATAACGCGCACGCGAGGTGCTGTCGACCAGGGTGTCCACCTTCTCGCGATGGGCTACGGCAAAGTCGAACGCCAGTTCCGCATGCTCACGCGCCACACCGCCAATCATGCCCGCGCTATTGGTCGCACCCGGCTCGTCCGTCAAGGCCATGTCCAGCGCACGTTGCGCCAGCGCCTTGTCCTTGGCCACCGCCAGCAGACCGTAGTACTGGTCGCGCACCATTGCCGAGGTTTCCTGCTTGGCCAACGTGTGCAGCTTGTCCCAGGTCGCAGCATCGGCATTGCGCGCCACCACGCCCAGCACGCTGCTGCGCAGGTCCGGCGACAACGAGTCAGGCTGTGCCAGGAAGGCCTCGAAACGACGCTGCGCCTCGGCGATCACCTGCGCGTCATCCAGATCCGCCAAGGTATCGATCAATCCACTGCGCAGTTCCTTGGTCTGCGCCGAGTCACTGTCCTTCCCGTCCCAACCCAGCCCCTGCAGCACCGGCGACAGGCGCGAACGTGCATAAGTGCGAAACGCCGCCTGACGCGTGGCATCACCATCGAACATGCCGTCGATACCACTCAAGGTACCGGCAGCCATGTCCCACAGATCGGTCGGCGCATCGGCGCTGATCTTCGCGGTCAGGTCCAGCAGGTCGGCGTCGGGCTGCAGACCAGCCGCGGCGAGCGCGCTGGTATCCATCATCACCCCGAGCTGGTCCACCACCGGCAGCTTGTCGAAACCCGCGCTCAGCGTCTTGAACTGCGCCGGCGCATACAACGTGCGGTAGTAGCCCTTCTGCCCGGCATTGACCAGCAGCGGACCACTGCAACCCGGCAGCTGCACGGCGGTATCGCCATCGACCAGGGTGTGCAGCACTTCGCCATTGCCCACGCGCAGGCTCACCGGCACACGCCACTGCAGTGGCTGCTTGTCCTTGCGGTCGATGGTGTACTCGCCCTGGCTCAGCTTCACCTGGGTGTTGCCGGCCACGCAGCTGCTGCTGGCGCGGATCAGCGGCACGCCCGGCTGCAGGGTGAAGTCATGGGCCACATCGATGAAATGCTTGCCAGGTGCGGCCTTGTCGATCTCGGCCCACAGGTCATCGGTTACCGCATTGCCATAGGCATGGGCGGCAATGTAACGGCGTACGCCCTCGCGCCACGCATCGGCCCCCACGTAATCCTCGAACATCGAGATCACCGCTGCGCCCTTGCCATAAGTGATGCCGTCGAAGGCCTGGCTGGCCTGCTCCACCGTGGCCACATGCTGCACGATGGGATGGGTGGTGACATAGGCATCGCGGCCCATCGCCGCACGGCTGGTGTGCGCGGCATCGACGTTGTTGATATCCCACTCCGGATGCAGCTTGCGGGTCGTGCGGCCTTCCATCCACGAGGCGAAGCCTTCGTTGAGCCACAGGTCATCCCACCATGCCATCGTCACCAGATTGCCGAACCATTGGTGCGCGATCTCATGCGCGGCAATTGAGAACACCGCCTTCTTGTCCGACACACTGGAGACCGCCGGGTCCAGCAGCAAGGCATATTCGAACGTGAAGATCGCACCCCAGTTCTCCATCGCGCTGAAGAACTGGCTACCGCCCGGCGCTGCGATGTTGTCGAGCTTGGGCAGCGGATACTTCACTCCGAAGTAATCGTTGTACTCGCGCAGCACCTCGGCGCTCCCCTGCAGGGCAAAGCGCGCCTGCTCGACCTTGCCGGTCTGGGCAATGACGCCGATCTCGGTACCGCCCTCGTCAACCGTGGCGCGCTCGAACTCACCGCTGGAGAAGAACAGCAGGTAGGTGGACATCTTCGGCGTGGTCTGGAACACCACCTGCTTGCGCCCCTTGCCCAGCAACTTGCTGCTGGTCACCGGCATGTTGCTGACCGCCATTTCCGCTTCCGGCACATTGACGCTCAGGTCGAACGTTGCCTTGAAGCCGGGCTCATCCCAGGAGGGAATGAAGCGCCGCGCATCAGAGTTCTCGAACTGGGTGAACAGTGCACGCTTCTTGCTGCCATCGGCCACCGGATAGTCCAGTGCGAACAGGCCATTGGCCTGGGTATTGATGGTGCCGATGTAGTCGATGCGCAGCGTATAGCGACCGGGGACCAGCGGCGACGCCACGTTGAAGGTGGCGGTCTGGTTGGCCTCATCCACGCTTGCCGTGGCCGCCATCGCCTTGCCACCGCCTGCCGGCTGCAGCTGGCTCTTGCCGAACTGCATGCCCGCCGCCTGCAGCACGATGCTGGATGTGGGCTGCAGTACCTCCAGATCGATGCTGACCTTGCCGTCAAAGCGCATCTGCGCCGGGTGCGGGGTGATCTCGACGCGATAGTGGTCCGGCCGCGCGGTCCGCGGCAGCTGACTGGTGACTTCGCCGCGTGCCGATGCGGCCGCTACCGGCTCGGCGGCATGAAGGGCGGGCGCGCCAACGCAGGCAAGCGCAAGGCTGATCGCAACAACAAGGGAACGGCGCATCCAGGCTCCAGGGTAAGCAGGGCCAAAGCCCGGTGAACCGGCATCATCGGCCTGTCCACGGACGCCCAACACCCCCGGAAGTCATGACGCCCGCGCCGCCCCCGGCTGCGCCCGTTCGGCAATCATGGCCCGGTACTGCCGTGGAGCCATCCCTACCTCGGCCTTGAATTTGCGGGTGAACGCGCTCTGGTCGCTGAAGCCACAGGCCTGGCCGATGCTGGCCACGCTGTCCTCGCCATGCAGCAGGTGCAGCGCAATCTGGATGCGCAGGCGGGTCAGCACCTGCTGCGGGGTCATCTGGAACACCTTGCGGAACGAGCGCTCCAGCTTGGACAGCGAGAAGCCGGTGATGTCCAGCAAGGTCTGCATGCGCACGTTTTCGGCGTAGTGCGTATTGAGGTAATCCAGGGCCAGCCGCAGGGGTTCGTACTGCGACTCCAGCCCGCCGCGTTGCCCCAGGTCACGCGAGATGCCGATCAACCCGACCACCTTGCCGTTCTCGATGATGGGGCGCTTGCAGGTCAGGCACCAGCCCGGCTGCTGGTTGGGAAACAACTGCAGCTCCATCACGTTCTCGATGACCTCACCGGCCAGCACCCGCGCATCCTGGGCGACATAGGCCTCGCTCATGCCCACCGGATAAAGCTCATCGGCACGCTTGCCGATCACCTCGTTGCGCGACTTCCTGCCCAGCCGCTGCATCATGGTCATGTTGACGTGGGTATAACGGCCGTCATCGTCCTTGGCAAAGAACAACACGCTGGGAATGGCGTCGAACAGCGCTTCAATTTCGGCAGGATCAATACGCATCGGGTCAGTCAGGCGGGCAGCGGGGGCGTGCCCCGCCATTCTAGCCAGCCCGGCGCCCTCACCGCCTCGGCCATAAGTACCTGGCACCAGCCCCTATCCGCCAGATCAGGTCAAGCCAGGCATCCGCCGATGCGGGCATGATCGCTCGTAACTGCACGCCGAGCCCTGTCCCATGAGCCAGAACACCCCTACCCCCGACTACGCCGTTGGCCAGCTGTGGGCCTGCAAGGGCCGCCACGATGGTGAGCAGCCCACCCTGCTGATCAACCGCATCGACCAGCATCCACTGGGCAGCGGCAACATCTATCACGTCACCCTGGAAGGGCTGAAGATCCGCAATCCGCGCCTGCCCGAAGGCGTCATGACCCAGCTGGCGCATGCCCCGGTGACCGCACAGGCGTTGGAGCGCAGCCAGTTGCAGCTGATCGGCCAGCGCGCGCCGGACCCGGTATACCTGCAGGGCTACGGCCAATGGCGCGAGGCCTTTGATGCCGGCAACGCCGGTTCGTTCGGGGTCAGCATTGCGACCATTCTGGAAATCGTCGAGCGCCAGCTCAACGGCCTCCCGCTCGATCAGCCCTGACGGCAGAGCGTTACCGGCGCTGCCAAGCCCCTTGTAGTGCCGAGCCATGCTCGGCTGGGGCATGCCCGGTGACCCTCGTTGCCGACCATGACGAAACTGGAGGTAGTGCCGAGCCATGCTCGGCAGGAGCACGCCCGGCAATCCTCGCTGCCGACCATGGGTCGGCACTACAGGGAAGCCGGTCTGCTGCCGACCATCGCGAAGCCGGAGGTAGTGCCGAGCCATGCTCGGCAGGGGCATTCCCGATAACCCTCGCTGCCGACCATGGGTCGGCACTACAGGGAAGCCGGCCTGCTGCCGACCATCGCGAAGCCGGAGGTAGTGCCGAGCCATGCTCGGCAGAAGCATTCCCGGTAACCCCCGCTGCCGACCATGGGTCGGCACTACAGGGAAGCCGGTCTGCTGCCGACCATCGCGAAGCCGGAGGTAGTGCCGAGCCATGCTCGGCAGGGGCATTCCCGGTAACCCCCGCTGCCGACCATGGGTCGGCACTACAGGGAAGCCGGCCGGCTGCCGACCATCACGAAGCCAGAGGTAGTGCCGAGCCATGCTCGGCAGAGGCATTCCCGGTACCCCCGCTGCCGACCATGGGTCGGCACTACAGGAAAGCGGGTCTCTGATGCCAGAACGACAACGCCCCGCTTTCGCGGGGCGTTGTCTGTTGCATCACGGCGCCGCTATCAGCCCCACGGATCCTGCAGGATCATGGTGTGGTCGCGGTCCGGACCGGTCGAGACGATCGAGATCGGGCAGCCAGCCAGTTCTTCCAGCGAACGCAGGTAGGCGCGTGCGGCCGGCGGCAGCTGGTCCCACTCGGTGATGCCGTGGGTGTTTTCGCTCCAGCCCGGGAACTCCAGGTAAACCGGGGTGCACTCTTCCCAGCCCTGCGCGTCCAGCGGTGCGTATTCCGAGCGTTTGCCACGGTATTCATAGGCAATGCAGACCTTGAGCTTTTCCATGCCGTCGAGCACGTCGAGCTTGGTGATGCACAGGCCGGAGATGCCGTTGATGGCCACGGCGCGCTTGAGCGCGACGATGTCCATCCAGCCACAGCGGCGCGGACGGCCGGTCGATGCGCCGTACTCGGCGCCACGGTCACGGATGCCCTGGCCGATTTCGTCGTCCAGTTCGGTCGGGAACGGGCCACCGCCAACGCGGGTGGCATAGGCCTTGGCAATGCCCAGCACGTAGTCGATCGAGTCAGCGCCCACGCCGGTACCGGCCAGTGCGCCGCCAACGGTGGTGTTGGAGCTGGTGACATACGGGTAGGTGCCGTGGTCGATGTCCAGCAGCGCGCCCTGGGCGCCTTCGAACAGCACGCGCTTGCCCTGCTTGCGCAGGTCATGGCAGATGCCGGCAACGTCGGACTTCATCGGCTCGACGTATTCGCCGAAGGCCAGCGCTTCCTGGTAGACGGTGTCGAAATCCACCGGCTCCACGCCCAGGTACTTGGTCAGCACGAAGTTGTGGTAATCCAGCGCGGTACGCAGCTTTTCAGCCAGCTGTTCCGGGTAGTGCAGGTCGGCGATGCGGATGCCGCGACGTGCCACCTTGTCTTCATAGGCCGGGCCGATGCCGCGACCGGTGGTGCCGATGGCCTTGCCGCCAGCCGCCTTCTCACGGGCCTGATCCAGGGCAATGTGGTACGGCATGATCAACGGCGCAGCCGGCGAGATCTTCAGGCGCGAACGCACTTCCACGCCAGCCGTTTCCAGCTCTTCGATTTCCTTGCGCAGGGCGGCCGGGGAAATCACCACGCCATTGCCGATCAGGCACAGCGCGTCGTCGCGCAGGATGCCGGACGGAATCAGGTGCAGGACGGTCTTCTTGCCGTTGATGACCAGGGTGTGGCCGGCATTGTGGCCGCCCTGGAAACGAACCACTGCGCCGATTTCCTCGGTCAGCAGATCGACGATCTTGCCCTTGCCTTCATCGCCCCACTGGGCGCCGAGAACAACAACTGATTGACCCATGACGGGTAACTCCTGAATTTGCTGCGGCCGTCGGGGCCGCGGACGGGGCCGTGCACTGCCCTTGCTCCGCCATGGTGGTAGCCCCATCGGGGGGCTGCCGGCAAACGCCAGGGTCATACACGGAAAAAGCCGACCGGGATGCTCTTGAAGGAGCTCGCCCGACCGGCTTTTCTGGATTATCCGGGTTTTGCATGGCAGCTACCACCCCCACGAGTTCAGGATGGTATGGCCGTCAGGCTTTGGTTCAGTGGCGGGCCCACCACAGGCAACCCAGGCCGATGACCAGCACCACCGCGCCCATCCGCCGCAGGGCCGATGCGGGCTGTTCCAACAATTGCGTGGCCATGCGCTTCCACGCCAGCGGCGCGATGAACAGGAACAGGCCTTCGACGACGGCGACCAGGCAGAGGGCGGAAAGGAGGTCTTGCATGCGTTATAGCCATTGCCTTCTCCCCCGGGAGAAGGTGCCCGTAGGGCGGATGAGGGTGCGGGCGAAGCCCACCGAATGAGGGACATCAGGGGCATCCCGCCCCTTACCCTCACCCCAACCCCTCTCCCGGCGGGAGAGGGGCTAAAGGTCAAGCAATCAGCGATCGCTGCGCATGTACTGCAGGAACGGGTCGTTCTTGTCGAGCACGATCACGCCGTTGCCGTCGGTCATCGAGGCACGGTAGGCCTCCAGGCTGCGGTAGAACGCGTAGAACGACGGGTCGGCCGAGCCGGCCTTGCCGTAGATCGACGCGGCCTGGGCGTCGCCCTCACCGCGCAGCTGCTGCGCGTCACGCTCGGCCTCGGCCACGATCACGGTGCTCTCGCGGTCGGCCTGGGCACGGATGGTCAGCGACTGCTCCTCGCCCTCGGCGCGCAGCTTGGCGGCCTCCTGCTTGCGCTGGGCGCGCATGCGCTCGTAAACGTCGGTGATCACCTGGCTGTCGGTCGGCAGGTCGATCTGCTTGATGCGCAGGTCGATGATCTGCATGCCCAGCGGCACGATGGCATCGTTGATCGCCTTCAGCTGGCCGGCAATCAGCTCGCCACGGTCGCCGGACACCAGCGCCTGCAAGGTGCGCGAGTTGATCTGGTTACGCAGCGAGTCGGTGATGATCGGCGCCAGGCGGGCATTGGCCACCTTGCCGTCACCGCCGGTGGCGCGGTAGTACGAGCGCACGTCGGAGATGTAACCGATGGCGAAGAAGTCGACGCTGACGTCCTTCTGCTCGGCGGTGAAGTAACGCGCCGGGGCGGTGTCCAGCACCTGGAAGCGGCGGTCGAACACGCGCACGGTTTCCACCAGCGGCACCTTGAAGTGCAGGCCCGGCTTGATGTCGGCACGTACCACCTTGCCCAGGTTCAGCACCATCGCGGTCTGGTCTTCACGCACCACGTAGACTGAGCCCAACAGACCCAGCAGGGCGGCGACGATGATGCCGATAACGACTGAATTCTTCATCGGCCAGCCTCCTCACGCGATGCCGAGCGCGAGACCGAGCGGTCCGCGTTGCGAATACTGTCACCCGCGGCCGGCAGGGCCGGGGCAACCATTTCCGGGGTCAGCTGCGGCGCAGCGCTGGTCTTGCCGGCGTCGGCCGGCATCGGCACGTAGATCAGCTGGCGGCCATCGCCACCAATGACCTTGCGGTTCTCGGCCAGCACCTCCTGCACGGTTTCCAGCCACAGGCGCTTGCGGGTGACTTCCGGGGCATTCTTGTATTCGCCCTGCAGCAGGGTGAAACGGCGCGCGTCACCTTCGGCGCGGGCGACGATGGCCTGCTTGTAACCTTCGGCGGTGGTACGCGCACGCGAGGCCTGGCCACGCGCTTCCGGCACCACCTTGGCGGCATAGGCCTGGGCTTCGTTGATCAGCCGTTCCTTGACCTGCTGGGCACCGTTGACCTCGTCGAAGGCCGGCTTCACTTCTTCCGGCGGACGCGCGTCAGGCAGGGTCAGGCCGGTCACGGTCAGGCCGGTGTTATAGGCCTTCAGCGAGGCCTGCAGGCGCTGCTCGGCCACCGTGGCCAGCGGGCCACGGTTGTTGAGCACCGAGTTCAGGTCGGCACGGCCCACCTGCTCACGCACCGCGCTCTGCGCGGACTGTTCCAGCATCTGGTCGGCATCGACCGTGCCAAACAGGTACTGGCGCGGATCATCCACCCGGTACTGCACGTTGACCGACACGTTGACGATGTTCTCGTCGCGGGTCAGCACCGGCACATTGCTGCTGAAGGTCTTGATCTGGGTTGCATTGACCTTGGCCACCGACTCGATCGGCCACGGCAGCTTGAAGTTCGGGCCCGGCTGCAGGATGCGCGAGAACTGACCGAAGCGCAGCACCACACCACGCTGCTGTTCGCCGATCAGCTGGAAGCTGGAGAACAACAGCAGCAGGCCCAGGGCGACCAGCACCCAGCGCCAGATGCCGCCATCAAACAGGTCGCGCAGCGGTCCGGGCAGTCTACCGCCCCAACCTCCGCCATTGCCGCCACGCGGCTTGCGCGGGGCGCGATTATCGTCCGCACCACCACCGCTGTTGCCGCCGGGTGTATTCCAGGCCATGCATGCTCCATCTGTAAGGGCCGGCTGCGGGAGCTCCCGCCACGGTCCGGCCATCAATCGAATCCCGATTCTAGCAAGGCAGACACTGAACACGGTCAGCCCCTGCCTTAACGGGACGGTATACCGGCCGATCGCCGCCAGATCGGGCACCGCACGCCAGCCGGCCTGCGGTACGCCTGGCAACGCGCCCTGCACTGTCATTCAATAGGGGCAGACCTGCCGTTTCGCAACCGCTATGGTGAGCGTTCCCGTACCAATGCAGGCCCCCCGATGTCCGCCAATGCCCCGTTCACCGCCTTCCGTATCCACAACGACGACACCGGCTACCGCAGCGGGCTGGAGTCGCTGGGCCTGGACCAGCTCAGCCCGGGCGAGGTGGTCATCCGCGCCCGCTGGTCCTCGGTGAACTACAAGGATGCGCTGGCCGGCACTGGCAAGGGCAAGATCCTGCGCCGCTTCCCGCTGGTGGGCGGCATCGACGTGGCCGGCGAGGTGGTGGCCTCGACCGACCCGGCCTTCCGCGAGGGCGACCTAGTGTTGACCACCGGCTGCGGCCTGAGCGAGACCCGCGACGGTGGCTACAGCCAGTACGTGCGGCTGGAGTCCAAGTGGCTGATCCCGCTGCCGGCGGCGTTGAGCCTGCGCGAGGCCATGGTGCTGGGCACGGCCGGCTTTACCGCCGCGCTGGCACTGCTGCGCATGACCGAGAACCGGCAGTCACCCGCGCACGGCCCGCTGGCGGTCACCGGCGCAACCGGCGGGGTCGGCTCGCTGGCGGTGGACATCTTCAGCCGCGCCGGCTTCGAAGTGCATGCCATCAGCGGCAAGGCCGAGGCCGCGGACTACCTGACCGCCATCGGCGCCAGCCAGATACTGGGCCGCGATGCCCTGGCCACCACCCGGCCGATGGAATCGGCCCGCTTTGGCGGCGGCCTGGACAACGTCGGCGGCAGCATGCTGACCAGCCTGCTGGCGCAGACCGCGCCCTATGGCAATGTCGCTTCGGCCGGTTTGGCCGCGTCCGGCGAGCTGGACATGACGGTGATGCCCTTCATCATCCGTGGCGTTTCGCTGCTGGGCGTGGCCTCGGCCGGCACCGCCCGCGACATCCGCGAGCAGGTCTGGCAGCGACTGGGCAGCGACTGGAAGCCGCGTCACCTGGACCGCATCTGTACCCGCGAAGTGGCGCTGGACGAACTGCCGGGGGTATTTTCGACCATGCTGGACGGCAAATCCTTCGGCCGCACCGTCGTAAGAATTGATTGACGCAAGTCACAGCACAACCCCGGCGTGGAACGCGCGGCTTCACGCCGGGAGCAGGCCGGCACTACACTGCCGGCATTACTTGGGGAAAAACATGGCGCGTATCCTGATTGTCGATGACTCACCATCGCAGTTGATGGGCATCCAACGCATCGTTGAAAAACTGGGGCATGAAATCTTCACCGCAACTGATGGCGCCTCCGGGGTAGAGGTTGCCAAGCAGGTGCTGCCGGACCTGGTGTTGATGGACGTGGTGATGCCCAACCTCAACGGTTTCCAGGCCACCCGCACGCTCAAGCGCGAGGCCACCACCCAGCACATCCCGGTGATCCTGGTGACCACCAAGGACCAGGACACCGATCGCCTGTGGGGCATGCGCCAGGGGGCCAAGGCCTACATCACCAAGCCGTTCACCGAGGAGGACCTGTCGGCGGTGATCGCGCAGGTGTTCAGTGCCGAGGCACCGCCGGTGGGGTGAGTCGGGATGTTTGACGAATAGATGAAAGAAAGGCGGGCTTTTGCCCGCCTTTCTTTTTTTGCTTGTCTGGGGATTGCGGGAGCTTCCCCCCTCTCCCCAACCCCTCTCCCGCAAGGGGAGAGGGGCTCGGTACGCTACGAGTTTCAGCATCAAGCGCAATTGCTGCTTAAGCCCCTCTCCCCTTGCGGGAGAGGGGTTGGGGAGAGGGTAAAAGCACGCAGTGCTTCAACCTTCCCCAAACGCCTTGGCCAGATCCTGGTAGGCCTTGCGCTGGGCTTCGTTGCCCGCCACCGGCGCCACCACTTCCAGCTCCACGATCTGGTCGCCATCGGGCTTGCCCGGCAGGCCACGGCCCCGCAGGCGCAGCTTGCGGCCACTGTCCGAGTCGGCCGGCACCTTCAACTCCACCGCGCCGCCCAGGGTGGGCACGCTGATGCTGGTGCCCAGCGCCGCCTGCCACGGGGTGACCTGCAAGGTATAGAGGATATTGCGGCCGTCCACCTCGAACTGCGGGTGCGAGGCGTATTCCACTTCCAGCATCAGGTTGCCACCACCACTGCCCTGCCCGCTCAGGCGAATCACCTGGCCCGGACGGATGCCCTTGGGCACGCGTACATCCAGCTGGCGCCCGTCCACGGTGATGCGCAGGCTGTCGCCGTTGTAGGCGGCCTCCAGCGGCACCGACAGCTTGGCGCGGGTGTCACGCATCGGCTGCGGGCCGGCCCCGCCAAAGCCCGGACCCGGACGCCGACCACCGGCACCGCCACGCTGGCGCGCGAACAGGCTTTCGAAGAAATCGCTGAAGCCGCCGCCCGCGCCACCGCCGCCGAACACCTCTTCGAAATCGAAGCCCTGGCCGCCACCAAAGTTCGGCGGCGCGTGAAACTCCTCGCCGGGCCGGTAGCCCTGCGCGCGCAGCTGGTCATAGGCCTGGCGCTTCTGCGGATCGCGCAGCGCCTCATAGGCCTCGTTGACCGCCTTGAATTTCTCCTCGGCACCGGCTTCCTTGCTTACGTCCGGATGGTATTTGCGCGCCAGCCGACGGTAAGCGGTCTTGATTTCGGCATCACCGGCGCTGGGCTCAACCCCAAGCGTGGCGTAGTAATCCTTGAATTCCATCCATACACCTCTGAAAAAAAACTGGCCCGACACCTTGCGGCAACGGGCCATCGTGCAATCGGCAGGCGCCGTGGCCCCATTCTACCGGGCCACGGCGACCGCGCAGGTGGAAGTTCGCTCACGCCGCTCAGGCGCTGGGCTGGCCCTGCCCGACCTGGATGCGGCGCGGGGCCGCCTCGCTGCGCTTGGGAATGCGCACTTCCAGCACGCCGTTGTGGCTGTTGGCGACGATGCCCTCGGCATCGGCACTGTCGGGCAACACGAAGCGCCGGTTGAAGCCGCCCTGGCCGCGCTCGCTGCGGGTCAGGCGCTGGCCCTCGGCCAATTCAGGCGCACTGCGCTGGCCGCTGACAGTCAGCACGTTCTTGTCCATCTGCAACTCGATGCCGGCCGGGTCCACGCCCGGCAGGTCCGCCAACAACACGAACTGCTCGGCTTCCTCGCGGATATCCACTGCCGGCACCCACGCCGCGGCGGCGCCCTGGGTTTCAAGCAGCGGGGCCAGCAACTGGCGGATCTCGGACTGGGTCGGCCACTGGCGGTAACGTACGATGCTCATGATGTCCTCCTGCAAGATGGGGGGACTGGCACGCCGGAATGGCACTGCCTTTCCCATGCCAAGGACGTATTGTGTGAAGACCGCCTTTTCAAGCTGTTGACGCGGCGCTTCCACCGCCTCTTTAAACTCAAATTCAGCCTAGGAGCCCCCAATGTCCATCACCGTCGGCGAGCGTATTCCGGAAGTCACCCTCAAGCGTCTGCGCGAGGGTCTGGAAACCATCGACACCCACGCATTGTTCGATGGCCGCAAGGCCGTGCTCTTCTCCGTGCCGGGCGCCTTCACCCCGACCTGTTCTGCCCGCCACCTGCCCGGCTATGTCGAGCACTTCGAGGACTTCCGCAAGCGCGGCATCGAGGTGTTCTGCATGGCGGTGAACGATCCGTTCGTGATGCAGGCCTGGGCCAAGAGCCAATCGGTGCCGGATGGGCTGCAGATGCTGTCCGACGGCAATGGTGATTTCACCCGCGCGCTGGGCCTGGAGATGGACGCCAGCGGTTCGGGCATGGGCATGCGTTCGCGACGCTTCGCACTGTATGTGGAAGACGGCGTAGTGCGTGCCGCCTACATCGAACAGCCGGGGCAATTCGAGGTATCCGGGGCCGAGCACGTGCTCGCCCATCTGCCCGCATAGGGGCGCAACAGAAGGAAAGGCCAGCCATGAGCAAGCAGCCCGCCGCCAAGCCAAGCAAGTCCAGCAAGTCCATCAGGACCACTGCTCTGGCAGGTATCACCGACCGCAAGACCTTGCGTGCCAACGCACGCAAGAGCATCGAGGACGGTGCGGTCACCCCCACCTACAGTGCCAACCGCACGGCGGTGATCAAGCTGCTCAACGATGCGCTGGCCACCGAGTGGGTGTGCGTGCTGCGCTACTACCGCCACTACTACATGGCCAAGGGCATGCTGGCCGATGCGGTGAAAGCCGAGTTCCTGGAGCATGCGCAGCAGGAACAGGCGCATGCGGCGCTGTTGGCCGAGCGCATCGTGCAACTGGGGGGTGAGCCGGATCTGAATCCGGACACCCTCACCGCGCGCGCCCATGCCGAATACAAGGAAGGCGGCAACCTGCGCGACATGGTGCGCGAGAACCTGATCGCCGAGCGCATCGCCATCGACAGCTACCGCGAGATGATCAACTTCGTCGGTGACAAGGACACCACCACCAAGCGCATCCTCGAGCAGATCCTGGCGCAGGAAGAAGACCACGCCGACGATTTCGCCGACATGCTGGAAGGCTGGATAGGCGAATAAGCCCACCCAACGTGTAGTGCCGAGCCATGCTCGGCAGGGGCGTTACCGGCAATCCAAACCTTGTGGGAATGGCGCGAGCCGCGAGGCTGTCAATCAATACGATTGCAGATGCGCAGCGGGTTTCGCAGGCGTCGGCTTCGTGGCTTGCGCTGGTCGTGCAGGCATTGTCTGGAAAGCCCCTTGCCGAGCATGGCTCGGCACTACGGGCATTTCTAGTTCACCACGCGGAAGCGCACGCGGGTCCAGGCACCGTCGGCGGCCAAAGCAGTCAGCGTGTGCTCGCCGGCGTCGTTGAAATCACGTGTGAAGCCGCGCGTGCCCTGGGTCTGGGCGATCCAGCGGCCATCCAGCAGCCATTCGATCGTCGCCTCGCTGCCCAGCGCCCGCAACTGCAGGCGCGGGCCGTGCTGCGCGCCCGGCGGGCGGGCCAGCGTGGCCAGATCATTGAGACCTTCGATATGCAGCACACCGTCCGACTGCCGGCCATCGTCTGCACAGTCCGCCGCCAAGGGCGGCAGCGCCTGTGCCTGCCGCTGGGCGACGCTCAGCCACGGTGAGGCCAATGCCGGCCACCGCGCGATCTCGCGATCTTCAACCCGCGCATGCCCCTCACAGCCGGGCGACACGCGCTGGCCGGTTATTGCATCTACCTGGAAACGCAGGCGCCCGGATTGCCACAGCCGCGCCTCACGTTCGGGGAAGCTGGGCGGCACCACGCCCTCCAGCACCCAGGCGGGGAAACGGCGCTGGCACATGGCCGGCGGGGTCTGCGCGGCGGCAATGCCCAGCGGCCAGCAGATCTCGACCTCGCTGACGCTGTCCGGACGCGCGCGCACCGCATTGTCACCGGCCTGCCGCGGCAGGCTGTCGATCACCTCGAACATCAACGGCAAGGCGGTCACCGCACCGTACTGGCCGGGCAAGGGCGTGCCGTCCGGGCGTCCAACCCAGACCCCGACGGTATAGGTGCGGGTACTGCCTATCGCCCAGGCATCGCGGTAGCCGTAGCTGGTGCCGGTCTTCCAGGCAACGCGCGGGCGGTTGCCGGTATCGAAGGTGCCCACGCCATAACCGGGACGCGGATTGGATTCGAGTATGTCGCGCACGATCCATGCCGCGCCCGGCGAGACCAAGCGGCGTTCGATGCGCGCGTCCTCGGGCGTATAACGCACGCGGCCGGCGATGCCGTCGCGGTTCAAGGCCGAAAACGCGCCGACCAGGTCCTCCAGGCGCGCGCCGGTACCGCCGAGGATCAAGGCCAGGCTGGGCTGGGTGCCCCGTGGAAAGCGCAGATTGATGCCGGCATTGCCCAGCCGCGCGGCAAAGCGCGCCGGCCCTACCCGGTCCAGCAGATCCACCGACGGCACATTCAAGGACAAACGCAATGCCGTGGCCGCGCCTACCGGCCCATTGAACGCCGCATCAAAGTTCCCCGGCCGATAACCACCGAAGCTCTGTGGCGCGTCGATGATCAGGCTTTCCGAATGGATCAGGCCATCGTCCAGGGCCATGCCATACAGGAAGGGCTTGAGCGTTGAGCCGGGCGAACGCCAGGCCTGCACCATGTCCACATGCCCCAGCCGCGCCTTGTCACCGAAGCTGACCGAGCCAACATAGGCGCGCGCCTCCAGGGTGCGGTTGTCCATCACCAGCAAGGCCGCCGAGGTGCGCTCGGGCAACTGCGAGAAATACGCGGCCACGCGCTCTTCCAGCGTGCGTTGCAGGCCGCTGTCGATGGTCGTTTCGATCTGCGCCATGCGTGGCTGGGCACTGCGCAGGCGCTGCGCCAGCAAGGCGGCATGCAGGGGCTGTTGCAGCGAACGCGCGACCACCAACTCAACCCGCGCATCGGCGACCTCCTCGGCCGACCACACGCCCAGCTCGGCCATGCGCGCCAGCACCTTGTCGCGGGCGCGCTGCGCGGCCTCGGGGTGCCGATCCGGGCGCAGTCGGCTGGGGGACTGCGGCAATACCGCCAGCAAGGCCGCCTCGGCCTGTGACAGGTGGGTGGCCGACTTGCCCAGGTACGCCCAACTGGCCGCTTCCACGCCTTCGATGGTGCCGCCGTAGGGCGCGCGTTCCAGGTAAAGATCGAGGATCTGCGCCTTGCTCAGATGCACTTCCAGTTGCAGTGCCCGCAGCAACTGCTTGAGCTTGCCCCAGGGCGTGCGCGTATGCGGATCGAGGATGCGCGCGACCTGCATGGTCAGGGTGGAGCCACCGGACACGATGCGCCGCTCCAGCAGCATCTGTTTGCCGGCCCGCAGCAGCGCCCAGGGGTTGATGCCGGGGTGGCGCCAGAACCAGCGGTCTTCGTAGGTCAGCAGCGCCTGCAGGTAGAGCGGCGAAATGGTCTTTGCATCGGCCGGATAGCGCCACACCCCTTCGGCGTCGGCGAAGGCACGCAACGGCGTGCCGTCAGCAGCCACCACCAGGGTGCTGGTGTCGCGTGATTTCGGCAGTGGCAAGGGGAATGCCAGATCCAGCACCACCAGCAAGGTCAGCACTGCGGCAAGCGCCCAGCGCAGGTTGCGGAGCGTGAAGAGGGTGCGCACGCGGGTGCCGACGTGTTTCAGCCGGGAGGCGCGCGCTTTTAATGGGGATGATTCTTCAAACATTGCCTGTGGAGCTGGGGCCGAACAGCTTGGCTGCGGAAGAGCTTACCCCTCCCCAACCCTCCCCTTGCCGTTGGCAAAGGGAGGGAGCAGGAGCAGATGCCTGACGCCGCAATTGCTGACTGTGCCGCTGCGGCGGAATGGCTTGGTCGGGGAAAGAGCTTACCCCTCCCCAGCCCTCCCCTTGCCGTTGGCAAAGGGAGGGAGCAGGAGCCGACTACGGCTGCACCACCGTGATCGTGCTGGGGTTGGCACGGCCTACGCCGCGCAGGTCGGGACGGTACATGTCCTCGGCCAGCGGCGGCGGCACCATGTAGGTGCCCGGGGTGACCGCACGCACCAGGTAGAACACGTGCGCGGTGCTGCCACGCGACAGCTTCAACGCCGCCACGTAGCGGTCATCGCGGAACTCCTCGTGCTTGACGTCGGCGGCGCGCGAACGGTCGCTGATCTGCACCTCACCCACGACCACGTCAGCCCATTGCTTGGCATCGCCCAGGTTGAAGTTCTCGATCTCCAGACCGGCTGGCAGCAGGTCGGTGATCAAGGCATCGGGCATGTTCGAATTGGAGGTGACGCTGAGCCGTACGATCAAGGCCTCGCCTTCCTTCAACGACCGCGGCGTCCACGGCTTGCCATCGGTACCGAACCACGCGCGTTCGATCCCGATCACGCTGTTGTCCGGCGCCGGCGGCTGGCGCGGGATGCCGGCAACGTCGAGACTGGCGAACATCGGCGCCTCGCCCTGCGGCGAGAACCGCACGCCCTGTGCCAGCTGTGCCATGTCGAACACGCGACCGAACGCCTTGCGGGCATCGATGGCCTTGACCTTGTCGCCGACCGCAAGCTCACCGGACACCAGCTTCTTCTGGTTGGCCATCAGAGCCTTGCCCAGACGCGCCAGCGCCACCTGTTCCTGCGTGCTCAGCCACATCAGGCCGTTGCCGCGACGCACATCCAGGGTGCGGCCCAGATCGATCACACGCGCGTCGTACTCCGGCTTGGACAGGCCGCGCTCGTGCAGCAGCGCGATCATCAAGGCCTCATCGCGCAGGCGGGTGCCATAGTCGCCAAAGTACTCCGGACGATCAGCGCTGGACTTGGCAAAGCCGGCGGCAATCGCCGCCTGGCCGCGTTTGCTGTCACCCTGGATCGCCAACGCCGCCCCCAGGTGCACCAACGACAGGCCGGTTACCGCCTTGCTGCGCTCGTTGTCCCACAGCGTGCGCAGCGTACCCAGCGGGGCGCGGTTGACCCGTGCCAGCACGTAGCCGGAATAGGCCTGGTTGGCGAACTTCAAACCGTCGCGGCGATCACTGCCGTAGAACTGGTTGCCGCCACTGAGCAGATCTTCGCTGATCCGGTTCAAGGCCTTCTGCAGCACGTTCTCCGGCACCGCGAAACCGGCATCCTTGGCGTCGAGCAGGAACTCGGCGACGTATGGGGTCAGCGCCGGATTGATGTAGTCGTCATCGCCCCACATCGAGAAGTTGCCGTTGGCCACCTGCATCGAGGCCAGCCGCCCGAACGCGCCTTCCATGCGCTCGCGGCGGGTCTTGGCATCCAGGCCATCGGCGCCCAGCATGGCCGAGGTGGCCTCGTCCAGCATCAGCGCCGCATAGCCCTTGCTGGTGGTCTGCTCGGCACAGCCATAGGGGTAGTTCAATGCCCCCTGCAGCGCCGACGCGAACGGAATGGGCGGGAGCGCGCTGACCAGCATGCGCGCATTGACCGAACCGTCCATCAGGCCATTGGCGAAACTGCTGTCCAGGTTGACCGGTACCAGCGGGTCCAGGGTGCGGGTCTGCGAGCGCAGCACCGACGGCCAGGCCGCACGCACTGGCAGGTCGTAGCGCCGGTCCACCTTGAAGCCATTGCCATCCACTCGCACCCGCACCTTGGCCACGCTATAGCCTTCCTGCGCACTCAGCGGGAAGCTCAGCGTGCTCTTGGCATCCACGCCAAGCTGCACCTTGCGGCTTGCCTCGGCAATGCCCAGCGGACCTTCACCGTCCACCCGTACGGCAAATTCGCCGGGCTTGCCGGTGAAGTTCTGCACGTCCAGGGTCACCGTGCTGCGGTCCCCCGGCGCCATCACCCGCGGCATGCTGGCTTCGGCCAGGATCGGCGCGCGCACCAGCGTTTCCACGTCACGGTTGCCGTAACGGTCGGCCGAGTAGACCAGCGCCGAGACGCGCAGGGTGCCGTTGAAATCCGGTACCTGCAGGCGCACCCGCGCATTGCCCTTGGCATCCAGCGCCACCGGTCCGGAGAACAGGTCCACGGTCTGCACCCGCGCGGTCGGCCGCTTGGCCTGCGGCAAGGCTGCCAAGGCCATGTCGCCACCGAACTTCAGCTTGCCGCTGTTGCCCTCGAAGCTTTCGATCACCCGGCCGTAGATGTCATAGGCATCCACGCCCAGGCGGCGCTGTGCGAAGAAATGCGCCGGCGCATCCGGCACCGGGAAGCGGGTGATGTTGAGGATGCCCACGTCCACCGCGGAGACCGTGACGTGCGCCGGCTTGCCGGCCAGTTCCGGCGCGCTGACGGTCACCGTCATCGGCTGCTCCGGACGCATCTGCTTGGGCGCGATCAAACCGACCGCAACGCGGCGGTCGCGGCGGTCCATCGGCACATGCGCCACGCCCACGGCACGCGCCGGGGTGATCTTGCTGGGCGCGGTACCGCCGCGGAACACCAGTGCGGTGATGTAGACATCGTGCCGCTCCCAGTCCTTGGTGACCGGGATTTCAAAGGTGCTGCCCGGCTTGGCGTCGATGTCCTGCACGTACAGCATGTGGTCGCTTTCCACCATCAGCAGGCCGCGTCCGGCATGTGGCGGGGTCAGCGTGACCTTGACGGTATCGCCGGCACGGTAGCCCGCCTTGTCCAGCGACAGCTTGACCTTGTCCGGGCGCGCATCCAGGCCACGGTTGTCGTCGTTCCAGCTCCAGCCGGCGCGGAACGGATAGCGCATGGTCAGGCCGGTGGCCGGGTCGAACACGTCCACGCGGTACTCGCCCCACTCCACCGGGAAATCGAAACGGGCCGCGGTGGTCCCGGCATCGATGGTGCGGGTTTCCTTGTTCTCGAAACGGCGGGTGAAGTCGTAATCCCAGCGGTTGTCGGTATAGGTCCAGTGGTAGTCGCGCAGTTCGCGCACCAGGGTGACCTTCAGGCCCTTGGCCGGCTGCGGCTTGCCCTCGGCGTCCACCCGCATCAGCTCGAAGCGCGCGTTGGCATTGGCATCGGCACCATCGGCGTCGTTGAACAGGGGACGCACGGCCACCAGTACCGGCGCCGGCCACATCACCCGCTTCAGGGTGCGGGTAACGGTGCGGCCGCCGGTCTCATAGACGCTGCCGGACAGCAGCGCGGCCACGGTGGTGGCCTTGCCTGCCTCGGCTGGCAGGGCAACGTCCTGCCGCAGCTTGCCGTCCTTGGGCAGGGTGGTATCGATCACATCATTGGCTTCGCGCGGCAACTGCACGGTCGGGTCGCCGAAGAACCAGCCCGGCATGGCCTCCACCGGATGCTGCTCCACCGCCACCGCCAAGCGTGCGGTGAAGCGGTTGCCGTCGGCCGGCGCGCCATACAGATAGGCCGCATCGGCCTGCAGCTGCAGGGCCTCGCCGGGCTTGAGCGTTTTCTGCGCGCTGTCCAGGTCCAGCTTCATGCGCTCGGGCAGGAATTCCTCGATGCGCAGGGTCATGCCCTGCACCGCTTCCTTGCTGCCCGGGTCGGTACGGAACTCCACCGTCCAGCGGCCGGTAGGCGCCTCCACCGGGATGGTCTGCTCGAACGCGAAATAGCCCTGCTCGCCCGGCTGCAGGCGGGTCTCGCGGAAAGTCTTGCCGTCGGGCTGCTTGAGCCGCAGGAACACCGGCTGGCCGCCGGTGGCCGGCCCGGCCAGGGTCTTGCCGTCGTTGTCGCGCAGCAGCGCGGAGATGCGCACCGTTTCGCCCGGACGGTAAAGGTCACGTCCGGACCAGGCGAATACATCGAAATTCGCATTCTGGCGGCCGGCCACGGCGAACTCGCTCAGGTCCAGCGCCGGCTGGTTGAACGGCAGCATGGTGGTGTCGCTGCCACTGCTGGCCACCAGCACATGCGCCGCATCCAGCGTGTAGTTCAGCAGGGCGTTGCCATTGGCATCGGTCTGGCCCTTGAGGATGACCTCGCCCTTGCCGTCGATGACCTTCAGCTCGACCTTCTTGGCCGGCGCGCCATCGGCCAGCGAAGCGGTATGCACGAACAGCTTGTCCTTGTAGGCACGGGTGTGCAGGCCGATGTCGCTGACGGTGAAGAAGGCGGTATCAAACTCGTTGTCGAAGCTGCCGGTGCGCTTCATCACCGCGAAGTACAGGCCCGGCTGCTGCAGTTCCTTCACGTCCTGGATCGGCAGGTAGGTCAGCACGCGCTCGTTCTGCTTGCCGCCCAGCACGAAGCGGTTGACGTAGACCGGCTCGGCCAGCTGGTTCAGCGGGGTGTTGTCGCCGTACTCGCTGTCCAGCTCCCAGCTGCCGCGGCGGCCGCCGCGCTGGTACTGGCCGAAGAACGTAGGCAGGTCCTTCTCGCGCACGCGCAGGAACTCGACGTCCACCTCCGGCACGTTCACCGACACCACCGGCAGGCCGCGGCTGTCCTTGGCCGGCAGCACGCTGCCCTGCGAGGCAAAGCCCACCGCCGGGTCCAGCTCGCCGGTGAAGACCTTCTGCTTGACCTCAGTGCCCAGGCGGTTGCCGTCAGCAGCCAGCAGGTCGGCGGAGATGATCAGGGTGTATTCCTTGGCCGCCTCCACGTAGGGATAGCGCAGGGTCTTGCCGTCATCGGACAGCGACCAGCTGCTGTCCTCGTTGCCGACCTTCTCCTCGAAGCGCAGCAGCTTGTCGAAATCCTGGGTGCCGACCAGCGGCCGCGAGAACTCCACCGCCAGCGCCAGGCCATCGCCGCTCTTCTGGTCCGGGTAGGCGCGCAGCATGGCGAAGCCCTTGACCTCCTCCTGGGTGGTCTTGATCGCCTCCCCGCTGGCCCCGGGCAACTGCCCGCTTTCGTTACGCTTGCATCCTGCAACCAGGGCCAGCGCCATCAAGGCGACTGCAGCCCAGCGCTTGCCCACCGACATCCTGTTATCCATGGCGTCCTCCAGCAGATGGCCGGAGTATACCCAGCCCCGTGCGAGGATCCCGCCAACATTCAGACGTCGCGCATCCGCAATGTCCTGAACAACGCGATGGCCGCGCAGCCCGCCAGCAACAGCATGGTGAAGGCCATGGGCCGGGCATCGTGGTCCCCGCCCAAGCCAACCAACGGCGCCACCAGGGCACCGCCCAGGAACTGGAATGTACCGATGAAGGCCGAGCCCGCACCCGCATGGGCGCGGACCTCGGCCAAGGCCAGCGCCACCGCGTTGCCATAAGTCAGGCCCAGGCAGGGCATCACCAGCCACAACGCAAGTAGCGCCGGCCAACGCGGCATGCCGGCCAAGGCCAGGACCAGCAGTACCGTCGTCATCAACAACAACCCGCTGACGCCAATACTCAACAAGCGGCGCGGCGCCACCTTGCCCGCCAAACGCACATTGACGATGTTGCCCAGCATCAGGCCGAACGCGTTGCAGCCGAAGGCGATCGCATACTGCTTCTCGCTCAGGCCGATCACGTTCTGCAGGACGAAGGGCGAGGCCGAGATATAGGAAAACATGGCCGCGAACGCGAACACCATGGTCAGGGCGAAGCCGACATAGCGCGGCGTGCCCAGCACTTTGCCGGCGTTGCCAAGCATCCCGCGCAGGCCACCGCCGTGCCGTGCGGACGCAGGCAGGGTCTCCCCCACCACCAGCAGCACGCCCATATACATCAGCGCCACCAGGGCGACGATCACCCACATCACTGCCCGCCACCCGGCCACACTGGCAACCAGCCCGCCGATCATCGGCGCCAGCACCGGCGCCAAGCCGCCGATCACCATCATCAGACTCATGCGTTTGGCGGCAGTGGCACCGCTGCTGGTATCGGCAATGATGGCTCTTGCCAGCACCACACCGGCGCCACCGCTGAAACCCTGCAGGAAGCGCGCGGCGATCAGCATCTCCACGCCACCGCTCAACGCACAGGCAATGCTGGCCAACAGGCACAGCACCGTACCGACAAGCAAAGGACGCCGCCGGCCCATGCCATCGGAGAGGGGACCAATCACCAACTGGCCACTGGCCACACCGGCGAGAAAAGCGGTCAGGGTGAGCTGGATGCCGGACGCACTGGTGCCCAGGTCATGTGCCATGCGTGGCAGGGAGGGCAGGTACATGTCGGTGGCAAGCGGTGCCACAGCCGACAGCAATGCCAGCACGGGCAACAGCCAACGCGAGCTGGGCGCAGGCGTGCAAACGGGGTTGAACATCGGTGTGCCGCCAATGACGAAAGGCGGTTTATTTTACGGATCAACCCGTCTCATCGACGTCGGGGATGTGTTCCACCCGGGTTGGCAAAGCAACGCTCGCCCGGGCGGAAGCCTCACCTGTTCAGTCAGAACGCATCACCCGGCACGCGTACCCAGCCTTCCATCAGGATGCGTGCACTGCGGCTCATCACCGCCTTGGTGACGGTCCATTGGCCATCCACCGACTCGACCGCGGCACCGACGCGGAGCGTGCCGGACGGATGACCAAAGCGCACTGCATCGCGCTGTCCACCACCGGCGGCGAGGTTGACCAGGGTGCCCGGCACGGCCGCTGCCGTGGCGATGGCGACCGAGGCCGTGCCCATCATCGCGTGGTGCAGCTTGCCCATCGACATGGCGCGGGCATTGAGGTCGATGTCGCCGGCGTGGATCTGCTTGTTGCCGCTGGACAGATAGTCCTGCGGCGGCGCCACGAAGGCGACCTTGGGCGTGTGCTGGCGCTTGAGCGCCTCTTCAGGTGCCTTGATCAGGCCCATCCGCAGTGCGCCGGCAACGCGGATGGCCTCGAGCTTTGCCAGCGCCGCCTTGTCATCGTTGATGGCCGCTTGCAGCTCGGCACCGGTGTAGCCGATGTCCTGCGCATTGACGAACACCGTGGGGATGCCGGCGGTGATCATCGTCGCCTGCAGCTTGCCCACGCCTGGCACATCAAGTTCATCGACCAGGTTACCGGTGGGGAACATCGCGCCACCGCCCTCGCCTTCACCCTCGTCGGCCGGGTCGACGAACTCCAGCACGATCTCGGCGGCCGGGAAGGTGACACCGTCCAGTTCGAAGTCACCGGTTTCCTGCACCTGACCGTTGCTGACGGGCACGTGGGCGATGATGGTCTTGTTGATGTTGGCCTGCCAGATGCGCACCGCGCAGATGCCGTTCTCAGGGACGCGTGCCGGATCGACGTAGCCAGCGTGCAGCGCGAACGCGCCAGCACCGGTGGACAGGTTGCCGCAGTTGCCGGACCAGTCGACGAAGTCGGTATCGATCGACACCTGCCCGTACAGGTAGTCCACGTCGTGATCGGGCTTGCTGCTGGGCGCGATGATCACGCACTTGCTGGTACTGGAGGTAGCGCCGCCCATGCCATCGGTGTGCTTGGCATAGGGATCGGGCGAACCGATCACCCGCTGCAGCAGGCGATCACGGGCCACGCCGGGTTGCTGCGCGCTGGCCGGCAGGTCTTCCAGGCGGAAGAACACGCCCTTGGAGGTGCCGCCGCGCATATAGGTGGCCGGGATTTTGATCTGGGGGACGTGGGACATGGGGTGGGTTCCCTTGGGTTGTTGTTGTGTGGGGTGAGAGCTTTCCCCCTCTCCCCAACCCCTCTCCCGCGAGGGGAGAGGGGCTTTGGTCCGCGCGAGCGCCGGCAATGCTGGAACTCGCGTCATTTGCTTTTGCCCCCTCTCCCGCGAGGGGAGAGGGGCTTTGGTCCGTGCGAGCTCGAGCACTGCTGCCGAGCTCATTGACTGCTGTTGCCCCCCTCTCCCTTTACGGGAGAGGGGTTGGGGGAGAGGGCGCTCACGGTTGCAAGTATCACTTCCAGCACCGCATCGCCATTCCCAAGAATCTCGTTATTCCAGAACCGCAGAAACGTGAAGCCTTGACTCTCCAACCAGGCATCGCGCCTCGCATCCTGCCTGCTCTGGTTGTGTTGCCCACCATCAGCTTCAACTATCAGTCACACGCCAAAGTGCACGAAGTCCACTACATACGGCCCCAGCGGCTGCTGTCGGCGGAACTTCTCACCCAGCAGGCGATGTGCCCGAAGGTGGCGCCATAGCCGATGCTCAGCTTCAGTCATGTTTTTACGTAGCGACTTTGCAAATTTGAGCTGCTGCATGATTGCGGGCCTCCTTTGCCCCCTCTCCCCAACCCCTCTCCCGCGAGGGGAGAGGGGCTTAGGCCTCATGCAGTCTCATGATTCTCGTGTCGCAGTTGGATCACCACTCCCCTCTCCCTTTACGGGAGAGGGGTCGGGGGAGAGGGTAGCTTTTGCCCTCAGGCAACCGAGCCCTCCAGAAAGTCCTGTGCAAACCGCTGCAGCACGCCACCAGCCTCGTAAATCGCCACTTCCTCGTCCGAATCCAGACGGCAGGTCATCGGCACCTTCAGCACCTCACCGTTGCGACGGGTAATGACCAGGGTCAAGTCCGTGCCCGGGGTGCGCAGGCCGATCACGTCATAGCTCTCGGTGCCATCGATGCCCAGCGTGTTGCGATTGGTGCCCGGCTTGAACTCCAACGGCAGCACGCCCATGCCGATCAGGTTGGTACGGTGGATGCGCTCGAAACCCTCGGCGGCAATCGCTTCCACGCCCGCCAGGCGCACGCCCTTGGCCGCCCAGTCACGCGAGCTGCCCTGGCCGTAATCGGCACCGGCGATGATGATCAGCGGCTGCTTGCGCTCCATGTAGGTTTCGATCGCTTCCCACATGCGCATCACCTTGCCTTCCGGCTCCACCCGCGCCAGCGAGCCCTGTTTCACGCTGCCGTCTTCGTTGCGCACCATTTCGTTGAACAACTTCGGGTTGGCGAAGGTCGCACGCTGCGCGGTGAGGTGGTCGCCGCGGTGGGTGGCGTAGGAATTGAAGTCTTCCTCCGGCAGACCCATCTTCGCGAGGTACTCGCCGGCCGCACTGGACAGCAGGATGGCATTGGACGGGGACAGGTGATCGGTGGTGATGTTGTCCGGCAACACCGCCAGCGGGCGCATGCCACGCAGCGTGCGCTCACCGGCCAATGCACCCTCCCAGTACGGCGGCCGACGGATATAGGTGCTCTGCGGACGCCAGTCGTACAGCGGGCTGACCTTCTCGCCATGCTCCACGCGCACGTTGAACATCGGGTTGTAGACCTTGCGGAACTGCTCCGGCTTCACCGCGGCCTTCACCACCGCATCGATCTCGGCGTCGCTCGGCCAGATGTCCTTCAGGCGCACCTCGTTGCCATCGGCGTCCACGCCCAGCACGTCCTTCTCGATGTCGAAGCGCACGGTACCGGCAATGGCATAGGCGATCACCAGCGGCGGCGAGGCCAGGAAGGCCTGCTTGGCATACGGGTGGATGCGGCCGTCGAAGTTGCGGTTACCCGACAGCACGGCGGTCGAATACAGGTCGCGGTCGATAATTTCCTGCTGGATCTTCGGGTCCAGCGCGCCGCTCATGCCGTTGCAGGTGGTGCAGGCGAAAGCGACGATGCCGAAGCCCAGCTTCTCCAGATCCGGCAGCAGACCGGCTTCTTCCAGGTACAGCTGCACGGCCTTGGAGCCCGGCGCCAGCGACGACTTCACCCATGGCTTACGGGTCAGGCCACGCGCATTGGCGTTGCGCGCCAGCAGTGCCGCGGCAATCACGTTGCGCGGGTTGGAGGTATTGGTGCAGCTGGTGATGGCGGCGATGATCACCGCGCCGTCGGGCATCAGGCCTTCGGCTTCCTCGCCCCGGCCGCTTTGCAGCTTGGCTTCGTCGGCGATGCCGCGCTCGGCCAGATCCGACACCGGCAGGCGCTTGTGCGGGTTGCTGGGGCCGGCCATGTTGCGCACGACGCTGGACAGGTCGAACTCAAGCACGCGCTCGTACTGCGCGGTTTCCAGCGCGTCGGCCCACAGCCCGGTGGTCCTGGCGTAGTTCTCGACCAGCGCCACCTGGGCCTCGTCGCGGCCGGTCAGGCGCAGATAGTCGATGGTCTGCTGGTCGATGTAGAACATCGCCGCGGTCGCACCGTATTCCGGGCACATATTGGAGATGGTGGCGCGGTCACCGATGGTCAGCGCAGCCGCGCCTTCACCGAAGAACTCCAGCCAGGCCCCGACCACACGCTCCTTGCGCAGGAACTCGGTCAGTGCCAGCACCACGTCGGTGGCGGTGATGTTCGGCTGCGGCTTGCCGGTCAGCTTGACGCCGATGATGTCGGGCAGGCGCATCCATGAGGCGCGGCCCAGCATCACGTTCTCGGCTTCCAGGCCGCCAACACCAATGGCGATGACGCCCAAGGCATCCACGTGCGGGGTGTGGCTGTCGGTGCCGACGCAGGTATCCGGGAAGGCCACCCCGCCCTGCTGGTAGATCACCGGCGACATCTTCTCCAGATTGATCTGGTGCATGATGCCGTTGCCCGGCGGGATCACATCGACGTTCTCGAAGGCCAGCTTGGTCCAGTCGATGAAGTGGAAGCGGTCTTCGTTACGGCGGTCTTCGATGGCGCGGTTCTTGGCGAACGCGTCCGGATCGTAGCCGCCACATTCCACCGCCAGCGAGTGATCGACGATCAGCTGCACCGGTACCACCGGATTCACCTTGGCCGGGTCACCGCCCTTGTCGGCGATGGCATCACGCAGGCCGGCCAGGTCGACCAGCGCGGTCTGGCCGAGGATGTCGTGGCAGACCACGCGTGCCGGGAACCACGGGAAATCGAGGTCACGCTTGCGCTCGATCAGCTGCTTGAGCGAATCGGTGAGCGTGGCCGGGTTGCAGCGGCGCACCAGGTTTTCGGCCAGCACGCGCGCGGTATAGGGCAACGTGGCGTAGGCGCCGGGCTGGATGGCATCGACTGCGGCGCGGGCGTCGAAGTAATCGAGCGTGCTGCCGGCGAGGTGTTTGCGGTAATCGGTATTCATGGCTGGCCTGTGAGGGTCTGGGCTTGCTGGTGTGCTTTGGGTTGTACGCGGATGCCTGCGATTGCAGCAATCCCACAGCAACACCTGGAATCTGCTGGCTCCCTTCTCCCGCCTGCGGGGGAAGGTGCCCGAAGGGCGGATGGGGGGGAGCTCTTGCTCTTGCTCTCGCTTGAGCTCCAGCTTTGCTTCGCTTTTTCTACGGGCTTGAAGCGGGCTGTACGTGCTAGAAGCTTCCCCTCACCCCAACCCCTCTCCCGCGAGTGGGAGAGGGGCTTTGTCTCGCTTGCGTGAGGTTATCCGCGAGCTTTCCGCGCGCTTTACGCACGCTTGTCCAGCGGCACGAAGGTCTGGTCTTCCGGCCCGGTGTAATTCGCGCTCGGGCGGATGATCTTGCCGTCGATGCGCTGCTCGATGATGTGCGCGCTCCAACCCGCAGTACGCGCAATGACGAACAGCGGGGTGAACATCGCGGTCGGCACGCCCATCATGTGGTAGCTGACAGCGCTGAACCAATCCAGGTTCGGGAACATCTTCTTGATGTCCCACATCACCGACTCCAGGCGCTCGGCGATGTCGTACATCTTCATGTTTTCCTGCTCGGCCGACAGCTCGCGCGAGACCTCCTTGATCACCTTGTTGCGCGGATCGGACACGGTATAGACCGGGTGACCGAAACCAATTACCACTTCCTTGCGCTCGACGCGGGCCTTGATGTCGGCCTCGGCTTCGTCCGGCGTTTCATAACGCTTCTGCACTTCGAAGGCGACTTCATTGGCGCCACCGTGCTTGGGACCGCGCAGCGCACCGATACCACCAGTGATGGCGCTGTACATGTCACTGCCGGTGCCGGCGATGACGCGGCAGGCGAAGGTCGAGGCGTTGAATTCGTGTTCTGCGTACAGGATCAGGCTGGTGTGCATGGCCTTGACCCAGGACTCGCGCGGCTGTTCGCCGTGCAGCAGGTGCAGGAAATGGCCGCCGATCGAATCATCGTCGGTCTCCACGTCGATGACTTTGCCGTTGTGGCTCCAGTGGTACCAGTACAGCAGCATCGAACCCAGCGAAGCCATCAGCTTGTCGGCGATGTCGCGCGCGCCCGGGTGGTTGTGGTCGTCCTTTTCCGGTGACACGCAGCCCAGCACGGAAACACCGGTGCGCATCACATCCATCGGGTGCGCCGACGGCGGCAGCTCTTCCAGCGCAGCCTTCACCGCTGCCGGGATGCCACGCAGTGCCTTCAGCTTGGCCTTGTAGGCGCGCAGCTCGGCCTTGTTCGGCAGCTTGCCGTGCACCAGCAGGTGGGCGATTTCCTCGAACTCGCTGGTGTTGGCCAGGTCCAGGATGTCGTAGCCACGGTAATGCAGGTCGTTGCCGCTGCGGCCAACGGTGCACAGGGCGGTGTTGCCGGCAGCGGTGCCGGACAGGGCGACGGACTTCTTCGGCTTGAACGCCGGTGCGGCAGTTTGCTCTGACATGGTGTTTACCTCCGGGAAAACGGGTTCACGATTTCAATCGGGATTACGATCGGTGCCACGCGTGGTCTGCTCCAGCAGCCGTTGCAGCATCTCGATCTGACGGTTCTGTTGTTCAACCAGCAAAGCCCAATCCTGCGAACGCAGCAGATCGAGCTTTTCGTGGATCTGCAGTACTTCAAGTTCGGACTTGATGTTGACCTGGTAATCGTTCTCGGCATGCATCCGGTCCACGGCCGCCTGCCGGTTCTGGCTCATCATGATGATCGGCGCCTGCACCGCCGCCAGGCAGGACAGCACCAGGTTCAGCAGGATGTAGGGATAGGGATCGAAGGCCTTGGCCAGCATGAAACTGTTGGCCACCATCCAGACCAGCAGCAGGAAGAAGAAGCACAGGATGAAACTCCAGCTTCCTCCTACCTGTGCCACCCGGTCGGCCACCCGCTCACCGAAGCTGCGCGCAGCGTGGAATTCCTGCCCCACGTTGCGCGCGACCTTGCGCCGCGAAATGAAGCGCTCCACCACCAACCGCTCCTCCGGCGGCAACTGCTCCAGTTCCTTCTGCAGGAACTGCCGCGCCGTTTCTCGGCGATCGACACGTGCGGTTCGGGACGAAGTGCTTGCCATGGCGGTTCAGGTGGCCGGGAAAGGCCCCATCATGCACCCTTGCCAGCGAATACCTTGTCCAGCTGCGCCTCGAAAGCGTGGTAACCAATGCGGTCATACAGCTCCTCGCGGGTCTGCATGGTGTCCACCACATTACGCTGGTGGCCGTCACGGCGGATGGCCTGGTACACGTTCTCGGCGGCCTTGTTGGCGGCACGGAACGCGGACAGCGGGAACAGCTGCATCGCCACGCCGGCCGCGGCCAGTTCATCGCGGCTGAACAGCGGAGTCGCGCCGAATTCGGTGATGTTGGCCAGCAGCGGCACCTTCACCGCGTCGGCGAAGCGCTTATAGGTTTCCAGGTCGTAGGCCGCCTCGGCAAAGATGCCGTCGGCACCGGCTTCCACGCAGGCCAGGGCGCGCTCGATGGCCGCGTCCACGCCTTCCATCTGGATGGCATCGGTGCGGGCGATCAGGAAGAAGTCCGGATCGGTCTTGGCATCGGCGGCGGCCTTCACGCGGTCAACCATTTCACCCTGCGAGACGATTTCCTTGCCCGGGCGGTGACCGCAGCGCTTGGCGCCAACCTGGTCCTCGATATGGCAGGCAGCGGCGCCAGCCTTGATCAGCGATTTCACCGTGCGCGCGATGTTGAACGCGCTGGGGCCGAAGCCGGTATCGATATCCACCATCAGCGGCAGGTCGCAGACATCGCTGATGCGGCGCACGTCGATCAACACATCTTCCATCGTGTTGATGCCCAGGTCCGGCAGGCCCAGCGAGCCGGCAGCAACACCGCCGCCGGACAGGTAGATGGCGCGGTAACCGGCGCGCTTGGCCAGCAGGGCGTGGTTGGCATTTATCGCACCCACCACCTGCAGCGGGGATTCGGCGGCCAGTGCGGCGCGGAAGGCAGCGCCGGCGGAAGAAAGACTCATGGGTTGGCTCCTGGCTTGTGGCTGGGCGGTGGCGAGCATGCCATTCCGCTGTGACGGTTAATCTGGCACCATCAGATGCATTGATCAATCTTGATTCAATAAATCAACCTATTGAATACGCCATGTCCGACGCCCTCGACCCCGAACTGATCCCCGCCAACGAAGCCTGCGCCCTGCTCGGCATCAGCGCCGCCACGTTGTATGCCTATGTCAGCCGCGGTCAGCTGAGCTCGCGGCCCGGGCCCTCCGCCCGCAGCCGGGTGTACCTGCGGGCGGAGGTGGAACGGCTGGCGCAGCGCAAACGGGCCGGCCGTGGTGCCGAGCGCGGCGCGGCGCAGAGCCTGGATCGCGGCCTGCCGGTGCTGGAAACCCGCATCTCGCTGATCCGCCCGGATGCGCCCTATTACCGCGGCCGTTCGGCCGTGGCGGCTGCGCAGGCCGGCGCCACGCTGGAGGACATCGCCCGCCTGCTGTGGGAGTGCGAAGAGCAGAATCCCTTCACCAGCACCGCCCTGCCCGCCTGGCCCGAGCGCATTGCCGGCCTGGCACTGGACGCCAGCCTGCCGCCGGTGGAACGCACCATGGCCTGCATCCCGCTGCTGGCCCTGGAGCAACGCCAGTCACTCAATGCTGCTGCGCCGGTCCGGCGCGAAGTCGCCGCCTTGTTGCTGCGGCAGAACGCCGCCCTGCTGGTCGGCACCGCAGCGGACACACGGCCCGTGCACCGGCTGCTCGCCGATGCCTGGGTGCCGGGCGATGCAGCATTCGCCGAACTGGTGCGCGCAGCGCTGGTGCTATGTGCCGACCACGAACTGAATGTGTCCGCGTTTGCCGCGCGCGTGGTCGCCTCCACCGGCGCGCACCTGCATGCCACAGTGAGCGCGGGCCTGGCGGCGCTGTCCGGGCCACGCCATGGTGGCGCCACCGCGCGCGCGCATGCCCTGCTGGTGGATGCCGAAGCCAGTGGTGCGCCAGCGGCCTTCATTGCCGAGCGCTGGCGGCGCGGTGATGAACTGCCGGGTTTCAATCACCTGCTGTATCCCGAGGGTGATCCGCGCGGCGCGGAGGTATTGCGGCAGCTACGCGAACGCTGTGGCGATTCGCCACGCATGCGCCATGTGGAAGCGGTGCTGGCGGCCACCGAGGAAGTCAGCGGGCAGCGGCCGAACATCGACGGCATGCTGGGTGCCATCTGCTATGTCTACGAATTGCCGGGCGCACATGCGCTGGTGATGTTCGCCACTGCCCGGCTTACCGGCTGGCTGGCGCATGCGTTGGAACAACAGGCGTTGGGCACCTTGATACGGCCGCGTGCGCGCTATACCGGCTTGGCACCGAGGGGGTGAGCTTGTACTCCCTCCCTTTTGCGCAGCAAAGGGGAGGGTTGGGGAGGGGTAAGCTGTTGCGGCCTTGCCCGCATCACCAGCTTCGCGGCTTACGCCGCTCCCACATCCGAACGGCGATGCGTTTCTGCTCCCTCCCTTTTGCGCAGCAAAGGGGAGGGTTCGGGGAGGGGTGAGCTTTTGCGGTCCTTCCCGCATCACCAGCTTCGCGGCTTACGCCGCTCCCACATCCGAACGGCGATGCGTTTCTGCTCCCTCCCTTTTGCGCAGCAAAGGGGAGGGTTGGGGAGGGGTAAGCTTTTGCGGCCTTTCCCGCATCACCAGCTTCGCGGCTTACGCCGCTTGTGTCTGCCAGACGAGTAGATTGCGGTTGAGAGCGGAGTGCGGCAGCCCGTTACGACGCGGTGCGTGCAAGCACGTGTAGGAGTTGGGGCGCCGCACTCCAAACTCCCCTTCAGCCCGAACAGTTGATCGGATACGAGTCCGAACCGTACAAGCATGGGATCGGGGGAGCGCTCTCATTGTCAGCCTACAACAGGAGCCGATGATGAGCAGCTATGTGGGTATCGATGTCGCTAAGTTGGAGTTGGTGGTCCATGTTCTGCCGCAGGAGCAAGGCAGGATTTTTGCCAATTCAGCCGTCGGCTTGGCCGAGCTGGTGGCTTGGCTGCAGCAGATGCCGTGTCAGCGCATCGTCTTCGAGGCCAGTGGCGGTTATGAACAAACCCTGCTCAAGGGCCTGAACCAGGCAAACCTGCCCGCTGTGCGCCTGTCCGCCCAGCGTCCACGGGAGTTGGCGCGTGCCTTGGGGGTAAAAGCGAAAACCGATGCCTTGGATGCCCGTGTGCTGGCCGTAGCGGCGCAGCTGCTGCCAGCAGCTGTAAGTGAGCCGTTGCCTGAAACAACGGCGATTTTGCGTGAATGGCTGCAATTGAGAAGCGCCCTTGTCGGCGAGCGCGATAGTCACCGCCGCCGTCTTCAGCAACTGCAGCATCCCCAGGTACAAGCCTTCCTGCAGGAGTGGATAGCCAAGCTCCAGGTGCAGATCAAGGACCTTGATAAGCTCTTGGCCAAACTTGTCAGGGACGAACCCACCCCACTGGACAAGGCACCCGGACTAGGCCCCATCCTGCGCGCGACATTGGCCGCGCGACTACCCGAACTGGGGCGACTGGATCGCCGATAGATCGCGGCCTTGGTGGGGCTGGCCCCGTACAACCGGGACAGCGGACGCCGGAGGGGCCAGCGCCGCATAGCCGGCGGAAGGGCTGACGTCCGCCGCGTGCTGTACATGGCCACTTGGTCAGCAGTCCGGGGGGATGCAACGCTGGCATCGTGCTACCAGCATCTAGTCGCCGCAGGTAAGCCTAAAAAGCTGGCTGTCACCGCCTGCATGCGCAAATACCTGACCAGGCTCAATGCCATGAAGCGCGACAACGCCCCTTGGCGGACGGGGGCCTAGGGACGACGCTCAAGACAGTTGACTCCTACAAATCCCCTGCCCGCTTCGACCATTGATTGATGATCTGCGCGATGGCCTGCACGCCATCGGTCAGCGCCGCTGGCCCGGGCTGCAGGATCAGCGGCGACTTGATCTCATGCAGCTCGCCATCCCGCACCGCATTGATCGCCTCCCAGCCGGGACGTGCGGCCACCCGCTCCGGGCGGAACTTCTTGCCGCACCAGGAGCCGATGATGATGTCCGGGTTGCGCGCAATCACCGGGTCGCCATCGGCAAGGATGCGTGCCTTGGCCAGCGGCTCGCGCGACAACTCCGGGAATACATCGATGCCACCGGCAATCTCCACCAGCTCCGCACCCCACTGGATGCCGGTGATGATGGGCTCATCCCATTCCTCGACATAGACGCGCGGGCGCTGCGGCAGCGTTGCCGCCTGCGCGGCAATTGCATCTAATCCGCGCTGCAATTGGTCGGCATAGGCGTTGGCACGGGCCGCCACCCCCACCAGCCCGCCCAGGCGGCGGATGTAATCGAGGATGCCGGCCACACTGCGGTGGTTGGCAATCCACACCTCCACACCGTTACGGATCAGCTCGGCGGCGATATCGGCCTGGATGTCGGAAAAGCCAATCGCCAAATCCGGCTTGAGCTTGAGGATCTCGCCAACCTTGGCGCTGGTGAAGGCACTGACCTTGGGCTTGTCGCGGCGCGCCTGCGGCGGCCGCACGGTGAAACCGCTGATGCCGACGATGCGGTCCTGCTCGCCCAGGGCATACAGCGTCTCGGTAGGTTCTTCGGTAAGGCAGACAATGCGACGTGGGCCGATCATGCGACGGCAAACTCCGTTGTATCGACGAAAACCGCCGGGCTATTCCATGGGTGATGCGCGGCAATGGCGTGCAGCAAGCGCTGCAGGCGCTGTGCATCACGTGCTATGCAGAACTCCAGCCGCACCGTCGGCTGCTGCACCCGTTCACCGCCCTGCCCCTGCACGCTGCGGGTGCCGGGTAGTACCCGGTACTGCTCATCGGCAGCGCTCTCCCACATACCCTCGGCGTAACCGCCTGCGGCAAGATCATCAACGGCAAGAATGCCCTGCTTCAGCCGCACCAGATCCGCCGGTGGCACGAATACGGTAATGCGGTAGACCGGCTGCAGCTTCATGCCGCCGGGCCGTCCAAGGGCATGCGGTAATAGATCACCCGCTCGGTCTCGGCGAAGCCGCTGCCCAGATGCGCGGCCTGCGCCAGCGCATTGTCCAGGGCAGTGTCCGATGCCAACTCGCTGCATCCCTGGGCGCGCGCCCAGCGCGCAACCTCGGCTACCAGCGCACGCCCGATGCCCTTGCCGCGCCACGCCTCGACCACGTACCAGCCTTCCAGAAAACCCACCGGTGAACTGGCCGTGCCATTGACATGGTCATGGCGCATATTGGCCTCGGCCAGACCCACCGGCCGGTCCTGGTCGAAGGCAAGCAGCACGGTGCCACCTTCTTGCAGCAACTGTTGCAGCTCGGCCAGCTCGGTTCCGCAGTCCGGCCACAGCGCTCGTCGCAGCTGCACCCATGCCGGCCAGTCACTGGCCAGCGCGCGGCGGATCACCGGCCCGGCTGTACTCACGGATACAGCATCCGCTTGCCCCACTCACCCGCAGCGTCAGCCTCATAGCACCAACGTTCGTGCAGACGGAAATCGGCGCCGTACCAGAACTCGATCCGTCGCGGCACCACGCGCACGCCACTCCAGCCTTCCGGACGCGGTACGTCGCGGCCTTCAAAGCGCTGCTCGAAGTTGGCCAGGCGCTGCTCGAACTCCTCGCGCGAGGCCAGCGGCTGCGACTGTACCGACGCCCAGGCACCGATCTGGCTCATGCGCGGGCGGCTGGCGAAATAGGCATCGGCCTCGGTGGCGGAGACCAGCTGCGCATCACCCTCGATCCGCACCTGGATGCCCGCCTCGCGCAGGCTGCGCCAGAGGAACAACAAGGCGGTCGCACGGTTGTCATGCAGCTCACGGCCCTTCCGACTGTCCAGATGCGTGTAGAACACAAAGCCGCGCTCATCGAAGGCCTTGAGCAGCACGGTGCGCGCCGAAGGGCGGCCATCCAGGTCAGCGGTTGCCACCGTCATCGCGGTGGCATCGATCTCCTTGCCAGCCTTGGCCTCTTCAAACAATACGGCGAAAGTCGATAACGCTTCTGCATAAAGATTGGTCATGGTCCTGCTTCGTACGGCACGGGTTTGGGCTATTGTGGCGGCATGTCCCCCGTTCCGCACAGTTTTTCCCCGCGCCGTTTTGCCCCGGCCCTGGTCGCACAGGCGTTGGACGAGGCATTGGCCAGCGCCAGCGGCACGCCGGTGTTGGCGATCAGTGGTGTGCAGGGCAGCGGCAAATCGACCTTGGCAGCCCAGGTCGTGGACCTGGCGCGCAGCCGCGGCCTGTGTGCCGCTGCGCTGTCCATCGACGACACCTATCTCACCCGTGCGCAACGCCAACGCCTGGCCGACCGCATCCATCCGCTGCTGGCCACCCGCGGCCCGCCGGGCACGCATGATCTGGCGTTGGCACTGAACACGCTCGATGCCGCCAAGGCGGGCCAGGCGTTCGCACTGCCACGCTTTGACAAACTGGCTGACGAGCGCGTGGCCCAGGCACAGTGGAAGCGCATCGAGCAACCGCTTGATCTGCTGGTATTTGAAGGGTGGTTCCTGGGCACACCGGCCGAGGATGCACAGGCCCTGCAGCAGCCACTGAACGCACTGGAACGCGATGCCGATGCCGATGGGCGCTGGCGGCAGTGGTGCAATCAGGCGCTGGCCGACGACTACCCGGCGCTGTGGCAGCGCTTCGACCGGCTATGGATGCTGCAGCCGCCCAGTTTCGCGGTGGTACCGCACTGGCGTTGGCAGCAGGAACAGGCACTGCAGCAGGCCTCGCCCGGTCGCAGCAGCATGACCCGGCCGCAGCTGGAGCGTTTCGTGCAGTTCTACGAGCGCATCAGCCGGCAGGCGCTGCGCACCTTGCCAGCCATCGCCGACCGGGTGATCGCGCTGGATGCACAGCGCCAGCCGCTGGCCACGCCCAACGCGGAATGAGCCCGGCCCCGGGCGACATCACCGCCCCGGGGCCAGACAGACGCTTGATCCCCGTCGCGTCATCGCGCCGGGGACGCGCGGTTTACTGCACCAGGAAGGTCACCCGCATGTTCACCCGCCACTCGGTGATCTCGCCGTTGCCGTCGGTGACCACCTTGGTTTCGTTGACCCATGCTCCCTGGATGCCCTTGACCGTACCGGCCACCTTCTTCAGGCCGGTGCGGACCGCATCTTCAACACTGGTCTTGGAGGACGCGCTGACTTCAATGATTTTCGCCACTGACATGTACGACTCCTTGGTTGCACCACGAACCATTCGTGGAGTCGTCGAGCTTGGCTGCTACCTTGTTAAGGCGCCGACATGAGGTGCTAGCATCGTTCAGCAATGAATCCCGCCCCCAATCTCATCCTGGTCGGCCCCATGGGCGCCGGCAAAACCAGCATCGGCCGCCGCCTGGCCGAGCGCTTCGGCCTGGCCTTTGTCGATGCCGACCAGGCCATCGTCGATGACGTCGGCTCCAGCATCCCCGCCATCTTCGAACATGCGGGCGAGGCCGGCTTCCGTGCGCACGAAAAGCGGGTACTCGCGCAACTGCTGCAGGGCAGCGGCCAGCTGATCTCCACCGGCGGCGGCTGCGTGCTGGACCCGGACAACCGCCAGGCCATCCGCGCGCACGGTTTCGTGGTCTACCTGCGGGTCAGCGTGGCCTCGCAGCTGGCACGCCTGCAACGTGACAAGACCCGGCCGCTGCTGCAGCGCCCGGACCGTGAACAGGTGCTGCTGGAAATGGCCGACATCCGCGATCCGCTATACCGCGAGGTGGCCGACCTGACCATCGACACCGACCTTTACTCCCCCGCCGACGCCACTGCCAACACCGTGCTCAAGCTCGCCGCGCAGTGGCAGATCCTGGAACCCAAGTGCATGACGCCCTCTCCCCGCACCGTTGCCGTCAGTGGCGACCGTCCCTACCAGATCCATATCGCCCCCGCCCTGCTCGGCAATGGCGAGCTGCTGGCCGCCCCCATCCGCGGCCGCCACGTGCTGCTGCTCAGCGATGACAACGTCGCCCCGCTGTACCTGCAGCAGGTGCGCGCCAGCCTGCAGGCGGCGCGCCCGGAGCTGAAGCTTGCCGAGTACATCCTGCCGGCCGGCGAAGCCTCCAAGACCCTGGACAACTTTGGCGCTGCCATCACCGCACTGGCCAGCCTGGGCGCCACCCGCGACGCCTGCGTGCTGGCCCTGGGCGGCGGCGTGGTCGGCGATCTGGCCGGCTTTGCCGCCGCCTGCTGGATGCGCGGGGTCGACTGCGTGCAACTGCCCACCACCTTGCTGGCGATGGTGGATTCCTCGGTGGGTGGCAAGACCGCGGTGGACATCCCGCAGGGCAAGAACCTGGTTGGCGCCTTCCATCCGCCGCGTGCGGTGATTGCCGACACCGCCGCCCTGCGCAGCCTGCCGCTGCGCGAGCTGCGCGCCGGGCTGGCGGAAGTGATCAAGTACGGCGCCATCCGCGACCCGCTGTTCTTCCAGTGGCTGCAGGCCGAACGCGAGGCCCTGCTGGCCGGTGACGACGGCGCCCTGGCCCAGGCCATCGCCCGCAGCTGCGAGCACAAGGCCGAGATCGTCGCCCGCGATCCGCTTGAAAAGGGCGAGCGTGCCCTGCTCAACCTCGGCCACACCTTTGGCCATGCCATCGAGACCGCGCAGGGTTACGGCGCGCCGGGCAACGACAATCTCAACCATGGCGAGGCGGTGGCGGTAGGCATGGTGCTGGCAGCGCAGTTGTCGGCCGCGCTGGGCATGGCCGATGCGGCCGATACCGAGGTCCTGCGTGAACTGCTGCAGGCCTACGGCCTGCCAACCCGCATCCCCGCCGGCCTGGACGCCGAGGCGCTGCTGGGGCATATGCGGCTGGACAAGAAGAACATCGCCGGCCGCCTGCGGCTGGTGCTCTGGCGCGGCATCGGCAAGGCCGAGGTGGTGCCGGATGTGGATGAGGCGGCGGTGTTGGCGGTGCTGCGGCAAGGTTGAGCGGCAAGTCAAACGCTTACCCCTCCCCAGCCCTCCCCTGCTGCGCAAGGGAGGGGGCTTTGCACGGCGGCCTGTCAGAGTATGACCAAGCCCGCTCTTCTCCCTCCCTTGCGCAGCAGGGGAGGGTTGGGGAGGGGTAGCGCTTCGCAGCAAACCCCAAAACCAGCCCAAAACCCGCACAACGGCTACAATCGCCGCCATGCGCGTCCTACTGCAACAGCCGCCCAGCGGCAATGAAGCCCCCCGCTACGTTCAACTGTCCCTGGTGCCGGATCTGCTCGGCGGCTGGGAGTTGCTGCGTGAAAGCGGCCAGACAGGCGGCCGCATCCAACTGCGCCGCGAGCTGTTCCTGCAGCACGACGAGGCCGTGCATGCCTTCGAGAAGGCCCGCGACGGCCAGATCAAGAAAGGCTTCCAGGTGATGTTCACCGCCGGCCAGCCCGCGCCCTGATTCCCGCATTTCCGGCAGGTGCGCCGCAGCGCGCCTGTGGTTCCTACCCCCAGGAGTTCCATGTGACCAGCCCACTTCGCAATGACCGCTTCCTGCGCGCCCTGCGCCGCGAGCCCGTGGACTACACCCCCGTCTGGCTGATGCGCCAGGCCGGCCGCTACCTGCCGGAGTACCGCGCCACCCGTGCCCGCGCCGGCAGCTTCCTGGGCATGGCCAAGAACCCGGAAGTTGCCTGCGAAGTAACCCTGCAGCCGCTGGAGCGCTTCGACCTGGATGCCGCCATCCTGTTCTCGGACATCCTCACCGTGCCCGATGCGATGGGCCTGGGCCTGTATTTCGTCGACGGCGAAGGCCCCAAGTTCAAGCATCCGGTGCGTGATGCCGCCGCGGTCGCCAAGCTGGCGGTGCCGGACATGGAAACCGAACTGCGCTACGTGATGGACGCGGTGCGCCTGATCCGCCGCGAGCTGGACGGCAAGGTGCCGCTGATCGGTTTCTCCGGCAGCCCGTGGACGCTGGCCTGCTACATGATCGAAGGCGGCGGCAGCAAGGATTTCGCGCGCATCAAGGCAATGGCGCTGAATGACCCCAAGGCCCTGCACCAATTGCTGGAGGTGGTGACCGATGCGGTCATCGCCTACCTGTCGGCACAGCGCGCGGCCGGTGCGCAGGCCCTGCAGGTATTCGACACCTGGGGCGGCGTGCTGGGCCCGGCGATGTACCGCGAGTTCTCGCTGCGTTACCTCAACCGCATCGCCAGCGAACTCAAGCGCGGCGAAGGCGCCGAGCGCACCCCACTGATCCTGTTCGGCAAAGGCACCGGCCAGTACGTGGCCGAGCTGGCCGCCAGCGGTGCCGAAGGCGTGGGCGTGGACTGGACCATCACCCTGGAAGACGCCGCCCGTGCCGCCGCCGGCAAGGTCGCGCTGCAGGGCAACCTGGACCCGACCACGCTGTACGGCTCGCCGGAGGCGATCAGCCGCGAAGTCGGCAAGGTGCTGGACAGCTATTCCGCTGGCAATGGCGGTTCACGCGAAGGCCATGTGTTCAACCTCGGCCACGGCATGTCGCCGGACATGAACCCCGAGCACGTCGCCGTGCTGGTGGATGCGGTGCACCGCCTCAGCCGTCGCTGAGGCCCGAAGGCCCGGAAGCTTGACTTCAATCTTCCGGGCCCGGACGCTGGGCGCCCGTCATCAGGCCTGCGTCCCATGTCCAGACGTTGCACGCCGCTATTGCTGGCATTGGCAATCGCTGCGCCATTTGCAGCACGTGCTGCGCCGCCCCCGCTGCAGTTGGGCGAGGATGATTTCCCGACGCTGGCCGCATTGCCTGAAGTCGCACGGCTGACCATCTTCAGCACCGGCCCGCTCGACTTCCCGACCAGCTGCAAACAGATCCGCATTGCGCGACCAGAGGAAATCGCGCCACGCTGGCGCCCCTACATCACCCAGCTCTCGCTCGACCGCTGCAGCACCGAATCGGTCGGCACCGATGCCATGCAGGACACCTCGTACGATGCCAGCGCCAGAATCGAGCCCGGATTGGTGACACTGTACGGTTTGCCGGTCACCGAGACACGCGAAACACTGGCCGAGATGTACGGCAATCGCACGCTGGTGCTTGCGGTTCCGCTGCCGCAGGCACTGGAGAAAATACGTCCGATCAGCGAGCGTAACTGCGCACCGCGGGCACGCAACAACCCCGGCATTCCAACCAACTGCAAGATGGAGCGGATTGACGAGGACAGCTGGAGCATCACCATCGGCGAGCTCAATTCCACCATCATGCTGAGCCGGAACCCTGACGATTCCGGGTCCACCCTGTACACCATCGGCGGCGGCGACTGATCTACGCAGCATCTGCACGCGCATCGGAGGACAATAGGGGCCTGCTTCAGCGCGAGTCGCCTTGATGCCCCCAGCTCCCCCCATCCCGCAGCCCGCCAACTCTGCCCAGAAACCCCTGCTATGGCTGGTGTCGCTGGCCATCTTCATGCAGATGCTGGACTCGACCATCGTCAACACGGCCTTGCCGGCGATGGCGCGCAGCCTGGGCGAAAGCCCGCTGCAGATGCAGTCGGTAGTGTTCAGCTATGCGCTGGCGGTGGCCACCTTCATCCCCGCATCGGGTTGGATCGCCGACCGCTTCGGCACCCGCCGCACCTTCCTGACTGCCATCGTGCTGTTCACCCTTGGCTCGCTGGCCTGTGCGCTCTCCCCCACCCTGCAATGGCTGGTGGCCGCGCGCGTGCTGCAGGGCGTCGGCGGTGCCATGCTGCTGCCGGTGGGCCGGCTGGCGGTGATGCGCAGCGTGCCGCGCGAGCAGTTCCTGTCGGCGATGAGCTTCATCGCCATCCCGGCGCTGATCGGTCCCCTGCTCGGCCCCACCCTCGGTGGCTGGCTGGTGGAAGTCTGGTCCTGGCACTGGATCTTCCTGATCAACCTGCCGATCGGCGTGATCGGCATCATCGCTGCGTTGCGGATCATGCCCGACCACTACGGGCAACAACAGCACCGCTTCGATCTGGCCGGCTACCTGATGCTGGCGCTGGGCATGATCGCGCTGTCGCTGGCGCTGGACGGCGTCTCCACCCTGGGCTCGTCGCATGTGCTGGCGGTGGTTGGCATCGCCGCCCTGGCCGGGTACTGGCTGCATGCGGCCAACAGCCGCAACGCCCTGTTCCCGCTGAGCCTGTTCAAGGTAACCAGCTTCCGCATCGGCATCCTCGGCAATCTGTTCTCGCGCATCGGCAGCGGTGCGATGCCCCTGCTCATTCCGCTGCTGCTGCAGGTGGGCATGGGCTATAGCCCGATGACCGCCGGCATGATGATGATCCCGGTTGCGCTGTCCGGCATGGCCGCCAAGCAGGCCGCGGTCAAACTGGTGGAGCGTTTTGGCTACCGCCGCATCCTGATGATCAACACGGTCTGCGTGGGCCTGGCCATGGCCAGCTTCGCACTGATCAACGCCGACCAGCCGCTATGGCTGCGCTTGCTGCAGCTGGCGATCTTCGGCGGCGTGAACTCCATGCAGTTCACTGTCATGAACACCGTCACCCTGCGCGACCTGGACATGCAGCAGGCCAGCAGCGGCAACAGTCTGCTGTCGATGGTGATGATGCTGGCCACCGGCTTTGGCGCTGCCACCGCCGGCAGCCTGCTGTCGACCTTCGGCGCACACCTGGGCGGCCACGGGGCCACTGCAGCCCTGCATGCCACCTTCCTGTGCGTGGGTGCGATCACGCTCAGCTCGACCCTGGTGTTCTGGCAGCTGCCTGACAACCGTCCGCATCCGCGGGCGGTCGAGAACGTGGCGGAGTAGCAACGGGGAAGCCGAAGCCCGCGCGAATGCAAATCCGGGGCAGCTATCAGACCAGGCCCTCGCGCCGTCGGCGCTGTGCAGCCAAGACCGCGGCGATGGATTCCAGCAACATCTGCGCGGTCACCGGCTTGCGCAGGAAATCGGCAAAGCCGGCAGCGCGCGCGGTCGGCTCGGCATCGGCGTCGGAACGGGCAGTCACCGCCACCAGCGGCATGTCATAGCCCATCGTCTGCAGCTGCCGGGCCAGGCCAATGCCATCCAGACCGGGCAGGTCCAGGTCTAGCAGTGCGACATCAAATTCGCTGGCCGACACTTCGGCCAATGCTGCCAGCCCGTGCGCGGCATGGCTGACCTGGTGGCCGTGCACTTCCAGCAGGCCACGGATCACCGCCGCAATGGTGGGATCATCCTCCACCAGCAACACGCGCTGCGGCGGCAGGCTGGCCCAGGCTGCTGCCGCCTCATCCTCGGCACTGCGGCTACCGACTTCCCACGCCAACGGCAAGCGCACGATGAAGGCCGTGCCCTCACCCAGCGCGCTGTCCACGTCGATGGAACCACCCATCGCCATCGCCAGCTCGTGGCAGATCGCCAATCCCAGGCCGCTGCCGCCGTAGCGCGCGGTCGTGCGCGCACCATCGGCCTGCTCGAAACGACGGAACAGGCGCTTGCGCTGCTCCGGGCTGATGCCCGGACCGGTGTCGGAAACTTCCAGCCACACGCCCCTGCCGCCGGGCTCCAGGCCAATGCGCAGGCCCACATGGCCGTCACTGGTGAATTTGATGGCGTTGCCCAGCAGGTTGAGCAGGATCTGCCGCAGGCGCATCGCATCACCCACCACACGGGTGCGCGCGGGCGCCTGGTTGTCCAATTGAAAGTCCAGCCCCCGCCGCTGTGCCAAGGGCTCCATCAAGCCGCGCACATCATCAAGCAGCTGCTGCAGTTCCAGCGGCTGCGATTGCAGCTCCAGCTTGCCGGCCTCGATGCGGGCCAGGTCAAGTGCGTCGTTGACCAGCCGCAGCAGGTGCTCGCCGGCGCGACGGATCGATTGTGTGTAGTTGCGCTGGCGCTCGTCCAGCTCGGTGGCCGCCAGCAGTTCGCTCATGCCCAGTACGCCGGTCATCGGCGTACGTACCTCGTGGCCCAGCGTTGCCAGGAAGCGGGTCTTGGCCAGCGAGGCCTGCTCGGCCAGCTCCTGCTTGTGCAGGGCAAGCTGCCATTCGCTGCGCCGGCGCAGGCGCCGCCGGTACAGCCATGCGCCCCACAGCAACACCGCCACGCCAAACACAATCAACGACATCATGCCCGGCGCGCTGCGCCACCACGGCGGTTGCACCTGGAAGGCCAGGGTACGCACGGCCGACCACACGTTGTCCGAGGTCGCCGCCTGGATCTCAAGCTGGTAGTTGCCCGGCGGCAGGCGTGAGAACACCCGCTCGCCATTGGCGCCGGCCTCCACCCAATCCGGGTCATAGCCGCCAAGACGGAAACGGTAGCTGTTGGTTGCCGAATCGGCGAAGGACAGCAGCCGCGCGACAATGCGCAGATCGCGGTCGCCTTCGCGGATCAACAACGGGGTCTGGTTGGTCAGCTCCTGCTCCTGATCGCCACGGCGCACGCTCACCCGCTCCACCACCAACGGCGGCTGCCGGCTGGAAGGTTTGACCAGCCCCGGCTCGAACAGCACCACGCCTTCCGGCGTGCCCCCGGCAACCTGCCCACTGCGCGCCTGCACCAGACTGCGACGCCGGAACTCCTGGCCCGGCAGGCCATCGTGCACCCCGTACAGGCGCACCGAACGGCTGCCCGGGTCGATCCGGATCAGACCGCGGGCACTGCTGGCCCAGGCCACGCCATCGCTGTCGATGACCAGTCCATTGGGGGCCAACACGGGGAAATCGCGCCCGCTGATACTGTCCAGCGGCGACAGGCTTTGCCCGTTCCACAACAGCCTGTCCACCCGCCCCTGGCCAGCAACCCAGGCCACACCACTGTCGGAAAGGGCAAACGTGGAAACCCGGCTGCCTGGCGAGCCGGGTACCGGCGCGAAGCGCTGGCCCTGCGGCTGCCAGAGCAGCAAGCCCGTGCCACTGGCCAGCCACAGGTGATCGCCAGGACCACACTGCATGTCCTCGATGGTGGTGGCCGGCACCCCGGCCTGGCCGATCGGCAGCTGCAACTGCACGCGGCCCTCGCCATCACGCAGCTGCAGGCCGGCGATCTCCGAATACACCCACAGCCGACCGCCATCGCAGACGCGCAGGATGTCGGCATCCCCCTGCATGGCCGGGTCCTGCAGGTCGCTGTGGCGCCAACGTCGTACGCTGCGATCACGCGGGTCGTAACGCACCAGCCCGTCCAGGCTGCCGATCCAGACCCTGCCCTGCGGATCCTCGGCCAGCGACTGCGGCCAATTCTTGTCGTCGATGACCGTAAGGTGATGCTCAACCGCGCCGGTCGCCGGATCGAACCTGTCCAGGGCACCCCGGGTACCCACCACCCACACCCCACCCGACAGTGACGGCGCCATCGCCAATGGATAGGGGTTGCGCAGGGATTGCGGGTCGTCCACCAACCGCGACAACACCGAGAACTGCCGCCAGCTCGGCGGCAGATGCCAGAGCCCTGCATTGGTGCTGGCAAACCACAGCCCGCCCTCGCGGTCCTCGAATGCACTGGACCAGTTGGGCCGCACCAGACCACGCTCCTGCGCGCTGAACAGCGGCACGTTGCGCACCATCGAGTTGCGGAACCGCCCCAGACCGGTGCGCGTGTCCAACCAGTAATTGCCGTCGCTGGAGTACTGCAGCACGTTGAGCACTTCGCCAGGCGGCGCGCCTGGCCATTGCGCCGGTGCAAAGTGGCCATCCGCGCTGCGCACCACCACGCCACCATTGGTAGCAACCCACATGCGCCCTTCACGATCCACTTCCAGCCCGTTGATGCGGCTGGACGGCAGCAGCCGTTCATCGACCGGCTCGAAGCCATCGCCACGCCAGCGGGCCAGGCCGCCCTTGGTACCTACCCACAGGTTTCCATCACGGGTGACTGCCAGGTACCCCACCGCCGCGGCGGGCAGGCTGCGCGGGTTGCCGGGCTCAGGCATGAAACGCGTGATCTGCCCTTCCGGGCTGAGCCGGTGCAGGCCACCGGTGGCCGTGCCGAACCAGACGCTGCCATCCGGTGTGGAGGCAACCGACCACACCGTGTTGCTGCCAATCTCCGGATGGGTCTGGTGATTGAAGAAGCGGAAGCTTCGTCGATCGGCGGAGAGCATCGCCAGCCCCATGTTCTGGGTGCCTATCCACAGCTGGTTGCGCGCATCCACATGCAGGCTCCAGACCAGGTTGTCACGCAACCCGTCCTCGGCACGCCAGATGCGGTAGTTGCGCCCGTCATAGCGGGCCAGACCATCGCGGCTGGCCAGCCACAGATAGCCCATTTTGTCCTCGGCAAAGGCGTTGATGTTGCTGGACGGCAGTCCGTCGGCCACCGTCAGCTGGCGTGGCTGCGGGGTGGCGGGCACCTCGGCCGCAGCGGTCCCGCACAGCCACCCTGCACACGCCAGCAGCCAACATAACCTCCACATCATGCCGACAGCTCCGCATTGTCGTTGCGTGCATGAGCGGTTCGCAGCGCCTTGAGCATGGCGTCATGCAACAAGGGCCCGGTCACCGGTTTATGCAGGAAGCCATCCATGCCGGCCGCCATTGCTCCGGTCTCGGCGCTGGCGTCGGAACGTGCGGTGACCGCTATCAGCGCAAAGCCCAGGCCCATGTCACGCAGTTGGCGGGCCAGGGCCATGCCATCCAGCGCCGGCAGGTCCAGATCGAGCAGGCCGATATCAAAATCATGCAGGCTTGCTTCGGCCAAGGCCGCCAATCCATGCGCTGCGTGCACCACGTGATGTCCGCGCGCGGCCAGAAGCCCGGTGATGACCTGGGCCACGGTGGCATCGTCCTCCACCAGCAGCACCTTCAGCGGCGCCAGCGCAGGCTGCACCTGCTGTGCAGCCTCTACGGCCGCCTGCGACAGACGCTCCCATGGCAGTGGCAGGCTCACATTGATACGCGCGCCCTCGCCCAGGCGGCTGTCGACGCGGATGGTGCCGCCCATTGCCACGGCCAGCTCATTGCAGATCGCCAGACCGAGCCCGCTGCCGCCGTAACGCGACGCAGTACGCGGCCCCTCGGCCTGCTCGAAGCGCTCGAACAAGCGCCCCTGCTGCTCGGCACTGATACCGGGGCCGGTGTCATGGATGCAGAACAGTACGCTTTCAGGCTGCAGGGTGGTGCTCAGCCCAACGCTGCCCTGCTCGGTGAACTTGATCGCATTGCCCAGCAGGTTCATCAGTATCTGGCGCAGACGCATCGGATCCCCCTGCACCTGCACGCCCTCCAGCGCCTGGCCATCGCCGACGAAAGCAAGGCCACGGCGTTCTGCCATCGGTGCCATCAGGCCGATCACCTCCTGCAGCAGCTTGCCCAGATCAAAGGCCTGGGTATCGAGCTGCAGCTTGCCCGACTCGATGCGGGCCAGGTCCAGTGCATCATTGACCAGCCGCAGCAGGTGCGTGCCGGCCTGCTGGATGGCACCCGCGTAGCTGCGCTGGCGTGGATCCAGCTCGGTATCAAGCAGCAGTTCGCTCATGCCCAGCACACCGGTCATCGGCGTGCGTACCTCATGGCCCAGGGTCGCCAGGAAGCGTGTCTTGGCCTGCGATGCCTGCTCGGCCAGTTCTTTCTTGTGCACCGTCAATTGCCATTCACTGCGTCGGCGTAGGCGCCGTCGATAGCCTAGCATCGCCGCCGCGACGGCCGTCAGCACCAGCAGCACATAGACAGCGATTGCCGCGGGGCTGCGCCACCACGGGGGGGTAACCGCCACCGTCAGGGTCGGCGCCGCCTGCCACGGGCCATCGCCTACCGCGCCCTGCACCTGCACGCTGTAGTTGCCCGGTGGCAAGCGCGACAGGACTCGCTCGCCATCGCTGCCCAACATCACCCAGTTCTGGTCATATCCGTCGATACGCATGCGGAAGCGGTGCTGGGCCGGGTCGGCGAAAGCCAACAGGCGCGTCTTGATCCGCAGATCGCGGTCAGCCGGCCCCAACCGCACCGCGTTGCCGGCAAGCAGCTGCGCCTGTTCGGCGTCATCGCGGCGCACGCTGATCCGCTCGATCACCGGGGTCGACACCTCCGGTACCGGGGGCGCCGCATCCGGATCAAAACCCAACAGACCCGAGGCCGATACCGCCAGGGCGGTGCCGCAGCCGGCATGTGCGGGCGGCCGCGAGGTGAACTCCGCATCCGGAACCCCATCGCCGACGCCCAGCACCTTCACGTCAGCGGCCCCCGGTTGCCACCACAGCAGCCCACGCGGTGTGGTGGCCCACAACTGACCGCTGCAGCCCAGCACCAGCCCCCCCATTGCCGCCATCGGCACGCCGGCCTCCGCGCCCAGACGCTGGTCCAGGGTGTAGCCGCCCGCAGCGGGCTGGTAGTGCTCCAGCGCGCCCTCGCGCGCCACCCACAGCCCGCCGTCCGCAGCCAATGCCAGTCCATACGCCATGCCAGCAGGGATACCAGGCACCGGGATAAACCGCCGTGCGGAGGCATCAAAGCGCAGCACGCCTGCGCCGCCTGCCACCCACAGCGTGCCATCGGCAGCCATCAGCAGCTGCTCGACCAACTTGTCCGGCAAACCCGCGGCACCACCGGCTGGGTAATCGGCCAGCAGGCGGCCGTCAATGCCACGATGCTGCAAGCCATGATTGATGATGGACAGCCACACGCTGCCGTCGGCGGCCCGCTGCATCTGATCGGCACGCAGCTGGGGGTCTTCGCCAACGCCCAGGTCGATGGCACGCAGCTGCCTGCTTTCCGGGCGGTAGAGCAGGACCTTGCCGGCGCGCCCCATCCAGATCGTGCCATCGGCACCGCGCAGCACCGACCAGGTGCTACCGCTGCCCAAGCGCGTGTTGTCTGCCAACTGCTGCAGCTTGCCCGCCGCATCCAACCGGTACAGGCCATGCCCGCCCACGACCAGATAACCATCGCCGTCCACCGACGAATTGAGCAGGTACTGGCTTTCCAGTGACTGCCCATCCAACTGCTCATAACTGCCAAAGCGCGCCCAATCGGGGCGCAGGTAGGCCAGGCCCTGGGTCAGCAAAGCAGTCCAGATGCCGCCTTCACGGTCCTGCAGAAGATCCAGCACGCCACTGTTGCCGGTCAGGAACCCGCTGCCGAGCTCACCCTGCAACAACTGCAAGCTTGTCCCACGGCTGCGGTACAGGCCGTTGGAGGCCCCCACCCAGTAACCACCATTGCGATCGTGCAGCACCACCGCCGCACGCAACTGCGCCGCGCCCGGCCACGGTGCGGCCTGCACCGTGCCGTCGTCCAGCACCCGTAACAGACCATTGCCAGTACCCGCCCAGACCCCGCCCTCACGGTCATGGCTCAGTCGGATCACGACCTTGCCCTGCAGCAGCGGCGAGTTGACCGCGGCAAAACCGGCGGCGGCGGTCCAGCGCACCAGGCCCTCGGCGGTGCCGATCCAGATGCTGCCATCGGCACCGGCCAGCAATGCGTAGATGGTGTCGTTGGGCAGGCTGTGCGGATCGTCCGGCTGGTGCTGGTAGCGGCTCACCGTGCCATCGTCATGCAACAGGCAGATGCCCGAGCCGCTGGTCCCCACCCACAGGTCACGGCCGTGTTCGGCCAGCGCCCACACCTGCTCGCTGCAGCGCTGTTCCAGTGCTGCAAACCGGGTGAACTGCCGGCGCTCGCTGTCCAGCATGGCCAGCCCGGCACCATTGATGCCGACCCAGACCCGATCCCGGCTGTCCACCAACAGGGTTTCCAGGGCGTTGCCGGGCAAGGCGCCCGGCTGCGCGGGGTCCTGCCGCCACACCTGCAGCTGCTGCCCATCATAACGGGCCAGGCCGTCGTCAGTGGCCGCCCATACATAGCCCCGGCGGTCCTGGGCCAGTGCCAACACCATGCGTGAGGGCAAACCTTCGGCCACCCCCAGACGTCGCATGCGCGGGGTTTCGGCCACGCCCTGCGCGACCGCCAGCCACGGCAGGGCCAGCAACAGCAGCAGCGCGCCCATCCAGGCGCATCGCAACATTCGATTGATCAACGTCCGCCTCTCCCTGCTACCGTCGGCATTGCCCTCAACCCCCACGGTGGCGCTGGCATCCCCTGATCCGGGCGACTTTAACGCCGCCCCCGGCCGTCGGCAAAACGCGGGGCACGGAGGGGGCGTCGGCAGCGCCGTAACAAACCGTTGCGCAATATGGGCACAAACCAGGCCGAACATCCGCCTAGAATCCCCTGCAATCCACAACGGAGCCGAACCTTGCTGCGACTCCTGCTAGTTCTGACCTGCCTGCTGCCGCTTGCCGCACTGGGCGCCAATGCGCGCTACCAGCTCGATCCGATCCACACCCGGGTGGTCTTCGCCATCGAACATGCGGGGTTCTCCAAGGCGCTGGGGGCCGTATCGGGCAGCGAGGGCGTGCTGGAGTTTGATCCGGCGGACTGGAGCAGCGCGCGCCTGGACGTGGTGGTGCCGATCGCCCGCCTGGACCTGGGCGATGACAAATGGAACCAGGCTACCCTGGCGCGCAATCTGCTTGATGGCCAACACCATCCGCAGGCGCGCTTCGTCTCCAGCCGGGTCGAACCGATCGACGCCACGCATGCGCGCGTACACGGCCAGCTGACACTGCGCGGCGTCACCCGCGAGGTGGTGTTGGAGGTAACCCTCAACGCCCTCAAGCGCCATCCGCTGCCGCCGTTCCGGCGCACGGCCGGTTTCTCCGCAAGCGCCGTGCTCAGCCGCGCCGACTTCGGCATTGATGCCTGGAAGTCGGTGATAGGCGACCAGGTGGAACTTCGCATCGAAGCCGAGGCCGTGCGCGATGACAACGCCCAAGCCCCAGCTTCCCCGCACCCCGACGACAACACGCAGCAGCCATCCACGGACGCCGACCTGCAGAACGCCGCAGACGCCGCCCTGAAAGCAGCCACCGAGACGGACCACCACCCATGACACTGAAAAACACCACCCAACGCTGGGGCAGCCTCAGCAAAAGCCTGCACTGGCTGATCGCCGTGCTGATCCTCGCCCTGGGCATCGTCGGCCTGACCATGGGCGAGTTCCCCAAGACACCCAAGTACTTCTGGATCTACACGATGCACAAGTCCATCGGCATCACCGTATTGGTGCTGGTGGCAGTGCGCCTGGGCTGGCGCCTGTATGCCGGCGCGCCCGAACCGGTGCCGGGCACGCCCAGCTGGCAGGAGCGCATTGCCTCGGCCACGCATTGGCTGTTGTACGTGCTGATGTTCGCCATTCCGCTGTCCGGCTGGCTGTACGACTCGGCCAGCGGCCTGCGTCCGTTCAAGCTGTTCGGTCTGGTGGAGATGCCCAAGCTGGTGGCGCCCAGCGAGCAGGCCAGCCAGATTTCCCATGCCATCCATGAGTGGGGGTTCTGGGCCTTGATCCTGCTGGTGCTGGCGCATGCCGGCGCGGCGTTCTATCACCACATTCATCAACGCGATGCCACGCTGGCACGCATGCTGCCGCAAGGCTGGCTCAATACTCCGCAAAAGGATCCCGCATGAACATCAAGCTCTCCTCTCCCGCCGCCGTCGCCGCGGCACTGGCCGGCATGCTGGCCGCCGCCCCGGCAATGGCCGCCGATTACGTGCAGGCGCCGGGTGCCGGCTCGATCCTGGTGTTCGCCACCAAGTACGACGGCGAGGTCTTCACCGGCAATTTCCCCGGCTTCCAGACCCAGGTCAGTTTTGATCCGGCCAACCCCGCTGCCGGCAAGCTGGACGTGAGCATCCCGCTGGCCGGTGCCAAGAGCGGCAACAGCGACCGTGACTCCACCCTGCAGGGCGCGGACTTCTTCAACGTGGCGCAGTTCGCGCAGGCGCGTTACACCGCCAATGGCTTCCGTGCGCTGGGCAACAACGAGTTTGCCGCCGACGGCACCCTGCAGCTGCGCGGCATCAGCAAGCCGGTGACCCTCACCTTCACCTGGACCGACGGCGCGCAGCCGGTGCTCAAGGGCAAGGCCACGGTCAAGCGCCTGGACTTCGGTGTGGGCGGCGGCGACTGGGCCGACACCAAGACCATCCCCGACGAAACCGCGATCAGCACCATCGTCAAGCTCAACGCCAAGTAAAAGCGCCCCTCACCCCCACCCCTCTCCCGCAAGCGGGAGAGGGATGTAGTGCCGAGCCATGCTCGGCAGAAGCCTTCCCGGTATCGCCTCAACCTGTAGTGCCGAGCCATGCTCGGCAGAGGCCTTCCCGGTATCGCCTCAACCTGTAGTGCCGAGCCATGCTCGGCAGAGGCCTTCCCGATATCGCCTCAACCTGTAGTGCCGAGCCATGCTCGGCAGAGGCCTTCCCGGTATCGCCTCAACCTGTAGTACCG
>PJUE01000197.1_pt1 | contig 62419 bp, 51 predicted proteins | sample 1512171 | NCBI WGS metagenome assembly PJUE01 (sample SAMN08177674, study PRJNA422409) | Feces metagenome, whole genome shotgun sequencing project. | isolation source: Chicken feces (3) enriched on wood chips: alkali lignin treatment | host: Gallus gallus | place: USA: Madison | collected 2015-01-15
GCACCCCGTGGCTGGCGCAGGTGCCGGCGATGCTGCAGGCCTGGTACCCGGGCATCCGCGGTGGTGAAGGCATCGCCGCGCTGCTGACCGGCCAGGCCAACCCGTCCGGCCGCCTGCCGGTGACCTGGGTGGTGGACGAATCGCAGCTGCCGCGCCCGCACATCGACGGCCTGGGCTTCAAGCCGAAGAAGGCATTCGGCGACGTGTTCGATTTCGATATCGAAGGCGCCAACGTCGGCTACAAGTGGATGGCCGCCAAGGGCCTGACCCCGACCTTCGCGTTCGGCCATGGCCTGTCCTACACCTCGTTCGCCTATGAAAACCTGAAGGTGAGCGTGGAAGGTTCGCGCCTGGTCGCCAGCGTGGACATCCGCAACACCAGCAAGCGCGCCGGTGCCGACGTGGCCCAGCTGTACCTGAAGCTGCCGGCCGGCAGCACCACGCCGATCCGCCTGATCGGCTATGACAAGGTGCAGCTGCAGCCGGGCGAACAGCGCCGCATCCGCATCGAAGCCGAGCCGAAGACCCTGGCCCACTACGATGCACAGGCGCGCCAGTGGAAGATCGCCGGCGGCACCTACCAGGTGCAGCTGTCGCGCAACGCGGCCGAACCGCTGCAGACGGTGGACGTGCAGCTGGCGGAGCAGGTGCTGCGCTGATGCCTGAAGACACGGCCCCGCAAGGGGCCGTGTCTTTGAAAAGGGGACGGAGGGGATCAAGTCGTTTGTGCACAAACGACTTGATCCCCTCCGTCCCCTTTTTGTTGTCCTCACCCTGCTGCCGATGGCGCTGTTGCGCCGCTCGCAGCCCTTGCTCCTTCCGCAACCGGAGAATGCCTGATGCACCGCACCGCCGAACATGAAATCCACGAACTGCACGACAGACTGCAGGCCTGGTTCCGCGCCGAGGTGGGCGCCGACGCACTTGACGATCTGATGGCGCATTTCTGCGCGGACTTCAGCATGGTCGGCATTGCCGGGCGGCGGCTGGACCGGCAGGCGGTGGAGGCCTTGTTCGTGGGCGGGCATGGTGCGCGCCCTGGCCTGCGCATCACCATCGACGCCGTGCAGGTGATTGAAGCGCCATCACCGCTGGCCGTGCTGCGCTATCGCGAAGGGCATGCAGTGGGCGATGGGGCGGTCGCATGGCGGGAGTCGCTGGCGGTGCTGCGGCAGGAGCAGGGGCGTTGGCGCTGGTTGGCGCTGCATGAGGTGGCAGCGGATTGACCGGCACTACCAGAGACGGCACATGTGCCATCAGTCCTGCCCCCAAAGAGCGCAGAACGCAAAGCCTGCACACACCTCACCGGGCAGGGCAGGAGTACGCTTGGGTCTTTCCTGCCGGGAGGGGTCTCCATGCGTGTGCGTGCCGTTGCTGTAGCAATCGCCCTTTGCCTGTCCAGCACTGTGCTGGCCGCCGATACCCCGCCGATGACCCCGGACATCAATGGCAAGCCCTTCGTGGCCCCGGATGTCGGACGCGACTACGACAAGCGCGTGGTGATGGTGCCGATGCGCGATGGCACCAAGCTGTACACCGTCATCGTGGTGCCCAAGGGCGCGCACAACGCGCCGATCCTGTTGACCCGCACACCCTACGACGCGGCCGGTCGCGCCAGCCGCAGCGATTCGCCGCGCATGCGCGACCTGCTGCCGCAGGGCGATGAGGTGTTCGTCGATGGCGGCTACATCCGCGTGTTCCAGGACATCCGCGGCAAGTACGGTTCCGAAGGCGATTACGTGATGACCCGGCCGCTGCGCGGGCCGCTGAACAACACCAGGGTCGACCATTCCACCGATGCGTGGGACACCATCGACTGGCTGGTCAAGCACGTGTCGGAGACCAACGGCAAGGTTGGCATGCTGGGTTCGTCGTATGAGGGCTTCACCGTGGTGATGGCTTTGACCGACCCGCACCCGGCGCTGAAGGTGGCCGCACCGGAAAGCCCGATGGTCGATGGCTGGATGGGCGATGACTGGCTCAATTACGGTGCGTTCCGCCAGGTCAACTTCAACTATTTCGCGATGCAGACCGAGAAGCGCGGCAAGGGCACGCCGCTGCCCAGCCTCGGCTACGACGACTACAGCACCTTCCTGCGCATCGGTTCGGCCGGTGACTACGCACGCTTCACCGGCGTGGACCAGCTGACCTGGTGGAAGAAGCTGGTGCAGCACCCGTCCTACGATGCCTTCTGGCAGGGCCAGGCACTGGACGCGGTGATGGCGAAGACACCGCTGAAGGTGCCGACGATGTGGCTGCAGGGCCTGTGGGACCAGGAAGACATGTGGGGCGCCAACCATGCCTACCAGGCGATGGAGGGCCGCGACACCGGCAATACCCTCAACTACCTGGTGATGGGCCCATGGCGGCACAGCCAGGTGAACTACACCGGTGACTCGCTGGGCGCGCTGAAGTTCGACGGCGATACCGCGATGCAGTTCCGTCGCGACGTGCTCAAGCCGTTCTTCGACCAGTACCTGGTGGACGGAGCCCCGAAGGCCGACACGCCGCCGGTGCTGATCTACAACACCGGCGAAAACCACTGGGACCGCCTGCAGGGATGGCCGCGCAGCTGCCAGAAGGAGTGCACCGCAGCCAGCAAGCCGCTGTACCTGCGTGCCGGTGGCAAGCTGGCCTTCCAGGCGCCGGCAGCGGGCGAGGGTGACTTCGAAGAATACGTGTCCGACCCGGCCAAGCCGGTGCCGTTCGTGCCGCGTCCGGTGCGCTTCGGCGACCGTGACATGTGGACCACCTGGCTGGTCAAGGACCAGCGTTTTGTCGATGGCCGGCCTGATGTGCTGACCTTCATCACCGAGCCGCTGAGCGAGCCGCTGCGCATCGGTGGCGCGCCGGTGGTGCACCTGCAGGCATCGACCAGCGGCACCGACAGCGACTGGGTGGTGAAGCTGATCGACGTCTACCCGGACCAGGAAGCATCGACGCCGGAGATGGGGGGCTATGAGCTGCCAGTCTCGCTGGCGATCTTCCGCGGTCGCTACCGCGAGAGCTTCAGCGAACCCAAGGCGCTGGTGGCCAACCAGGTGCTGCCGTACCGCTTCGACCTGCCCAACGCCAACCATGTGTTCCAGAAGGGGCACCGGGTGATGGTGCAGGTGCAGTCCAGCCTGTTCCCGCTGTATGACCGCAACCCGCAGACCTACGTGCCGAACATCTATCTGGCCAAGCCGGGGGATTACCAGAAGGCCACGCAGCGGGTCTGGCACAGCGCCGCCCAGGCCAGTTACATCGATCTGCCGGTGTATTGAGGTGGGTGGTGCATGCAGGAGGGTGTCGACCAAGGTCGACACCTACCAGAGCGGGGATTGTGCGATGTTGGTAGTGCCGGCCGCTGGCCGGCATGCGTGCCGACCAAGGTCGACACCTACCAGAGCGGGGATCGCGCGATCCAGAACAGGTCAACCCCCCTTCGAGGGACCGGTGCGCCAGAGGCTGGGCACCAGGCCGAAGCGCTTGCGGAAGGCCGCAGCGAAGTTGCTCGGGTGGCGATAGCCGGTGGCCGCCGCTGCCTGTTCAACGCTCCAGCCACGCTCGCGCAGGCCTTGTTCGGCATGGTGCATGCGCTGTTCGTGCAGGTAGTCGAACACCGAACAGCCGTACTGCTGCACGAAGTGACGGCGCAGCGAACTGGGGCTCATGCAGGCGATCTGCGCCAGTTCGACCAGGCTGTGCTCATGGCTGGGATCCTCGCGCAGGAAGGCGCGCACGCGTTCCAGCCGCGCATGCTGGCCGGCACGCAGCGCACGGGTGGTGGCCCCGTGCAGGTCATCGGCCTGCAGGCCGACCGCCAGGATCTGCAGGGCCAGGCCTTCGCGCCATAACGCATCCAGGTCGCCCTGCCAGGGGCTGTCGAACAACTGCGACAGCGCCGGCACGAGTGTGTGCGGAATGGCCCAGTGCCGGCAGCCGACTTCCTGCCCCTGCAATGCCTGCTGCAGTGCCGGTTGCTGCAGCAGGTCCACGTCGAATTCCGCAGGAATGCGCAGGCTCACCCCGCGCAGGCGCACGCTGCCAGGATGCACGCCGCGCATCTCGACCGGTTCACGGTGATGGCTGGTCATCGCGGTGCCGGCGCGCAGGCTGAAGGCCTCACGCTGCGGCACCTGCACGTCGACCTGGCCATCAAGCATCATCCGGATCGACAGGCCGGGCCGCTGCTCGGCAGTGGCCGTATAGCCCACGCGGTTGCACACATCGGTGGCGATCAGGCTGAGGCCGCCGCGCAGGGTCTGTTCGTGCATTTCGCCGCGACCCACCCATTGGTCGTCGCGCAGGTCGCGCGGGTCGGCGCGGTAGTCATAGCCGTGCCGATCGCCGAAGCGACGGTAATCGGCAAAGGTGAAGTATCGGGACATTGCGGGGCCGCTCAGCTGTGGGGGAAAGTGCTGGCGTCGGCTCGCCGGGACATTCTAGCGCGGGCCCGCCGCCGCAGCGACGGGCCGGTGACACGGGATTACGCGCCCAGTGCGGGGTAGTCGGTGTAACCGTGTTCGCCGCCGCCATACAGCGTGTTGGGGTCGAGATCGGCCAACGCGGCGCCGCTGCGCAGGCGCGCCACCAGATCCGGGTTGGCGATGAAGGGCCGGCCGAACGCCACCATGTCGGCGTAGCCGCTGGCCACGGCCTGTGCCGCGCGCGCAGCGTCGTAGCCGTTGTTGGCGATCCACGGGCCATGGAAGCGCGCACGCAGGCCTGCATAGTCGAACGCGAGGTTGTCACGGTCGCCACCGGTGGCGCCTTCGATCACGTGGATGAAGGCCAGACCCTCGATCGTGTCCAGCCGTTCCACCGCGCGGTCGAACAGCGGCTGCGGATCGCTGTCGTGCGCATCGTTGACCGGGGTGACCGGTGACAGGCGCACGCCGGTGCGGGCCGGGCCGATGGCTTCGGCCACGGCGCTGACCACTTCAAACAGCAGACGTGTACGGTTCTCGATGCTGCCACCGTAGGCATCGCTGCGGTGGTTGCTGCCATCGCGCAGGAACTGGTCGATCAGGTAGCCGTTGGCGGCGTGCACTTCCACGCCATCGAAACCGGCGGCAGCCGCATTGCGCGCGGCGATGCGGTAGTCCTCGATCAACGCCGGAATTTCCTCGATGGCCAGCGCGCGCGGCGCGGATACATCCTCGAAACCGTTGGCGGTGAAGGTCTTGCCGTTGGCGCGGATCGCGCTCGGTGCCACCGGCACTTCGCCGTCCGGCAGCAGGCTGGTGTGGGAGATGCGGCCGACGTGCCAGAGCTGCAGCACGATGCGGCCACCGGCGGCGTGCACCGCGTCGGTCACCGGCTTCCATCCAGCCACCTGCGCGTCGCTGTAGATACCCGGGGTGTCGAGGTAGCCCTGGCCGAGCGGGCTGATCTGGGTGGCCTCGGCGATGATCAGGCCGGCGCTGGCGCGCTGCTGGTAGTAGGTGATGGCCAGTGGCGAAGGCACACGGTCGGGCAGGGCGCGGTTGCGCGTCAGCGGCGCCATGGCGATGCGGTTGGCCACGGCGATGTCGCCAAGGTGGGTGGGCGTGAACAGCAGATCGGCGGCAGGGCTCATCGAAGATTCCACGGGCAGGGGAGGGATGGCTTGGAGCATAGGCGCGAATGCGTTGCAGCGATGGGAAGGATCGTTGCAGGCCATGCGCGCCCCACCGCCCCGGAGATGGCACGTCCGTAACATGCGCGGGCGTAACGTCGTCGACAGGCGGATGCATTCCGCAATGCTGACCAACACGTGGAGAACACAGATGATTGATTACCAGCTGAAGGGCAGGACCGCGATCGTGACCGGCGGTGTGTCCGGCATCGGCCTGGCCGTGGCCGAACTGCTCGCTGCATCCGGTGCCAGCCTCTCGGTGTGGGACCTGAAACAGGAGGCAGTGGATGCCACCGTGCTGACCTTGAAGGCCAAGGGCGTGCAGGCCATCGGCATTGCCCTGGACGTGACCGATGAGGCCGCGGTGGAATCGGCCGTGCAGCGCACGGTGAAGGAGCTGGGGGGGATCGACATCGCAGTGAACAATGCCGGCATCGGCGGCCCGGCCGCGAGCAGTGGCGACTACCCGGTCGATGGCTGGAAGCGCGTGGTTGATGTGAACCTCACCAGTGTGTTCCTGTGCCAGCGCGCGCAGATCCAGGCGATGCGCGCGGCAGGCAGGGGCGGCAGCATCATCAACATGGCCTCGATCCTGGGCCAGGTGGGCTACGCCGGTTCGACGGCCTATGTGGCAGCCAAGCATGGCGTGGTCGGCCTGACCCAGACCGCAGCGTGGGAACACGCCGCCGATGGCATCCGCATCAATGCGGTCGGCCCGGGCTTCATCGCCACGCCGCTGCTGGACAAGATGGACGCCAAGGTGCGCGCAACGCTGGAAGATCGCCACGCGCTCAAGCGCCTGGGCACCCCGGAAGAAGTGGCCGCACTGGTGGCCTGGCTGGCCAGCGATGATGCCTCGTTCGCTACGGGTACGTACTACGCGATCGATGGCGGCTACCTGGCGCAGTGATGCGCTGAAGGTGGACGCTGCCGGGTGATCCGGTAGTGGTGGCATCTTCACCGGGATGCCACGCCCCTCGCGCGAGGCTCCGGAAAACTCCCGGAGCCTGCCGATGGAACTCACCCAGGATGTATCGATCCTGCTGCGCGTAGCCGCAGCGATGTTGTTCGGCGGCGTGCTTGGCGTGGAGCGCGAGATGGGCAAGCATGCCGCGGGCCTTCGTACCCACATGCTGATTGCCGGGGCGGCGGCATTGATCGTCGGCCTCGGCGATTCAGTAGCCGAGCATTTCCAGCAGGAGCGTTATCGGGACCTGCTGCAGGTCGATCCGGTGCGCCTGATCGAGGCCGTGGTGGCCTGCGTCGGCTTCGTGGCCGCGGGCACCATTCTGCGTGGCAGCCGCGAGGACCAGGTCAGTGGGCTGACCACGGCAAGTTCACTGGTGATGGCCGCAGCCATCGGCATTGCAGTGGGCATTGGCAAGTTCGTCATCGCCCTAGGGGTCAGCGTTCTGTGCGTGCTGGTGCTGGCGGTGATCCGGCGCGTTGAAAAGAAGCTCTGAGGAACGTGGGTCCTGGAGCCAGATCCCCGAAGAGGCTCTGACCCAGAGATGGTGTAATGGTCATACCAATAATCCATCTAGCGCTATGGTCTAATAGGCTATCCACGCGATAGGCGGTTCAATCTGCGTCCAGCGGCCCATCTTCATCATTATTGGTAGTACCAATGATGCTGGGACCGCAACGTGCCACCCAAACGGTGGTGAACCTGCCCCCAGTCGAGAGCTTCCATGCAGCCCTGGCAACACCTGTACGACCCCGCCGGCAACCTGTGGCTGTCCAGCCTCATCGCGCTGCTGCCGATCGTGTTCTTCTTCGTTGCACTGGCCGTGCTGCGCATGAAGGGCTGGCTGGCCGGCACGATCACCGTTGCGATCGCGCTGGGCGTGGCCCTGCTGTTCTACCGCATGCCGCTGGCGCAGGCGCTGGGCGCGGCCGGCTACGGCTTCGTCTACGGGCTCTGGCCGATTGCCTGGATCATCATCGGCGCGGTGTTCCTCTACAAGGTCTCGGTGAAGACCGGGCAGTTCGACATCATCCGGGCCTCGATCCTGTCGGTCACCGAAGACCAGCGCCTGCAGATGCTGATGGTCGGCTTCGCTTTTGGCGCTTTCCTGGAAGGTGCAGCCGGCTTCGGCGCGCCGGTGGCGATCACTGCTGCGCTGCTGGTCGGGCTGGGCTTCAAGCCGCTGTATGCCGCCGGCCTGTGCCTGATCGTCAACACCGCCCCGGTGGCCTTCGGCGCAATGGGCATCCCGATCATCGTTGCCGGGCAGGTCACCGGTCTGGATGCGTTCGAGATCGGGCAGATGGCCGGCCGGCAGCTGCCGTTCCTCACGATCATCGTGCTGTTCTGGATCATGGCGATCATGGATGGCTGGCGTGGCATCAGGGAAACCTGGCCCGCGGTGCTGGTGGCCGGTGGCTCGTTCGCCCTGGCCCAGTACCTGACCTCCAACTTCATCGGCCCCGAACTGCCGGACATCACCGCGTCGCTGGCCTCGCTGGTCTGCCTGACCCTGTTCCTGCGCCGCTGGAAGCCGGTACGCATCTTCCGCTTCGATACCGCCACCAGCGCCGAAGCCGCCGCACAGGCGTTGGATGCGCCGCGTTACAGCGTGGGCCAGATCGCCAAGGCGTGGTCGCCGTTCCTGATCCTCACTGCAATGGTCACCCTGTGGAGCATCAAGCCGTTCAAGGCGCTGTTCGCCAGCGGCGGCGCACTGGAAGGTTGGGTCGTGAAGATTCCGGTGCCCGGCCTGGACCAGATGGTGCAGAAGATGCCGCCGATCGTGCCGGCTCCGCTGAGCTATGAAGCGATCTACAAATTCGACTGGTTCTCGGCGACCGGTACCTCGATCCTTCTCGCTGCAGTCATCGCCATCATCGCCCTGCGCATGCCGGCCAAGGCGGCCGTGCAGACCTTTGCCGAGACCGTGCGCGAGCTGCGCGTGCCGATCTATTCCATCGGCATGGTGCTGGCCTTTGCCTTCATCGCCAACTATTCCGGCCTGTCGGCCACGCTGGCACTGGCGCTGGCCCACACCGGCAAGGCGTTCCCGTTCTTCTCGCCGTTCCTGGGCTGGCTGGGCGTGTTCCTCACCGGTTCGGACACGTCGTCCAATGCGCTGTTCTCCGCGCTGCAGGCCACCACCGCTCAGCAGATCGGGGTGTCCGACGTGCTGCTGGTGGCGGCCAACACCACCGGCGGGGTGACCGGCAAGATGATCTCGCCGCAGTCCATTGCCATTGCCTGCGCAGCGGTGGGGCTGGCCGGCAAGGAATCGGATCTGTTCCGTTTCACCGTCAAGCACAGCCTGGTGTTCACTGGGATGGTCGGCCTGATCACCCTGGCGCAGGCCTACTGGCTGACCTGGATGATTCCCTGAGCCATGGCCTGCGTATCCCTCCGCCGCCAGGCCGTTCGGGCGACAATGGCGCCATGAGCATGCAACGGGTTTCGGACAAGGTGGCCGCGCAGCTGCGCGTGCTGGTGCAGGAACAGCAGCTGCAGCCGGGCGATCGGCTGCCCGCCGAGCGAGCTCTGGCGGTGCAGCTGGGCGTTTCGCGCACCGCCCTGCGCGAGGCCATCGCGCAGCTGGCCAGCCAGGGGCTGCTGACGGCGCGCGTGGGCGGCGGGACCTACGTGGCCGAACCGGCGGCGCGTGCGCGGCAGGCGCTGGACGAACCGCTGGCACCGTACCTGCCGCTGTTCCAGGGCGATCCGGAATATCGTTTCGATGTGCTGGAAATCCGCCATGCGCTGGAAGGCGCCACCGCCTGGCATGCCGCCCTGCGCGCCACCGATGAGGACCGGGCGCGCATCGCCCAGGCCTTCCAGACCATGATGGACGCTCATGGCAAGGATGACCCGGCCGGCGAGGCCGAGGCCGATGCGGCCTTCCATCTTTCCATCGCCGAGGCCTCGCACAACCTGGTGCTGCTGCAGGTGATGCGCGGCCTGTTCGAGCTGCTGCAGACCAACATCTCGCAGAGCCGCGAGAAGCTCTACACCTCGGCGCGGACCTTCTCGCCGCTGTCCGAACAGCATCGCGAAATGATGGACGCGGTGCTGGCCGGCGACCCCGAGCGTGCGCGTGCGGCCGCCCATGCCCACCTGGAATTCGTGCATACCACGCTGCGCACGCTCGATGACAACGAAGCCCGGCGTGCGCGTGCTTCGCGTCTACCTTCTCCGCACGGCTGATTACTTCAGGTTGACCCCATGATCATTTCCGCCTCCACCGATTACCGTGCCGCAGCGCAGCGCCGCCTGCCGCCGTTCCTGTTCCACTACATCGATGGTGGCGCGTATGCCGAGCACACGCTGAAGCGCAACGTTTCGGACCTGTCCGACATTGCGCTGCGCCAGCGCATCCTGCGCAACATGGCCGACCTGAGCCTGGAAACCGAGCTGTTCGGCGAGACGCTGGCGATGCCGGTGGCGCTGGCACCGGTCGGCCTGACCGGCATGTACGCCCGCCGCGGCGAGGTCCAGGCGGCGCGCGCCGCCGACAGCCGTGGCATTCCGTTCACCCTGTCCACCGTTTCGGTATGCCCGATCGAGGAAGTGGCGCCGGCCATCCAGCGGCCGATGTGGTTCCAGTTGTACGTGCTGCGCGACCGTGGCTTCATGCGCAATGCACTGGAACGTGCGCAGGCCGCCGGGGTGACCACCCTGGTGTTCACCGTGGACATGCCGGTGCCCGGCGCGCGCTATCGCGACGCGCATTCGGGCATGAGCGGCCCCAATGCCCCGTTGCGCCGGGTCGGCCAGGCCATCACTCATCCGCGCTGGGCGTGGGATGTGGGCGTGCTCGGGCGCCCGCACGACCTGGGCAACATCTCCGCCTATCGGGGCAACCCGACCGGACTGGCCGACTATATCGGCTGGCTGGGCAACAATTTCGATCCGTCCATTTCCTGGAAAGATCTGGAATGGATCCGCGCGTTCTGGAAGGGTCCGATGGTCATCAAGGGCATCCTCGACCCGGACGATGCGCGCGATGCAGTGGCATTCGGTGCCGATGGCATCGTGGTGTCCAACCATGGTGGGCGCCAGCTGGATGGCGTGCTGTCCACCGCACGCGCATTGCCCGCCATTGCCGATGCGGTGCAGGGCGACCTGAAGATCCTGGCCGATTCGGGCATCCGCAATGGCCTGGACGTGGTGCGCATGCTGGCGCTGGGTGCCGATACGGTGCTGCTGGGCCGTGCGTTCGTGTATGCGCTTGCCGCGCAGGGGCAGGCCGGCGTGGCCAACCTGCTGGACCTGATGGCCAAGGAAATGCGCGTGGCGATGACACTGACCGGTGCACGCCGCATCGCTGACATCGGAAGCAGTTCGCTGGTCCGCCTGCCATGAGCGACCGCGCAACCGTGCTGGCGCAGCTGCGCGCGGCCGTCGGCAAGCGCCATGTGCTGACCGGTGACAAGGCCACCCGCCGTTTCCGTCGCGGCTACCGCTTCGGCGAGGGCCCGGTACTGGCGGTTGTACGCCCCGGCACGCTGCTGGAACTGTGGCGGGTACTGCAGGCGGCGGTACAGGGTGGGGCCGCGATCATCCTGCAGGCGGCCAATACCGGTCTGACCGGTGGTTCGACGCCGGACGGCAACGACTACGGGCGTCCGGTCGTGCTGGTCAGCACGTTGCGCCTGACCGGTATCCAGCTGCTGGACGACGGCCGCCAGGTGCTGTGCCTGCCGGGTGCGACGCTCGATCGCCTGGAACAGACCCTGGCGCCGCTGGGCCGCGAGCCGCATTCGGTGATCGGCTCGTCGTGCATTGGCGCTTCGGTACTGGGCGGGGTCTGCAACAACTCCGGTGGCGCGCTGGTACGCCGGGGCCCGGCCTATACCGAGCTGGCGCTGTACGCACAGGTGGACGCGCAGGGGCAGCTGCAGCTGGTCAATCATCTGGGCATCGCCCTGGGCGATACCCCTGAACAGATCCTGCAACGCCTTCAGACGGGCGACTACGCGGCTGCGGACGTGGGCGATGGGAATGGCCGCGCCGCCTCCGATCCCCGGTATGCCGAGGAGGTGCGTCGTGTTGATGCCGATACGCCGGCGCGCTTCAACGCCGACCCGAGCCGCCACTACGAGGCAGCCGGTTCGGCCGGCAAGCTGGCGGTGTTCGCGGTGCGCCTGGATACGTTTGAAAAGGAAGCCGCCGAGGTGTTCTACATCGGCAGCAACCGCACCGCCACGCTCACCGCCATCCGCCGCCAGCTGCTGACTGGCTTCGAGCGCTTGCCCATCGCCGGTGAGTACATCCACCGCGATGCGTATGACATCGGTGAGCGCTATGGCAAGGACACCTTCCTGCTGATTGATCGGCTCGGTACTGCGCGCGTGCCTGCGGCATTCGCGTTGAAGAGCCGCGTGGATGGCTGGTTCGAGCGGCTGGGCCTGCGCGGGGTCACTGATCGGCTGATGCAGGCATTGACTGGTCTGCTGCCCTCGCACCTGCCGGCGCGCATGGGGGAGTTCCGCCAGCGCTATGAACATCACCTGCTGCTGAAGGTATCGGTGCAGGATGCCGCAGAGACCGAGCGCTGGCTGCGCGAGTGTTTCGCCAACCACGAGGGTGGCTTCTTCCGCTGCACCGCCGAGGAAGGACGCAAGGCCTTCCTGCATCGCTTTGCCGTGGCGGGCGCGGCAGTGCGCTACCGCGAGGTGCATCGCGCGCAGGTGGAAGACATCGTGGCGCTGGACATCGCCCTGCGCCGCGACGATGCGGACTGGTTCGAGACGCTGCCTGCCGACATCGACGGGCGTCTGCTGCACAAGCTGTACTACGGGCATTTCCTGTGCCACGTGTTCCACCAGGATTACATCGCGCGCAAGGGCGAAGATCCGATGGCGATCGAGCATGCGATGTGGGCACTGCTGGACCAGCGTGGTGCCGAGTACCCGGCCGAGCACAATGTCGGCCACCTTTACCCGGCCAAGCCGGCACTGGCCGGGTTCTACCGGCAGCTGGACCCGAGCAATACGTTCAATCCCGGCATCGGGCATACCTCGAAGGCCAAGGGATGGGGCGGCTGCGATTGCGGCGGTGCGCCGTAGAGTCGAGCTTGCTCGACTGCTCTTTTCCAAAAGCAGTCGAGCAACGCTCGACTCTACGGGGGCAGCGGGTACCATCGGGGTTCCCCATGCAGAAACCGCCCATGCCTCTCGCTGTCATCCGCACCGCTGTGTGCGCCGCATCGCTGGCCGCGCCGGCGCTGGTACTGGCCCAGCCTTCGATCCTGCCGCAGCAGCATGATGCTGCCGGCAACGTGATGGAGCCGCTGGGCCAGGTGCTGCTGCCTGACGAGGATGGGCAGGAGCGCCTGCAGTGGTGCACGGCCGACCACGCCTGGTGCGTGGCCCTGCAGCCCAGCGACACCGCGGGGGAGGCCTCCACCACGCTGGTGGTGACCGAGCGTGCACAGGGCACGGGTCAGCCGCAGTCGTGGCACGCGACGATGGACGTGCCCGATGACGGCGAACTGGCGGTGTGGCCGTGGATCGTGCGCCTCGCGCCCGGGGTGGGCGCCGATCAGCCGGTGGCCGATCCGCAGCAGCGTGCACGGCAGAACGTACTGGTCGGCGGCATCAGCACTGTCCGCAGCATGTATTCCGGTGGTGGCGCCCGTGCATCGACCCTGCAGCTGGCGCGGGTACGGCACCTGGACGATGACATCCAGGTCGACAACGACGTGCTGGCCCTGGCCTGGGAAGGCCAGGCAGACATCCGCGCCTGCTTCAGCGAGCAGGATATGAAGCAGCGCGCTGGCGCCTGCCATGATGAGTATGGTTTCTCGGCCAAGCTCTCGCTGGATGCTGCGGCGCAGGGCATGCCGGTGCTGCGTTACCAGACCGTGGCCACGCGCTTCCCGGCCGGGGTATCCCGTTTCGAGGACTCGCTGGCCAAGGGGCCCCTGAAGAAGAAAGACCTGCGCACCGAGCAGGACCCGGCGTGTACCTATGTTCGTACGTTCCGGTTCAGTGGCGGTGCCTACCAGCCGGACCAGGCGCTGCCGGATTGCGCGGGCTATACCGAGCCGTAAGCCGGTAGCGTCGAGCTTGCCCGACGGCGCCTTTTGTAGCGTCGAGCCATGCTCGACTGTTTTTGCCTGGCCAGGCTACAGAAAGCACAGCCGAGCATGGGCTCGGCTCTACAGAAAGCCAAGGCAGTCGAGCAAGCTCGACTCTACGGCCGGGTCATTCGCAGCGTGCGGCGGTGATGATGTTGTCCTTGTCCATGTACACGCGCAGGCGATCAGGGCGGATGTCCTTGGTGGTGATGGTCGTCGGGCCGATCGGGTTGACCAGGCCGGCGCCGCTTTCGCTGGACAGGCGTCGCATGTTGGCTTCGTTGGCCGGCTGGCCGACGGCCCAGCCGAGCGCGCTGGCATCGCAGCGGCCGCTGCCCTTCACCTGCGGGCCGGGCGTGCTGACACAAGCCGACAGCAGCAGGGTACATGCCGGAAGCAGCAGGGACAGGCGGTGGGCGGTCATGCGGGCGCTCCATTGCAGGGGAATGGCCGCACCATAGCACTGTCTGCTGCAGCGCCGGCAACGACGGCCTCATTGCCGCTGGCCGGCGCGCCGGGCATAGTGGCGGGGCGTGCGGCATCGTGCCGACGGGCAGGCCGGGCACTTCCGGCGCAGGTGCGGGACACGGTATGAAGGCAGGCCAGGCGTACGGGCGGGGCGGGCTGAGGGCGATGGCCCTGCTGCCATGGCTGCTGGCTGCGGTGACGGCCCACGCCGCGGCCATCGATGCGCCGGCGGCTGCCCCGGCCAGTGATGCCGCCTTGTTTGGTGGCTGGCGTAACCTGCAGACCGAAACCGGCTATGAGCCGGCCCAGCGCAACCTCGCCTTCGGCATGCTGCCGCAGGAAGCGACCCGTGGAGACCGTTTCGTCATCCTCGATCGTGAGGGCCGCCGCGCGGTGTGCTGCCTGCAGGTGGCCAGCCCGTCGCTGGGTGTGGCAGCACTGCGCGAGCAGTACCACCTGGCGCAGGCCGGGGTGGATGACCTGAGCAATGGCCGTAGTCCGGCCCGTCCGTACGTACCGCACGTGTATGCCATGCAGCGGGTGGATGAACTGGTGGATTACGCATTTGCCGATGTGGCCGGTGCGTACAGCGACCTGGGCGGCCTGCTCCTGCCGGAAGCTGCGGCGCTGGCCCCCGAAGCAGACCGTGTGCGGGTGGGAGAGGTGCAGTACCGCCTGCAGTTCCAGCGCCTGCCCTTCGCTGACGATGATGGCGCGCTGGACCGTTACACGCTTCAACCATCCGGCCACGGCCCGGCCAAGTTCGTGGAAGTGCCGTTCGGGACGTACTGAGCAGGCGCCAGGGCGGGGGGCGGACAGTTGAGCGAGCAGTCGAGCAGGCGCGACTCTACAATGCCTGTTGCGTCTGTCCAGTCGAGTTTCCATCGTGTTCCTGCGTCCCCTGTTGCTGTTGTCCCTGACCACCCTGGCCGCCTGTGCCAGCGCGCCGCCGCCACCGGCGCACTCCGATGCGCTGTGGCGACTGATTGAACGCGACTGCACGGGCGCTGGCGGCCCGCAGGGCGCGTGCCTGCAGGTACAGCCCGCCGCCGACCGGCGCGACGTGCTGGTCAAGGATTCGCATGGTGACTACCAGTTCCTGCTGATGCCGCTGGACAAGGTCAGTGGCATTGAAAGCCCCGGCCTGTACCGCAAGGGCGTGCCGAATTATTTCGCCGCCGCCTGGCAGGCGCGTACGCATACCCAGATGGCGCTGGCCCAGCCGCTGCCGCGCGAGGTGGCCAGCCTGGCGCTGAACTCGCCGCACGGCCGCTCGCAGCACCAGCTGCACATTCACGTGGATTGCCTGCGCGCCGATGTCGTGCAGGCGCTGGATGCGCAGCGTGCGGCGCTGTCCATGCGCTGGTCGCCGCTGCCGGTGCTGCTGCGCGGGCATCATTACCAGGCACGGCTGCTGGCGGGGGAGGAGCTGACCGCCAACCCGCTGAACCTGCTGGCCTTCGATCTGAGCGGCGCGGCCGACGTCGGCAACTGGAGTCTGCTGGTGGCCGGCCACCGTGACCCGCAGGGCGCGCCCGGCTTCGTGCTGCTGGCCACCCGCCTCGATCCTGCAACCGGCAACGACGCCAGCGCCGAGGAACTGCAGGACCATGCCTGCAGCGTGCTAACGGGTGCAGATGCCGCGCTGGAGCGCGTGCGCTAGGCCATCGCCTTTTGCCCGCCGCGCCAGGTGGGCGCCGTCAATGCATGCAGGGTGCGGTCTTCCCAGCCGTCGTTGCCCAGGTGGTGGTCGCGCAGCAGGCCCTCGTTGCGGAAGCCGGCCGCCTGCAGCACGCTGGCGAGGCCGGCACTGCCAGCAGGCGGCAGCATGACGTAGACCCGGTGCAGCCCGACCTGTTCGAACAGGAAGGGGCACAGGGCATGCAGGGCGTGGGCGAAGCGCTCCGCGTCGCCCCAGTCGCTCTGGCAGAAAGGCAGCAGTTCGGCACTGCGGTCACGCGCCGATTGCAGTCGCACGGTGAGCTGGTCGACCAGGGTGTGATCGCTCTGGTCGAACATGCCCAGCAGCAGGCGGTCATTGTCCTGCTGCAGCCTTGATCGCTGGATGCCGATGAACAGCTGGACCTCAGCGTCGGCGCGGCAGGCGCCGCCGTAGGGGCCTTGGCGCTGGTCGCGCAGCACGCGCCAGGCGGCCAGGTCGGTTCGCTGCAGAGTGCGCAGGCTGATGGAGTCATGGCGCAGATGCAGCAGATGGCGACGCAGCACCGGGTGCAGCGCAGGAGGAGTGGTGGAGTTCGTTTCGATGCACATGCAGGAACGATCTCCAATGCTGGGACCGATGCCCATGAAATATGTTGCAAATCGCAACGTTTGCCGGGGAATGGCATGAATCTGTTCAGCCAGGCAGTGATGCAGTGCAGAAGGCGCCGCGCCCGCGAACTGGCATGCTGCCGTTCTTCAACACCAGTCCGGCAAAGCGTTCGAAGCGGTCCTGCAGCAGTTCGAGCAGTACACAGCGCGCCATCCCGAGGCGCAGGATCTGACCGCGCTGTACCGGGTGGCGGCCACCCGTTCGCTGGGAGCGGATGTCGTGCTGGCCTCGCGGTCGTGTCGCTACAGCCGGCCAACGCCATCAGCGTAGCGTCGAGCTTGCTCGACTGACGACTGACGACTGACGCAGCGGGCCGGCCGACAGCGGTTAAGGCAGTGCCTGCACGCTGTACGATTCGATGACGTAGCTGAAAGGCTGCTGCTGGCGGTCGCGCAGCAGGGCGCGCACTTCCAGGATCACGCCGCGGTCGCCTTCACCGCGCGGCGGCCACCAGGTCTGGTCGGCCAGGGTCTGGCGCTGGAAGCCCAGCGGACCCACCACGCGACCGAAGGGTTCATCGCTGCTGTCCAGCACCTGGTTCATCGCCGCGCTGAGGCGGCCCGGCAGATACCAGTTGTCAGCTTCAGAAAGCACGCGGGTGCCGCAGACCAGTTGCACCCGGCGATAACGCAGGGGCGTGTCGGCATTGGCGCCCAACGCCTTCAGCACGTCGGCCGGTGCCGCCTTGTCCTGGCCATGCACGCGCACGGCGCGCACGCGGGCCTGTTCGGCCAGGCCGTGTTCGGCACACCAGCTTTCCAGGGTGCCGGTTGCGCTGGGACCGGCCAGCACGCGCTGGTGCAGCCGTTCGACCAGCGCCGAAGGGGCGACACGCTGCTGGCCTGGCGGTGCCTGCAGCGGCGCCGTGGCACCGGCATCGGCAGCAGACAGGCTGGCGATCGGCGCAGCGGCCAGCAGGGACGCGGCCTGCCAGCGGCGGAGACGATCGTGGCGGTCGGACGGGCCCATGCGGCATCACAGCGGAAACAGGGGCCTATGGTACCCGTTCAGGCGTGGCCACGGCGCGCCGGATACGACAGATGTGCCGTTCATTCATCGCTCCGGTGAATGTGAGGCATCCAGATATTTCGTTGGCCGATAGCGCTTGCGGGGCGCAGGATGGATCCCTCGTTGGCAATCCTGGAGCTTTCCCATGGCCCTGCAGTTCATCCACGGTGGCGTTGATCGCGCGGGTGCGCCCATGCATTTCCACGTCCGCGATGGCCGTATCGAGGGCCTCAACGCTGCGGCGGCCCCTGCAGAAGGTGCCGAGTGCATCGACCTGAAGGGCTTTACCCTTCTGCCAGGCCTGGTGGACGGCCATATCCACCTCGACAAGAGCTTCGTCGGCGATCGCTGGCATCCGCACCAGCCGGTGGCCAGCCTGCGCGAACGGCTGGCGGTGGAGAAGGCTGCGGTCGCCGGCGCGGCACCCATGGTGGACCGGGCCGAAGCCCTGATCCGCCAATGCAGCCGCTTCGGCACGGTGGCCATGCGCTGCCACGTGGATATCGACGCCAGCACCGGCCTGCGCCATCTGCACGCCGTCCGCGAGGCGGCGCAGCGATGCGCCGACATCATGCAGATCCAGCTGGTCGCATTCCCGCAGGCGGGCGTGATGTCCTGCGCAGGCACCGCCGCAGTGCTGGAACAGGCACTTGCAGCGGGAGTGGAAGTGCTGGGTGGCATCGACCCGACCACACTGGATGGCGACGCCGAAGGACAACTGGCGCTGCTGTTCGGCCTGGCCGAACGCTACGGCGTGCGCCTGGACATCCATCTGCACGAGCCGGTTGAAACCGGTCTGGGCCAGTTGCTGCGCATTGCCGAGCGTACCCGTGCTGCGGGATTGCAGGGCAGGGTGGCAGTAAGCCATGCGTACGCGCTGGGCGAGGTGCCGATCACGCGCGCGTTGCAGGTCCGTGAGGTGTTGGCCTCGGCGGGCGTGGCGATCATGAGCAATGCGCCGGGTGATCATCCGTTCCCGCCGCTGCGGGCGCTGCACGATGCCGGGGTGCGGGTGTTCGCAGGCAACGACAACATCCGTGACTGCTGGTGGCCCTACGGTAATGGCGATCTGCTGCAGCGGGCGATGCTGCTGGGCTACCGTTCCGGGTTCTACACGGATGCCGACCTGATGCTGGCGCTGGAGATGGTGACCACGCATGCGGCGGCGGTGATCGGGTTGCCGGAGTATGGGATGGGCGAGGGGCTGCCGGCGACGTTCGTGGCGGTGCGGGCGGATCACGGCCCTGCCGCCGTGGCCGGGGTGCCAGTCGAGCGGCGCGTGGTTGTCCAGGGAAGATGGGTCTAGTCGGCAGGGCTTGCAGCCCTGCACCTGCCGAATCAAGTTCAACGTCAAGAGCCAGAGCGGCATTCCTTGGGATGGCGGGGCGGTGTGGGTGGTCAGGACACGCCGTAAACCCATCCATGGGGGCTCGATGGCGCCATCCATGGCGCCAACGGTCCTGCCCACCCACACCGCCCCGCCTCTGACAGATTCCCTGTGCTGCTGGTGGGTGCCGACCGTTGGTCGGCACATCTATCAGATATCGATATTTGACAGATTCATCCACGCATGGCGTGGATCTACCGGGCCGTTGTTGGTAGGTGTCGACCCTGGTCGACACGATTTTTCCATCAAATATCGAATGAATTCATCCGTGCCGACCAACGGTCGGCACCCTCCAAAGCAGAACGCCGTTCCGACAGATCGCGGAAAACTGTCGAAGGTGGGGTGGGTCCGGTTGAGGGGGCGTGAGCCGCACGGATGCGGCGACCGAGCTTACATGGACGTACTTGCAGCGTCCCCCTCAACCGGACCCACCCCGCCATCCCACGGGCAGCCAGCTTCTGCTGTTGCTTCGGCTTCGGCTTCGGCAGGTGCAGGGCGCAGCCCTGCCGAACACTACTCCGCCTCGCGCTGTACCTGCCGCCATAGTTCGGCCGCGAGCGCGCGCACGGCGTCATCGGCATCGGGGCGATGCAGCAACCCGATCTCGTAGTTGTCCACCACCGGCAAGTGGCGTTCGCCATCGATGATGCGATGCTCGCGGCTCACCGCGCGACGCGGCAGCAGGCTGATGCCGATGCCATCGGCCACCGCGCCCTGGATGCCGCTCAGCGACGAACTGGTGAAGGCAATGCGCCAGCGCAGGCCCAGTGCCTCCACTGCGTGGATCATCTCGTCGCGGTACAGGCCACGCGGCGGAAAGGTCACCAGTGGCAATGGATCCAGCTGCAGGCTGCTGCTGCGCAGGCTGTCGATCCAGTGCATCGGCTCGCGCCGGCAATGCACGGCCTGGCGCGTGTTGCGGCGTTGCTTGACCAGCACCAGGTCCAGCTCGCCGTGGTCGAAGCCATGGGCCAGGTCGCGGCTCAGGCCGCTGCTGATCTCCAGCTTCACCTGCGGGTGGCGGCGGCTGAACGCGGCCAGCATGCGCGTGGTCTGCGCGTTGACGAAATCCTCCGGCACGCCGATGCGCACCGCGGTTTCCACGGTGGCGCCGGCCAGGGCCTGGGCCATTTCCTCGTTCAGGTCGAGCATGCGCCGTGCATAACCCAGCAGGGTGTGCCCGGCATCGGTGGGGTGCACGTCGCGGTGGCCGCGTTCGAGCAGGCGGTGCCCTGCCAGTTCTTCCAGCCGCCGCACCTTCTGGCTGACCGTGGACTGGGTGGAATGCAGGCGGGTGGCAGCGGTGGTGAAACTGCCGCAGTCGGCCACCATCACCAGCGCACGCAGCAGGTCCAGTTCGAACAGCGTTCTATTCGATTTGGCACTGTCTTGCATTTGAACATTTCACTTCTGGATGCACGTGGCGACTTCTACCATGCAGGGCAGGGGGCGGCAAGCACGGCGCCCCGCTGCACCGGAGAACCGCAGATGCGCATCGCCCGTCGCCCTCGTTTGCCCGGCCCGCTGGGTCGCCTGTTGCTGCTGTGCCTGTTGGCGATGGTGGTGCCGGGCTGTTCGGCCACGGCCGGCACGGCCGATGCGCGCCTGCGCGATGCCGCCGCGCGCGGGGATGCCGCCGCCGTGCGTGCTGCAATAGAGGACGGCGCCGACCTGGAATTGCGCGATGGTCAGGGCCGCACCGCACTGCTGCTGGCGACCCACGGCAACCATATCGATGCCGCACGCGAACTGATCGAGGCCGGTGCCGACGTCAACGCCAAGGATGCGATGCAGGACAGCGCGTACCTGTATGCCGGTGCGCGCGGCCTGGATGAGATCCTCGCGCTGACCCTGGCCCACGGTGCCGACCTGCGCAGCACCAACCGCTACGGCGGCACCGCCCTGATTCCCGCCGCCGAACGCGGCCATGTGGCCACGGTGCGCACTTTGCTGCGCGCCGGCGTGGCGGTGGACCATGTCAACCGCCTGCACTGGACCGCACTGCTGGAAGCGATCCTGCTCGGCGATGGTGGTCCGCGCCATGTGCAGATCGTGCAGCTGCTGCTCGACGCCGGCGCCAATCCGGAACTGGCCGATGGCGATGGTGTGACGCCGCTGATGCACGCACGCCAGCGTGGCTACGCGAGCATTGAAACCCTGCTGCGCCAGGCCGGCGCCCAGCGCTGAATTCCGCCCCTTCCACTCTGCGCGTCATGCGCGCCCACCAGGATGCCGTCCATGTTCCAGTCCCGTCCGTTGTCTCTTGCGATCCTCCTTGCCGTCGCGCCGCTGTCGGCCTCCGCTGCCGAGCGCGCCGACCTGCTGATCCGAAATGCCACCGTGGTCGATGTTGAACACGCACGCAGCCTGCCGGGGCAGAGCGTGGTGATCCGTGGCGATGACATCGTCGCCGTCGGCCCCGATGCACAGCTGCGCAGCCAGTGGAGCGCCAGCCGCCAGATCGACGCCAAGGGCAGGTACCTGATCCCGGGCCTGTGGGACATGCACGTGCACTTCGGCGGCGGCCCGGCCCTCATCGAAGAGAACAAGGCGCTGCTGCCGCTGTATATCGCCCATGGCATCACCACCGTGCGCGACTGTTCGGGCGACCTGCCGGAGCAGGTGCTGCAGTGGCGTGGCGAGATCGCCAACGGCACCCTGTTCGGGCCGCGCCTGCTCAGCTCCGGCGCCAAGATCGAAGGCATCAAGCCAGTCTGGAAGGGCACCATCGAGGTGGGCAGCGAGGCCGACGTCGACAAGGCGATCACCCGCCTGCAGCACGACAAGGTCGATTTCGTGAAGATCACCGACAGCACGTTGAAGCCGGAGCTGTTCCTGTATTCGGCCAGCGCCGCGCGCAAGGCCGGTTTCAAAGCCTCGGGCCATATCCCGATGGCGCTGACCGTCGAACAGGCGGTCGACGCCGGCCTGGCCTCGATCGAGCATCTGGATTACGCCTTCAAGGCCGGCAGCAAGGATGAAGCGCAGATCGCCGCCGATTTCGGTGCCGGCCGCATCGACCGCGCCGAGGCCAACCGCCGCCTGGATGCCAGCTTCGACCACGATACGGCGATGCATGCCTACCGCGACTTCGCCAAACGCGGCGTGTTCGTCACCCCGACCCTCAATGGCGGCCGCATCCTCGATTTCCTCGACCAGGATGACCACGCCAACGATCCGTACCTGGCCTACATCGGCCCGGGCCTGCGTGCGACCTACCAGTGGCGCGTGGATCGCGCGGCCAAGGCGACCCCGGCGCAGATCCAGGCGCGCCACGCGCAGTACCACCAGGTGGCCTCGGTGCTGCCGATGCTGCAGGAAGCGGGCGTGACGATCATCGCCGGTACCGATGCCGGCTTCCTCAACTCGTACAACTTCCCGGGCATTGCATTGCACCAGGAACTGCAGCTGTTCGTGAAGGAAGGCCTGAGCGCGCCGCAGGCGCTGTCGGCAGCCACGCGTTCCGGCCCGGCATGGTTCGGCCAGATGGACCGCTACGGTGGCATCGCCAGCGGCAAGGCGGCTGATCTGGTGTTGCTGACCGCCAACCCGCTGCAGGACATTGCCGCGACCGAAAAGATCGACAGCGTGATCCTGCGCGGCACCGTGTATGACCGTGCGGCACTGGACAGGATGCTGGCCGACACCAAGGCCAAGGTGGCGGCGTGGAATGCCGAGGCGGCCAAGGCGGAGTGATCGCTGCTGGGGTCAGAGCCCTTTCCGATGGAAAGGGATCCGACCCCGGATCACAGGGTCGGATCCCTTTGCTGCGCAAAGGGCTCTGACCCTTCCAGCGAGTCACCGCACCGCCGGCCGCATCCCATGCAGCTGCGGCAACGCTTCCTTCATCGCGTCGATGAACGCGCGGAGCCGCAGCGGCTGCTGGCGCGCGGCGGGAAACACCAGGTGCACCGGCAGCGGCGGTGCCTGCCACTGCGGCAGCAGCTGCACGAGGCGGCCCTCGGCGAGATCATCGGCGACCAGCCACGCCGAGACCACCGCCGCGCCCAGGCCGGCCACGGCGGCGCGCTGCACCACGAACAGGTTGTCGGTAAGCAGGCGCGGGGCGATCGACAGCGTGTGCGCGCGCCCCTGTGCATCGTGCAGCAGCAGGCGCTCGCGGTAGTAGGTGGCCAGTGCGATCCATGGCAGTGCCTGCGCCTGCTCGGGCGTGCGCACGCGCGCCGGATCGGCCAGGGCAGGCGAGGCCACCACGATGCGCGGCACCTCGGCCAGCGGCAGGGCGACCATGCGCAGCTCATCCACCGGGCCGACACGGACGGCACAGTCGATGCCCTCGGCAACGAAATCCGGGCGATGGTCCTCGAGGATCCATTCCAGGCTCAGCTGCGGGTGCCGCGCAAGAAAGTCCAGCATGGTCGGCAGCAGCTGCGCCTGGCCGAACGCGTGCGGCACCATCACCCGCAGGCGCCCGCGCAGTACCTGCGCCTCGCCATGCAGCTCGGCCTGCAGCGACTCCCACTCATCGATGACCCGTTGCGCGTGGCGCTGGCAGCGCTGGCCGTCCTCGGTCAGCTGCAGGCCGTGCGTGGAGCGTTGCAGCAGGCGCAGGCCCAGCTGCCGCTCCAGCGCCTGCAGCCGCCGGCTGACCGTGGGCTGGGTGGTACCGAGCTGGATGGCTGCGGCGGAAAGACTACCGGCATCGACGATGCGCAGGAAGGTGCGCAGCAGGTCGAGGCGGTCGGCGCCAGCGGGCAGGTCGGTCATGCGTACAACGTATGAGTGGTATGTGGCTGAGCCTACTACAGACGTGTGGTGAATATGGTCAGGCTATGCACCATTCCTCCCCCGGAGTTCATCCATGTCCACCCCCTCTGTTTCCTTGAGCGCCACGCCCACGGCCGCCCCCTCGGCCCCGCTGGTCCTGGCGATGGCGGCCGGCGCCGGCTTCTCGGTGGCCTCGCTGTACTACAGCCAGCCGATGCTGGGCCTGATCGCCCAGGACCTCGGCGCAAGCGAGCGTGGCGTCGGCCTGGTGCCGACCCTGACCCAGCTGGGCTACGCGCTGGGCATCCTGCTGCTGGCCCCACTGGGTGACCGCTTCGACCGGCGCCACCTGATCCTGCTGAAGTCGGTGCTGTTGTCGCTGGCCCTGGCGGGCGCGGCATTGGCCGGCCAGCTGCCGGGCCTGCTGATGGCCAGCCTGCTGGTGGGCCTGATGGCCACCCTCGCGCAGGACATCGTGCCGGCGGCCGCGGTACTGGCCCCGGATGCACACCGCGGGCAGATCGTTGGCCGGGTGATGACCGGTCTGCTGCTGGGCATCCTGCTCTCGCGCGTGGTCAGTGGCGTGGTGGCCGAAGCCTGGGGCTGGCGCACGCAGTTCGTACTGGCGGCGGTGTCGGTGGCGGCGATGGGCGCGGTGATGGCCAAGGCGCTGCCGCGCTTCGCACCGACCAGCACGCTGCGCTATCCGGCGTTGCTGGCCTCGCTGCTGCAGCTGTGGCGTGAGCAGCCGCAACTGCGCCGCGCGGTTGCCAGCCAGTCGCTGCTGGCGGTCGGCTTCAGTGCGTTCTGGTCGACCCTGGCACTGATGCTGCACGCCAGGCTTGGCCTGGGCAGTGCCGCCGCAGGTGCTTTCGGCATTGCCGGTGCGGCCGGCGCGCTGGCGGCGCCGTTCGCGGGCCGCTACGCCGACCGCCTGGGCAGTCATGCGGTGGCACGTCTGGCGATCGCGGTGGCGCTGGTGGGCTTCGGCCTGCTGCTGGCCGACAGCTGGCTGCCGGCTGCGGCGCTGCTGCCGCTGCTGGTGGTGAGCGCGCTGCTGTTCGACTTCGGTTTCCAGTCAGCGCTGGTGGCGCACCAGACCCTGGTCTACGGCCTGGTGCCGCCGGCGCGCAGCCGTCTCAACGCGCTGTTGTTCACCGGCATGTTCATCGGCATGGCGGCGGGTGGTGCGCTGGGCAGCCTTGCACTTGCCCAGTGGGGTTGGCACGGCGTGGCGTGGCTGGCAGTGGTGTGTGCGGGCAGCAGCCTGCTGGTGCGGTTGAGGTGAGTTTTGTTTTGCAGGGCTTGCAGCCCTGCACCTGCAGAAGCCGAAGCCAGAGCAACTGCAGGAGCTGGATTCCTGTGGGTTGGCGGGGTGGGTCCGGTTGAGGGGGACGGCGTAAATACGTCCATGTAGCCTCGGTCGCGCCATCCATGGCGCTCACGCCCCCTCAACCGGACCCACCCCGCCTTCGACAGACCTCCGCGATCTGTCGGAACCTGTTTCAGATAGTGGGTGCCGACCGTTGGTCGGCACGGATGAATTCATTCGATATCTGACAGATGTGTCGACCAAGGTCGACACCTACCAACAGCCGCGCATTCCAACAATCGCCGTTACCAAAAGCACACGGAATCTGTCAGAGGTGGGGCGGTGTGGGTGGGCAGGACCGTTGGCGCCATGGATGGCGCCATCGAGCCCCCATGGGTGAGGGCGCTTTGCTTGCGAAGCACTGCTTCGCAAGCGCCCGAACGCACAGCCGCCAGCGGCTGGGCCGGACCCCGGAGGGGGGGTTACGGCGTGTCCTGACCACCCACAGTGCCCCGCCATCCCACGGAATGCCGCTCTTGATCTTGCTTCGGCTTCTGCAGGTGCAGGGCTGCAAGCCCTGCAGAGAAACTCCCACCTTCAATCGTGACCGCTGTCGTCCAGGCTGATGATCCCGCGCCGCAGCGCCTGCGTCACCGCATGCGTGCGGTCACCTACGCCCAGCTTGTCCATCAGGCTCTTCATGTGCGCTTTCACCGTCTGCTCGGAAATCTGCATCCGCTCGCCGATGCGCTTGTTCGACAGGCCGCCGGCAACGTGCCGCAGCACTTCCGTCTCGCGCGGTGACAGCCGGTCTTCCACCACGTGCGCGGCGATGCTCGCGGCCACCGCCGGTGGAATCGCGGCGCGGCGGCCGCCGGCCACCGTGCGGATCGTGTCCACCAGTTCATGGCGCAGCATGTCCTTCAGCAGGTAGGCACTGGCACCTGCCTGCAGCGCACGTAACGCGCGCACGTCACCGCGGTAGGTGGTGAGCACGATGATGCGCGCGCGTTGATCCAGCGCACGGATCCGCATGATGGCTTCCACGCCATCCAGGCGCGGCATCTGCAGGTCCATCAGCACCACGTCCGGCCGCAGCTGCTGGTAGCGCGCGATCGCTTCCTCGCCATCGGCTGCTACGCCCAACAGGCGCAGGTCTGCGTGCGCGCCGAGCAGGGCGGCCAGGCCGTCGCGCAGCAGGGGATGATCGTCAACCACCAGTACGCCGATCGGGAGAGGGGCGTCAGTCATCGTGCTTCCTGTTCCAGGGCCAGCGCCAACGTGGCGGCCGGCGGTGATACAGGCGCCGGGCCGGAACGGCCAGCGCCACTTCGGTGCCCAGGCCCGGGCGGGTCCACAGCTGCAGTTCCGCGCCCAGCCGCTGCGCGCGCTCGCGCATGCCCTGCAGGCCCCAGTGGCCATGGCCGGCTTCGTCGTCGGCAATGCCCACGCCGTCGTCGCGCACGTGCAGCAGGAAACAGCGGCTGCCGTAGGACAGTTCCACTTCGATGGCGCTGGCATGGGCATGGCGCAGGGCATTGCGGATCGCTTCGCGGCCGATCAGGAAGACTTCTTCCACGGCGTCGGCCTGAAGCACCGGCGGCGTGCCTTCGACGGTCAGGCGCAGCGGGTTGGTGCCCTGGCCGGCGTACTCGGCATGCACATCGGCCAGGGCAGTGGCCAGGTCGCGGCCGGCGAAGGGACCATCGCGCAGGGCGTTGACCCGCTCGCGGCCCTCGGCGAGGTTTCGCTCGGCCAGCTGCATCGCCGATTCCAGCTGGGTGCGTACGCCGTCAGGTGTCTGCGCGGACTGGCTGATCGCATGCAGGTGCAGGATCAACCCCTGGCTGCCCTGCAGCAGGGTGTCATGCAGGTCGCGGGCGATGCGCTCGCGCTCGCCATGGCGTTCCTGCAGGCGGGCACGGAACAGGGCGGCCAGCTGGCCGCTGCGGATGCGCACGGCCATCGCCAGCGCTGCCAGCACCAGTGCTGCGCACAGCAGCTTGAACCAGACGGTCTGCAGGAACGTAGGATCGATGCGGAAGCTGCGGAGGGCCGGTGTGCTGCTCCAGATGCCGTCTTCGTTGGCCGCCTCCACCTCGAAGCGGTAATGGCCCGGTGCAAGATTGGTGTAGTAGGCGCGCGTGCTGCTGCCGGCGTCCTGCCACCCCTCGTCGACGCCGGACAGGCGGTAGCGGTAGCGGTTGCGCTCCGGCCGCGCCAGCGACAGCGCCACGTAGTCGATCTGCAGCTGGGTGGTGCCGGCCGGCAGGCGCAGGCCGTCGACCAGAGGGGCCTGGGTCGCGCCGTACAGCACATCACCGATGCGCACGCCGGGTGGCCTGGAATTGACATGTGCAGCGCTGGTATCCAGCCAGGCCAGGCCCTGGTTGGTGGCCAGCCAGAGCAGCCCGTCGGCTGCCAGCACGGCCGTGGGAATCGGCCCACTCTGCAGGGCGATGCCCGGCATGCCGTCGACCGCGTCGAACAGCCGCGGTGCCACCGGCTGATGGCGGAGCACCGCATCGCGCAGGGCGGTGCGGTCCAGCCGTACAAGCCCACGGCTGCCATTGAGCCAGAGCCGCCCATGCGCGTCGGCCACCATGCCGGTAATGCCTTCCAGCACGCCGGCCATGTCGGTGCGTACCTCGCTGAAGGGGCGCTTGCCGATGCGTGCGGCGAGCCCCGCCTCGCCCGCCACCAGCAGCATGTCCTGGTCCTGCAGCAGCGCCGTCACCGGCCCTACCGCCAGGCCGTCAGCGGCCCCGAAGGTCGCCACCCCGCGCGCATCCATGCGCCGCAGACGTCCATCCGCATAGCCCAGCAGCAGGGCGCCATCACCGGCCATCGCCATCGTCGAACACGCCTGTTCGGGAAGCCGTGCCTGCCGATGCCACTGCGCGCGTGCATAGCGCAGGACGCCGCGCTCGCCCACACAGACCCAGGCCTCGTCGTCGTTGGGGAACAGCAGCGCCTGCAGCGGTTGCCCGGTGAACGGGGCCGGCGAGGGAATGCGCGTGGTATGGCCGCCGACGGTCTGCACCAGGTTGATCCAGTCGAACTGCCACAGCGGCGCGCTGGCGTGCCGCGCGGCGTCCTTGAGCTGGGTGGCGCTGCCGGCAAGCAGCGGGCGGCGCAGGTCGTAGGGTTGGAGGTCCTCGCCGTAGCCGTACACGCGGCCGTCGCTGGCGCGCACCAGCGAACGGTACGGATCGGTGGGGCCCGCGGCCAGCGTCTGTACGCTGCGTGCGCGGAATCGGTTGAGGCCCAGATTGGTGCCGACCCAGAGGTTGCCCTCGCGGTCGAGCAGGATCGGTACGGCGGATGTGGCGGTCAGACCCTGCGGCGTGTCGAAGCGCTCCATGCGGGTGGCCCGGTCGCCGTCGAAGGTGACGCGCGCCACGCCGCCGTGCGGGCTCATCGTGGCCCACAGCGCGCCATCGGCGGTGAACTGCAGGCGCGCGGCCACCAGGTCGGGCAGTCGTCGTGCCTCACGTTCGTTGGCTGCCAGCAGGCCACGCGCGTCGGCCAATGGCGAGGTGCCGCGGTTGCGGTCGGCCAGCCAGATCTCCCCGCGCGGGCTTTCCGCCAGCGAGGCCATCTGCGAAACGGCGATGCCGGTGTCTTCGAAGGCGGTGGCGCCCGGCGGCCGACGCCAGATCTTCAGATCGGCCAGCACCCAGAAGGTGCCGTGGCGATCATGCAGCAGCCACTGCACGCGTCGCTCCGGCACACCGCTGTGCGCTTCCGGTGCGCGCCAACGTCGGCCATCGAACCAGCGCAGCCCACCGTTGATGGCGGCCCACAGGCGGCCCTCGCGGTCGCGGCTGAAGTGTGGCACCACGCCGATCGGCACACCCTCGGCGCGGCCGAAGCTGCGCAGGTGACTGGCGGAGAGTTGGCTGATGCCCGCCTGGAAGTAACCGATCCACAGGCTGTCATCCGCATCCAGTGCCAGGGTGACCATGTTGGTGGAGGGAAACGCGCTGCCGGACGGCGCGGCCTGACGTTCAAAACGGCGGCCGTCGAAGCGGTACAGGCCCGAGCCCGTGGCCAGCCACAGCATCCCCTGCTGATCCTGGGCGATGTCCCAGATATCGCCGGGCGCACCCTGGCCGACCCGCCAGGCGGTGTGCTGGTAGCCGGGCATGCCATCGGCCACCACCGGCCGCTGCTCGGCGAAGGCGGGCAGCGCCATCAACAACAGGCACGACAGCAGCGCCGGCAGGCGACGCAGGAAGGGGAAGGGGCGGCCACGCATGGGCAGCATTCTGGCAGGTGCGGGGCAGTCCGGGGTGACCCGATCGGGGTAGGCGCGATGGCCGCGGGATCGGCTATCACGCCGGCAATGGAGCGGTGGAGGCCGAGGATGCAGCGTCTGTTCGTGATGTTCCCTGACCGTGGTCCCGGCCTCGGCCTGCTCTGGCTGCGCCTGTGCCTGGCCGGTGCGTTGTGCGCTCCAGGCCTGCATGCAGGCGGCGTGGTGGTGGTGTGCGCGCTGGGCGTGGCGCTGCTGGCGCTGGGCTGGCTGACCCCGTTGTCGGCAGTGCTGGCCTGCACTGGGCTGTGGCTGCAGGGTGCGGCCCTGCCGCTGCTGTTGCTGCCGATGGCATTGCTGCTGCTTGGCCCCGGTGCGTACTCGCTGGATGCGCGGCAGTTCGGACGGCGCCTGCTGCGGCGTCGGCCTCCCCCGAACGGGTGAGTGCCAGCCTCGACCGACGGGGGTAGGGCAGCGGCGGCGGCCGCCGCACCATGGGGCACCCCGTCGCGGTGCTCTGTCATGGCCGAAGCTTCACCGCCCTTCACCGCTGCGCTGGCGCCGCACCAGGCCGCCGCGCTGCAGCGCGCACTGCACTACATCGATGCCCACCTGTCGCAGCCGTTGCGGGTTACCGAGCTGGCCGAAGTGGCGTGCGTGAGCCGCTTCCACCTGGTGCGGCTGTTCCGCACCGGTACCGGTGCCAGCCCGCTGCGCTATCTGCGCCGGCGACGCATCGAGCGGGCACGGCAGCTGCTGCCGGCCGCCGACCAGCCGATGTCCCGTCTGGCCCAGCACCTGGGTTTCTTCGACCAGAGCCATTTCGTCCGCAGTTTCCGTGCCGAGACAGGCTGCAGCCCTGGCCAGTACCTGGCCGGTGATGCCGCCCTCCACCTCCCGTCTTCCCGTGCTTCAACTGCTGTCCCGCCCACTACTGGAACCCGCCCATGAACGCTGCCACCGCCACGCCCGCCAAGGGCCTGCTTTCCCCGACCGACCACACTCTGGTGCTGATCGACTTCCAGTCGCAGATGGCCTTTGCCACCCACACCATCGATATCTCCGCGCTGCGCAACAACGTCTCGTTGATCAGCAAGGGCGCGAAAGGCTTCAACGTGCCGGTGGTGCTGACCACCGTCGCCGAGACGTCGTTCTCCGGCCCGATGTTCCCGGAACTGCCGCAGATCTTCCCCGGCCAGACCGTGTTCGACCGCACCTCGATGAACACCTGGGAAGACCAGCCGGTGATCGATGAGATCAACCGCATCGGCAAGCGTCGCCTGGTGCTGGCGGGCCTGTGGACCAGCGTCTGCATCGTCGGCCCGACCCTGTCGGCGCTGGAACAGGGCTTCGAGGTCTACGTGATCACCGATGCCTGTGGCGATGTCAGCGATGAGGCGCACGAGCGCGCCATCGCGCGCATGGTCCAGGCCGGCGCGGTGCCGATGACCAGCGTGCAGTACCTGCTGGAACTGCAGCGTGACTGGGCCCGCGGCGCGACCTATGGCCTGACCACCGGCATCGCCCGCGACCACGCCGGCGGCTATGGCATCGGCATCCAGTACGCCAAGACCATGTTCGGCGCGCAGGAAGGCGGCCACTGAGCATGGGCAACGGGCATGGCCTCGACCTGGCCCTGCTGATCCTGCGCGTGGCCGCGGGAGGTTTCCTGCTGCCGCACGCGCTGGGCAAGCTGTTTGGCTGGTTCGGCGGCCCGGGCCTGGCCGGGTTTGCCGGTGAACTGCGCGGCTTCGGCTTGCCGGCGGTGGCGCCGCTGCCGCTGCTGCTGGCCCTGTTGCAGGTGGCCTCCGGGCTGGCTGTGCTTCTGGGCTGGCAGACCCGCGTGGCTGCACTGGCTGCGGCGGCGTTCATCGCCTTCACTGCGCTGCTGGCCCTGCCCAAGGGCTGGTTCTGGATGCGCGGCGGCACCGAGTACCCGCTGATGTGGACGCTGACCCTGCTGGCGATTGCCCTGGCCGGGCCCGGTGCCTGGGCGCTGGATCCCCTGGCCCTGCCTGGAGACATCGCATGAGTTCCTCCCCCCTCGACCACGGCCGACGCAACGTCGTGCTGGCCAGCGGCGCCGCGATGGCGCTGGGGCTGGCTGGTGGCGCCACAGCGGCCATCGAAACCCTTCCGAAGGAGCGTCGCATGAGCACGCTGGTCATCAGAAACGCACGCATCACCACCCTCGACCCGCAGCAGCCGCATGCGCAGGCGCTGGCCGTGCAGAACGGCCGCATCGCCGCTGTCGGCAGCGACGAGCAGATCATGCGCGAATGGGGCAATGAAGCCACCATCATCGATGCGCAGGGCCGGCGCATCGTGCCTGGGCTCAACGACAGCCACACCCACCTGATCCGCGGTGGCTTGAACTACAACCTGGAACTGCGCTGGGATGGCCTGCGCTCGCTGGCCGATGCCATGGCCATGCTGAAGGCGCAGGTCGACCGTACCCCGGCGCCGCAGTGGGTGCGCGTGGTCGGCGGCTTCACTGCAACGCAGTTCACCGAAAAGCGCCTGCCGACGCTGCAGGAGATCAACGACATCGCCCCGGATACGCCGGTGTTTCTGCTGCACCTGTACGACCGCGCGCTGCTCAACCGTGCCGCGCTGCGCGCCTGCGGCTATACCAGGGAGACACCGGACCCACCGGGCGGGCAGATCGTGCGTGATTCGCTGGGCAACCCGACCGGTCTGCTGCTGGCCAAGCCCAATGCGCTGATCCTCTACGCGACGCTGGCCAAGGGACCGCGCCTGCCGATCGAATACCAGGCCAATTCGACCCGCCACTTCATGCGCGAGCTGAACCGCCTGGGCATCACCTCGGTGATCGATGCCGGTGGCGGCTTCCAGAACTACCCCGAGGATTACCAGGTCATCGAGCAGCTGCACCGCGACGGGCAGCTGACCGTGCGCATCGCCTACAACCTGTTCACCCAGAACAAGGGCAACGAGGTCAACGACTTCCGTGGCTGGAGCGAGATCCTGCAGCCGCGCCAGGGCGACGACCTGCTGCGCCACAACGGCGCCGGCGAAATGCTGGTGTTCTCCGCGGCTGACTTCGAGCTGTTCAACGAGCCGCGCCCGGAACTGCCGCCGGAGCTGGAGCCTGAGCTGCACGAGGTGGTGAAGCTGCTGGTGGAGAAGCGCTGGCCGTTCCGCATCCACGCCACCTATGACGAGAGCATCACCCGCATCCTGGATGTGTACGAGCAGGTGAACCGCGAGGTGCCGTTCGATGGCCTGCACTGGTTCATCGACCACGCCGAAACCATCACCCCGCGCAACATCGAGCGCATCCGTGCACTGGGCGGTGGCATCGCCGTGCAGCATCGCATGGCTTACCAGGGCGAGGCCTTTGTCGAGCGCTATGGCGTGCAGGCGGCGCGGCATACGCCGCCGGTCAAGCGCATGCTGGCCGAGGGCGTGCCGGTCGGCGCCGGCACCGATGCCACCCGCGTGGCCAGCTACAACCCGTGGGTGGCACTGTCCTGGCTGGTGACCGGGCGCACCGTCGGTGGCCTGGCCCTGTATGGCGACGAGAACCTGCTGGAGCGCGAACAGGCATTGCGCCTGTGGACCCAGGGCAGCGCGTGGTTCTCCGGCGACGAAGCGGTGAAGGGCACGCTGAAGCAGGGCCAGCTGGCCGACTTCATTCTGCTGTCGGCCGACTTCTTCCGCGTCGGTGATGTGCAGATCGCCGACATCACCAGCCTGCTGACCGTGGTCGGTGGCCGCATCGTGCATGCTGATGGTGATTACGCCGGCCTGGCGCCGCAGCTGCCGCCGGCGATGCCGGACTGGTCGCCGGTGAACACGTTCGGCGGCTACCACGTTGGCGGCACCGCCACCGGCCTGGCCGCAGCGCACCATCACCACCACGGTGTGGCCTGCGGTACCCATGGCGCGCACGGCCATGCCGCGCAGCACGCAGCACCGACCGATGATCTGACCGCATTCTGGGGTGCGATGGGATGTTCGTGCTTCGCCTTCTGACCCTGGCGGTGCTGGCAACGCCGGCACTGGCGCTGGCCTGCGAGGGCGGCTACTGCAGCGAGGCCGGTGACGGCCAGCTGCAGCTGGATGCCTCGATGCGCCTGCGTGGCCTGTACTACGACCCCGCCCGGTTCGGTATCGGCGGCAGCGAGGATGGCTATGGCCTGCTGCGAGCACTGGCATCGGCCACCTACGCCCGTGATGACTGGCAGGCGAAGGTGCAGCTGGGTGTGCATGCAGAGAGCGGCAAGGCGGGCGGTCCGGGGCGCACCGATCGCGGTGCGATGGATGTGCAGCAGGCGTACTGGCGTTGGCAACGCGATGGGCTGCGCGTGCAGCTGGGGCGCCAGGAAGCAGCCTATGGCAGCTCGCGGCTGCTGTCCGTGCGTGATGGCGCCAACATCCGGCTGGCGTTCGACGGCGCGCGTGTCGGTTGGAACGGGCGGCTGGGTTCGCTGGATCTGATGGCCCTGCGCCCGGTGGAAAACCGTGCCGGCGCATTCGATGATCGCGGCGAACACGGCGCCCATCTGTGGGGCGCCTATGCCACCAGTGCGCGCGGGCACGGTACAGGGCAGTGGGATGCCTACCTGCTGGACTACGGCCGCGACGGTGCGCGCTTCGCTGCCGGCAATGGTGTCGAGCGGCGGCAGACCGTGGGTGCGCGCTGGTTCGGCCAGGCCGGTGCACTGGACTGGAACAGCGAACTGGTGGCCCAGGGCGGTGAGCTGCGCACGGCCGGCGCTGATCTGGATATCCGTGCCTGGACCGTTGCCACCGATACCGGCTGGCGTTGGGCCGCGCTGCCGCTGCAACCGCGCCTCGGCCTCAAGGCCGATATCGCCAGTGGTGATGGCAACCTGCACGATGGGTGCCTGGGCACGTTCAATGCGTTGTTCCCCAAGTCGGCCTACTTCAGCGAAGCCAGCCTGCTGGCGCCGGCCAACCTGATGGACATCCAGCCAACCCTGGCTCTGCGCCTGCATCAAGCAGTGAGCACGGAGGTGGGCGTGCAGCTGGCGTGGAAGCATCGCCGTGCGGACGCGGTCTACACCACGCCAGCACCATTGGTGGCCCTGCCGGGAAGCGCCGGTGGTGCACGCCGCATCGGCACCCAGTACAAATCCGAAACCCGTTGGCAGGCCAGTGAACACTGGCAATGGCAGCTGCAGCTGGCCTGGGTCGACGCCGGCCCTGCACTGAAGCAGGCCGGAGGCCAGGACACGTTGTTCGCCTCGATCGTTGGAGCATGGCAATGGTGAACGCAACCGCGTCACAACCTTCCCCCCAGGCCGCAGGCGCCTGGTCCCCGCTGAAGATCCGTATGTTCCGTGCACTGTGGCTGGCGATCCTGGCCAGCAACATTGGCACCTGGGTCAATGATGTCGCCGCCGCGTGGGTGATGGCCGAACGTACCGGCTCGCCGCTGATGGTGGCGCTGGTGCAGTCGGCCACCACGGTGCCGATCGTGCTGCTGGCGCTGGCCGCCGGCACGCTGGCCGACATCGTTGACCGCCGCCGGTATCTGTTGCTCACCCAGGGCTGGATGCTGCTGGTGGCGGCGGTGATGGCGGCGCTGACAGCTACCGGCCAGCTCAGCCCGAACCTGCTGGTGGTGCTGACCTTCTGCATGGGGTGCGGTGCGGCCATGGCGATGCCGGCCCAGGCCGCCATCGTCTCCGAGCTGGTGCCGCAGCCGATGCTCGCCTCGGCAGTGGCGCTGAACTCGATCGGGATCAACATCGCGCGTTCGATCGGCCCGGCCATTGGTGGCGTGATCGTGGCCCAGCTGGGCGCCGTATGGGCGTTCGGCTTCAACGCGATCACCTTCGCGGCGATGCTGTTCGTGGTCTGGAACTGGAAGCGTGACCCCAAGGCCTCCAGCCTGCCGCCGGAAGGCTTCGGCGCCGGCCTCAAGGCAGGTCTGCGTTACGCCAGCCGTGCCGGTCGCCTGCAGGCGGTGCTGATCAAGTCGGTTGGCTTCTTCTTCTTCGCTGCCGCGATGAACGCGATGCTGCCGGTGGTGGTACGAGGCCAGATGCACGGCGGGGCAGGGCAGTACGGCATCCTGCTGGGCTGCATCGGGATCGGTGCGGTGGGCGGTGCCCTGTTGCTGCCGAAGCTGCGTGCGAAGCTCGACCGCGACCTGCTGGTCCTGCTGGCGACGCTGGCCTTGGCGACCAGCCTCGTCGGGCTGGCGCTGACCCGCAGCTGGTACGCGCTGCCGGTGGTGATGCTGGTCAATGGCTTTGCCTGGATCACCGTGCTGTCCTCGCTGCAGATTGCGGCACAGACCGCGGTGCCGGCCTGGGTGCGTGCGCGTGCGCTGGCGCTCTACATCATGGTGTTTTCGGCCGGCATGGCTGCTGGCGGCCTGAGCTGGGGCGCCCTGGCGCAGCGTACCTCGCCGGAGCTGGCCCTGCTGGTGGCGGCCACCGGTGCGGTGATCGGCGGGTTGCTGGTGTGGCGCGTGCGGATTGCCGGTACCGAAGAACTGAACCTGCGCCCGGCCGGGCACTGGCCGGCGCCGGAGCTGTCGGTGCCGGTATCGCATGACCGCGGCCCGGTGCTGGTGACGGTGGAATACCGCATCGACGCGGCTGACCGCGATGCGTTCCAGGCACGGATGCGTGCACTCGGCACGATCCGCCGCCGCGATGGTGCGGTGGTGTGGGGCGTGGTTGAGGACGTGGCCACGCCGGGCATCCACCTGGAGTATTTCGTGACCCCGTCGTGGCTGGAGCATCTGCGCCAGCACGAACGCATCACCGCCGATGACAGGGCGATCCAGGAAGCACTGCGCGGCCTGCATCGCGGCGAACGCGCACCGGTGGTGCGCCACTTCGTGGGTGGGCATGACCCGCTGCCGGCAGTCGGCGTGCCGCACCACCACAGCGACATCTGACAAAAAGGGGACGGAGGGGATTAAGTCGTTTGTGCACAAACGACTTAATCCCCTCCGTCCCCTTTTTTGAGGCGGCGGCGCTGTGGGCGCCGCCGCGCTGCATTATCTGCGTGCAAACGCCAGCAGGTCGGCGTTGAACTGGTCAGCGTGGGTGACGGTCAGGCCGTGCGGGGCACCGGCGTAGACCTTCAGCTCAGCATCCTTGATGATCTGCGAGGACCGCTTGGCCGAAGCATCGAACGGCACGATCTGGTCGTCATCGCCATGCACGACCAGGGCCGGCACGTCGATCTTCTCCAGGTCTCCGGTGTAGTCGACTTCCGAGAATTCGTGCACGCAGTCGTACTGGCCCTTGACGCCACCCAGCATGCCCTGCAGCCAGAACGAATCGCGCATGCCCTGGGTGACCGTGTTGCCGTCGCGATTGGCACCGAAGAACGGAGTGGTCAGGTCCTTGAAGAACTGCGAGCGGTCACCACCGGTGCCCTTGCGGATGCCGTCGAACACTTCCAGCGGCGTGCCGGCCGGGTTGGCATCGGTCTTCAGCATCAGCGGCGGTACGGCGCCGACCAGCACGACCTTGGCCACGCGAGTGCTGCCATGGCGGCCGATGTAGTGCGCTACTTCGCCGCCGCCGGTGGAATGGCCGACCAGGATCGCGTCCTTCAGGTCGAGCGCTTCGATGACCGCGGCGAGGTCATCGGCATAGGTATCCATGTTGTTGCCGTCCCAGGTCTGGCTGGAGCGGCCGTGGCTGCGGCGGTCGTGGGCGACCACACGGTAGCCGTTCTGGCCCATGAACAGCATCTGCGGATCCCACGCGTCGGAGGACAGCGGCCAGCCATGCGCGAACACGATCGGTTGGCCGGTGCCCCAGTCCTTGTAGAAGATGCGGGCGCCGTCTTTGACGGTAACGAAGTTGCTCATTGCAGGTTCCTTTGGCGGTAGGGGAAAGACACCGGCGCTGACGCTGCCGGCGTACCGGCAGTACAGCGCAGCATCCACCGCGCGGCTTGCACGCCTGTGTCCAATGGATGGCAGGCGGATGCGGACGTGGACGACGCGTTTCACTCTGGCGGCGTGCGGCCGTCACTGGCCACGATGCTCGCTCTGCCACGGAGGACATTGCATGAAGCGGAGGCTGTCAGGGGCGATCATGGGGTGGCTGCTGGCCGGGTCGGCCCTGGCCCAGACCCATGTCTACAAGTGCGTGGACGGGCCGCACCCGGTCTACCAGCAGACGCCTTGCCAGGGGCGGGCTGAATGGCGCTGGGATGTACCGGCTGATGCATCGCAGTCGCGTGGCGTGGCAGCGGCGGAACCGGACCGGCAGCCAGGGCGCGGCAAGGCTGGCGCGCAGCGCCGCGGCAGGACCGGTCGTGCCCAGGGCGCACTGATCACCGTGGCCCGTGATCCGACCGGCTGCGAGCAGGCACGACGCGAGCAGACGCGGGTCATGTCGCGCACGCGACGCCTCGACTACCAGCAGCGCCGGCAGCTTGATGATGCGCTGCGACTGGCCTGCCAGCCGCCCTGAAACAGCAACGGCACCCGAAGGTGCCGTCGCATGCGTGCGGTGTGCTGCAGGTGGCTCAGTTGCCGTCGCTGCTGGCTGCGGAGCTGCCGGGGGCCTCGGCCTTGGGCAGGCTCAGCTCCGGGTTGCCCTGTTCGGCCTGCAGGATCTGGATGCGGCGCTGCAGGGCGTCGAGCTGGCTGTTGGTGCTCTGCACGTCGGTGCTGAGGCTGACCGCCTGCTGCTGGGCCTGCTGCAGCGACGCACTGACCTGGGCCGACTGCGCCTGCTGCTGTTCCATTTCCTGCTGCAGGGTGCGCAGGCGCTCTTCGTTGTAGGCCACCAGCCGCTCGGTGTAACGCTTGCCGGCTTCCAGGCGCGTGGTGTCGATGTAGACCTGGGCCAGCTGTTCGGTCTGCTGCACGAAGGTGCGGTAGACGCGCTCGGCGTTGTCGACGGCATCGGTCCTGATGACCCGCCAGAAGTTCTTTTCCTGGAACAGCGCCACGTAGTAGGTCAGGGTATTGGCATTGAACAGCAGGCTGGCACCGTAGTTGCCGTTGTAGGTGGTGCGCAGCTCGGTGAGCTGGTGTGCATCCATCAACTGCTTGAGTTCATCCACCGTGTTGCGCACTACCGGGCCGTTGCGGGCCGGTTCGGCCGCCGCTTCGCGATCACCGCGTGCGGCCAGTGCCGACGGTGCCACCGCCATCATGGCCACGGCCAGCAGTGCCGTGCCGCGCGGATACCGGGCGAAGACGGTGCCCCCTGAAGTTTCTCGCATGTCTAGACCATCCACGAACGAAGTGTGGTTGAGATGAAAGTGGTTCCCCGCCGCGAGTCTAGCATGGGCGCAGCGGGCGCCAACCTGCCCGGGCAGGGGTCAATACACCAGCTGGGCGGCATTGCACTGGATCGATTGCATGCTCACATCGGTACGGCCCAGTTCCAGGCCCAGCACGCTGGCCAGCAGGTTGGTCAGCAGCGCGCCGACATTGTTGAGCACCGGCTTGAGTGCAGCCAGCACCGGCGTCAGCACCGTGCACAGCAGGCCCGAGCAGCTGACCGCACCCGGGCCGGACACGCCACTGCCGCCGGCCGGATCGTTGAACCCTCCGGGTTTGGTCTGCAGGTACGAAGCCAGGTTGTCGCGCACGCAGTTGTTGTAGTTGAGCAGGTTGCCAAGCAGGCTGTCGCAGCGCTGCACGAGCAGTTGCCCGGTGAGCGCTCCCAGCAGGCCATCCAGGGCGCCCAGGCCCTGGCCGGTCACGGTGACCTTGTAGGCCTGCCAGACCGTGCCCGGGTCGAAGCAGGTACCCAGGCCGAGCAGGCCGCAGGCGCGGGGCACGCCGTTGGGGGCCGGCCAGGCGCCCAATCCCTCCAGGCCGATCGAGGGATCACCGGAGGTCAGCAGTGGAATGACATTGTCCACGTTGTAGCGACCGCCTGCGGGGTGTGCGGCGATCAGATAGCGGTCAGCCAGCGCGGTGGCGGCCTGCTTGGCATCGGTCTGCGGACCGCTGAGCATGCTCGACAGCACGCGCAGCAGTTCGTTGACCAGAGTGGAGACGGCGTCGCCCAGCGCGAGCGGGTTGATGCGGGTGGAACCGGTCTCGCCGGCGGCCAGGGTGAGGTTCTGGCTGTCGGTCAGTGCTGACAGCCCGATCTTGTTGTTGATCAGCGGCTGCCCGAGCAGGGTCAGCAACTGCGCGTTCTGCAGCCCCGCGTCGCAGACGTTGCTCTTGGAAAAGCGGTCAGCCGCATTCACCGTGCCCACGCAGGCACGCAGCACCGACGCATCCACTTTCACCGTGGCGGTAGGCGGGCTGGCGCCGCACTGGATCGAGGTCAGCGTGCCCATCGCGTTTGTGACATCCACATACAGCGGCAGCTGCAGGCGCGTGCCCAGCAACGAAAGCAGGGCGCCGACCGCGGGTACCTGGTTGCTGTCCACGTCCACCATCAGCCGCACCTGGGCGTTGTAGGCACGCGCGCCGACGCCGCCGATGGCGATCGACGGCGGTTCGATGACCCCGGCCTGCACGTTGATGCCGAGCAGGTTGAGGTTGGGGACCTGCACCCCGTTACCGTCGTTGGCGATGGAGATCGCGGCGTTGACCAGGTCCAGCACGTTGACCTTCGTCTCCAGCGCGCTGCCGATGCTGCCATTGGGCGAGATGACTTCGGCAAACAGGCCGCCACCGCCACTCTGGCTGCCCAGCAGGATGTTCAACTGGTTGATGTCCAGCCGCGTGCCGACCAGGCCGGACAGCGCCTGCAGCTGCGCACCTGCGGTGGTGTTGCGGCCGACAACCGTGGCCGTAGCGTCCACCAGCTGGGCCAACGACACGCGGTTGAGCGACAGCAGGCGGTTGAAGTCGGCCACGCTCAGGTCGGCCGTGACCGGGATCCCCAGCGCGGCCAGCAGGCCGGCCGGTGTGACGCTTGCCTGGGCCAGGCCGTCATAGGACAGCACCGTGGCGTTGTTCACATCCAGCCCGACCAGGCGCAGCGTGGACATCAGGGGAGAATTTCCGTTGGTGCGCAGCAGCTGCGAACCTACGGCGAATACCGCCGTGGGCTCGCTGCGCATGGCCACGGCCTGCACGCGGATGGTTGACAGGCTGCTGTTCTGTGCGAAGAAGGGCACCACGCTGCGCTCGGCGACGACCCGCACCGCATTGCGCGGATTGACGGCATCGACCGCAGCGATGAAGTGATCGTCCTGTGCGTGGGCGGCATTCCAGTTGCCGCAGTTGATCACCAGGGTGCCCGGGAAGCGGTTCTGTGCCGTGGCGTTCTGCCGTGCGGCGGTGTTGTCCGCGTTGTCGGCGCGGCACAGGTCCAGGCGTTGCGCGCCCGCCAACGCGGCCAGATCGGCCACCTTCTGTGCATCGCGCTTGGCCCAGAACAGGAAGCCGATCTCCACCAGGCCGATCATGGCCACCAGCGCGACCATGACCAGCATGAGAGTGACGGACATGCCGCCGCGCGCGTGCTGGAAGCCGATGTGGCGGGGACGGTTCATGGCGCAGGCCTCAGGGACCGGACGCGGTGCCGGACTTGACCTTGCCGACGCCGGTTTCGAAGAACTCGGGGATTTCGTGATCGAAGCTCTTCATGTAGCGCGCATAGCTGGCGCTGGCCTGGTCGCCGAGGATCGGCAGGCGCGCGCCGGCCTGTTGCCCGGAGGCCTGCAGGCGGAACAGGCCGCGGGCGGTATCGCCGATCTCGCTGCGCGATGCACGTGGTGGCGGCGGTGGTGCCTCGGTCACGGAGGGCGGTGGCGGTGGTGCTGGCCGGGTCAGGTCCACGGTCGGCAGGGCCTGGCCGTGGGCTGTGGGTGCCGGGCCGCCGAGCATCTGCCCGGTCAGAGGCTGCTGCGCCGCCTGCGCGTGGGCGGCGGCGGCCAGCAGGGTCGCGGCCAGGGCTGGCAGCAGGCGGCAGAACAGGGGTGTGGCGGTCATGGCGTGCTCCCGGAGGCAGGGTCGGTGGTGCTGAAGCGTTCCAGCATCGAGGGCGGCAACCGCGTGAGGTCACTGGCGGGTGCGCCGTCCCGTTTCGTGCGCTGGGGTTCGGCCGCCAGCTGCATGCGGCTGGGCGCCGGTACGCTCGTCGTGCTCACGGTCGCCCGTTCGTGACGGGTGGCAGCAGCGCTCGCCGCCGCCTGACGCTGCTGCACGCGGGCGCGTATCTGCTGCGCCTGCTGTTCGATGCTGCGGCGGGTATCGGCACCGAGATTGGCCTGCTGGGCCAGACGCTCGGCCGTGGCGGTGTCGCCACGCAGGACCGCCCAGAGGGCGAGGTTGGCCGTGGCTTTGGCATTGCCCGGGGCAAGTTCAAGGGCCTTGGCCAGCGGTTCGCGGGCCTCCTCGTAGCGGCCGGCGCGCAGGCGCGCATAGCCCAGATCGCCCAGGTAATCGGTGTTCAATGGCTGCAGCTGCGTGGCCTTTGCCAGCGCCTGCTCGCTGGCGTCGTCCTGGTCGCGCTGGGCGGCAATCAGGCCCAGGCCATGCGAAGCGGCTGCGGCCTGCGCGCCACTGTCCAGCCCGCGGTACAGGGCGATGGCGGCTTCGGTCTGGCCGGTCTCGCGCAGCGCATCGGCCTGCAGCAGCCGCAGCGTCGGCGTGTCGCCATAGCGCTGGCGGAAGGCATCCACATGCGCGAGCGAGGCATACCACGCTCCCTGCTGCTGCATGCGCTGGATGAGTTCCAGGTAGGCGTTGCGGCTGTCCTGCGGCGCTGGCGTCGGCTCGGCCAGGCTGGGCGCACGCAGGTACGTGGCTGTGGAGGAGGCACAGCCAGCGCCGAGCGTGGCCAGGGCCAGCAACAGGCCGGTATGCATGCAGTGGGTACGCAATCCAGGCATCGTCGTCATCCCAGGTTCGCCAGTGTCTTGGCCAGCGCCACCAGCGCCGGTCCGCCCAGCACCAGCATCAGTGCCGGCAGCAGGGTCAGCATCATCACCACGGTCATCTTCACCGACAGCTTGCCGACTTTTTCCTTCAACGCATTGCGGCGCTGCTCGCGCAGGCGGATGCTGAACTGGCGCAGTGGCTCCTGCACTGCACCGCCGTGCGCATGCACCTGCAGGATCAGCTGCACCAGGCTGGACAGATCGTCATCAGCGTAGATATCGCTGAGCCGGCGCAGCGACTGCGCGCGGGTGCGGCCGTGGGTATAGGCAATATTCGCCTCCTGGATCTCACCGCCCAGTACCGGCAGTGCTTCGCGCAGCTTGTCGCCCAGGGTCTGCAGGCTCTGGTCCATGCTGAAGCCCACACCCTGCAGCAGGCGCAGCAGGTCGATCAGCAACGGCAGCTCGGCATTCACCGCGCGGCGGCGGCGCTTGACCCACGCCGAGAGCAGGAACTTGGGCAACAGCAGGCCGGCGGCCAGCGCGCCGAACATCACCATCAGCTTCGACAGCCCGTGGGCATCGCTGAAGGCGACGGCGGCCAGCAGCACCAGCAGGGCCAGCAGCAGCCGCAGGCCGAGGTAGATCGCGGTGCCGCGGCGGGTGTTCCAGCCGGCCAGGTCCAGCAGCAGGCGATCTTCGTTGGCCAGCAGCGCCGCTTCCACGCGGCCACCGCCAACGGCCTGGCCCATGCGCTCCAGCCAGCCCAGCGAGTCGCGCTGCATGGCGCCCTCCTCGCGGACCGCCTCACGCGGCTGCAGGGCGGTGCTCAGGGTAGCGGCACTGCGATCTTCGCGCTGGCTGCGGATCCAGCCGACCAGGCCGAGCAGGGCGACGCCGGCAGCCAGTACCAGCAGTGCGGCCATGAACCAGGTGCTGGCATTCATCGGCAGTCTCCCGGGCAGGTGCGCGCCGTCATATCGAACGCGCCAGGCGGTACAGCAGGAAGCCGCCGGCCAGCTCCAGGCCCAGTGCCATCAGCAGGATCTTGTGGCCAAGCGGATCGTGCAGCACCGGCTGGAAGAAATCCGGGCTGGCAATGGCCATCATCACCACGCTGGCTGGCGGCAGCAGGCCCAGTACCCAGGCCGACATGCGGGTCTCCGCCGTGGTGGCGGCCAGCTCCTGCTGCGCCTGTTCCAGGTCGCGCATGAAGTCAGCCATGCGCTGCAGGATCTGGTCCGAACGGCCGCCGATGCGCACACTCACGCCCATTACCACCGCCAGCACGCCCAGCACCTCCATGCGGTAGGGCTGGCTGGCCACGCTGAGCGCGCGGTCCAGTTCCATGCCGCTGCGCGCGTTGCGCAGGGTGGTGTCGAGCAGCTCGCGCAGCGGCGCGGTGGTCTGCGTCGAAGCGACCTGGAAGGCGGCCTGCAGGCTGTTGCCCAATGCGGTCATGCGTACCAGGTTGTCGAGGAAGTCGGGCAGCTGGTGCAGCAGCCGGGCCTTCAGCCGGGTGGTGCGCCGGGCCAGCCACAGCCACGCGCCGAGCAGGTACAGCAGCAGGGTCAGCGGGAACATCCAGGCGGTGCCCAGGCGCGCCACCGCCAATACCGCCAGCGCCATCCCCGGCAGCAGCACGGACAACGGAACCTTCCAGCCGGCCGGCAGCCCGGCGCTCTGCAGCAGGCCGTCCCAGGGGAGGCTGCGCCGGTTGCCCGCAGTGCGGCCCGGCGCCGCTATGGGCGCGCGTGCAGCTTCAGGTCTGACCGCCGCCGGTGCAGTACCTCGCGCAAGCTGCTGCTCGGCATGCTGCAGCGAGGCCTGCCGCTGTTCGCGGCTGCTGGCCGTGCCCCACAGCCAGGCCGCCAGCGCCAGCAGCACCGAGACAATGCTCAACACGCCCAGCAGCAGGCCGGTGCCCATGCTCAGAAATCTCCGTACAGCGATTCGCGCAGCTGCTGGCGGAACGGCTCCAGCTTGTGCGAATGGGGATGGAAGCCCAGGCCGATCCAGCGATCGATCTCCTTGCCGGTGCCGTCGATCTGGACCTCGTGGCGGAACATCTCCTGGGTGGTGATGAGGTTGTCGCTGACCCCGGTGATCTCGGTGATGGACACCAGTACACGGCGGCCGCTGCCCAGGCGGGAGATCTGCACGATGAAATCGATGGCGCTGGCAATCTGCCGGCGCAGGCTGTCTTCGCTGCCCTGGAAACCGGCAAAGCCGGCCAGCATCTCGATGCGGTACAGGCAGTCACGCGGCGAGTTGGCGTGGATGGTGGCCATTGATCCATCGTGGCCGGTGTTCATCGCCTGCAGCATTTCCAGTACTTCGGCACCTCGCACCTCGCCCACCACGATGCGGTCCGGGCGCATGCGCAGGCTGTTGCGCACCAGATCGCGGATGCTGACCGCGCCATGGCCCTCGGCACCGCCGACGCGGCTTTCCAGGCGCACCACGTGCGGATGGTTGAGCGACAGTTCAGCGGTGTCTTCGACGGTGATCACGCGTTCGTTGGCCGGCACGTAGCTGGCCAGCGCATTGAGCAGCGAGGTCTTGCCCGAACTGGTGCCGCCCGATACCAGGATGTTGCAGCGGCCCAGCACCATGGCCTTCAGAAGTGCCTGCATCGGCGCATCGAAGGTGCCCTTGGCCAGCAGTTCATCGGGGGTGAACGGATCCTTGCGGAACTTGCGGATGGACACCATCGGCCCATCCACCGCCAGCGGCGAGATGATCGCGTTGAGGCGCCCGCCATTGGGCAGGCGCGCATCGACCATCGGGTTCGAATCGTCGAGGCGACGACCGAGCGGAGCAAGGATGCGGCGCAGGATGCGCAGCAGATGGGTGTCATCGGTGAAGCGCTGGGTGGCGCGCTTGAGCTGGCCGCCCTGGGAAACGTGGACGTCCTTGAACCCGTTGATGAGGATGTCCTCGATACTGGGGTCGTGCAGCAGGTCATCCAGTGGTCCGAATCCGGTCAGTTCCTTGACCAGGCCTTCGGCCACCACCTGCATTTCTTCTTCGTTGATGGGGATGCGCCATTCCTGGATGAAGCTGACCGTCTGCACCTGCACCCAGCGGGCAATCGTATCGGGCGCCCACGAATCGATGTCGATGCGCTCGTCTTCGATGCTGTTGAGCAGATGCTCATGCGCGGCCGAGAGTACCTTCTGGTACTGCTCGGTCTGCGCGAACGGCATGCTGCCCGGCGCCGATTCGGGAATCGCGCTGCGGGTGGCCAGGTGCGGGAACGGCGTCACTTTGTCTTCCATTGCGGTCCACCCAGGGCAAGGGCAAGTCGTTCCCGCAGGCCGTGGGCCTGCACCGGGCACGCGGCCGGGTCCAGGCGCTGCACAAGCGGGGCCAGGGCACGCAGATACGGGTCGCGCGGGGCATCCTGCAGCAGCAGGTGGCCGTGGCTGGCCGCAGCGCGAACGCGGGGGCGCTCGGGCAGTGTGGCCAGCAACGGCAGTTCGAAGCGGCGCGCGATCTGGTCCGGGCTCATGCCGCCGCTGTCGTCATGGCGGTTGATCACCAGTTGCAGGCGCTTTTCGCGATCGCGCTGGCCTGACAGATGCTTCAGGGCATGGTCCAGCGACACCAGCGTAGCGATCGATGCATCGGCGACCAGCCAGATCTCGTCGGCGTGGTCCAGCAGCACCGGTGGCAGTTGCCGCAGCGGGCAGCCGCCGGCATCGCAGAGGACGCTGGAGAACACGCCGCGCAGCCGCTGCAGCAGGGCGGCGGGATCGGAGGGCGGCAGCGCGTCGCTGCCGCTGGAGCGATCCAGCAGCACCAGGCCGCTGGCATGCCGTGCCATCGCGGTGCGGGCCAGGGTGGCGTCGATGCGGCTGGCGTTGCGCAGGGCGTCTTCGTAGTGGAAGCGGCTGTCAAGGTTGAGGTAGAGGGCGAGATCGCCGGCAGGCTGCGCCAGTTCCAGCAGCAGGCCGTCCTGCGGGCTGATTTCGCCCTGGGCCAGCACATGGGTCTGCTGCGCCAGCACCGACAGGTGCGCGGCGAGGGTGCTGGTGCCGACCCCGGCACGCACGCCGAGCAGCACGATCAGCTTCGCCTTGTGCGCCTGCTGGGCGCTGGCGGCCGGACGCGGCGACAGGGCGCGGCGCAGCGCCGTTTCGACGTCGGCGTTGTCGCTGTCCAGGTCCAGCACGTCGCGCAGGCCGGCACGCAGGGCCATCACGATGCCTTCGACCTGGCCCGCAGCGGTCGCACCCACGGCAACCAGGGTCAGCTCGGGTTGCGCCTGTTGCAGCTGCTGCGCCAGCACGGCGGACGCAGCGGCGTGCTCGGGGCGGAAATCCAGCAGCACCAGGTTCTGCGGGCCGCGCTGCAGATCCTGTGCCGATGTCGGCTGCCCACAGTCCTGCCAGTGCAGCACGCTGGAGGGCGGCAGCTTGGCAGCCAGCCGCGGCAGCAGTTCACGGTCAATGCCATACAGGACCAGGTTCATTGCTGGTCCTTGTGGGTGCAGGGGCTGGGCAGTGGCGTAGGGCATGGTCGTGGCATCACAGGCATCAGGATCAGCGCGAGAACCCGGGCACCGGGTCCTGGCTGACCGGGCCAAGCAGCCACGCGCCCCATTCGGGCAGGTGCGGCCTGGCTTCGCGATCGCCGGGCAGCGGCAGCTCGGTGTTGCGCGCCAGCGGCTGCACCAGACGCGGGGTGACGATGATCACCAGCTCCTTCTCCTGCCGCTTGTAGTCGAAGTTGCGGAAGAACGAGCCGATGATCGGCAGGTCGCCCAGCAGCGGAATCTTGTTCACGGTCGAGGCCACGGTTGAACTGACCAGCCCACCGATGACGAAGCTTTCGCCGTCGCCCAGCTCGACCGTGGTATCGGCGCGCCGGGTGGTGATGGAGGGAATCTGCACGCCGTTCAGGGCGATGGAATTGGTGTAGTCCAGATCGCTGGCTTCGGGTGCGACCTTCAATGCGATGCGGTTGGGTGCCAGGACAGTGGGGGTGACGGTGAGGCCGATGCCGAACGGCTTGTAGGTGATGGTGGTCGTGCCCAGTCCCTGCGGCTCGAGGATCGGCAGCTCGCCGCCAGCCAGGAAGCTGGCACTCTGCCCTGACAGCGCGACCAGGGTGGGTTCGGCCAGCACACGGGCCATGCCGTTGGCCTGCAGCAGATCCACATCCGCATTCCACAGGCCCTTGGTGGAGCCGAACACCAGGCGGAAGGCCGACGACAGCGGTGACTCGCTTTCATTGCTCGATTCACCCTCCTGCATGCCCGGCAGGATGCCGGTATTGCCGGGCAGGCTGCCGCCGGGTTTGGCAAAACCATACGCGAAGCCGCCGTTGCGGTTCTGGAAGCTGATGCCGATCTGCTTCAGCGCGGTCTTGTTGAACTCGACCACCTTCACCTCGACCTGCACCACGCCGCCGCTGCTGACGGTGGAGGCATCGGCCAGCAGGCCGTCCTTGCCCAGCGCCATCGCCGCGGTCTTCTGCTCCTGCATGTGTGCCAGCACGCTGTCGGTGCTTCCCTGCAGCAGCCCTTGCTGGTCCTGCTGGGTGAATACCAGGCCGGTGCCGGCATCGGCGGCACCCTGCACCGCGCTCTGCACCCGAACCTGCACGCGCTTCGGTTCCCCCTTGCCTCGATGCCAGAGCAGCAGCGTGGTGCTGCCCGGTGCCTTGCCGACCAGCAGCGCCTGGCGCTGGCCGCGCAGCATCACGATGTCGGCCACGCCGGGGTCGGCAATGGCGACGCGCTCCAGATCCGCAGGCAGGCTCCAGGGGCGCTGCTCACGGGTCTGCAACACCAGGTCGTCGGCGGCCACGCCCGCAGCCGGCGCCAGCAGCACCAGCAGCAGGGCCAGCCAGCGCTGGCGGGCAGTGGGACGCGGGCTCAGGCGACGTTCGGTCATGGGCGCTCTCGTTCCAGGTCAAAGGGAACCACGGGGCGCAGCGCTGTCGCCGCGGATGATCTCGATGCCGGAGGCGGTACGGGCCGTGCTGCGGCGCGCGGCCGGTGCGGGTGCCGCTGCCGGCGTGGGACTGCCTGCGTGCTGGCGGGCCATGCCGCGCCCGGCCAGCGCATCGCCGTCGATACCGGCAAAGGCGTTGTTCTCGGGGCGCTGCAGTGCCTGCTGCTGTTCGGCATCCAGCCCGCGCACCGGGTCGAGCACGCTGCGTGCCTGCGGGAACAGCGCGACATCGGGCAGGCCGGTGTCGGCCGGGTTGCGCAGCGCCAGGAACAGCTTGCCCTGCTGCGCGCCCAGCAGCAGGCGGTTGGCCTCGGCCACCGGTACCGCCAGCACCGCGCTGCGCGCCGGCTGGGTGGCGTCCTTGCTGGCGCTGGTCTGGCTGGAGGGCGAGCCGGTGATGTCCGCTGCACGTGGGTCGTTGCGCGCGGCCTCGCTGCTTTCGTTGCCGGCTGCCGGCGTCGCCACCGCGATGTCATGCTGGCCGTAACTGAGCACGCGCAGCCGCGACAGCAGCAGGCGGGTCTGCGCTACCTCGGGCTGGCCGTTGTAGGGGGACGGTGCGCTGCGCAGGTTGAGGAAGACGTCGACGAAGTCACCCGGCAGGATCCGGTTGCCGGCGGCGACCAGCTCATCCACCGGTACCGCGAGTGCGCGCTCACCCGGGCGCAGCTGCAGGGAGAAGCCCTGCGCCAGCAGTGCGTCGCCGATGGCGGTTCCTTCGCTGATGTCCTGCACCGGGACACGACCAACCACGGCGGCCAGATCGCTGGCGTTGCCCGTCGCTGGACCACTGCGCTGGGCCAGGCGGACGCCATTGGCGCTGATCGGCTCGCCCGCCGGTAGGCGAGCCACGGCTTCGACCACGGCATGGGTCTGGGTATCGGCCTGCACCACCAGCGTGCTGTTGCCAGCCTCGGAGGCGGGTTTGCGCCCGATCAGCAGGGCGACCACGGCCAGCAGCACGGCCAGGGCGATCAGTGCGATGGCGGCGATGCGGGTCAACTTGAGCATGGATCCGTCTCCTGTACCGGTCGTCAGTTGCTGCCGAGGTCGAGCTGGGCGACCGCGGTGCTGCGGATGGGGGCGCGCATGACCCAGCCATACAGCGTTGCCGTCCCGGGCAGGAAGGGGCTGGCGGCGTAGTCGTAGCTGACCGTGACGGTGATGCATTGGGCGGTGGCAAGACCGGTGCAGGGTGCGGCGGGGGCGACCACGATCGGGCCGCTTCCACCCGCGCTGCAGTCCGGGTTCTGCCTGGAGAACTGCAGCAGCCACTGCATGGAACGGCGCGCCGCCAGGCAGGCGGCGGTACGTCGCTGCTCGGGCGTGGCGTAGCGCAACGAGGCACGCGCGCCTTCGGCCGAGGCGGTGGCCAGTGTCTGCTGTGCTGCCATGATCATCACCCCGCTGAAGGTGAACAGCAGCAGCGGCAGCAGCCCCAGCATCAGCATCAGGGCGTACTCAAGGGTGACCACACCGCGCTGGTCCCTGGGCGAGGCGCACTTCATGCGGTGCCTCCATGGGTGGTCACCAGGACCCAGCCGATCGCTGCCACTGCGAGGTAGGCCGCGTAGGGAATACCGTGGCGGCCCTGGCGCGCGGCCTGCACGCCACGCGCAGCAGGATGGGCCTGCCAGTGCGCGCTGGCACGGTTCACCTGCAGCTGCAGACGCATGGGTAGAAGTGTCGTGAGTTGACGCGAGCCCAGCGCAACGACAGCGTGCACGCCGGCGGCCAGACTGGCGATGACCCACACCGGCAGCAGTGCATGCCAGCCGAGCAGCAGGCCGAGCACGGCGAAGAACTTGACGTCACCGGCGCCCATCCAGCCGATGACATGGAACGGCAGCAGGGCTGCCAGTCCAATCAGCAGACCCAGCAGATGCGCCGGCCACGGCAGCGGCGGTGCCTGGAACTGGCCGGCCAGCAGCAACGGCACGGCAAGCACGCACGCGGCCAGCAGCCAGGTATTGGGCACCCGGCGGGCGTACAGATCGCTGATCGCGATCCGCAGGCACACTCCGATGGCCAGCAATCCCAGCACTGTCATGGCGGCTCTCCCCGTCGTCCGTTACGTGGCCTGCGGCAGGCCCTTCCAGCGCCAGCCAGCGGCGCGGCCGTCAATGCGGCCGGCGCTGGAACTGGCGCCAAGTACTGCTCAGGTGGTCGCCGTGGTGGCGATGGCCTGCAGCCGGGCGAACAGCGTGGTGAAGAAGTCGCCGAGTTCATCTTTGGCGACCACGATCAGGATGCCGGCGACCACGGCGGCCAGCAGGCCATATTCCAGCGCGGTCACGCCGTCTTCTTCTTTCAGGAATCTGCGGATGGATGCGTTCATGACGGTTGTCTCCCTCTACCTGTCAGTGGGCAGGATGGCTGCGTGGGCCGGCGCCCCGGTTCCACCGGTACGACCCCTGGGCCTCCGCCGTCCTGGCAGAGGAGGCATGGCGGGCAAGCCGCCACACTCAAACGATGTGATCGATCCCGGAGTTGCCGCGGGCGTGCAGCTGTCGACACACGGCGCGCTGCCGTGGTTCATGCCGGACTTTTCTGCGCGGACGCCCATGTTTCCCCCTGGGTGTGCCCCGATTGGACGGGCTGGATCACCTTGCTATCGACTGTGCCTGAATGGCGGCCCGCTGCAACCGGAACCTATATGCAAATTCGGCAGAAACAGGAAAACCCTGAAAGTTTCAGGCGCTTTCTGTGACGAAAATCCATCCGGTAGCAGAACGATTCACGTAAGTGTATGGATCGTGATTAAGTTCGCGCTGCATGCGAGAACTGTGCCAGAAACTCCGCTGGTTTCTTCACGTGTCATGGCAATTCAGCATGAAGGAAACTTCACATTCACCGGTGATGATAATCGGGCATACTGCATTGAAACCGGGTGCGGTTTCATGGAATGCGCCGTCAGGCGCTGGTCATCGGGGTCACCGATCAGGGTATTCCGTATAGCGATTGCGTCCTGTCAGGCAGTGGGGGCGGGGTCGAGGCAAGCCAACGGGGGGACGACACTGTCATGGTCGATGGTGCGGTAGGCGACAACAGCGAAGACGACCTCAGGTCAATCGACCTGGCGACGTTGAGCGGGGTACTCCGGGTGTGCGACGTGGAGCTGTTGCTGCTGGATGGCAACGGTCCGCGTGCGGCATTCGCTTCGCGGGTACACGAGGAAGCCCTGTTCTGCAGCATCACCTGCGGATTCCATTGCCGTGGCCGTTTCATGCTGCCGCCCGACTGGGCGATGCTTGGTTACCTGCACGCCACCGACGAAGCGATGAGCTGGTGCCATGGCATTCCTCTGACTGCCGGAATGGCGTTGACGGTGCTGCCGGAGGGCATCAGCGAGTTCACCCTCAGCCCCGGTACGCGCTTGACCGTCATGCTGGTGCCGATGGCGCGCGTACAGCGGAAACTGACCGAGCTGAGCCTGCGCAGCACGCCGCCTGCGGGGCAGGCGCTTTCCTTGTTCACGCTGGCCAGCGACGCTGTGCCGCTGGCCCAGCATTACCAGGCCCTGCACGCGCAGCTGGGGCAGGGCGGGGCATTGCAGCCGGAGGAAGCCGAGCGCCTGCTGCATGAGCACGTGCAGGCGCTGCTGGCCTCGGGCCCGGCCGACCGCCCGACCTTCAGCCGCGCCCGGCGCACGCATTACCTGATCGCGCAACGGGCGGAGAACTTCATGCGTCTGAACCTGCGGCGCAACATCTACATGAACGAGATCTGCGACGCGGCGGGGGTCAGTGAGCGCGGGCTGCGCTATGCGTTCGAAGATCTGTTCGGGACCTCGCCCAATCGCTATCTATCGATGCTGCGCCTGTGCGCAGCGTGCCGCAGCCTGTCGATGGCCGATTCGAGCCGTCGCTCGGTGAAGGCGATCGCCCTGAGCTGCGGGCTGTGGGATCTGTCCCGGTTCGCGGACAACTACCGCAAGGTGTTCGGCGAGCTGCCGAGGGACACCTTGATGCGGGCACCGGCCCAGGTCGGGCAGCCGGCGTAGTCGGGGTTTTCCTGGCAGGGCTGCGCCCTGCACCCGCCGAAGCAAGTGCCACTGCAACTGCCAAAGCCAAAGCCAGAGCCAGAGCCAGAGCGGCTCTGGGTTTCTGATGGTTGGGCGGGGCGGTGTGGGCTTGCAGGACACGCCGTAAACCCGTCCATGGGGGCTCGATGGCGCCATCCATGGCGCCAACGGTCCTGCAAGCCCACACCGCCCCACCCCCGACAGTTTCCGAGTGACGGTTGGATTGGATTCCGGACGGCACGTTGTTCAATTGATTCGATCTAAATAAAGTTTCGTTACAACATTGCATTTGTATTATCTCGATCCAAATCAATTCGTATCGTGATCCATCAGTTCCAGAAAGAATGAAATGAATCTTCCTGGCAGCCCGCAGGAAACTGTCGAAGGCGGGGTGGGTCCGGTTGAGGGGGCGTGAGCCGCATGGATGCGGCGACCGAGGCTACATGGACGTATTTACGCCGTCCCCCTCAACCGGACCCACCCCGCCAACCCACGGATACCCAGCTTTTGAAGTTGACGTTGAAGTTGCATTGGAGCAGGTGCAGGGCGCAGCCCTGTCGAAAAACCCCTTCCTGCCGGTTTTGCGCATTCGGCTGCCGAATCCGGCCGTGGATTTGCCGGAATGCCCGATTGCCGTGCCGGAATGAAGTGCGCGTCCCCCGCCAGAAAGCGCGAAATGTCAGTCACCTGCCTCGCGGCACGTCCACCGACTTTCAAGCTGTATGCCTACAGGGGAAATGCACATGAACCGCATCTACCGGCGCGTCTGGAACCGCCAGCTCAATGCCTTGGTCGTGGCCTCCGAACTGGCCACCGGCGATAGTGGCGGTACCGCCCCGCGCGACCCGCGCACCGTCCTGCTGACCCCCACCGCTCTGTCACTGGCGCTGCTGTGTGCGCTGGCAAGCGGCACGGCCTCTGCCGACGAAGCCAACCAGTCACTGCGTGACCTGCAGGCGCTGGCGGCCAAATACACCCAGGCCATGCCGGTGAAGATCGATGCCGAAGTCGCGCTCGCCGCTGCGGCGCGCCAGGCGCAGACCAGCCCGGCCATCAGCACCGATGCGCGCATTGGCCTGCAGTTGAGCACAACCGGCCTGCCGGTTGTGCGCGATGTGCTGCCGGCGACGGTCAAGGTTTCGCTGGGCGCGGGCAACCGACCGCAGCAGGTGGCCGCACCGGCCGTCGCCGCCGATGTGCGCGCGTCGGTCGGGCTGGGCAGCAGCACCCACACCGACCTCGAGTTGGGCGCGCAGCTGGCACCGCAGGCACAGGCACCGTTGGCGCTGGCCGGCAACGCGGCGGCCAGCGCGCAGGTTGGCATCGCGGGCACCGATGCAGCCAGTGTCGACACCAGGGCCAACGTCGCTGCGAACGTCGCCGCGACCCCGGCCACGTCGCTGTCGGGGCTGAAGACCGCGGTCGACAGCCAGGTCGATGCGAAGCTGGCACTGGCCGGCCACGCCATTGAAGGGCAGGGCCAGGTGGCGGCCGAGGCATCGGCCACGCTGCCGGCCAGGGAAGAGCTGCCGGGCGACACCGAGGATAGTGCGCTGACCGCCGGGATCGACGGCAGCGTGGCCGGCAAGGTGCGTGTGCTGGGCGTGGACGGCCAGGAGGTGGTGGCCGACCGCAACCTGAAACTGGCCGGTACCACGGCGGTGAACGCGCAGACCTCCTCGCTGGGGCTGGGTGGGCTGCTCACGGGCGTGGGCAGTGCGCTGGACGGTGTCGGCAATGCGGTCGGCAGCCTGGTCACGGGTGATCTCAACGGCACGGTCAACAACCTGGGCGGCGCCGTCGGCGGTCTGCTCGGCAACACCCTGGGTGGCCTGGGCCTGACCCAGCCGTCGCCGATTCCGGCAAACAGCCCCAAGGCACCGGCTGCTGCCGACCCCAATTCCGGGCTCATCGTCGGCACCGGTGGCCTGGTCGGCGGCGTCAGTGCGCTCATCGGCCCGACCACCGACAGCCTGTTCGGTGGGACCGGCTATCTTTCCAACGGCAATACGAAGGTCAGCACGGCCAACGTCATGCAGACCTATTCGACGGTGAACGTGCTGGGCCTGCCGACGGTCAATGCCACGCCGGTCGGCGGCCTGCTCAGCGCCCTCGGCGGTGCAACCACGGGCGGCAGCTCCCATCTCACCCTGATCGGCGGCGTCACCTCGGACAGCTACATCTACAACATCAACAACGGCAACCCTGGCGGCCTGCTCGGCCTGCTGCTGCCGAAGGATTCGCCGGAATGGGCGGCCAAATGCCTCAACGTCCTCGGCGTGGCCGACATTTCCTGCTGGGCAGTCAACGCCGCCCAGGACTACCAGGTACTGATGGGCGATGGCGCCTACGCCAACGGGTCCAAGGAAGTGGTGATCGGCGCCAATGCCCGCCATGAACTGCCGCAGGTGGATGCCAACGTCGCCTTCCCGGGCGACGGTATCAACAATGCGACCAACCCAACGGGCGTGCCCACTGCTGATTACGCCGCCCGCATGGGCCACTCGGTGATCGTCGGCGACAGTGCCGTGGGCACCGCCAACGGGCAGACCCTGCTCGGCGCCGAGGCCACCTCCAACCAGGCCAACTCGGTCGCGCTGGGCTATCGCTCGGCAGCGCTGCGCGGCGCGCAGGCCAGCTACAGCGCGTTCGGCCTGGCCGCGCCACAGGTGTCGGCCGGTGAGGTCTCCGTCGGCACCGCCAACGGTGGCGAGCGGCAGATCACCAACCTGGCCGCTGGCAGCGCCGGCACCGATGCGGTCAACGTCGCCCAGCTGCAGGGCGCCATCAGCCAGATCGATGCGCTGGGCGACGTCGCCGTCACCTACGACCTGGACGAACTCGGCAACCCGGATTACCGCCGGGTCACCCTGGGTGGGGGAACGGGCACCACCACCCTGGCCAATCTCACCGCAGGTGCACTCAGCGCCACCAGCACCGAAGCAGTGAATGGAAGCCAGCTGTACACCAGCAATGATGCGATCGCCCGCTTCTTCGGCGGCCGCACGGCCTTCGACGTGACCACCGGGGCCTTCACTGCACCGCTTTTCGAAATCAGCACCATTTCCAGCGACGGCGCCCTCGCGCAGGGCGTGTATGAGAACGCCACCGATGCGTTCGACGCGGTCGATGGTTCGCTGGTCAACCTCAACACGCAGATCAACGACATCCGCAATGGCGGTACCCGGTACCTGCGGGTCAACTCCACTGGCCTGGAGGCGCTGGCCACCGGCGCCGACTCCATCGCCGTGGGCAGCAATGCACAGGCCACCGCCGCCAACAGCATCGCGGTGGGTGCCAACAGCATCGCCGAGCGCGACAGCAGCGTGTCCGTCGGTGCTGCGGGTGCGGAACGGCAGATCACCCACGTGGCGGCTGCCACCGAAGCGACCGATGCGGTCAACCTGGCCCAGCTGCAGGCCTCGGAAGAGGGCGCGCTGCGCTACGACGCCAACGCCGATGGCAGCGTCAACTACGCCAGCGCAACGCTGGGGCAAGGCGGCACCGCCACCACGCTGCGCAACCTGGGTCCCGGAGAAGTCAGCGCCGCCAGCAGCGAGGCCATCAATGGCGCCCAGCTGTTCGCCGCCAACCAGACCGTGGCCACCCACCTCGGCGGTGGCGCGACCGTGGATGGCAACGGCGTGGTCTCCGCGCCCACCTACACCATCAACAACGTGGCCGCCAACGGCACCGTCACCCAGGGCAGCTACAACGATGTGGGCAGCGCCTTCGACGCGGTCAGTACCTCGCTGGCCAACGTAGCCGACCAGACCGATGAACTTGACCAGCGCGCAGTGAAGTACGACGTGGACGGGAGCGGCAACATGATGGATTCGGTCACCCTCAGCGGCACCGGCGGTGCACCGGTGAAGCTGACCAATGTCGCGGCCGGCAGCATCCTGGCCGGCAGCAGCGATGCCATCACCGGCGACCAGCTGTTCGCCACCCATGCCACGCTTGCCAGCTACTTCGGTGGCAACACGACCTACGATGGCAGCACCTCACTCTGGACCGCGCCGTCCTTCAGCATTTCCAGCATCGCCACCGATGGCAGCATCACGCTCAACGATTACAGCAACGTCACCGCAGCGTTCTCCGCCGTCGATGGATCGCTGCGCACGCTCAACCAGCGCATCCTCAACGGCAGCGCCAGCCCGTACCTGGCCGTCAATTCCACCGCTGCAGCGGCCACTGCAGCGGGTGCCGAAGCGGTGGCGGTGGGCCCGCAGGCCAGTGCGGCCGGTGCGGCCAGCGTGGCGGTCGGCAACGGTGCCAGCGCCAGTGCCGACAACAGCGTGGCCCTGGGCAGCGGCTCGGTTGCCAGCGTGGGTGCCCAGACCGGCTACACCGGTGCCTATGGCGCGGCCGGGGCCAGCAACTCGGCCGGTGAAGTGTCGGTGGGCAGCAGCGGCGCCGAGCGCAAGATCACCAACGTCGCCGATGGCTCGGACGACCACGACGCCACCAATGTGGGCCAGTTGAACAATGGTGTGAACTACGCCATCGACCAGTCCAAGGCCTACACCGACCAGAAGATCCAGAACATCACCAACGTGGCCGGCAGTTTCCGCGCCAACAACAGCAACAACCTGGCCGATCCGGCCGCCACCGGCACCAACTCCGCGGCCGGCGGTGCGGGTTCTACTGCCGCCGGCGCCAGCTCGACCGCGTTGGGCAACGGTGCACAGGCCCAGGCCGACAATTCGGTGGCCTTGGGCGCGGGCTCGGTGGCCAGCCGCGCCAATACCGTGTCGGTCGGTGCCGCCGGTGCCGAGCGGCAGGTGGTCAACGTGGCCGATGGCACCCAGGCGACCGATGCGGTCAACGTGCGCCAGCTGCAGGCATCGCAGCAGGGCACGCTGCGCTACGACTCCACCACCAACGGCGATACGAACTACAACAGCGTGACCCTGGGCAGCACCACCAGCGGACCGACCACGGTGCGCAACGTCGCCGCCGGTACGGCCGGCACCGATGCGGTCAACGTCGACCAGCTGCGCTCTGGCATGGCGCAGACCCTGGACTGGTCCAAGGCCTACACCGACGAGCGCATGGGCGGCTTCGAGCGCGACCTGCGCAGGACCGACAACCGCGCCTCGGCCGGTATCGCCTCGGCCATGGCCACCGCCGCACTGCCGCAGCCGAGCGAGGCCGGGCGCAACATGGCCTCGTTCGCGGCGGGCAGCTACAACGGCGAATCGGGCATGGCCGTGGGCATCTCCGGTGTCTCCGAAGGCGGCCGCTGGATCTACAAGTTCAGTGGTTCCACCAATACCCGCGGCGAAGCGGGTGTGGCGGTGGGTGCCGGCATCCAGTGGTGATCCGCATGGCCGGGCGGCACCTGTCGCCCGGCTCCGCAGGCCATAACGCCGGCCTCGTTACAGGGGGAATGACATGAACGTTCAATCCATCGCGCGCACCGGACGCAATGCCGCCGCACTGGTCCTGGCCGCAGGCCTGCTCGCGGCCTGCCGCAGCCATGCACCTGCGGCCGAGGGCCCGGCCGAAGCCACCACCGTCGCTTTCCCCGAGGCCTCGCGCGCCTCGCTGAAGGAAGGGGTCTACCCCGACGTCGCCGACCTGCGCCGCTTCGCGCCGGGCATGAGCAAGCGCCAGCTGTACACCCTGCTGGGCACGCCGCATTTCAATGAAGGGATGTGGGGCGTGCGCGAGTGGAACTACCTGTTCAACTTCCGCACCGCGCAGGGTGCCGAGTACTTCACCTGCCAGTTCCAGGTGCGGTTTGACAGCAAGGGTATCGCCCAGGGTGGCTACTGGAAGCCGGCGTCGTGCGCGGCGGTGCTGGATCCGCCGCGGCCTCCGCCGCCGCCGGCACCGGCCCCGCTGCCGGAACAGCCGCTGCGGCTCTCGGCCGATGCTCTGTTCGGCTTCGACAGCGCGTCGCTCAGCGTCGAAGGCCAGCAGGCGGTGCAGGGCGTGCTGGCGCAGGTACGCGAAGCCAGCCAGGTGCAATCAATCCAGGTGGTGGGCTACACCGACCGCATCGGCAGTGCCAGCTACAACCAGCAGCTGTCGCAGCGCCGCGCCGAAGCAGTGCGCCAGGCACTGGTGCAGGGCGGGGTGCCGGCCGCCAGCATCAGCGCCGAAGGCCGCGGTGCGGCCGAGCCGTTGGTGCAGTGCGGGCAGGGCAACCGGCGCGAGCTGATCGCCTGCCTGGCGCCCAACCGTCGCGTGCAGATTGCCGGCGTCGCCCATCCACGTTGATGTCTTCCCCGCCGGCACAGACCGGCGCCCGCGTCCCCCCTGGTCGGCCGGCAGGCCGTGGCAACGTCTCCCCCGTTTTCCACGCCTGCCGGCAGACCAGGTTCTTCAACGGTGCACACGATGAATGCTCAATTGCTGCCCTTGTCCATGAAGACGGAAACCACACTCAGCGTGTATGGCCCGCTCGGCAACCACTCGGTGGTGCGCATTCCCGGCCGGCGCCTGCCGGGGCTGATCCTGCAGGCCGACACCGTGGCCGGCTTCCTCACCCAGCTGCAGGATGCCCAGGCCTGCCTGCGCAGCGGCCGGGCGCAACGCGCCGATGCGGAGATGGACATGCTGATCGACACGTTGCAGCAGTGGCATGCGCTGATCGAATCGCGCCTGGCCGACGCCGGCGAGGCCCTGTAAAGAAAGGGGACGGAGGGGATCAAGTCGTTTGTGCCACAAACGACTTGATCCCCTCCGTCCCCTTTTTTCAGTCGCGGGTGCTGACTTCCCAAGTGGCGTGCAGCACGCCCGGCACCTGCTCCATGCGCGCCAGCACCAGGTCCAGTTCCTCGGCGCTGACGGCGGTGCTGACCAGTACGGCGATCACATCGGTCGGCGCGTCGGCATGCTCGACCAGCTGCACGTCGCCCACCGGGTACTGTGCGGCCTCCAGCGTATCGACCAGGCGTTCGCGCACCCGCGGCACGGCCTCGGCGTCCACGCTCAGGCGCACCTCGTAGGTCGCCTCGCTGGCGGTTTCGTTGATCGGGATCCGGTTGATCGCGTTCACCAGCGGCCGCAGCAGGGTGTTGCCGGCAATCACCAGCACCGCCAGCAGCACGCCCTCGGCCAGCATGTCCGCACCGGTACAGCTGCCCACCGCTGCCGAACACCACAGGGTGGCGGCAGTGTTCAGCCCGCGCACGTTCATGCCTTCTTTCATGATGACGCCGGCGCCGAGGAAGCCCACGCCGGAAACGACATAGGAAATCACCCGTACCGCCTCAGCGCTGCCGGCGATGCGCATGCCCAGGTCGACAAAGGCTGCCGCGCCCACCGCCACCAGCACGTTGGTGCGCAGGCCCGCAGTGCGTTGCCGGTACTGGCGCTCGGCGCCGATCAGCGTGCCCAGTATGAAAGCAGCCAGCAGGCTGACCACGGTGTCGGCGAAAGGGCCGGGCTGGAAAGTGTCGATGAAACGCATCGCCCGAGTCTAACCCTCCCAGGTGACAGTAGATCCACGCCATGCGTGGATGGCTTGGATCCACGCCATGCGTGGATGGCTTGGATCCACGCCATGCGTGGATGGTGCTCAATCGCTGTCTTCGACCCGTTCGCCCATCAACTCGCGCTGGCGCTTGTCCAGTTCCTCGGCATAGCGTTTGCGCACGAAGGCCTCGGACACCACGCCCAGCACCTGGCCATCGCTGGAGACCACCGCCAGTTCGTCGGCCTGGGTCTGGTCGAAGCGCTGCATCACGGTGACCACGTTGGCGCTGGCCGACAGGGCCACGTCACGGTTCTCGGCGAAATCACCGACCACGGCATCCGCCTTGACCCCATCGCCGAACAGGCGCGGGATCTGCACGATGCCGGCGTAGTGGCCTTCGCTGTCGACCAGGATGACGCGGCCGCCGGAACCCAGCGGGAAGCGCTGGCGGAAGCTGGCCGTATCCAGGTCGGCCGGCGCAGTGGCCACGCCCTTGCGCATCATCCGCCCGGCATTGAGGTTCTGCACCCAGCCCACGTCGCGGGCGCTCTTGATGGTTTCCCCGCGCAGGTGCATGCGCCAGGTCGAGAACGAATAGCCGAACCACTGCCGCACCAGCGTGCTGGACACCAGCACCGCGCTCATCACCACGCTGGTCAGCAGGAAGTCGTGGGTACCTTCCAGCACCAGCATGGCCATGGTCATCGGTGCGCCGACCACGGCAGCGGCCAGCGCGGCCATGCCGGCCAACGCGGCCGAGGTGGCATCGATGACCGGTACGCCGGTGGCCAGGGTCAGCAGGCCGGCAAACAGCGCGCCCACCAGGGTGCCCATGAACAGCGAGGCGAAGAACAGGCCGCCGCGGAAGCCGAAGCCCAGCGAGATGCCCGAGGCCAGGCATTTGAGGGTCAGCAGGGCACCGATCCAGATCAGCGGCAGGTGGGTGGTCAGGTCCAGGTGCAGGGCGCCGTGGCCGGAGGACAGCACCTGCGGGCTGGCCATCGCCAGCGGAATCAGCAGCAGGCCGCCCAGTACCGGCCGGCCCCACAGCGGCAGCGGGCTGCGCTTTACCGTGCCTTCGATCGAGGCGATCAGGCGCATCACCAGGATGCCGACCATGGCGCAGCAGCAGCCGAGCAGGCCGTAGATGGCGTAGTCGGCGGCGCGCACGTCGATGGTGGCGGCGGCCGGCAGCAGGTAGGCATCGATGCCGGCCTGGTCGGCCACGAACGCACCGGCCAGCGCGGCCACCGCCACGGGTGCCAGCGCGGCCGGAGTGTAGGCACCGATGACGATCTCGAACGCATAGAACGCACCGGCCAGCGGCGCACCGAAGGCGGCGGCAATGGCACCGGCCGCACCGGCACCGACCAGGATGCGCACGTCGTTGCGGCGCAGGCGCATCACCCGGCCCAGCTGCGAGCCGCTGCCAGCGCCCATCTGCGTGTACGACGCCTCCAGGCCCACCGAGGCGCCGCAGCCGTTGGAGACCAGGGTCTGGGTCAGCACGATCAGGTTGTCACGCATCGACATGCGGCCGCCGTGCAGGGCATTGGCCTCCACGGCATCGAGCAGCGGGCGCTTGAGGCGGGTGGCGGCCAGGGCGACCAGACCGACCAGCAGGCCGCCCAGTGGCAGCACCAGCAGCGCGGTCCACGGCAGCGAGGGCAGGGAACTCAGGCGCATGCCCTCGTCCAGACCGTACAGCGCGCCCTGCAGCCAGCGGGCAAGGCCTGATTGCAGCAGGGTCAGGCCGCCAGCGATCAGGCCGACCACCAGGGCCAGGGCGATGAACCACAGGTCACTGCCGCGCAGGCGCAGGCGCAGGCCCTGGAACGCCAGATGCAGGCGTGATGGCGAAGCGTGGGAGGACATGGTGGCGGCATGATACGCCGCCACCGTGATCGCTGCCGTCACCGCATCGGGCGTTTACCGCCTCAGAAGCGGTAGCGGCCCTGCACGTAGAAGGTGCGCGGCGCGGCGACCATGCGTCCGGCATTGCCATCCACATTGCGGGTGTACCAGCGCTTGTCGGCCAGGTTGTTGACGCCCACGGCAATCTCGCTGTCGCCCAGGCCCGGTACCTGCCAGGCCACCTGCGCGTTCAACAGGCGTACGCCCGGCACCCGGCCCACGCGGGCGTCGGCGCTTTCGGCCCAGGTGTTGGCGGCATCGGAGAACTGGCCGCTCTGGTGCGTGCAGGAGACGTTGAAGGTCCAGGCGGCAATGGCGTAGCGGGCGCCGATGCTGTCGGTGTCACGCGAGTAGAACGGCACGTCCAGGCCGCGGTTATCGCCGGACTGCTGGATCGCCTTGGTCCAGGTGTAGTTGGCGTACAGCTCCAGCCCGGCCAGTGCGCTGTCCTCGGCGAAGCGATATTCCACCGCGCTTTCCACGCCCTTGTGGTCGGTGGCGCCGATGTTCTGGAAGGTCGGCGGGGTGATGCCCGGCACCTGCTGGATCTGGTTGTCGAAGCGCATCTTGAACACGGTCACTTCCGCGCGCAGGGCGCCGTCCTGCCAGCGCGCACCCAGTTCGGTGGTTTTTGCCACTTCCGGGTTCAGCGGGTTGCTGGCGGTCTGCGAGTTCAGCTGGATGTTCTGCACCGGCCCGAACGAGGTGGTGTAGTTGCCGAACACGGTCAGCTGCGGGGTCAGCAGGTAGGCGATGTTGATCGACGGCAGCGCCTTGTCGTTGCGGCTGCTGAAGGTCGCGGTGCCGCCTGCCTGGCGGCGGTCCATGTCGATCCACTCCATGCGCACGCCCGGGGTGATCCGCCACTGGCCAACGGCGATGCGGTCGTCCACGTAGAACGCGTGCGCGTCGGTGGCGTTGTCGAAGCGGGTGATCGCGCTTTCCACGCCGGTGCGGCGCACCACGGTGTAGCTGCGGTCGTTGCCGCGCTCGCGCAGGAAGCGGTAGCCGGCGGTGATGTCATGGACGGTGCTGCCCCAGCGCAGGCGCTGGGTGTAGCGCGGCTCGATGCCCAGCACGCGGTAGTCGCGCGGCTGCACGGTCAGCTGGGTGTTGGCGGCGTTGATCAGCGAGCTGGCGCGGTTGCTCTCGTTGTAATAGGCCAGCACCTCGAA
>PJUE01000198.1_pt1 | contig 60913 bp, 45 predicted proteins | sample 1512171 | NCBI WGS metagenome assembly PJUE01 (sample SAMN08177674, study PRJNA422409) | Feces metagenome, whole genome shotgun sequencing project. | isolation source: Chicken feces (3) enriched on wood chips: alkali lignin treatment | host: Gallus gallus | place: USA: Madison | collected 2015-01-15
GCAGCCGGAGAAAACATGGGGCAGCACGGACACACGCACTCCGGACACACGATCTGCTGACTGCCCGGACTGAACGGGCCCGAAGCGCACGACCAGCTACGGATATCCGGTCCAACGTCCAAAAGGCAATTCGGCAGAGGCCAACATATATATTTATATAGGTTTTACTTAGGGTTTGTTTAGGTTTAGTTTAGGTTTTCATTAGGCTTACGCTAAACTAAACCTAACGGAAACCTAACTAAGCAATACCTAATATCTAGGTAAACATGGAACTTGGTCAATATGTAATCTCTCCTTATACAGTCGTCCAGTATATAGAATAATTTAGCTAAACCGACTAAGATATGCATTTATTAAACGCCCCCAGAAATGCACAGTTTTCCGAGGGCAGTACAGTAATGATCGGCCTCCAACCTATTTAGTCAGACTGATAATCAGCGTTAATAAGCATGTGTCCTGAATTCGGCCAGGTGGGTGGAAGTCGCGCTGTTCATCGGAGCCGTCATCGTAATCCGAATATATCTCGCTTTGACGGGCGTCAGGCTATAGTCCTGCCATGCCGCTGGGCTATCAGCTGAATTAAACGTCAAGCCTTCAGCAATCATAGACCAGTTAACCTTATCTAAAGAAATTTCTACATTGAACGTCTTAAAGCCGCCAGTTGTATTATTATGACGTCTTATCATCCCAATGCTTCCTAAAATCTCTGTTTTACTCAAATCAATAATAAACCAGTGTGGATAGACCGGATTATTAGTAGAAGACCATGTAGAATGCCAATAGGTATTGATATCGCCGTCTATCAGACTCTGCGCTTTCCCGTTCGCCGCTCCTTCATTGGTCTCTGTTGAAGATGCTTCTGCCGTCCATGACAATTTATTTAAGGGTGCTAATGGATTCACTTGGAGCTTGTGTTCTGGGGACGTGAGGCCTTCAGTTTCGAATGTGTACGTGAACGTTGTCGCCTTTCCCTGCACGTCGAACGTCAATTTTCCTTTAACATCCGTATTTCCCTCTACTTTAGCTGTTTTTTTTACACCATTCAATTCATATTGCACCCGCACTGTAACCGGATCTTTAGTCGTATTATCCCAGACCAAAACCGCATCGCTTCCGCTCATGTATGAAAAAACTGTCGGCAACATTAATTTATATGTAATTAAACCAGGTGCCATTTCTACTTGTGTTGCTGGAGCTCGGTTCCATTCATCGTCCTGAAGTCTTAAACTAAAATTTATCTTTTTAGTTTCGTCTGTTAAATTCGAGATCGTTACCGTATCTTTAATATTGCCTTTTAGGCTAACCTCAAAAGATTTTCCGCCCACCGTATAAGACAATGTCCCGGGCAATTCACGTGTGGAAGTATTGGGAAAGATAAATGTCACACCACCAGGGACCGGATGCACAGAAACATTCTCTATTTTATAGTCAGCCTCATATGCTCTCGGCGTCAACGCGGTCCTCGTAACTTTGGAACCCGTACCGTCGGCAGTAAAATATTGCAACGAAAAATCATAATTTTTTAGTTCGCTTAAATGTATGACCAACGGGACATCGAACTTGGAGACATCAACTGTTCTGTCTTGCCCGCCATCTGTATATCTAACCTTAGCTTTTACAACACGGTCTGACAAAGCCGGCCAATGTATTTCCACATTCTGATTATAGGCTGACACATACGTCAAGTTTGTAGGTCTGGCTGTTGGTCTTGTTTCAGTTACGATAGGCTCCTGCTCTGTTTGTCGAGGAAATACAAGCTCTTCCTCTTTGCAACCCACCATAAATAACACCAGTATTCCCAAAATGACATTGAATGCCCAGCTCTTTTTCATTTTCCTTTTCATCACTAATAATTAAGTTTATCCCATCAACCAGGATGGGTTGAGGATTTACAATCTAATTCTTATTGTTTAGGCATTAAAAATTCTACTTCATATCTATTCAAAAACACCTGCCCTTCAAGTTTCCAGTCCTTTAATGTCCGTACTTCCAACCAATAAAATATCTGAGGAAAAAAATCAGCTGCCTGAACAAATACAGCATTGTCGCCCAACTCACAAGGAATAACTTCAGACGTCATCCTAGCATAAAAATCTCCTGTAAGCCCCATAGCACTCTTCCCAGAAATCTCATTTTTGATTACCCCGATCTGATCGGGCGACATTTTCCAGTACCCCTTCAGGCTATTTGCGACCGAAGACTGCGTTAGTTCACCTTCAAAGCATAAAGAATTACGTATTTCTTCCTGTGTAAAAGCCTTATTAAAAATAGATACATTGGACACATCGAAATCCACCAAATCGTAAGAAATATTGGGCCTATAGCCAAAAATCAACGGATCGTTCGTCTTGATATTCGCCACATTCATACCAGAAGTTGTCGTCTCCTGTGCCAATGTACCATTGTTATAAATCTTGATATTAATCTGGTCATTCCCTATAGCCTTGATGACCGTTGTCATGGTATACCATTCGCCATTTATTTTCGCGGTCTGACAAGTAGCTTCCTTAACACCATCGCTTATTTTCACCTGCAAATCATTTCCCCAGGTATAGTACATCCACCCGGGAGTAGCTAAAGAAGTATTAGAATCCTTACCGAATATCCCAGAGTACCAATAGTTGTAGGTATTCGGTTGATAAGTCGAAGAAATAATGGTGTTATTTAAATTAAATCTCAATCGGGCCGAAATCGTCAATTCTTTCGTGGTCGCCACATCATAGTCGCTGGCATTGCCGATATTGTCACTAACAGCTCTCACCCCCAAGGGTTTATTCCCGGTACCGTCGTATCCCCACATGCGGACATAACTCATTGGTCTGCCAGTAAGTTCAGCCCCTTTAAAATTTTTATTCTGGAATATAGCAAAAGTATTTCGTTCCTGCGAAGATCCTCCTCCATAAGAATTACCGATACCGCCGTGATTAGATGTGAGTATCACGAGCCAATCTTCATTTTGATAATTCCTGCGCCCCGTCAGGCCTTTATGAATCTCTCCGATATAACCATCCACCTTTTTTATAGCGTTTATATAATCGCTATTATCTGCTGTAAATCCGCCTTTTTCCCCCGCTTCTAATACAGAAGTAAATTGGACAATCATAAAGTCGGTATTTTTGGTATCGAATAAATTCAATACTTTGGACTTTACTTCTTCGTCGGAAGATCCAGTATAAGTCTCGTTTGCGCTGACAAGCAACTTGTCATTCAAAGTAGCAGACCTCGAGACCACGGTGGTTTTAAGGGAAGGTGCCACGGTGGCAATACGATATAACATTGAAGGGTAACCGGCTACATTCCCATGTGGGTCATCTTCATTTGGTCTCGGAATGTAGGACTCGTCGATAATATGATGATTGGAGTAAGTCACACCACTCATCATGGTCATCCAGGAGGATGGGTTGCTTGTATTCTCATCAGCCAAAGCATTGAAGGTATATTTACTTGTCTTCAGCAATTCGCCAATATTGACTGGCACATTCTTTTTTAATTCCTGCCCTACCAACCCATCGATGGAAATAAATAGTATTTTCCTTTTAACGGGTTGCTGCAGGTTTTGCTCATAATCCTCATAAATAGCAGGCGGATTAGCATATTTTGTGCAGCTTACCAGACATACTGCCCACATGACAAAGAGTAAGATCTTCTTTATATTAATAAATATTATTTTCATAACTTCAGTTTATATATCGTAAAACACCCCTATTTCAGCAATAGCCACGTGATTTGCGCCCCCTGTATTTGGATCTGGGAACACAAACTTCACATATTGTGCCTCCACTAAGTTGGGAAAAGCAAATTCCTTCAACGCGGCATTCTGTGCAGTTGTCTGAGAAGCACTACCCAGAGCAAACTGGCCCATATCCGTCCAATTTTTGTTATCGCGGCTGATATAGACGTTGACCTTAGTTGCAAATGTGGCATTTGCGCGATTTTTATAATAAAAGCCTTTAAATACATTGACCTCTTTCATATTCATGGTGAGCTCTACAGGAAGTGTCGTTGGGATCGAGCAGCCGGACCAACAAGTGTGCCAGTAGGTATTCGGATCCCCATCGGTCATGGCACTGAACTTACCTGTACTCTCATTAGTAGCCGTGGCCACATTGGCGGTGAACTCAAACAAACCACTAGGCAGGAAATAACGCGGTTGTAACACCCCGTCTCCGCCAGAAAATGTCAAAGGATTGTACTCCCAGATAGCCCGGTCCATTGGCGGATACTTTTCACGCATTTCGCGCTTCGCCGAACTACTTACAGGGATTCCCCAAGCGATAAAAAATCTATTAAAATCCTTTCCGGCAAAATTACATAGCTGACGATAAAAGTAATCCCGTTTTCCCTGGTCTAAAGATGTCGCAAAATTCTCATTCCTAGCCTTACTATAGATGTATGGAAAAAAATCCCAGCCTGGCTCGCCATTTTTTCCTGTTACCTTATCAAAAATCTGCAGAAAAGGCGTCAATCGTGCAAATGGATCATCTGCATCAATCCCCAGTTCGGCCGGAAAATTGGAGAAACTTTTAGCAGATGTTAAGGCAGCAAACTTTAATGCGGCAGGGATGGAAGTCTTAAGCGCCGGATGGAAGTCAATTCGGGAAGTAACACCACGATTACGCGCCGCATTGAAAATAAACAGGTTATTCGTAGTCTCCGTCAAATCTGACCAGCTCCATGCCCATGTCGCCTGATAATTGTGTCCTACCTCATGATAAGAGCCCCAGGACATCCCCTTTCTGATCGTATTTGGATTTGTTAGTTCGTCTAACCAATATTCATCTTCCTGCATTACCCAAGGACTGCCACTATGCGCATATCCGAGTGATGGATGGATGTCCATGACACCTCTTTCCCAAAAGTCCGGATACCGGTTTACTTGCTCCGCAGCATTTGCCGAAAGTCCCATCCAATTATAGTAATCTTTAACATAGGTTTCATCCCACAGACGCAATGCTTCATCGACCTGATCCATTTTTCCCGTCTGAATAAATTTGACAACAAGCGACCGCGGCACGGAAAAAGCAACCCGTTGCCCAATCAGATCCATCCAAGGAACATCTTGTGTCAGGACCTGTTTTTTCCAATCGGCAACTGCTGTCTTTCCCAGAATAAAATCGGTGGATTTGACAGCACCGGTCACATGTATATTAACGGGAGCAGTACTTGCTTTCTGGTTGATAATCCAAATCGTTCCACCGTATAAGTTCTTAATGTAGTTTGTACCGGGAAATAACTCCTTTCTTGTAAACAACATAGGATCTCTACGAGGAGCATCCTTTCCGGTAATATTGTCTGTGTGCACACCAATCTGTACCGTCAATCCGCTGATGCCTTGTGGCACCGTGATTCTAATAACTTCGCCGGCAGGAGCATATAGTCCGGTTGTATAAATTGGCGCCGGCGTTACACTGACTTTATATTGGTATGAGCTCACGTATTTCCTATCCATTAACATCGAAATAGTTGTATCTTTTATGCGAGCAACATTTTCTCCGACCAATCCTGGGTATATACGAGCTTTGTGGTACAAGCTTTTATCTGCTTTTCCCATCGTTGTATCTGTCAATAACGGCGTTTCCGTAGAGTCTCCCGATTGGTAACCGTCCGGAAATTCAGCCCCATATTTACTGCAGGACGATGCAAAAGTGATCAGTCCTACAAATAATCCAAAAACTAAATATCTCTTTCTCATTAGGTCAAAATTTGGTTATTTTCTAATTTGCGTATAGTTAGGTGTCCAGCTTTTCCCATCTAAATTCCAAGCCGATTCGACCGAAACCCCCAGCCATTGATAGATCATAAATGGTATATCTACCGCATTAGGCACTAAGCGATAGAAGGACTCCGCAATAGGTGGCCGAAAAAACGGCACCAGCTCATTAAAGCTCGTCCAGGCTACGGGACCTGTCAATTTGAAATTGCCTGCCCCTTTACCCGTTTTTTCTGTAAGTATAGTTGTGTTGACATCATCATAACCCGGCCAATATCCCTGGAGGTCATTCCAGAAAGGGTAAGTTTCATCGATATGTGTTACTCCCCCATATCGTTTCACTTCCTCAGCTGAAAACGCGCGGTTATAGATCTGAACATTACAGATGGAAATATTGCAATCTGTGTTTCCGTTTCCGGGATTGTAACCCAATGTCAAAGGGCTTGAATTGTCCAAATTGTTTCCATTGGCTCCTACCTGAGAAGACTTACCCGAAACAGTAGCATTGGTTCCATCAGTATACACATATACAGAATCCTGACTGCCACTTCTCTTAATCACTACGGTCAATGCATGCCATTCTCCGTCGTTTATAGGAGGTCCAAACGCCTGTCCAGCTATTGAACTATTAAAGCCCCAGTAATTGCCTTCCAAAAAAAAGTTCCAACCGGCTCCCGTAAAGCCTTCCACGCGTTTCGCAAAAAATATAGGATAATTATATGCTGAATTCGGGATATTGTGTTTTAAAAATAACGTCATAGTCCAGTCGCTGCCTGTTCCCATATTGAACGTACTGGGGTCCGCCAGTTTACCAATGACCTGATTGTTGCTGGCATACGTATAACGGGTAGCATTTGCAACAAATGGGATCTCGGTTGAATTGGGCCTTGGCACAATCTTCTTAGAGAATTTTGGCGAGTAAAACAGCGTATACGTTTCTCTCTTACGATCACCGTATGGTGTAAAATCAGTGACTGGGCCCGTTGAGACACCGCCCCGCGCAGAAGTAACGATCACGATCCAATTTTCAGTGCCAAAAGTAGATCTCTTCTTAATGGATTCCCATAACAATAACACCTGTTTGTCCATTACGCTGATTGCAGCGGCATATTTTGAGTCATCGGGTGTATAAGTTGAAGATTTTCCCGCCTTATCAACCTCCGTTAGATGAATAACATTCAAATCTGATTCGGTATTGGACAACGCTTGTGTTGCCGCATCCACAACCGCCTGATCATTTTCCGCTACCTTTACATCGGCATCCTTGCCGAATACAGTACCATATTTGGCGTCTGATGTAAAAAGGCTAGAGTTCAGACTGGTGGCGTTATTCTTTAGCTTCGTGAAAATAGTTGGATAGTTATTCAGATCAATTTCGTCTAGGTCGGTACCAACGGCCTTGTTTTTCGCGCTGTTCACCCCTGTCAATAACGCTGCTGCAACTGATTGATTAGTGACTTCGAAATCCGTCGTCGGATCAGCCAGGCTTCCGTAAGTAACCAGTCCATTACGTGTCATCTGTTCAATATTCGGGGGCGCAATTTCCAGCATCGCCGGCCCCGAAAGACCATCTACTACGACCAGCAGCACCTTATCCCTGCTCTCAGGATTTTCCTTTGCCTCATTAAAGTTCTGAAGCAGATTAGGAAAGTCTTTGTTGCACGCCACTAATATCACTAAGACACTAAGTGTAAAAGATATATGTTTGAAAATTTTTAAATACTTAATCATAGCCTGTTTTATTTATTGGATTAATTCCTTACCTCCAGACGCAAGAAGTTGCCTACAGTTTTTTGTCCTAACTTAAAAATCGTACCACCCAGTAACAACGCTGGCTCACCGAGCGAAGATTTCGTTTCTATAATCTTGGAAACTGAGCCTGTAAATGGTCCTAATGAATTGTATTTTTGCAACAATTCGCCATTTTTTTCCAAAATCAGGAGGTTTGCTCTCGGTGTTCCAGCATAGCTATTCTGGGTCCCCTCGACAACAACCTGACCGTTATCAAGCACCTGTGCATAATTGAGGATTCCTGTCCCTATATCACGGATAATGAAAGTCTCATCAATAGTACCGTCCATATTTATCAGCGCAACATTATTTATCTTTCCAGAAGCACCGGCACCATTGAATAAGCCTACGACAGCCAGTTTTTTTAATGAACTGTTATAGTTCAGGCTATATAATCGGTTAATATTACCCTTTAAAGTAATAGTTTCATCCAGTGAACCGTCGGCTTTGATACACGCAATACCGTTGGCCGCTTTGCCATTATAAGTTGTAAATGCTCCTACGATGACGATACGATCATTATCAATCATTGCCGCATCCATAATCTGACCGTTCGCACCAGGGTTATTCAGCGCAAATGCCGAATCCAATGAACCATCTTCCTTCATGCGGATAACTCCTTTGGCATTCGATATAACATATTTCCGGGTTTCACGTGAAGAATAGTTATAGTCAATCTTAAAATGATTGGTAAAGTTGCCAACAGCAATGACTTTATTGTCGGACGTCGTAAAAGTCCGAAGAATGGTATTATTTACGCCGCCGTTAAAAGCTGATACGGTATCCAATGAGTTTTTGGGATCATTGCTGGGATTGATAACTTCAACAATCATTGAGTCGATAGCACCATTATTATTAACACGGACTATATTATTGACCGCTCGTTTGGCAAAAGTGGATAAAGCACCGGCAAAAATAAACTTACCGTCATTTGTTTTTGCAATAGATCTAATGAACCCCCCACCATAGGTCCCGGATCCGAACTTCATATTTGCATTCGACTTGCCGTTAGCATCAATAAAATGTACACCATTTCGATAAACCTTGTTATTTTCGGAGACGTTTTCTGTAATTGCCTCTTTTTCAAAATTCGAGAAAGAGCCCGCAACAATGAATCCCCCTGCATTTGGCAAAATATCATAGACACTACCATTAAACCCATTCACCATTCCATAGTTCTCATCAACGGAAGTATTCCCTTCAATTTCCAGTCGGGGGCCATAAAATACCTCATCGTCTACAACAATTTTCGCGTCCCCTGAGGTAACCAGCGCTGGCACCTTGATCGTTACCAAGGAATCTCTAGCTACGACAATCTCTACGGGTGTGTTGTTGACGAAAAAATTGATTTTATCCACCTTACCTTTTAACCCTTTTACATAAAAATCCACCAATTCGCCGGGTTTTGCAGTGCCAGGTTCCGGATAATTAATATAAAATCCAACACCTGCTGACGGTCTTCCCCCAGCATAAGGGTCTGTACCGGTTATTATGTCCTTATTACAAGCTGCAAATACAACAATTGCAGCCATCAAGGCTCCTATTTTGGTTATTAAATTTCTTCTCATATATTAATAAGTCTTATTTTGGGAGCACTCCTAACAAATAGGCCTCATCTGCAAATTCACTGTTCTGAAAACCAAAGGAATGTTTTGAAAATTGCAGTACATGTAAAACACCATTGGTCGGCTGAATATCAGAAGTCGCGACCGGAGCAGTGATAAAAGGAACAAAATAATCCTTAATTTCCTCCGGCACACTGATGGAATATGGATAATTTAAATAAAGCTGACGATATCCGGCGTATTTAATGACCTGTGTACCACCCGAACTTTCATTTTTGCTGATAACATCGTTATAGAGTACCCCGATATTCATATCTTCCCCAAAAATATTTTTATACACACCACCTGGAAAGGCTGCTAAATTCAGTGTATCAAGCTGGCGATAATCTTTGGCTACATTTTTTCCTTTAAAAATATATCTTGACAGATATTTTTTCCACACTTCAGGTCTGATCTGCTCAAGCTTGGTGATCGAATCCTGACCGGAGCGAAACAACATTTGGTTCAGCACCCAGACAGATTTCAAAATACAAGGGTCCGGAGGAGCAAAGAAAGTGACTTCATCATTTTTTAGCACATCATCCAGCTTGGCCACTTTCAGCGCTACCATTAATGTATCGAACATATCGGGTCGTGATTCCAGATAGTTCCAAATTGTACCTTTAAACTTTGGGTCATTGACACCAGTATCGATATAATCTTCTTTTTTGCACGCTGAAAATAAACAGGCTAGCATCAATGACAAAAGAGTATATTTCCAAATTTTTTCCATAATCTATTCCTTTAGTTCCAATAATTATTTAATTGCATATATGGATTGTTTGTTAATGCCGACTTATCAATTGGCCAAGTCCAACCTCCCGCGTTGAATGCAGCAACAGACATAGGGGCATAGGTATATTCAGAATTAATGACCTTTTTGGTGCGCACCAGATCATAAAAGAAATTTGCCTCTCCTAATAGTTCTCTTACGCGTTCCCACCAAATTGCGTCCTTCAGTTCTTCTCCGCTATGCCGTATAGGAGCCGCTTTGGCACGGTTGCGAATTACATTGACCACAGTCCGGGCCTCTTCATCTTTTCCCAGTTCGGCCAAGGCTTCCGCTCTCAATAAGATCGGGTCGGCATAGCGGAAAACCATCTGATTATCGTCGGGGTTGTTGTCTTCGCCCTCTTCCATAAATACATTCGAAAATTTAAGACACTGAAAATCACCATTCGTTGCGTAAATATCTTTGTCAAACCAGTACACTTTTCGCTGATCATCTTCGGCCGGCGGATACATTTTTTCCATAAACTTAGGATCGTAATAGATGTATGATTTTGTCGTCACTTTGTTAGGAGCATGCAGCACATAATCCGAATAAGAAGCCGATAAATGAAAGCTCTCTCCATAATTGAAATTTTGAACAATTTCAAACAGCCCTTCTTTTGTGCGACCTTTAAAAATTTCTTTGGTCCTGCTCAGATCCAATAAGGCGTAGGCCCCGCCGTTTTCTTCCATCAGTTCTCTTCCCATATCCGCAACTTTCTGATATAGCACCGTTTTATCATCGGTACCTAACCCCGCTATCCACATGTTAATATGCATATTCAGTGCTAATGCTGAACCACGCATCGCTTTCACAGCCACGATAGATGGATCATCATAAGTCCAAGGTAGATCCTTGTACGTCGCATCTAGGTCCGCCGACAGATTTTTTAATACCGTAAACATATTGGTCCGCGGTAATGGACTCGTATTTATATCTGTATAATAAGGCACATCGCCATATAAACGTACCATAAAAAAGTAAGCCAACGAACGTAGAAAAACTGCTTCGGCTTTGTACGCTTTTTTCATGTTTTCACTAAGGAAGGGCATCTCCCGAGTTTCCAGCTGGTAAATTACAATATTGGCATTTTGGACCATCTTATAAAAGTTGTTCCACTGTGTTATTTTGGGGAAGCCGAAATATGAAAAATCGGGCTCCCTTGCCATTAGTGTATTTAGGTCATTATTTTTAAGGTAAGTGATATAATCTCTTCCAGATCCGCCCGTTGCACTCGTCCTATTCGTTGGAGCGCAACGCAAGTCCCCAGAAGCAGGGAAAAAGATATTAGTCATTGTCGCTTCCCTGAAAGTTGAATATATTCCACCCATATACTGCTCCACATCCGCCTGCCGGGTCCAATAATTATTCCCGGTCAACTTATCGATCTGCGTGATATCTAGAAAACCCTTTCCGCATGAGCTCAAACCTAAAGAAGCTCCTAAAATAATTAGATATAAAAATGTCTTTTTCATAATAATTAGAACTTAGAATTGTACACTTACCCCCAAAGAATAGGTTCTTCTACTTGGATATCCATTGGAACCGTCGCGTCCTACGCCGGTAACCAGCTCTGGATCAGGTCCAGAGTATTTGCTAAACGTATACACATTATTTGCAGTCAGATTGATCCGTGCCGATGATATGCCAAAGCGGCGGGCCCAGTCTCTGTCAAAATTATACCCCACTGTGATCGAGTTAATCTTTACATAAGATCCATCTTCCATAAACATTGTCGAATTATACCGATAGGGATTATATAGTGTCAGACGCGTAAAATCTGATACATTCGGATAATCCGCATTATCGCCAAGCTGCCGCCACACATTATAAGCGTCCAGAGGGACATATGCTCCCGGAGCTCCATTTCCGTAATTTTGCCCACTTGGGTCCGAGTAGTTACGGAATCGATCAGTCAAAGCGGTATTTAGAATATCGCGGTCCAGCGTATAGGATAGTTGTGTACGCAAAGACCAATTTTTAAACCGGCTATATAGGTACAATCCACCAGTAATCCCCGGCTGCGAATTTCCGACATATACCAAATCATTTTCATCGAGAATATAATCTCCATTTAGATCCGTAAAAATAGGGTCTCCGGCGCGGAAGAATTTACCTTCGTTCATTTGTCCTCCCGCTCGATAACGAAGGCCTGTCAAGGGATTTACCGGTACCTGATCATCCGATGTATACACCCCTTTATAATCATACAATACAAAAGTGAATGCATTGCGACCCAAGCGGTAAAATTGTGGCAGGTTATAACCTGAGTTGTCAGCTTGCAACAACTGACGTGCGCCATCGGGTAAAGAGGTTACATAATCTCGGTTTATAGCAAATGTCGCTGTCGTATTGAGCTCCCAGTCCGAACTTGCCAGTTTTGGCCTATATTGTATACTTAACTCATGCCCTCTATTGACCATGGCCGATTCATTTGTTAACACGTTTGCAAAAGCATTGTGGTTCGCAATCGGTTTTTTACGCAAAATCTTATCGGACTGCTTGTAGTATGTTTCATATGTAACGTATAAAGAGCTATTGAAAAACCCTAATTCTGCAGCCAGCGACCACTGCGTGGTCGATTGGGGAACCAAACCTGTATTTGGCGCAATCTGTAGATCCAGTGATGTGGTGGGCCTATTATTATAACGTTCATCATCCACCTTATACCATCCATAAATATCTGACAGTGATCCTGACGGGGAAATAGTCCGCCCGACCGACCCTCTTAAGAAGCCTGTGTCCCACCATTCCACATCTTCCATAAATTTCTCTTTCTTAAAATTCCAACGTAGGCCCGCCGAAGGATTTTTGGTCCAAGGCGTTGCGCCCCCTGTCAACGAGCTACCATCAATTCGATAGGTCAGATCAAGAATATACTTAGCATCATAGTTGTAAGAAAAACTTCCGGCATAGGCGACCGATCTGAAATTATTCAATGAGTTTAATAAACCGCCCAACGTGTTCCGTGTATTATAACTGATACCCGTCTGAAACTGATCATTTGCTGTTCCCCGAACCTTGGAAAGGTCTTCCGACGAAGCCGATATTTCCATTTCCGTAAATCCGTACACATTAAAAAGGTGCTTTTCTTTTATTGCTTTTACGTAGGATAGTTGATTGCGGTTATACACTTTACTTTTGTTGCTGTAATAACTGTAAACTTCAGAAGAATTGCCCAGAAGCACCTCTGGTGTATAACGATCCTTAGTTGCTGTTGTATAGTTATAATTTAATGTCACCGACGCCCTCACATCCTTGATGGGCACATACTGCAATTCCAATTGGCCGACATAGTTACCAGTCTTGTTTTGATCATCGACACCAAGTGCCGATAGAGCTCCCATACTACCGGAGAATAAAGAAGGAGAGGGATAAAGCGATGTGGTATTGACCGACTTTCCTACACCTGTTTGCATCAATGCGTTACCTGAGCCCATCTTGTTTTGAGCTACGTTCACATTGATATTGGTCATCATTCTAAAGCGGTCATTAGGTTCATATTGCATATTGGATTGCAGCGTGTATCTTTTAAAACCTGTATTGGCAATGATACCGTTCTCGTCGTAGTAGTTCATATTCGCCTTGTAATTGAATACACGTTGCCCCCCAGATATATTCACATTGTGTGTCTGGTTATAGGTATTGCGATAGAAAAAAGATTGCCAGTCGGTTGAGTTGTTATAATACGGGTTCAGAGAATCCGCCAATATGGGTGAATCATTGATACGACGCAATGCAGCAGCCAGGGTGGTGTCGTTCATCAAGATTTGCTCTATACGAACCATCCGCTCACCTTTACCGCCGATCACCTTGCGTAGCTGAGGTACCGCAGATAAGAAAAACTGTCCTTGGTATTGTACAATCGGTACTTTTGAATTGCCTCGTTTAGTACGTACTTGGATAACACCATAAGCCCCACGTGAGCCATATAAAGCTGTTGCTTGTGCATCCTTCATAACAGTGATATCTTCGATATCTTCAGGTGGGATCATGGAAATTGGCGATACCCCTGGCCCCGCAGTCTCAAAACCGTACTGGTACCCCGAGTTGTCATCAATAGGAACGCCGTCTATAACGAACAGTGGGGACGTGGGCGTCACAAAGGTATTGTCGCCACTGCCTGAAACATTGAAATTGGACATACCGCGGATGGCCATGGTTCCGCGCATACCTGGGCTCCCGGTATTGTTCTGAATATTCAGACCCGCAACTTTACCTTGTAACAGGTCAACAAAGTTTCCAGAAGGGATATCCTGTATTTCTTTACCAGAAATTGTGACAACCGAGCCGGTCAATGTTTCTCTTTTGCGCTGTTGATATCCTACGACAACTGTCTCTTCAAGCTCTTGTGCTGTGCTCTCCAAGGTTATATTATATTCTTTTTTCCCTGCGACAATGGTATATTTTTCTGTACGATACCCCTGATAAGAAAACACCATCACGCCGCTGTTAGGTACAGAAATTACAAATCGCCCATCGTCGCCTGTTTTTCCTAGATCTCTCTTGGGGTTTTCCAATCGTATAGATACGCCACTGAGCGCCCTATTGTCATTCCCTTTCACTATCCCCTTGATCATGGTCTGTGCCCAAGCCTCCTCCATAAACAAAGTGCAAATGAAAGTAAATAGTATACAAATTTTTTTCATAATCTTTTAGCTAATTAGTTGGTCGGTCATCATTCAAACTTTGGTGTTTCATACATGAAACGAAACTGTATTTCCCAGTCTCCTTCCTCATAGATTTCAAATTGCATTCGTAGGCCACAGTCCTGTAAGAAACCAAACTGATTGCGCCGGCGGAATTTAAAATCCATCACAGCCGCTCCGCCATCAGCAGTTGTATAATCGGTTTTAATGGGCGCCAATGGTATGGGATAAGCAACATCGTAGATGACTTTCCCATTTTCAAACCTGTGGTTAAATCCATGAACCAGTTTACCCCATTCTGTAGCTGCAAATTTCCTGACGTCGATCGGCCGACCTAAAGAATCCAAAAAACTTATTGTTAATGTCTTGCTGCCTTTACCTTTGCTTTCCAGTTTATTAAAATAGACGTTGATTTCATTGGGAAAAATCAGTAGATCCGTTCGTTCACCTAATAAATTGGTCGTGGTTATAGGATGGGTATAAGGCAATGGTGACAATCCCGTCACAGGATCCATAATACTGGGTTCGAAAGGACGTTCACGATACGGTTTCAATTTGAAGTTTCTCAGATACCTACGCCCTCCTGTGTTGCTCACCTCGATATCGAATACATATCCCGAGTCGGGCTGGGTTTTGACAAAGTTTGAATTCACAGACTGCCCCCAAAAATTAATATTTCCTGATTTCTGAAGTATCTCGAGAACCGGCCGATATTCGGTCTTACGTTTACTTTCAATCTCTTCAAGCGATTTTTCCTCACCGCTATATGATTTTGTCCAGACTTTTACTGGAAATTTATCTTCAAAAAGTACGGATGGCTGACCATCAATATCCCGTACATTCACAATTTTAAAGGTCAATGGCTGTGAAGTGTTCTGCCCGATGTTGACAATATTGTTGTAAAACGTGTTTCTTCCCAATAAGGGCATGAATTCATTGGTATTATAGACCACATCAGTTCCTAGGGAGTCCTGGTCATCAGGAATAAATTTTTTGCATGACATGAGCATGAAAAGTCCTACCCCGATCATTAGTAGCTGTTTTACTGATTTTAATATTTTCATTTTCATGCTATTTATTTAATAACTTAGCCAGTTTACTAAATCCGAAATTATGACTAGGAGCCAGCACGTGTAGCATACCGTTGCGTGTGCGAATATTCACAACTGAGGTTGCACTCTCCTGCCAGTAACGCTGAAAAATAGACCTATTCATATCGCTCAATATAATCTGCTGTTGCCCCCCACCTATTATTCCAGATGCAGAGGTCACTTTATATTTTAAGCTCATATCATAGTCATCTACTGATTTGATCACCTTACCTTCAACGAAATTCCGCAGATAAGGGGTATCGTATATACCTTCAAAGGCATAATGGTAGGTTAGGCTATCAAGAATTAACTGGGGAATGTCCTCAAGATATAGAGGGAGTCTGTTTCCTGCTTTTCGAACGCCATTCATTGCGTCGAGTGCATTGGTGAAACTACTGTTTGTCATGGCGAAAAATGTAAGCTTTGCATCGGTATCTTTCAGTTTGGCCCGTATAGCTGGGACACGCTCCAGTACCAGCAATAAAGAGTCATAGGTAGTCCCCTGAGACTCCAGAAATTCGAGCGAAGTGCCGTCATATTCAGTATATCTCAGTTCAAAGTTTTCATAATAATTATTGCCTTTTTTACAACCCACTATCCCCGCCAGCAATACAATTAGAAAAAAGCCTAAAAAAATATTTTTGTTTTTCATGATCATCTGTTCTGTTATTTCCAATATGCGTTTTGCTCCAGTTTGGAATTTCGTTCAAGCACATCTGTAGAGATCGGCCAATAGATTCCACCTTTTTGAATCAAATCGTTCATGACCGGATTATTTTTCTTAATCTTTGCCAAACGGACCTGGTCGTACCAGCGCCAGCCTTCTCCCATCAGTTCGCGTCTTCTCTCCAAGAAGATCTCTTCCAGAAGATCCTTCGGTGAGTTACTTATATATGGTTTGAGACCACGACGTTCTTTAATAATATTGAGGTATTTGATGGCGTCATCGCGTTGGTTGAGTACAGCTTTAGCTTCAGCTTGCAACAAATATATTTCTTCCAGCCTTGTAAAAACTAGATTGGATCCAAAAATGGAGAAATCAGAATCTCCTCCACCATTACGAATCACCTTGATTTTACTAAAGATTGGGATATCGCCATTATAATTGGTGAAGTAATTGGTCCGGACCAACCCCGATATGGAATCAATACCAAAGCGCGTATCGTTAACATCATCGAACAATTTATTAATGGTATCTCTACCGACATAGATATCGGGTTTGGCTTTTGTGACAATTGGGTAACCCAAGGTCAGCGATTCGATATGCCCAGTATTTGCTGCCTCCCCCAATTCATAGGAAGAGCGGATGGCCAATATTTGGGCGCGTGTACTTGGGCCAAAAAGCCCTTCGGTCGGATTCACTAATGCAGGTGTTGACAATAACTCCAGCGAAGCTTGTCCAAAGTTGTCAATCACAAATTTTGAGTATACCTCCGCATTAATATACTTGCCCTGCCATGCTGCCACATGCGCTAAAAGCGAATAGGCGGTAATTTTATTAACTAATACACCAACCCAAATAGCGTATTGTTCACCATAATAAGTCTGCGTGCCTACAGCATATCGATAGGGCAGATCTTGTGCTGCGGCCAATAGTTCCGACTCAGCAAAAGCCAAAACCGTAGCTTCGGTAGACCTTCCCACCTCCACAAATGAGCCATTGTCATAAGAGTCTTTCAGCAGAGGTACGTCCCCCCATATACGGACCATATAGAAGTACATTAAAGCGCGAATCGTACGAGCTTGGGCGACATCATATTTCATATCCCGCTCGGTATAGCGTTTATCTTTCTCCATAACTTCTGGAGCGCGTTCAATAAAAAGCGATGCCGCATTGATGACCGCATAGAATCTGCGCCAATCGGTCAGATCCTTGATTAATGGATACGCAGCTTTTAGTTTATTTTCTTGCACTACCCGAAGATCAGCACGAGAATATGGCGTGAAATCACCATAACGCATCTCTCCGTATACCCAATGTCCGTAATTATCAACCAGTGCGGCCCGCATTAAACCGTAGATACCCATCAAATGCGCCCGGGTATCAGATATGGATTGCCATTCCAATTTCTCAGAGCCGAGATTGGATGCTACTATATCCAATTTTTTGTTACACGAACTCGTAATCACATTGACGCTCAATACTATCAATAAAATTACGGCCCATCGATTATATCTTTTCATAGTCTTTTCTATATTAAATAATTACAGATCTAGCTTAACGCCTAAGGAAACTATTGGAGATAATGGCAAGCCGTACCCACTATAGTATCCATTAAAATCTATCAATTCGGGATCAGCTCCTGAAAACTTGGAAATCGTCAATAAGTTGGTACCAGATACATACACATACGCTCTCTGAATTGTCTTTATCTTCTCCTTCACACCACTCAATTGAGACAGGTCATAGCCCACCGTTAACGCTCTCAATTTTAAAAATGAAGCATTTTCCAAAAACAGATCCTGATCTATACGGTAAGCAACAATGGGGCTCCAAGGATTGTAAATCGGATATTTGTTCATATCAACATCCTGTTGCCAGTGGAACACTTCCCGGATACCGTCCAAAGAATTGGTATTTTCCGTATTGATGAAATTATACTTATTTGAAGCCCGCTGGTTCAATGCTTTATGTCCGAGAGCGAAATACCATTGCATATTCAGATCGAAACCTTTATACTGAAAATAATTTTGAAATGAACCTGTTACCTTTGGCATAGCATGTCCTTTCAGTATGCGGTCGTCGTCATTAATTTTGAAATCACCATTTTGGTCTTTCCAAACAGGATCGCCAGCAGCAAAATCAACTCCGTCAAACTGCAGTTTTTGTCCATTTTGCACCGGAATGCTCGCTTCATTATCATATGCCCCTTGATTCTCGTACAACCAAAACTGGTCAATAGCTTCTCCTACCTCAAGCAATCGACCATTCACTTTCAACCGTTTACGTCCATCAGGAAGTGATGTCAACTTGTTTTGGTTATAGTTTAGATTTAACGATGTATTCCATTGCAGAGACTCGGGATTGGCCAGTAGCTTGGCTGCCAAGCTAAGGTCTACGCCAGTATTTTTTACACTGAGACCGTTAATAATTTGGCCTGAATAACCGTATTCAGCAGGAATAGGTGAATTAATCAGCTGATTTGCATCTTTCTTTTGGTATAAGGATACTTCAAAATCAATCTTCCGTTCCAATAGTGTTCCGTCAAGAGTCAATTCTGCATGATCCGTATATGGCCATTTAATCCCATAGCCTACCCAGCCTTCCGAATAAGGTCTAGATGCGACTGCAAAACCATTATACGACACCAAGGACTTTTCGGACCCCCAATTTAAATCAGCCGTATAGTTCGGGCCAATGGCATATTTACTCGTAAACACCGGTTTTCCAATCCTCGCCCAAGCAGCCTTTATCCCCAGATGGTTAAACAGTCCCGAGTCATCCTCGGAGATCAAATGGTACTTTGCAGCAAATGATGGAGTCATTAACCAACGCGAATCGGGCTGCATGGTTGAGGAGCCGTCGTAACGTAAAACAGCATTCAAATCAAGGAGATTTTTGTATCTGTAATCGGCGGCCAAATACATTGAATGCAACCGAAAATCTTCTCGATTGTTGTATCGATTGACATATAACCCTCCGATTGGAAGCAGATAGTTGCTTTCATTGGGATCGCCTTCGACAACATTAACTTTGATAAAATCATTTGGCCCGTCATACGCACGAGCATAATTGTAACGATAAAGATCCTGAGTATAAGATGATCCAAATGCGAGGTTCAACTTATGCTGATCCTGAAATTCCAACTTATAGTCGAGGCGATTGTTGTACACCAAACGTTGGTTGAAACCGAAATAACCCGACATATAGTTGTTAGTTTCCATCAATGACCCTGGAAAGAATGCCTGTCTTGCACCCTCAGAATAATCAATTCCCAAAGAAGTATTAAACTTCAGATTTTTCAGAAAATAAAGATCCAGTGTTACTAAAGAGTTCAAAAAATTAACAGTATTCTTATCCAATGCGGATCTATAGATGTCCAGATATTGCGCGTACATTTCCTTATTTGGCGAAATTGGGACGGATAGATCGGGGACATAAGAGGCTTCGCCAAATCGATCGCGTAGACTGCGGTTACGATCTCGCAAACTCCGGCTCGCATTGACTGTTGCGCCGAAATTGAGCCATTTAAACGGAGCCATGTTGACATTGAATAGCGCATTATACCTTTCAATATTCGTTTTGTCTGCCGAACTTGCATTTTTTGTATAGGCCCCTACAAAGGAGAAGTTCGCGCGATCGCTGCCCCCACGAATACCAATACTCCCACCATAAACAGGAGTAGTTTTATAATATTCTTTATCCCAGTTTGCTGGTCCATAATAATTCACATTAGTCGAATCGCTCAGATAGCCCGGATAGTTCAAGCGATCGGTAGCAGATCCATATTTACTATAAAATATAGATCTGAACATATTCTCATACTGAGCATTTACGGGAGTTACTATAGGTTTTGTTGCAAGACCAACATAGGTATTGATGGAAATTTGGCGTGCGCCATCCTTACCTGGCTTAGTTAATATCCAGATGGCTCCATTAGCAGCTAATGGCCCCAGCTTGGCTAATTTAACCGGATCTTTTATCACCTCGACCGATTCGACAGTTGACAAGTCAATACCTGCAAAATTGTCTGTTCCGGGACCAATTCGGTTAAATTGATACTGCTGGATCGAATAAGCAAAGTTGTTATCCCGTGCGATTGGTATTCCGTTGACAAATACTGCGGGCTGGACATGAACAGCATCTTTGGTTTCAAACAATGGGGCCCCTAACCCACGAAGCACCATGTTCTTCGGCGTTCCGGGCTCACCTGTCGCTTCTTGCACGTAGAGACCAGCTACCTGCCCTTTTAACAGTTCCGGAATACTGATAAGAGGTAGTGTTTCAACGTTTCTTAAACTTACACTGTCTTCGACGTGTTGTTTTTGCAGCAATGATGCTAACCGGCCTTTGAGCAGGCGCTTGTCAACCTCGTTAAGTTCTGAAGTATCTTGTCTTGAAGTCCAAATATTAAGGTAATTAGCCTTTACATTGGGAATCATTGGGACAAGAAATAAAAAACAAAATAGTCTTTTCATTCGATTTATGTCTTAGGCATTAAAAAATTGGTACTATTCGGCTAGTAAATACTTGTCGTCTCGGCTTCAATAAAAGTTGGACCCAAAGTCCTTGTAATAATTGATTGTATGTAGCAATGATAGAATAATATTCCTAAAGTCATACATAATGAAAACCACGAAATCGATTGCGCAATCGAAGCAAACGTTTGCATAATCTGGCGACATTTGCAATCTCGGCGGATCGTTTTATAATATTCTTAAAGAAGTTTAACACCTCTGAATATTTAATTAAAAATGTGCGAACATTTAAATAATTATTTTGGAAGCTTATTTGCGTGAAACCGCAGATGGGAAAGCAGGCTTTTGAAATAAGAGAACACTTTTAAGAAGGTCCTTGTAGGTCTAACAATCGGCGTAAAACACAAAGCTCCGAGTGGACTATTCCCCTCAGAGCTTTTCAACAAAGTGATTTTTGATCAGCAGTCAGCCGGATATTTTCAAGTGAAAATGGTTACTCACCGAAACTCAAAAACAAATTTCTAATTGATCCCTTTAAAAATCCGGTTCCAGCGTATTTTAGAAAGTCCTCTTCCATCCGCATTCCAGCTCATCCAGGTAAACAGGGCCTTGCCGACGATATGGTCTTCAGGTACAAATCCCCAGTCTCTTGCATCCAGCGAATTGTGTCTATTATCCCCCATCATCCAATAATAGTCCATCTTAAACGTATAGGAGTCTGCTTTTTTTCCGTTGAGGTATAGGCCATCCGTTCGGTTTTCCAAAACGTTGTGTTCGTACACACGTATAGCGCGTTCATAAAGAGGCAATGTCTGGGCATTAAGCGGTACTTTCATACCTTTACGCGGAATGACAAAGGGGCCAAAGTTATCGTAGTTCCATTTATATTGTGGATCGTTGGGGAAGGTATTGATTTCAGTCTCTCCCGGTGCACGCAGGTTCACCTGCATCGATTTGACATTAGACCAGGATTTAACCATCTGCGCCTGTTCAGCTGTCAGAAAAATAATATATACACCGGGCTGGATCTGATGAGTCTCTATTCCCATATCTCTGAGACGCTGTTCGTCCAGACCTGTACCGTCTGTTACAACAGTATAATCCATCTGGCTTTCGGGAGCAACAAAACCGGGCTGGTCGTTGACATAGAGAACAGCATTTTTCATGCTTATTTTGTCACCGGGCATTCCCACGCAGCGCTTGATCAAATGTTCGCGTTTATCCACAGGCCGTGTCTGGATCGTATATTGCCGATGCACGGCATCGACGCCCATCCGACGGACCAGATCGTAGTAGGTCTCATCTGGATTTTCCACGGCCACGGTATCTCCTGCCGGCGCATTAAATACAATCACATCATTGCGTTTGATCTGCTGAAAGCCCGGAAGACGTTTATAGGGAATTTTGATGAGTTCCGAAAAAGCTTTCCCCCCTATGAGCGGCATGGTGTGGTGTGCAAAAGGGAAAGCAATGGGTGTATTGGGGATGCGGGGCCCATAATTCAGCTTGCTGACAAATAGATAATCTCCGATCAGCAGGGTCTGCTGCATGGAGCCCGAAGGGATCATAAATGCTTCCAGCAAAAATCCACGAATCAGGGTTGCTGCCACCGTCGCAAACACAATGGCGTCCGCCCACTCACGTACCATGGATTTCTTATAAGGATACTTCATCTTAAACTCCTGATACGATTGCTGGAGTAGGACGAGCTGCTCTTTTTGTGACAACACTTTTCCTTCCGAACGTGCCACTTCGAGATTTTTAGCATATAATCCGTTCAGAAAACGGACATTTTTGTCCCTTCCCCATAGCGGCAGTACAATAAAGGGCAGCAACACCGCAACACAGTTTTCCCAAAATCTTCGCTTGCCGAAGCAATGGATAAAATCCAGGTAAAGGTTGTAGAAGACAAACACATTTACTATAGGAATTAACAGCAGGGCGACATACCAAACCGGCCGGCCCGTGATCTGCGCCTGAACCCATTGGCTATAGACCGGCACAATAGCCTCCCAGCCGCGACGGCCAGCTTTTTCAAACAGAAGCCAAAGCCCATAGGCCGATAGCATGATTAGAACAGTAGAAATAATAAGCATGTGATGTTGATTTAATTGCAAAGCCCTAGGGCCTGTTAGTAGATAAAGCGTTTGTCGGCTTCTTGCGCCGATTGCTTGGCGCGCTGCAGCTCATTGTACCGCATGATATATTTTATAAACAGGTCATAATTGTATTTTTTCTCTTTTTCGAACTCAGCAAACAATTCCGGTTCGTCATTGATCAACCGTCCCAATGTGACGGTACGTTTCTTTTTACTATTGCTAAACAGACCGTTGGTATTACTGTTAATTTCAATGACCTCTCCGGTTGCTTTTTTTAAGGCATAGGCATACTTGGTTTTACTGAACCCTACGCCCATCACGGTACCTGAACCCCCGCTTCCAAACATGATGCCCCCGCCCCCACCGAAATGAAGTTCTGAGACATAATAAGCCATAATTTCGCCATCGACCAATACCTCAGCGAAAGTAGGTTCGAGGTCAGCAGCACGGCTCAGCTGGTACATCTGTGGTGAGGTGCCCGGCACGGGTTCCAGCCCATTTTCCACGTACGATGGCGCATATACTTTCTGTTTCGCTTCCCAATATGCACGAAAGACCTGGTCGGGAGCAAAGGTCACCTTCTCCTTTTGCTCATTTTCAAATTTGAGTTTACGGTCTTTTACGGAGGAAATCTTCCCATAAAGGGTATCCCCACTCATCAGTACCAAATAGTCTAATTTCTTTTGATCTTTCTGAGCGTAAAGCGTCATCGCGCACAAGAGGAAAAACAGGATGACAATTGTAGATAAAACGGATAAAACTTTCATTCGGATAACTATATTAAACAACGATAAACCCATATCACTAAGCTATTTAGTCCTTCGATTACAGGTTCTTGCCGGCTTTATGCATATAAAGCTACATAAAAATATAAGAATGCAGGACAAGAAGCGCCGCTTTAACATTTCGTTTACATCGCTATCATCATCCAGTAAAATTTCATTCGGTCAATAAACACAAAAAAAGAAGCCGTATCTGCTGACACGGCTTCTTTACAACGGATGAAAGAGTCATCTATCCTTTATATTTACTTTCAAATTCAGTTGACGCTTTATTTACCCCATTACTCATGTTTTCAAACGCTTTGTTGATATTGTCGAGCAATGCCGATTCCGCTGCCGGATCTGCTGTATTTTTCTTGCGCAATTCGATCAATTTCGGATAGTCTTCCGTGACGATTTTTTTATAACCATTCAACCCATCAAGCACCGCTTTCTGGAAAGTTGCATCCCCTTTAAAATCGCCCAGGTCTTCTACTTTCCTGATATCCTCGTTCAGCGCTTTTTCCCATGTTGTACGTACCTCTTCTGCTTTTGCATAATCCGAAGCATTCATGGCTGCGTTCATATCCGTAATATGTTTTTCACTTCCATTAATGACGGTAATAATTGAATTGTTGTACGCCGCCGGGTCCTTTGTTCCGCCACAACTTGACATCGACAGCACCGCTGCGGTCATGATGCCTGTAATAACTTTTTTGATCATCGTTGATATTGTTTAATTTAATAAGTATTATTCTTCGCAAGTTCAATTTCACCACTTTTCCCCAGCTCCCTATGCAAAGATACTTCCCTAATAATCACCTCCCTATCGCTGAAATCAGGGATTTAATTACAGGTCGGTCAGGCCATGTTCAACTGTTTCCGGAAGTTATTATTTCCATTTCGCTGATCGAAACGCTGGGCCAGCTCTTCGGCCAGCCTGCGGTAATGTGCAGCGATTTCCTTTGCTTGGTACTGCTGTCTTCCCTGAAAAAGATTGTGCGATTCTTTTAGCTCGAGATCAAACAGCTCTTCTGGATCAAATTGACGCATTGCTTCCTCCATATGGCAGGCTAGCTGGAACATCCGTCTGTTATCGGGGCCATCGGCCCAAGGCAGATACCTTTCGATCCATTCTTTGGCCTTCGGCAGATCAGTATATGAAAAATAAGTCGCCAGTTTAATAGCTGATAGCAATATCGAAGAATCTCTTTCCTTCTTATAGATTTCTTGTTCGGCTTGCTGGGCCATTTGCAGAGCTTTTTCCATGTCGCCGTTCCTATATCCCTCATAAGCTAGGTTGACAGTTGTACGCAAAGGCACATGTGCACAGGTAAATTGCTTTTCCACTAAAGGCAGTGCCTTTTCGGTTGCCGCCGCATAGCCGCTTTTTAATAAGGCTGCAGAGACTTCAGCATCCATCTCGCAGGCTTCACAGTCGCTCATATCGTCACGCTGCGACGCTTTTACTTTTTGCAGGGCCAGCTCCACAGCATCAAGATCACGCTGTGCCAGCGCATCGCTCAGTTCCTCATTGTGTATAGCCCGTCTGCCATAACCATTGCGGAGCAGCCGCATCTCAAAATCCGATAATGCAGCATCAATCTGCTCACGGCTGACTTCGGGATTATCGTATAACTCAGACATCATCCACTTATACTGCCATAAAAAATCTTCCTCACTAAAAAGATCCGGATTTTCATCGTAGGCCTGCAGTACCCAGGCGAAAGCAGGCAGCGACTCGGTCGAATATGCCAGGTCAATCTCCTCATTGATCAGTTCGAGCCGTAGTTCATAGCCCCATTCGATATCCTCGTTTTCATCAGCAATACGGATTGCCTGGGTCAATAAATTAACTTTTTCCAGTGTATTGTCAATACGGTCTATTTGATTCCGTAATTTCTGTATTTTAAGTGTATACATATGGTTTCGTTACTTCTTAAAGATTCACAAAATTATCCAATCCCATGACGATCAAATTTTTCAGCGCATCGTTCATGACTTTCATTTCCCGGTCCTGCACTGGGTATTTCCCCAAGATCAATGCCTGTACATAGAGGACTTCTATTACCGAGCGCAACAGATAAGGATCTTTAATTTCCAGAATACTGTTGACCAGTCCATTATCCACATTGAGACATAGTGTGTTCTTGACTTTGTGTTTTGGGGCCGACTGCAGCACACGTGCGAAGGGATTGGCATTATCTTTCAACTGGCTGATCGTCTGCTGTACATTGTTCTGATCCATCTTGGTGAATATTGCCGGTGTATCCACCGGCTTAAATCTTCGGATTTCCAAGGTACAGGTATAATCGTCGAGGATTTTCTGGACGCGGGTGGCGAAAGCTTCGTACTGACCCGCTTCCTCTTCCTCGAGAGCTTGAAAAGTCCCCAACAACTGTCCCGGCGACATCTCCGTGATCCTGTACTGGGGATAACGCTGCTTTATTTTGCGCAACAACTCTGTATCAAACGTATAGGAAGCATTGACAAGTAGCATGCCCTGGGTATCCGCCATACGGTCAATTTGCTTAAAGTCTTCAAAGTCGGCGCAATAATGTACCTGTTGCTGCTGATCGATGATATTCTGAAAGCTTCGTTGTCCACGATTGGTCTCAAACGGGATATCTGCCAGAAAGATGTCCAGAAAATCAGCATCCTCCAGTGCAAAAGCTTTCAGATGCAGGTAATGTGTCTGGATAATGCGTTGATATACGTCAAAATCGATCTTCTTTACCTGCTGCAAATAAGTCTTCAACAGTACGGCAATCTCTTTGCGGGCTTGGCGCAGGAGATCATTCTTCATCAGCGACTCCCGGGAAGCCGTCGCACTGAGCTCCTCCGTGTTGACCAGCATCCGCACAAAAAAGGCCCAATTGGGTAGCAGGGACTGATCTTCCTCCGACAGAAACATACGTCTCAGATAGATTCGGTGACGCTGCTTGCTGCTAAACTGCGTGCGGAAGGGCAGAATATACAGCACACCCTTTGCCTTTCCTGCCGTCGTTTCGAAAGGAATGGCGTCCAGAAAGTTCACATGAAAAATATCTTTGCCTATTGCCAGCAGCTCCTCTTTGTCTACGGAAGATGATAGCCATCTGGGCTGGTCCTCGTGGATAATTTTTTCAGTCTTCCCGACCTGCAGCGCGATGCGCTCACGTAAGGCGTCGCCATAATACCGGATTTTCTTTTCAAAATAATCGGGATCGAAGATGTATTTATATTGCTTTTTGGGTGTCAAAATAACACGGGTACCGATCGGCATATCCTCTTGCATCCGTTCGATTTTATAATCACCTGCGGCATGGGCTGTCCATCGCAGCGGGATCTGCTCACGGGCTGACTTGGTTTCCACAACAATTTCGTCGCTCACGACAAAGCAGGACAGCAACCCGATACCAAACTTGCCTATAAAATCTTTGGCATCCTGGATATCCTTGCTTTTGGAGCTCTCGCCAATCACCGATAAAAATTGGTGGATATCTGCCTCTTTAAGACCTATACCATTATCCTCAAAGATGAATTTCGGCCGGTCCCGGTCCGGTAAGGCAATCGTAACTTTTCCTTGATGATCCTGATCCAGGTGTTTGAGTGCCGTGATGGCATCCACTGCATTTTGCAGTAGCTCACGGACGAACGTATTGGGATCGCTATAGAGATGCTCGGAGAGCAATGCGATCATCCCTTTTAAATTTACTTGAAACTGATATGATTTTTTTGCTGTCATAGTGAGTTACCTTCTCGTTTTTTTTGTCAGGCGGATAGCTTCTTCGTGTCCGTTTGCGGCAGCCCTTTCGAACCATTCCAGCGCTATATCTTCATCTTCCTCCACGCCGTCTCCCATCAGATAACAATTGGCAAGTTTAAATTGCGCTTCCGCATTCTCTGCCTCGGCCGCTTTCCTGATCCATTCCACCCCTTCGTTGAGATCGGCTTCGACCCCTTCGCCTCCGAGCAGCTGCACACCGGCGAAATAGCTGGCGTAAGTATTCCCCTGATGGGCAACTTCCAAAAAGTTCCGGAAAGCTGCTTTTTTGTCCTCGTCGGTGCCGATCCCAAAATAATAACATCTCGCCAGGCGATATATAGCCTCCTGGTTGCCGCGCTCGGCGGCCTGCTTATAGTAAGAAAAAGCTGTCGGCGGATGCGCTTCCACGCCGACTCCAAACTCATAGCACATGCCCAGCCCATCACTCAGGTAGCCAAGCTGCTGCGCACGCTGGTAATAGGCAAAACCTTTATCATACTCTTCCAGCTGCTCATAGTCAAAGAAGTAATAGTCACCAAGCAGCAGCAGCGCTTCTCCGACCTGCTGGTTTGCAGCCTGCTCCAGCAACTGCAGGCCCCTGGCCGTATCCTGCTGCACCAGGCCATTCAGGTAGTACCGGCCAAGCACGTATTGTGCATAAGGGAAACCCAGATCAGCTGCCTTCGTGATGTATTCAGAGGCTTTATAAGGGTCTTGCGCAACAGCAAACCCATACTCATAACACAGCGCTAGGTCGGTCATTGCCCGGACGTGATTACGCTCGGCCGCCTGCTGGTAGAGGTCGATCATTTTGTCCAGATTGACCTCGGTACCGATTCCCCCGCGGTAACAACGTCCTAGCTCATACAGGCAATTGAGGTCGTGCATGCTTGCCCCAGCCTCAAAAGCAGCAAACGCTTCAGCCGGCTGCGGCGCACCGGCACCGTGGTAATCCTGTTCCAGATAAAGTCCTTTGAGATAATAGGCATAAGGATAACCCAGTTCCGCTGCACGGGCAAAATAGTCAAAAGCCTGCTTATAGTCCGGTTCGCTCTGTAGCTCACTCGCTAACCCGAGTTCGACGACTGCGGCGGCATTATTATAGCCAGCAGCCTCTTCAAAATAAGGTAGTGCAGCTATAGCGTCGGGCGCCGTCCCATGGATACCGTATTTGATATATCGGCCCACCTGGTATAAAGCCTGTGGCAGCTTCGCCTGTGCCGCATCCCTATAATATGCAAAAGCGGCCTGATAGTCCGGTTCCGTTCCATTGTAGCCATATTCCAGCATATTTCCCAGCCTCAGCTTGGCATAAGGGATGTCCTTAACCGCCAATTTCTCATAACGCTCCCAAGCCTGCTGTTCATCGGCCGGCAGCAAGCGGCCTTCCAGATAAATCTCAGCAAGCTCTATTTGTGCTTCGGCATAATCAGACTCTTCATCAAGCTGAGTAAGTAAGGCTAAGCCCTTTTCCTGATCCAGCATGCTGTCATTATAAAGGTACAGACAGGCAAGTCTGTAACCCGCATAATTGTTGTTGTAGTCGTAAGCCTCTTGCAGATAGAAAACGATATCTTGTTCATCCTGCTGCTTATTGTTTGCTTCAGCACCCAGCATCTGCAATTTGATCAATGCGATCTGTACTGCGGCATCCGTTATCCCATATTCGAACACTTCCTGATAGTCTGTAATCAGTGATTGCAGTTCGTTTGTTGTAGTGGCCGCTGCACGTTTGAGCTCGGTAGCCACAAATCGGCAGTAGCGCGAATCCGCTTTGGCAATGCCTTCTTCGAGTACTTCCAGCTGTCTGCCCCGGTCTGCCTTACGCGAGAAGTAGAACTGCAATGCTTCGTAATAATGGCGCAACAGTTTTTCGTCATCTGAGTCACGCAGTACGGCAATCTGTTCAGGCACTTCTTCAAATCGGTCAGTCCAGACATTTAGATGCGCGGCATAGGCAATCCCCCACACGTTGCCTGATGTGGCGAGAGCATTCAGCTGTATCTTGGCCTCATCACGTTCCAGATCGGAGAGTACGCCCAGTTGATTATAATACAAATATAAGGCCTGCGCCACGGGCACCTGTTCCTCAATAGCTTTCCGTAAATACAATGAAGCCTTCTGTTTATCGACCACATGCCGCCGGCATAAAACATACTGCATGCCCAACTCGACCCAAGCCTGCGGATGCTGCTGCGCATAGCGCTCAAGCAGGTACCGCACCCGCTCGCTGAAGAACAGGTAATCTTCATTATCCAAATATAAGTTTGCCGGAAAATCGGCTCCTTTTTCAAATAAGGCATCATACAGCCTATTAGATTCAGGCTCATCCATATGGACTTCAAAATAAGCCAGGCCATCAAACCATAATACCGGAGGTATCGTTTTGGGCAAATCAGCAGCAAAAGATAGTTCCCCTGATTGCACCTGAGCGATTTTTCGCTGATATTCTTGTCTTAATTGCATATAAAAGCATTGTTACCTATAAAATATACTTCTTTCACTGAAGAAGCCAAAATATACAAAAACTTTGCCATTACTGCCCATATTCCAGCAAGTATTCTTATTTAAAAACACGCAACATAGTTGCTTTTAAATTCTTTTTTATCTATCTTTGTTGCAACTTAATTGCAAATATAATTTTACAGCATATAGAACTTGATGAACAGGCGTAGCATTCTTATTCTCCTCATGGCAACTTTTATCCTGCGGCAGGCAACCGCGCAGGAACAACCAACTAAGGGTATCGGATTGCAGGAAGTACGCGTAGATGGAAGTTTGTATAAGCAGACAGAAGTTGGAGCGATGACTGTTGACAAACTCACAGCGGATTCTATACAAAAATATCAGGCTGGCAGTCTGATGCAAACCTTGAGCCGCCTTCCGGGTGTGCATGCAATCGGCATCGGAGCCAACCAGTCCAAACCCCAGGTGCGCGGTCTCGGTTTCAACCGTGTTGCCACCGTAGAAAACGGTATTAAACACGAAGGACAGCAATGGGGTCTAGACCATGGTCTCGAAATTGATCAGTTCAGCGTCGGAACAGCCGAAATCATCAAGGGCGCAGCCTCATTTATGTATGGGTCCGATGCGATTGGCGGTGTTATCCGCTTATCACCGCCAGCCGAATTGCCGCACGACGGCTTCAAGGGCACGCTGAATTTACTGGCAAAATCGAATAATGCGACACTCGGCGGTTCGCTGCAGCTGCAAGGACGCCGCAAAAACTGGGTGTTTGGAGGCGGCTTCACTTACCTGGATTATGGTGACTACCGTGTTCCCACCGATACGGTGCATGTATATAACTATCCCGTGAGGCTTAAGAATGGATATGTACGCAATACCGCAGGGCGGGAACGACATTTCCAGCTGCGCGGCGGATATCTGGGAGATCGATTTTCCTCCATGTTCTACCTGAGCAACTACCATACCCATGCCGGCTTTTTCGCCAATGCACACGGGCTGGAACCCCGGGGTGTAGATACAGCATTGTACGACAGATCGCACCGGGATATTCTTTTCCCCAGCCAACGGATTGACCATTTTAAGCTGCTAAACCGCAATACGTTTACCTTGGGTTCACATCAGGTAGATATAGATCTGGGCTATCAGCGCAATTATCGACGGGAGTACAACCATTATACTGCGCATGGATATATGCCGCCCGTGTACCCCGACACGATGCGCATTCCCATCCAGCTCGAGCGGCTGTATGATAAGCATATCTATACCCTTGCCGCCAGAGACCAGTTTGGTCTGGGCTCTCACCGTCTTACCATCGGAATCAACAGTGAATATCAGCACAATACGATCAGCGGCTGGAGCTTTCTCATTCCTGCTTTTCGCCAAAAGGCGCTGGGCCTGTTTATTTACGATCGTTATCCCATAAACGCACATACGACATTGTATGGCGCATTGCGCTATGATTACAGCCAGATCAACAGTGACTTGTACAGAGACTGGTTTGCATCCCAGCTGGAAAACCAGCCCGACCAATATTTGGTTCGCGCACAACAGCTCAAACGCAACTTTAATAGCCTCGTATGGTCACTGGGTATGGCGACACAAGCCGGATCCTGGGAGACGAAGTTAACGGTGGGCAAAAGCTTCCGCTTGCCTTCCGCACAGGAGCTCGCTGCCAACGGCGTCAATTATCATTATTTCAGCTATGAGAAAGGTAATGCATCCCTAACACCCGAACAGTCTTACCAAGTGGACTTCTCCCTTGCCTGGCGACCTGAGCGGCTGACGATTGCGTTCACGCCATTTTTCAATTACTTCTCCAACTATATCTATCTCAATCCGACTGCGGGTTACGACCAGTACTACGGAGCCGGCAACCAAATATTCGAATACGCCGAGAGTAAAGTACGCCGATATGGGGCCGAGCTCAGGCTGGAGTACCGGCCACTTGCCCGCTGGAAGATCGAACTGCTGGCCGATTATATCCGTTCTGAGCAGCTATCAGGAGCGAAAAAAGGGTATACCTTACCCTTTTCGCCGGCGCCTTCGGCTCTTCTAGACCTAAGCTGGATGCCCAAAAATAGTCTTTATTTTAAAGAGTCCTACTTTTCACTGGACTGCAAATGGACCGCCCGCCAATCCAGCGTTGTACCTCCGGAAGAGCAGACTCAAGGTTATCAGTTAGTTAACTTTCGGGCTGGCACACAGCTTCAGATCTGCCGCTCCAACATTCAGCTGCGACTGCAGGTACTGAATATTTTCGACCGTAAATATATGGAACATACGAGCTTTTATCGGCTTATCGCATTACCCGAACAAGGACGCAATGTGGTCCTTTCGATGGGCATTCCCTTAGGCAGGATGTGAGATACAGAAAAATACATACCCACTCATGAGAACATTAACAAAATATGCAATCGCAGCCCTGATGTTAAGCACAGTCACAGGCTGTAAGAAAGACAAGGAAAACATTGACACGGAAAAACCCCAGATCGATATCAGTTGGGGCAGCGCTTTTCCAAAACAATGCAGTGAGGTAAAGCGTGGTACTTCGTTTACCTTTCGCGCCCGATTGTCCGACAATGTAGCGCTGGGCAGCTATAGTCTGAATGTGCATCACAATTTTGACCATCATTCACATAGCACGGAGGTGGAAGAGTGCCCCTTAGATCCTGTCAAAACACCGGTAGCTCCTTTTGTCTATGTCAAGACCGTCAATATCTCCGGCCAGCCCCGGCAGTATGATGCGCAGCTTGACATTGAAGTTCCGGCAACTGTAGATCCGGGCAATTATCATTTTATGATCCAGGTAACCGATCAGTCCGGCTGGAGCCTCCAAAAGGGAATCAGCATACGCATCGTAGAATAAGCTGACAGTTCAGATGATATAACAAAACGAATGACTAAACTTTTAAATCCAATGCACATGAAAACCAGAAACATTAACTTACTGATGCTATTTACTGCATTACTAATTGGCTTTTTATCTTCCTGTAAAAAAGATGACGACGATATTCCGGCAGGGGTAAAACCACAGATCAGTGCACTTGAAATCGGTTCGGGCAACAACAAGACGGCCAAGGCGGGGGCAGATCTGCATCTCGAGGCAGAAATTGTAGCCGAAGCGCTGATCGATAAGATTGACATTGAGATCCACCAGGAAGGTGGCGGTAGTTTCAAATTCAGCAAAACGTATACCGAAGGAAAGTATATAGGTGTGAAAAATGCGAACTTCCACGAGCATGTCGATATTCCATCTGAAGCTCCGGCAGGCACCTATCACTTTCACCTGACAGTAACTGATAAAGCTGGAGCGTCGACAACGGTAGAGTCACCACTGACCATTGAGGCAGCTGAGGCGAAGGTAGCATTTAAGCTGATCTTTACCGAAGTAGATGCGCATGCCCACGGAGACCATTTCCATGATATCGCTGAAAAAACAGGTGTAGAGCCACTTACCGTCAGCTTTGGCAACGACGGCAAAGCACTATCGGGTGCACACGCTGATATCAGCCCTGAAGCTGTTTATAAGATCGAGTTCAAGCAGTTTGATGCATCAGGCAAGGAAATCCAAGGCCAGTACATCAAGGACAAAGCAACGGCATCATTCTATAAGGCCTTCCTGACAGGCGGTGGTTTTGTTCTGAACCCCAATAGCAGCACGTCTACCGGAGCTGTATTCCAGCCCAAGGAAGCCACCTACGGCGATGGTACTGCTGTCAGCGGAGCCGTTGAAACAACAGGCATCATCAGCTATTTTACAGCCGGAAAGGACAATGCCGGTGAAAAAGAGGTAACGTATGTCCTTAGAAAGTTTGACGATGCGACAACCAAAGCAAGTGTGACCCGTGTTGACTGGAACCTAAGCGACTATGCAAGCAAATTCGCCGGGCAGGATATCGTCCGCCTGACTTTTGAACTGCATGCCGAAGAAGGAGGACATTAAACTTCATAAAAAACACCTTGCCAGCAGTTAAGAATGCTGGCAAGGTGTTTTTAATCCGGCAGCTGCAGGGCTTAGTCCCTCCGCTTTTCCAGAACATTGCCATTAGGGTCCATCATCAGTTTCCATTCATCACGGCTGCTTTTTACCTCAAAAGCATAGCACACTTTCCGCCCTTCTGTAATCCTTTTGACATCTTCCAGACGATAGCCCCTGAAGTCTTTTCTGACTTTTGCCAAAACTGCTTTTGGCAGGTCATTTTTAGACAGATCTTCCTTGTGACGGACAATTTTTCCATTATGCTGGATCCACAGCTCGTGATCGCTGCCAAACAATCCCGTTTCAAATTCCGCTTCATACAAACCGTTCTTTAGCTCCCAGTCTATATTTTTAGCTTTTGGGAATTGCTGCTGCAGACTGTTGACCACAAGTGCAGGCACCTGACTCTGGGGAATATCCTGTGCTACAGCTCCCATCGCTGATAATGTCAGCAGCATTGCACCCCATATCGTTCTATGTTTCATGACTTTATTATTTTAATGTACAACCTTCAATGTACAACAAAGGAAAGCCCTGATTCTGTAAACATTTGGGAATATACCTTAAGCCGGATAAAAAACTACTGTAAAGATATGTTGCTGCTGTTCATGTCGATATGAAAGTCCAAAACCATACAGGTTGCATATCGCCTGTACGATCGCCAGACCTAGCCCAGTACCGCGGGCTGCGGCATCAGATTTGTAAAACCGGGAGAACACCTTGTCTGCATCCAAAGGAGGCTGACCGCCCGTGTTGGCTACCTGCAGCAGTTTATCCGTCAAGGTAATATGCACATACCCCCCCTCGATATTATGAAATAGCCCGTTTCGCAGTAAATTGGCCACAATGATATTGGCCAGAGCGGCATCAAGCCGTGCGCTTAGCTGGCTTTGCTGCTCCACCCGGATCTCTACACGTTTAAATGCAGCCATATCCTCCAGCTCTTCCACCACATGCCCGACCAGCCCGTTGATGGAAATCTGTTCATTATCGAAAAACTGCTTATTTTCAATTTTGGTGAGCAGTAGCAATGATTTGTTTAAGCGCACCAGGCGCTCAGCCGTATGCAGCAGATCCGCAAGGATTTCCGACTGCTCGGGTTGCAGACCCTGCGTCTCCGCCAGCATTTCCAGTTTGTTGATCATGATCGCCAGTGGGGTCTGCAGCTCATGTGAAGCATTGCCAATAAACTGCTTCTGCTGTTCATAGATCTCTTCATTATGGTGAATCAATGTGGCCACAGCCAGCTGCAGATCCTTAAACTCCTGTATCTTGGTATCCATCGCAGGCTTATCTGCAGTTTTACCCAGCCTAAACCTGGCCAACTGTTCCAGAAAGCGATATAATGGGCTCCATAGCCGCTGAATGACCACCCTATTGATCGAGACGATGCTGATCACCAGCAACACAAACAGGATCAGGACAGAATAAAACAGATTTTTGATCAAGTCACTCTCTTCAATCATCGAGTTGATAATGGATAGCTCATAATAGTGTCCTTTATGCACAAAGGCGGTAGTCAGCATACGCACAGGCTCAAGTTCCGGTTCGGGATCATCGTCATCCTGCATATACAGCATGGTGTCCTTATAGACATTTTTCATGTTGAGCGCTTGTTGCTCGGTAATTTCACGTACCTTATAGTTGTTTATCCCGAATTCCAGATCCGGAGATACCGTTTCATCTTCCGTCAGCTCCTGAATAATCAGGCGCTTCTGGTTTTCCAGTTCTTCATCAATATTGTCATGGATGGCTTCCAGCATAAATAAGTAAAACACTGTTGACCACAGTGCGATGACAACCAGCACCGAAACGGAGAAATATTTAAGGGTCTGATTCGCTAACTTCATTTTTTTACCAGTTTATAACCTACCCCATAGACTGCCTCAAAGTCCACATCTGCCTGCTTCGCCAAAAATTTTTTACGCAGATTTTTTATCTGCGAATAGATAAAATCTAGATTATCGGCCTGGTCCGTATTGTCGCCCCATACATGCTCTGCCAGGGCACTTTTGCTCACGAGACGATTTTTGTTCAGCAAGAAATAATGAAGGATATCAAACTCCTTCCTGTTGAGTGCGACGGCCTCACCTGCAATCAACAGGTTGCGCTCATGCAGATCCAACACGATGTTGCCCATTTCAAGCGTGTCTTTGCCGTCCCGCTGCTTGCGGCGCAGGACAGCTTTAATACGTGCATTTAGCTCAGCAATATGAAAAGGTTTGGTCAGATAATCATCTGCCCCAAGCTCCAGTCCGTTCAATTTATCGTCCAAGGAGTCCTTCGCAGATATAATGATCACATTGTCCGACTTGCCCTCTTTTTTTAGCTGCTCCAGCACCTGAAGGCCACTGCCGCCCGGAAGCATGACATCCAGCAGAATACAATCGTAATCATAGACCAGCACCTTATCAAGCGCGGTATAGAAATCACTTGCAGTCTCCACCACATAATCTTCTTTGGTCAGGGAAGCTTTCAGCGTCTCCCTCAATTCCACTTCGTCTTCAATTACAAGTATTTTCATTGAGTCAACCTTTATTATACTGTATGACAGCGAAACTTCAAGCCGGCACGATTCAGGACTGCGCATTGCACTGCTGTCAGATGCAAATGTATACTGAATTTAGGAAACAATTGGGAAAAGGACCAAGGTTAATTTTTGACGCCGGGGCCTCAAAAGCTCGGACCAGTTTTGTATTTTAGGTCAGAGATCATGATCATGGATAAACGCAATACTAACATCTGGGCGCCAGTCATTGGGCTGGACGGTTTCCGTAAAGGACAAACGGCTGGCCGCGAGGAACTTCTTTTCAATGAGCTGCATGGCGAAAGGGTGATCGATAAGCCACATAAACATGATTTTTTTATCCTCAATTTATTCGACAGAGCCTCTGGCACACATACGATTGACTCCATAGACTACCCGATCAAAAACCATCAGGTGCATGTGCTGTTCCCCGGTCAGATGCACAAATGGCATATTTACGATGGCACCATTGGCTATCAGCTGATGATTGACCGGGCATTCTTCGAGCACTTTGCGCCCTTTTTCCGTTTTTCCTTTACCAACTACCAAAATCATCCGGTAATTGACTTGACGACCGAAGCTTTCGAACAGCTGCATTACGAATTTGAGTCCGTAAAAAAAGAGCTGGAACGCGAACATTCACTTATTCCGCTAATCACGGCGCGCGCCGGAGTGATCGCCGCCATCGTCAGCCGGGAGGCCGAACATGTTTTTACCGAATTCAAAGTGTATCAGAACGTGCCACGGCTGGCCCGGTTTAATATGCTGATTGATGAATTCTTTAGGGAACAGAAGATGGTCGCCTTTTATGCCGAAAAACTGCATATCTCGCCCAACTACCTGAATATCCTCTGCAAAAGACACCTCAGGATATCAGCCACACAGCTGATTCACCAGCGTATCTGTGTGGAAGCCAAACGCCTTCTGCAAAGCACAGAGTCCTCCATCAAGGAAATTACCTATGCGCTGGGTTTTGCAGATCAGGCCTACTTCTCCAATTTTTTTAAGCAGCAGACAGGTATGAGTCCCAGCGATTTTAGAGAGAAGAGATAAATCACACAACAAATGGCAGAAATTGCCCAGCAAATAGCGGCATTCGGTTATCTATCTTTGTATGGAGCTGGCACACATGATGAATCAGCTGCAGCAGGTGATGACACAAACAGAAATCAGATGAAACCAATAGCCTTGACACGCAAAGAATTTATACGCAATACCGCCTTGACATTGGCGGGCAGCACGTTTATATCAAGTACGTTATTCGCGGATGAACAGCAAGAATCTTCCCTTTCATCGAATCAGACCGGACAATTAAGCACGACCGCTTACACCCTTAAAAACGTACTGCTGGAAACGGGCTTCGATTATGATGCAGGAGGCCATGTCCTTGCTACCAAGACCGCACTCTTCTCCGTACGCATCGAATCCGGTAAAATCAAAAGCATTGGTCCCAACAGCAACGATCCGAATGCCGTTGACGCCAGGGGCATGCTGATGCTGCCCTCGTTTAGGGATATGCACATCCATTTGGATAAAACATTTTATGGTGACAAGTGGCAGGCGGTACGGCGCGGGGCCGGCGGTGTCAAGGGCATGATTGCTCTCGAACAGCAGTTGCTGCCCGAACTCTTGAAAAACTCAACCTTTAAAGCCGAAAAACTCATTGAGCTGCTGCAGTCCAATGGCACCGGCTTTGCGCGCAGCCATGTCAATATTGAGCCGACCTCCAAACTGGACTCCCTGCATCACCTGCAGCTTGCACTGGACCACAAGAAAGATAGTTTCGGAGCTGAACTTGTCGCCTTTCCGCAGCATGGTGTTTATTATACCGATACGGTGCCCTATCTTAAAGAAGCCGCAAAGACCAATATCGATTATATCGGCGGTGTAGATCCCTTCACCATTGACGGCGCTATCGAGAAGACCATGGATTTCACGGTGCAGCTGGCGCTTGATCACGATAAAGGGATTGATATCCATCTGCACGAATCGGGCGAGTCTGGATTAAAGACGGTGGAATATCTGATCCAGAAAGTGAATGAAAATCCAGCACTCAAGGGCAAGACCTTTTTGAGCCATTGTTTTGTCCTCGCTAAGCTCGACAAAGCCAGGCAGCAGGAAATCGCCGAAAAGCTGGGTGCGGCACAGATCGGCATTGTTTCCACCATTCCATTTGCCGGCCTGATCATGCCTATTCCGACCTTGCTGGAAAACAAAGTTACCGTGATGACCGGCAACGACAGCATTGTCGACCATTGGAACACCTTCGGTACCGGCAGCGTGCTGCAAAAAGCTAATTTGGCGGCCCAGGTATATGGACAGGTCACTGAGTATGGCCTTTCGCGCATGCTCAAACTAGCTACCGCCGGCCCCATCCCACTGGATGATAAAGGCAGACAACAATGGCCAAAGGCCGGTGACGAGGCCAACGTGGTGCTGATCGACGCGAGCTGTTCAGCCGAGGCGGTCTCCCGCATTTCACCCGTCAAATCGCTTATCCATCAAGGCAATATAGTCTTTTAAGTGCTGCCAGCACAAACCGCAGCACGTCATTTGGAGATCACAGCGTCGTTGCAACGTGTCCATCAGGATTGGCGGGAGCTGCGCTGTGAATACGGCTGTTGCAGTGGCAAATTCTGGCGTAGAGCTACAAAAAGTTAGCTAGGACCCGCGACTAGGGAGCTTAAAAAGTTTCAGCAATCGAGGTTCAATGCATTCGGACAGTAGATATGCCACAGCCAGCATCAGCAAGGTCACCGATGTAACAAGCATATATTTATTCAGGTATGGATGTAGGTGATTAAACAGAATAAAGCCGATATGCTGGTGAATCAAATATAAAGGATAGGTCAGCATACCAACTTTGACCCATTTGGCTGAATTGAGTCCCTCTAGCCGATTACAGGAAACGAGCAGCATCAACGCATAAAAGAGCACCAGGGTACTGCCAATGATATAGGGCGAAAAGTCGCTGTGGAAGGTTCGTTCCAGCCAGTGGATCCGGCCTACCGCACCGTCAATGGAAAGGTAAAGGCAATAAAGCAGCAGGAATACATGTTTCAGCTTCAGACCCTGCAATCGGATCTGGCAAAAGATGATCCCTGCTATAAAATACGCGCTCCAGTCTAGGATAAAAAATTCATGTAGCGCCTCATAAACTAGCGAAGGACCGACAAACAGATGCACGCTTGACAGCAGCAGCCAGCCGCAGACCAGATAATCCAGGCTGATTTTCTTGAACCGGTTAATAATCAAGAATATGGCAATAATCAGATAAAATTTCAGCTCAACATAGAGTGACCAATAGGCACCATCAATATCCCCTACGCCAAATAACTTCTGTGCCATTGTCAAATTGGTCAGCAATTGCGAGAAGGTAACCTGATATCGCGGAGCTCCCCAAAAGTAAGTCACCCCACATGTCAGCAACAGGCAGAGCCAATACATGGGGTAAAGGCGCCTGAAGCGTGAATAGCAAAATTTGGATAGGGAAAGATGTTTGATCGAAAAAGCGATCACAAAACCGCTGATCATAAAAAACAGATCCACCCCCAGGTAACCATACTTAAAATACTCGCCGACCCCATCAAAGCGCAGTAAAGACATGTTACCGGCTTTATAGCCCCGATAAAGATAATGATAGAGCAGCACAGCGGATGCCGCTATAAAGCGAAACAGGTCAATTTGATAGATTCTTTTCGATGCTGTCATATAGAGTATTGAGCGCAAAGATAGCGGATTGGGACTGTCTTGCAGCAAATATACGGGGAAGGATTCAACTTCTTTCCTAAGTTTGTGGACTTAAAGAAAATTGAAACCATATATCATATCAACTTTATAACATCATTATGTGACTGGCGCTGATTGTATTTAGCAATTCTCCTCATTAACTTTACTAGAGTTAATACCACAAAATCGAGGAAATTATGAAAAAGAACGTATTAATAACCCTTCTTGCCATCGTTGCCATATGTATCGCACAGCATGCATACGCACAGAATCCATCTGCTACTTCTGCACCAGTTACTGTCAATATTAACCTGACTGATGCCATTTCGATTACCTTAGGTGCAGATCCTACGGTCAATTTCAATTATACCACTGCCGCTGATTATGCAGGATCCAAGACCGTCGAAAAAGCAAATCATTTTACCGTAGTCAGCAACAGACCCTACAATCTTACTGTCGCCGCGACAGGAGCATTCACACCCACTGGTGGTCCGGCATTAAATGTAGTTACAGTTACGGTGCCGACAGCAACTGCCAATGGCGGCACACCTGTGGCAAACGTACCACTGGGCACCACCGCCGTTCCATTAGTCAATGGCTCTACCGCTTCTACAGGAGCCACGTATACCGTGGACTATACCATCGCAAATCCGGCATCCCTATTGAATCTTGCTGGGTCCACCTATAGTACCACTGTGACTTATACAGCAACACAACAGTAAAACTTTGATCCGACGTTCCACTGTGCGATATTCAATAATATTATTGCTATTCATATGTAGTACCCTGACCCATGGACAGGGTATTTCCATTTCACCTTCGCGAATATTCTTCACCGGAGAAGTGGGTCAAACAGTTAGTCAGACGATCACCTTCAGCAATACGTCCAATAGTGAACTTACATTTGTAGCCAATCTAAAAGATTGGGACAGGGATTCGCTAGGGGTGAAAAAGTATTATGCAAGCGGCTACCTTTCACATTCCAATAGTTCTTGGCTCTCACTCCTAGAAAACACCGTAAGTCTTGCTCCCGGAGAAACCAAACAGATTAATCTGTCCATGAGGATACCCGAAGATGCAGCTTTGCAATTGACCAACAGTATGCTTTTTTTCACGCAGGTCAAACAACAGAAAGCCGCAACCGCCAGTGGACTAAGTATGAATGTCCTTGTCGAAGTTGGGATCCAAGTTTACCATACACCAGTAGGCTTAACATCCGGAGATCTCGAATTCCTTGCCTTTAAGGACAAACAGATCATCGCCGACCAAGCGGGCAATCCTGTACGCCGCATGGAAGTCAAAGTCAGCAACACAGGACAGATCAATAAGGATGCCTATCTCCGCTTTGAGCTCACTAACACAGAGACAGGTGAAGAGATTCCGGTGAAGGCCGTTGCTATTGCCCTGTTGCCCAAAGCCACACAGTGGGTTCAAGTCGACCTTCCCGCACAACTTCATTCCGGCAAATATCTTGCGGTAGCAATACTTGATGCCGGCAGCCAATACGATCTAAAAATTGCAGAGAAAGAAATTACATATTAGGTCTGCTTTGCTGTTTATGGGCTCAGGTCTTTGCGCCTATTGCGCAAGAGCTCAGATCATTGTGACATTACCACAGACAAACATCCAGACAAGAGCTGATTACAGCACGACCATTAATGCGGGGCAATATAATAGCGTGCTTACTGTACTACCAACGTTTCGGGTCCGCGCCGGCGCCCCCAGTTTCAATAGTACGGTAAACACCAATTTCGCCGCCAGCTTGGTACATATAAAACTTGCGAGCATTGGAGCTCTGCCGCTACTCTCCTTATCTGGTAATACCGAAGTAGCTCTTTCCACCAGCAATCAAAATTTATATACAGCTTTAGCAAGCATTGCCTCGGGCCAGGTTATGGCCAATACACGCATCGCCACGGCCAGCCAAACGTGGACTGCCGGAGACTATAGCAATAGTCTTTTCTTTTCGACGCAAGGTCTACTCGCTGGGTCCATTTCACCAACGAGCTTTACCTTAACGATCAGCGTACCTGCATTTATCAGTCCACCCAGCACGATAGGCAGCACCACTGTGCTCGTAAACGACCTAAACTTTTACCGGTCTGCCAATGCAGTCAGCGTCAGTAAAGTCATCCCAGTTTCTACTACTGTTCCGTATGTTCCAAGCTTAAGAACAGGAAGTGCACAATTCAGTTTTAATACCAGCTTCCCCTACATTAATCTTCCAGTCGTACCCGTTTCTGCCGTTAGCACCACTCTTAACGGCGTTGCAACAGCAAATACTGTTAGTTTATCTACCAGCGACCAACCCCTTACTTCGGCCAGTGGTATCGCAGTGCCGACGAATAACAGCCATACGGTAACCCATAGTTATTCCATCAGCGCTGCACAGTTGAAAAATAACTTCCTACAGGCCGGAACATACTCTACACCATCAACTTATACTTGGAGCAAACCATCTTCAGCTGATCCACCCAACCCCGTACAGGCACAGGCCAGCGGCAGCCTTAATATTGTGGTAAGTGATCTGGGTGAGATTATTGCCAACCAGCAAAACATCAACCTGAATTTCGTAACGGCAAACGATTATAAAAATGGTATCAGCGTTAATTCGCCGGCTCACCTTCGAGTAAGCAAGACTACGCCCTATAATCTATATGTACGCGCTACATCAAACAGTTTTGTTTCAGGAGCCAATAGCATTCCCTTAAATGTGTTACGTATCGGTCCTATGGCCGGGCAGACTGGAATCAGCACCATCACCCTTTCTACAACGGCGCAGCAACTTATCCAAAATGCCAATCCTGTGATAGACAGAAATCTGGATATACAGTTCAGCATTCCTGCCTCAGAAACGAACAAACTCCTTAACAAACCTAGTGGCAGTTATGTCGCAACTATAGTCTATAGCTTCGTAGCCCCTTAAAACCGTTTGATATTGACTCTGCGGCGCTGATCCCAATATTTCAGCACAGGAAGTTCAGTCTTCCGATGAGCTTCTACTTCCACTTGGCAACCTGCATTTTCAATCCCAAATGGCATTCCGTCCGTGACTACGTTAATTGTGTAAACACCAACAGGCAAATAGAATATATATTCACCCTCGTCATTTGTCAATGTGTTATATTTTCTCCCATTCCGATCTACGGCATATATACTAATTCCGCTGAGATCAGGTCTGGCTGTCATGTATTTGTTCGATGCCAATTGAAGCTTGCCTGTCAGCTTTTTAGTTTTGGTGAGCGGTATTTCAATAGCTTTATTTTTTGTTATCACAACCGTCACAGCGCCCTGTGCAACCCAGCCTTGACTATTTTCAACCTGGATAGTATACGATCCGGGCTGAACACCGACAAACTCTGCCCGTCCTTTTTCGTCAGTAATCACAACTTCCTTACCGATACGGACCAAAATTGATGCTGCCTGATCTTCTCCCTTTTCTTTCAGGCCATTATTGTTTTGATCTTCAAAGCAGGTCACCTGTAATTTAAAACCTTTGGATCCAGCAGGGCGTCCAAAACTTTTCTCTATTCCAAGCCTGATCTGCCGGTTGTCGATTGCGTAACGACTAGGACCGGGATGATCCATAGCGGCTGACAGGTCTGCAAAAAACAATGGTTGTCCCTGAATATAAGTATAAAATAAGTCGGCCGCCAAGGTCCAGCCCGCAGCCATTCGCCAGCGGGCGCTGCCATTGATTGAGAAGTTCTTACTTTTTGAAAAACCATAATAACTGTACATGGTAGACAACTGGACCTGCAAGCTTTGGTTAAAAACTTCAAAACGTGTATTTGGGCCAAAGGAAAATATGCTATAACTCGAATTATCACGTACTGCCAGCAAATCGCTTAGGTAATAAGGATTAATCTGAACAAACGCATCTATGCCGAATAGCGTATTATTATAATTACCGATAACACGTACCGAATGGAAAGGAGCAATAGGTCTCTCCGATGTGTTTTTGTAGGTATATCCATAATCCGTCTGGACAGAAAAACGATGTTTTGGGCTAAAGAAATTGATATCAACTGCTGTACGAAGCGAATTAGACTTCCAGTTTATTAGCTCGTTTGCTGTGCTCAGCCAATTCCGATAACGACTATGCTGCATCATCAGATAAGGCCTCAGATTAAAGTGTAGCTGTCCAAGCATGCCATAATAGCCGAGCTCGTATTGCTGTATGCGATTGCCGCTATTAAGAAAATAGTTTCTGTCATTATTTACATAGCCTGGGTCGTTGTCCATATAGCTGACCCGTGCGGCTAACCTGCGCTTATCACCTATGGACATCAACAGACGCGAATCCGATTGAAGCAGTCCCCTGCGCAACCCTGCGTAATACGGAGAACTGTAATAATTGACACTGGAAATCTGGTAGTTTTGAAATGTGCCACTGTAGTTGATTCCTGCTGCGAGAGCCATTTTATTCTGTCCCCCCGCTGTTTGCTCAAGGCTAGTCCCACCCTCCCAGGAGAGGTTCTGATTATCGGCCAAGCCCGTATAACCCTTACCACTAATCAGGTGACTTTGAACAGCACGATATCTGTCTCTGCTATATAGGTAAGTAAGGCTATTTTCGTGATTTTTGTCATATTGAAAAACATATTTTGCACCGAAGACCTCCCCATCTTGATAAAAATTATTGATCTGGTTCAATAACATATATTGGTTTTGGACCGCATAAAGAGTGAGCGACCGCGACTGATCAAAACTGTAACTGGCTTTTATTCCTCTCCCATTGATGAACTGATCAAGGTTTTCGTATATATTACCCAGCCTTAGTCCCCAGTCTCCTGCCTGATAGTCCACATAACTATCGTATATATACAACTGGCGTTGATCCGAAAAATAATCGAGATTCACTTTATAGTTCAGGCGGTTCCCTTGAGCATGATCGATCTTGCCGAATCCCTGGACCTGATAAATGTTTGCATGCTCTCCCATGTGGAGGTAGCGCAACGCGACCATATTATCATAGGACTGTTCTTGAACGAACATATCTGTACCGAAGCGCTTAACACTTCCTACCGTCAGGATACGGATGTTGTTAGCGGCCAGCACTGCCCCATCCTGTCGCACAGCCTGTATGCTCAGTTCGGCATCAGCGGCTATTTTTTTGACTCGCATCTTTACGCTATACGTCAGCACCAGTTGTGCCCCGGCAGCCAAGGTGGCTAGCTGCGTATCGCCCGTTATTTCGATACCTCGTGGGACATTGGGAAAACGAAGCTGAAAGACAAGTGGTACCAAGCCGATATTAGCAACCCTGACTACAAACTGAACCTGCCCTGTTGATTCGTCAATATAATATTCTGTCTGCGGTGTCTGCAGCAACAAGGATTGCCGCACGTCCAAACGTGTATAAAAAGACCGGGCTGGCTGTACTGTCCGAGCGGAATCCTCAGATTTCAAGGCGATGCTAAAGGGCTGTATAGCTTGAGTTATTGTATGGCGGTCGGCCATATATTTTAAGGGAAAACTTTTGGTTTCATTGGCGTTTAAATATAATAATTCAGGTAGTCTGATCATCCCGCTTAAAGCAGGTGTTCTGTTCGCCTCCGCTTTTAAAGTAATGGGCTGACGACTATGATTAGTGATCAAGAGCCTATTGGCAAATGTACGTGAAGGGCTGATCGCGATGGTATCATATTCGAACCGATAAGCTACATCATACTGCTGCTGACTTTTCGCATGTAAAAAGAAAAGCGCTATATAGGAGACAAGAAACAAGAAAATCCAAAGGTTTCTTATTGACATAGCATGTGGTTCAAACTTTCATAAAAATCAGGGTTAATTAGCTGACTTCGAAATATTAGCCGTCACATGTTCATGTAACGAAATGTCAGGGACGTAGTTGGGCAATCAATTCACCCTTACTGTTTATGTGTAGCTTTCTGTAAATCCGTTTGATATAAATCCGTACAGTATCGAGCGAAATAACATATTTTTGTGCAATCATCTTATAACTAAGCCCTTCGACAATTCCATTGGCAATCTGTAGTTCACGTGCTGTAAGCATACCCTCCAATCTTTTAGAGCTGAAGCTCTGCTGGATCAGTGCCCTGTTTACACTTGGGCTTACAAAAGATCCCGCAGCTAAGGTGATATAGATGGCGGTCACAAGCGAACTCAGACAGGTTTGTTTCAACAAATATCCTACGGCACCATATCGGAAGCAATTACGTACGGTCTTAAGATCAGAATCCTTTGTCAATATCAGGATTTCTGATGACGGAAACTTATTTTTAACTCGCTCCACAATCAAGGGATCCTGACGATGGATATCCACCAGCAGTACATCGGGCGAGCGGCCGTCCAGTCTTCCCGCGAGCTTATCCGTCTCAAATAGAATCTGTATAGGTTCTTCTTTGGTTTGCGGATGATATTCGCTTACAATTTTTTTTGTCAGCTGTCGAGCGTGCGTATCGATATCGATTATACCAACTGTAATCATAATTTTGGATTAATGATGTTAGACCAACCAGAGACCCCCCATACAAGGCCGGCTAAACATTAGACAAACGCAACCTCAAAAATGTTTTTTAATGTAAAAAAATTATTCGATATAATGCTCAAAAAAATACAAACGCTATTTTGTGATTTATTTTTTTCCTTAAACTTATAATTTAGCAAAATATGTCGATCTCTAATTTTACCAATGAATTTAGATTAAGGTCAATCAGCTCGCGCTAGATCTGGCGCATTTCAAGGTCTAAATAATATCAGGTCGAATGGTTTGGTGTTAGTATAACAGGCCTTCGCACTCGCGAAGGAGATTCTGACGCACATATTCATTTATGGCGACAAAAAAGAGGACTAAATAGCCCTCCTTTTCACCTTATTTAGTAATTCCTTTTAAGTATTCGCCATAGCCTGATTTGCACAAAGGCTCAGCGATTTTCAATAATTGGGGCCGGTCAATATATCCCATGCGGTACGCTACTTCTTCGATAGCACCGATCTTCATCCCCTGCCGTTCTTCAATGACCTGCACAAACTGGCCGGCCTGCATCAACGACTGTATTGTTCCGGTATCCAGCCAGGCTGTACCCCGATCGAATATACCTACTTGTAGTTTTCCCCGACGCAGATACTCGCTATTGACGTCAGTGATCTCCAGCTCCCCGCGCGCCGACGGTCGGATGTTTCTAGCAATGGATACCACTTCATTATCATAAAAATAGATTCCCGGAACGGCATAGTTTGATTTAGGCTGGGCCGGCTTTTCTTCGATGGAAATCACTTTTTTGCTGGAATCAAATTCGACCACCCCATAGCGTTCGGGATCATGTACTGGATACGCAAACACAATACCACCATCCGGATCTGCGCTCGACTGCAGGAGCTTTGACAGCCCTGATCCGTAAAAGATATTGTCCCCAAGGATCAGCGCCACCTTATCGTTGCCGATGAAGTCTGCTCCCAAAATAAAGGCCTGTGCCAGTCCATCTGGACTAGGCTGTTCTTTATATTCAAAACGGCAACCCAGCTGAGACCCGTCCCCGAGCAGTTTTTGAAAATTGGGCAAATCCTGCGGTGTGGAGATGATCAAAATCTCACGGATACCCGCAAGCATCAAGGTAGATAATGGATAATAGATCATCGGTTTATCATAGACCGGCATCAGCTGCTTGCTCACAGCCAATGTTAAGGGATGTAAGCGGGTTCCTGACCCGCCCGCTAATATAATTCCTTTCATTTTTATGATGGGATTTAGAGAGTTCCTAACACTTCTTGATATAGCTTCATTCGTCCAGCATACGCATCAAGCTCGACTTCCAATCCGGCACCTCCACAGCATAGGCTGCCTTTATCTTGGCTTTGTCCAAAAGAGAATACTGTGGACGTTTTGCCGGAGTCGGATAAGCGGTGGTCGGAATGGGTGTGACCTTACAGTCAAACGAACGGATATCCCTTATAGCTACAGCGAAGTCATACCAGGAAATTTCACCTTCGTTGCTGTAATGGTATATCCCAGCCTGCCAGTTTGGCGAATCCGCAATTTTCAAAATTGCCTTTGCCAGATCAGCAGCATACGTAGGGCTTCCGATCTGGTCATTGATCACCCGCACCTCATCCCGTTCTGCCATCAGCCGGCACATAGTCTTGACGAAGTTTTTACCAAAGGATGAATAGACCCATGAAGTGCGGATAATAATTGCCTCTGCACACCACTTTTGGATGGCCTTTTCGCCCGCCAGCTTAGTCTGCCCATAGACATTTACAGGACCAGTCGGCGCATCCTCCTTCAAAGGCACCGCTGAGTTGCCATCAAAAACATAATCTGTAGAGACCGCGATCAGTTTAGCCCCATGGAGCCGGCAATACTGGGCAATTTCTTCACAGGCGAGATGATTGACCAGATTGGCCAGACCGGGCTCGTCCTCAGCCTGATCGACCGCTGTGTAAGCGCCGGCATGAATAATGAGATCTGGCTGATACATGCCTAAAATATCCTGAATCAATTCGGTCTGATCCAGCGGCAACTGTTTACGGTCCAAAAAATAGCACTCTTTTTCGCTGCCTGGCAACAGCTCCCGCAATTCAGACCCCAACTGTCCGGAGGCCCCTGTAATGACGATCTTCATCTATCTATATATTTTTGTTCTCTCAGTATACAAAGCTGTTTTTGCACAAACGACATGCCGCAAATGATATAAGTTATACCCGTCATATAGCATGGCACGAAGGTGACAAAAGCGTTAAAGACATTAAGCCTGCAATTTATCACATAGTTCAGCAAAGCGCTGTGCTTCTCTGTCCTTTTGCGAAAGGATCATCTCTTCGGGCATCAGCTGCCAGTCAATGGCCAATTGCGGGTCCAAGGGATCTATACCGTCTTCCGACTCCCTATTGTAAGCGTTGTCACATTTATAGAAAAATACAGCTTGCTCGGAGAGGACCGAAAAACCATGTAAGAATCCACGTGGAACGAAAAGCTGTTTTCTATTTTCGGCAGAGAGCTCTACTGCGACATGCGCTCCGAAAGTTGCTGACCCCGGGCGAACGTCCACCACCACATCCAGCACTCGCCCTTCTAATACGCGCACCAGTTTAGCCTGTGCATGCTCACCGGTCTGCATATGTAATCCGCGAACGACACCATATTGCGATTTAGACTGATTATCCTGCACAAATCGCGGTGTATATCCCAAAATGGGTGTCAGTTTATTTTCATTGTAGGATTCAAAAAAATAGCCTCTCTCATCCTCAAATACCGTCGGCTCCAGGATAAAGCAGCCCATGAGTTTAGTTTCTGTATACTTCATAGCTATGCGCCGTTGTACTGCCTGTTATAATAGTTCTGATAATCTCCCGACGTCACATGGTCCAACCATTCCTGATTGGATAAAAACCAGTCGATGGTCAGAGACAGTCCTTCTTCAAATGTCACCGAGGGTTTCCAGCCCAATTCCTGATTAATTTTGGTGGCGTCTATCGCATAACGCAGATCATGTCCGGGACGATCTTTCACAAAGGTAATCAGTGCGGCCGAGGTACCTTCCGCATGACCAAGTTTGACGTCCATCTGTCGGCACAACTCCTTGATCAGATCAATATTTTGCCATTCGTTAAACCCGCCGATATTGTACGAATCTCCATTTTTGCCGTCATGAAACACCAGATCTATTGCTTTGGCATGGTCAATCACAAAAAGCCAGTCGCGCGTATATTTACCATCACCGTAGACGGGTAGAGGTTTATTATTTAATATATTATGGATACAGAGTGGGATTAGCTTTTCCGGAAAATGATTCGGCCCGTAATTGTTTGAGCAATTGGTCAGGACAATTGGTAATCCATACGTGTCGTGGTATGCGCGCACAAAATGGTCCGAACTTGCTTTGGAAGCAGAATAAGGTGAATGCGGATCATATTTGGTATCCTCTGTAAAAAAGCCTGTGTCGCCCAGCGCTCCGAAAACCTCATCCGTGGAGACATGGTGAAAACGCTTCCCTTCAAAATTATCTTTCCACAGCTCCCGTGCGGCGTTCAACAAATTTACAGTACCGATAACATTGGTCATCACAAATGCATTCGGGTCAGTTATTGAGCGGTCTACGTGCGACTCAGCAGCCAGGTGGATTACGCCATCCGGCTTATATTGATCAAAAACAGCTCGAACAGCCGGCTGATCGGTAATATCAGCTTTCACAAAAATATAGTTAGCATAGCCTTCGATGTCTTTCAGATTTTCCAGATTGCCCGCATAAGTCAGGGCGTCCAGGTTGATAATCTGATAATGGGGGTATTTAAGGACAAATTCGCGCACGACGTGCGAACCAATAAATCCTGCTCCACCTGTAATTAATATTTTTTTACTCATATGATTCGGTTATCGGCCAGTTCTATCCTGAACTGGTCTCCGGAAGTTACTGTAAAATTAAATTCCACGTTAAAATTAGCTTGATTTTTATTAATTGACAAGTTTTATCCGCCACAGTCACCCTACAAACGCAAAAAGTCCTAGGATTAGGACTTTGTTATTTATACAGGAATCTATTTTCTGCCCTGTCTCCTTGTCATGGATGCTTTTATGCTTTTTTGGACAATGTATAGACAGGCACCTCTTCGACCAGCTCCTGCTCAGCTAAACCATCCAGCACCTCGTATTCAGAGTTCTGGGATTTAAATTCTGGGACAATCTGCTTCATGCCGGCCACTAGCTTCATAAAATCCGGCAACTGCTGATCAGCGTCAACAATCTGCTGGCAGAGTGCGTTGATGCGTTCGGCTTTCAACGGCAATTCATCATGATTTACCTTGGCAATCATAATTTTAGGGTGATGCGTTTTGACCGTGTTCTCATTGTTGGCCAATAGCTCCTCATATATTTTCTCTCCGGGCCGCAGACCAACGATCTTAATATCGATATCTTCGGGATAACGGTAGCCTTTGAGCTTGATCATTCGCTTGGCCAAATCCATGATCTTGACGGACTTGCCCATATCAAAGACAAAAATTTCTCCACCTTTGCCCATGACACCCGCTTCCTGTACCAGCTGGCAGGCTTCGGGTATCGTCATGAAGAAACGTGTGATCTCCGGATGCGTCAAAGTTAGCGGGCCGCCGTTTTCCATTTGTTTTTCAAAGAGCGGGATGACCGAACCATTTGAACCCAATACGTTTCCAAAACGGGTAATGATAAAGCTGGTGCTGGACTTGCCAGTGCAGCTGCTGACATAGATTTCGGCCATACGTTTAGTGGCCCCCATAACATTGGTCGGATTGACAGCCTTATCTGTAGAGACCATCACCATCTTCTTGGCACCGTATTTCATACAGAGATCGGCGACAATCTTGCTACCCAGCACATTGGTCTGAATAGATTCATACGGATTTGCCTCCATCAGCGGCACGTGTTTGTACGCCGCCGCATGAAACACCAGATCCGGTTTATATTGTGCAAAGATATTCTGCATAAACGCATAATTACGCACATCCGCGACGATGCAATGCAGGTGCTCTGGCTGTGTCGCTTTGATGGATTGCTGTATATCATATAAGGCGGATTCAGCCTGATCCAGGAGGATCAGTTTTCTATAGTGCCGCCTTGCAATCTGCCGGGCCAGTTCCGAACCGATAGAACCTGCTGCTCCAGTCACTAAGATTACCTTGCCTTGCATTTCTTGCTCAATCTCAGGATGGTCCAGTTTAATAGGTTTGCGGCCAAGTAAGTCTTCAATTTTCAGTGGCCGGATTTCGCGCTTGGCGCCTGAGTTGAGCAATATACGTGCCGGCGGCATAATCTTGAGTTCGAGCCCAAGGTTCTGAAACCAGTCCGATACATATTCTAAACGCTCAGGATCATTATTCTCAACGGCAATAATCACCTGCGTGATATGATGTTTGTCAGTATATTCTTTGGTGATTTCAGTAATATCTTTGATTTTCAGGCCAGCCAGCCTTTTGCCAATGCGCGAAATTTTGTCCTCGACAAAGGCTACGACCTGATATTTTATCCGAGGATCCTCTTTTAATAAAGAGAAAGAGACCAGTCCCGGCCGCGAGGCCCCAAAGATGAGGACATTCTCCACTTTTCTGGCAGGTAGGAATAAATATTCATAAATCGTTCGGTATACTACACGCGCTCCCACCATCATGACGAGTAGAATACAGGCCTGCATTGTCAAAACACCGTAAGAAAGACGTAAATAGTCTCCAGCCAGCGTCCCTCTATGAAATACGGCTTTAATGCCAAAAGTAAGCAACATCAAAACCAGATAAGCAGCTGCTATTGTCTTGAATATCTTGATCGTATCCCGAATGCCCGTTTGGCGTACAATTCCTCTGAAGGTATTATAGCACAAAAATAGCACAAAATATACCGGTAATACGAGCACCAGCTTTTTAAGCATAAGCTCAGCGTCAAATACACCCTTGAAATTATTAACAACGTAATTTGAAAACACATAACTGGCAAAGACGAACCACATATCGATCAACAAAATGACCCACCGCGGATTATCCTTGCGCAAACGTTTTCTCAAATCCCATAGAGATCCCATCATAGCTTTTTCTTCCTTTTAGTTTATGTTCTTATCAACAGTAGATACTGCAACGAATTAAATATTCCGCACAGCGCATATGGCTCTTTCCAATTTCAGAATAAGAACGCCAAGATAATCAAATTTTAATAATCAATCTACAAAATCATTAAAAAAATAACACCCTACTGTCCATATACAGCATCCACCTATTTCCAGGAGGAACAAGCAAGTATTATACCGAAACTGTTACAAACGGAAGCAAAATAAAAAAACTAAGCTAAACATGTTTCCAAATTTATTCCGATTCGACAAAAATATCGCTTATTCTAAACTGCCCTTCTTAAAAACACTACATTTGGCATATTGTTTGCAAACATATTGAAAGACAAGGAATACCATAAACTTGAATTATATATTATGAGTTTCTTCAGCAAACTGTTCAAAACTACAAGGTCATCGTCTGTGAGGCCCTTAGCCCAGCTGGAATTTCTAGGTGTTGATATGCACAACCATCTGCTGCCCGGGATAGATGATGGAAGCCAGTCTGTAAAAGACTCGATTGTATACATTCAGGAACTTCAGCGCTTGGGATTAAAAAAGTTTATCTGTACGCCACACATTATGGCCGGAGTGCATCCTAATGATAAGATGAGTATCGATGCTGCACATGCAAACCTGACGAAAGGACTAAGAGATAGAGGACTTGAGACGGACATTTTCGCTGCAGCCGAGCACATGATTGACGATGGATTGCCTACCTTGTTGCGACAGGATGACTTATGTGTCATACCAGGAGGATATGTGCTGATTGAGATGTCTTATCTATCGGAATCAAAAGCGCTTTTTCACACCATTTTGGCCATTCAGAAACTTGGGTACAAACCCGTTCTCGCACATCCCGAGCGCTATAATTATTATCATAGCAATTTTAATATCTATAAGCAGATTAAAGATGCAGGATGTCTGTTGCAGTTGAACCTCTTATCGCTTAGCCGATACTACGGGGTTGACTGTAAGGCCATTGCAATGACCTTACTCAAATCAGGAATGTATGATTTTGCGGGCACCGATCTTCATCATGAGCGACACTTAGAAGCTTTAAAAAATATTGCAGAAAAATACCCTGTCCGCGATATGTTAAGAACATCACCTATTCTGAATGAGAGTCTATTGGATTACTTTACCCATAATAAGTCACAGGGTGTTGCAGGATAAGTCTCAGCACAACCCATACAATCCAAAAATAAGCAAGCAAAAAGCACATTCCCCAAAAGTAAGGAATGTGCTCTAATTAAATTGTAGGTAGATAAGTTTATTTTCTACCAGCCGGAGAGTTTTTCACACAACGGATCTGTACAGCTTCTGCGTCAGTTGCATTTCGCCATCCGATGCCGTAACCGATATCACCGGCTCTACCAGTTAAATGCAGGGTTCTATATCCACCAGCATCGGCAGTCACCAAATATGCGGCTTCACGACCAATAGTTTCTCCTTTATCGTCATTTGGATAATATCCGCCAAAGGAGAAGAACAAATATTTTCCACGCTCAGACACCGGAAGAGTCACCGGGTCTGTCAATACGCCAAAGAACATACCTAATTTAGTGCTAGAGGTTCCGTCAAAGTGATCTACATAACGTGCTGGAGGACTCCATGGGTTTGGCCCAGGATTGTCAGCAGAACCTGAGTTGGTACGATTCCATAATTTTTGAATCTCAGATTCCATTGGCAAGCGCCAGTCACCTGCAGGAGCGACAAGCTTACAAGGGTCACCATGACCACCATTCGATGTATTGGCCGAACCATTTGTACCATTGATCTGCTTAGGTAATAGTCGATCAGGGAACCAATAATCACCTTGTCCGAACGTATATGTACCATTAGAAGGATCGTACTCCAAGTTATTTAGTGCCCAGTCTTCATCACCAACATTTACGGAAACAGGTGCTTTCAGATTAAATTCTAAGATGTATTTTACACCAGGTTTTAGATTCCAACCGCCTCTGCTTACATCTTTCGCAGCACTACCGCCAATTGACACCCCTTTCAATTTAACGATACCATCCGCGGTCGCTGCAGTTGTAATAAAGGTAGAATCCGAATTAATAACCAGACCAGAGGTATTTTTTAGATTAAAAGCTACTGGATTTACGCCACCTTTAAACGAAAGTGTACTATTGGCAAGAGCGACATCTACAGCCGCGCTTGAAGGCTCAATACTTGCACCAGCTATGCTGCTGACGGTCCCTATTGCCGAAGCATCAAATTTCAGTGAGACTTGAGTAAACAAGTGTTCTAAATCAGCATTCAGCACATTTTGACCTTCTTTCACTTCATATTCGACCTGATCCAACATGAAATCCTGGTCAGCCACCAAGTCGGCAAAATTTACAGAAGCCAAAGTTGCTCCATCTTGGATTCCAGGCAATGCCTTGTTAGTTCCCGAAGCATAAATAACAAACGTGTATTTCCCTTTCTCAATCGCAAAGTCCTGCGCACCGCTACCTTGAGTAAAAGATTTTGTTTCCTTATAAAAACCGGCAGCATCAAAAATAGCTACGTAATAAGTTGTACCTTCCTTTAATGCTACTTGTTCATTAGCAGAAGAAACGGTAGCAGCCCGGTTTGCAGCTCTAAGTCCAGAAGCTGGAGCAGCATTTTCTTCGGTTAATGTCGCCACCAAGGTATATTGGTTATCAAAAGGGATTTCAACTGTTTGTGCCTTTGTAACATATTTACGTCCCGTCGACCCTAGCTTAGCAGGGTCAGCTTTCGCATAACTTTGTCCAATATTCAACCGCACGGTAGTACCAGCATCCACTATTGGCTGGCTATTATCCTTGCTACAAGAAGAAATTAATAGGGCAAGGGACAAAAAAGAGGCAAATCCTAATTTCATTGTAATGTTTTTCATAAAATGATTGTCTATACTACTAATTAAATAACGCCAGTTCCATTACCACTCCACATCTTGACTTTGGGTTTCTGTCTGCCAAGATTCCGTCATTGATCCTTGTACGGATCCTGCAGCAACACAGTATTCAAGTTCTACATTTTGTACTTTCATAGATGGTGCTTCATAGGGCAGCCCCCCTCTTTCATGAACTGAGATTTGTTTTTCGATTTTCATTATTTATATTTTTAAATGTTGATAAGTCAGATTATTTTTAGTGATTTAAGCACAACAACACACAAACACACAAAGCATTAACTTACAGTAATTTATAAAGACCAATATGACACTTCCTATTCAAAAGATGCACGAAGGTAGATATAATTTGAAAGCTCAAAAAGAAATTAATCAGATGTTTATTTTCCTGTAGTAAAAACACTACAAACACTCGAATTGCACGCCAGCCTCATGGCAATAACATGACAATTCGTTTAAATACGAGGGCTTGATATGCTAGTTTAAACTAATGACAAGCCTCGCATGAGAATAACCAAATAGCAGTCAAAAAAAATAAAATAATTGTGCAAACAATTATTTATTATTAAAAAGTAGTAATAAACTTTAGGCACTAACATCACAATCCTTTTAGTTATTGACTCGAACTTGACAAGGCGATTAAAGCTCGGGAGAGCCGCCCTTGTTATGAAATACCTGTTTAAACATCTTAATTACAAAACAAAAGAATAATTAAAAATATTTTAGGCATGCCAAAACATAAGAACGACAAGTTTGTTTAAGCTGTGTGATCATGATGTTGAAAACATATATTTAGGACCGTTATAGGTTTAATTTGAGCAGGGTACAGGGGCATACCAACAATCAAAAAGTCATACAACAAACAATTTAACTGACATAAAGATATTGTAACAGAAAATATTTTACAATTTTTTTTTGCACAAGTTGATATTTAGTCGTAATATTACAATTAAAATAAACTATCGCAGTTAGCCGAGATTATAAAAGACTGTAGACATATATAAATTTATTACGTTAACAAGAATAGAAACCAAAATTTACGCTAGCGACAACAAAGAAGTTTACCTGTACGCAGAGGTAGGCGGTTGATCAGAGCGTTGATTTTTTAAAAAAAATTTAACAATGAAGTATTAAACTGTCCATTAAATTTTAAACCCCACGCTAGCAATAACGTGGCATTATCCAAATAATATTATCATGAATACAAACGCAAAAAAAATGTACGTCGCTCCGTCCATTAAGGAGCACGTTATTGAGCTGGAGCAAGGGATTGCTGCAGGCTCGCAAGCTACACCAGGTGCAACCCCTCAATCTTCTGGCTGGGGAGCCGGAGCCGATGAAGTTACTAACGGCGAAGGATCGTAATCGAGTTTACTAACTAATTACTAAAAAACAAAAAGCACTAAAATGAAATTTCTACAAAAAAAAGGAGCTACTTGGGTTGTGGCTATGGCCATGCTTGCGATTCCCGGCACGTTAATAACGAGCTGCTCCAAGGACAATAATTCCGCAATTATAGATTCTAAAAGCGACAAATTAACAATCTCCGTTGGTGGAATCAAAAATGAAACCTCCGAAGGAACAGTCAAGCGAGGAAGCAATACAACTATTAACAAAACTGCTAATTCAAAGATTTATTCCTTCTCGGACGTTGACATGGCGGTTTCTATAGACAATAATGTCCCCATAAAAACCAACAATTTAGCTAGCACAAATCGTGCGAATGGTTTAGCTGCTGATGCTGCTCCAGGTGTAACCGAAAATATGGAACAAGATGTTGTTTATGTTGTTTACATCTACTCTGGAAACACGTTGGTAGCCTCAAAAGAACTTAAATCCGGCACAGCAGGAACGATTGAAGGTCTTGATCCTGCAGGTTCCTATACTTGGGTAGCTCTTTCCTATAACACAAAAGATGGCGATAAACCTGCATTAACTCCTGCAAATGGCGCTATCGCACTTCCACAGAATAAAGACGTGCTATATGCCTCAGGAACTGTGGATTTAGCAACAAGTTCCAATATTAACATCCTTTTCAACCATGCTTTCTCCCGCATCGGCATTGAATTGAACACTATTGGTGTTTTCGGCGAGATTACAGGTTCCCCTAGCGTCTCCGTTTCAGGCTTAAATCTGGCTACAGGAAGTATTGATTTGCTCACCGGGACAGTATCTGCTGGAGACACATTCGTGCCGAATCTAACTTATGCGGATTTTAAAAATATTGACCCTGCTCACAACGATGCTAAAATTGCTTACGTGTACACGGCCTCTACAGCTGCTCAAAGTGCAATCAAGGTGACACTGCAGAATCTAAACATCAACCATGTTGACGGGAATGTACCACGCACCTATTTTGCCAACGCAACAGAGTTCGGCTTCGAGGTGACACCTGAATTAGGTAAGAGCCACCGTTTACTATTGAATGTGATTGAATCTCCATTGGTAACGGGCACAGGAACTAGCGCAGTTAGATGGAGCCGTTCTAATCTTTTTGACAGGAATTCAACTGACCCACTTCGTGCGTATGCATTCTATGCAAACAATGCACAAAGAAGTAGAGCCGATGGCTATTTTTCTTATGGATCATTAGTAGCTGCGAGATTCCCTTCTACCGCGGCACAAAAAGGGGACCCTTGTACGAGAGTGTACCCCGCAGGACTTTGGAAGCAACCGTCTCAAGCACAAGTTTCTACCCTAACGTCTTCAACAGGACTATTAAACAACGTCCTGAATTTGGTTGGTACACTTTTAGGCGCGGCTGACCCCGCTCCGGGTTCTTCCGTAGGAACCGACGGAGGTAACCATGTACAATATGGACCTACGGCAACATTTACAGGCCAAAATGCTTTCGGTGATGCTACCAGCAATTCAAACAATCTACGGTTTTTCTATAACGGCCAAATCGTTAATACTGCTTTGTTATCACAAATCGGTTCGAGCGGACAAGGCTTATTAGGTCTCGGTTTATCTACGCTTAATGCCGATTTATTAGGTTTTAAAATTGTTGGCACGAATATAGACATTCTTGGTGATAGTTATAATACAGCTGCAGCATTCTGGACAGATTCACCAGTACTTGGCGGTTCTCTTTTAACCGCTTTAGGCACGCGTATCGGTTATTACGGATACCATGCTTTCACAACACGTCGTGCACTCGCTGGACTCCCATTTGGAGACCCATTCGTAAAAGCTTCGACTACGGCAGAAGCCTTAAATGTTGAGCTTGTAGGTTTAGATCTATTGAGAACGACCTTTAAAAACGTACGTTGTGTACGCGCAAACTAAAATAGTTAGACTTAAAAAAGGCTGTCTATGAATTTAGACAGCCTTTTTTATATAATTTCTGTATACCGCCATCGTTCGCTTCTTGTTAGTCCATCCCGTGACTATATTTATTTCCTTCCTCTTGCTATTAAATCTCTTTCTGTAGATTTCCGGCTACATTTCACATTTTTTAACACGATTTTCGTAAATTTTCACACGGCCATTTCCATTTAGATTTTTTACTTTTGGGCCATCGAGTCATTTTTTTTGCGTTTGGCTTGATAATATTAATGGATAGAATGGGACGAAGGCGTTTGTCCCATTCCTTTTTGTCGCGATCAGCAAACACACTCCACTTAGCTGACAGACAACATATTATAACAATAAAAATGGGAAAAGTTACAAACAATGAATTAGCAACACTGATATCATCCAGGCTAACTACAATCATGAATCTTACGGGACTCTCACTGGAAGGGATCGCCAAATTCGTTGGTCTCACCGCAGGGCCGTTACGTAGCCATTACAACAAAACACTAACGATCTCTGTTGAACATGTCGCCAAGATATGTCAGCCTTTTTCCATTTCACTGTCTGATTTTTTTAATCCAGAATACGTACTGACACTAGAGATCGCTAAAGCCCCCGATCTTGCACGTTTTAAAAACGAATTGCTGCTAGAACAACAAAACTTATTACTGAAAAATAATGTAAAACCTGTCGATGAAACTGTCCTTGGCGACCTGAAACAGCAACGCGAGTTTGTCGACCATATAGTCTGCACCTCCGATTATTTCTCCGATCCCAAGACATTGGAACAAATGGTCATCGACTTTCAGAAACAATACAAAGCACATTTTACGACCGAAAGGCTATACAGTTTGCTTCGAAAATATGTAGGTCGCGAAATCCTTCAACGCAAGCCCCTTCCCCGTACCAAATGTGATCGCCCTGCCAGCCGAAGACCGTTTATGTACTTCAAGGCTACAAAATAAGGACAAGGCTCAACCAGGCCAATACTGCAATGGCTAATTAAAAAGAGCTCACTATCCAAAGCAACAGTAACAATAAGACGCACGCTGAAAAGCGAGCGCCAAGAGTTAATTTTCCCGATAGGTCCGCGGAATGTTGCCCGTCCTTCTTTTTACAAAATTTCTAAAATTGGACTCATCATTAAACCCCATTTCATATGATATCTGTGCAATCGATAGGTTCGTATGCCTGATATAACGCAGTGCCTGCCTGACCAGAACATCTGTGATCATTGTTTTGGCAGACTTACCTGTGATCGCCCAACAGCACTCAGTCAATTTTCGGGGCGTAACATGTAACTGTTCGGCATAAAACTGTACACTTGTATATTCACGGTAATACTTATGCACGAGAACAGAAAAATTATTGACCAAACTTAAATCCAGCTGTTTTTCCTGCTTCTCCATATAAATACTCGCATTGAGACCGTGATACCCTTCGAGTAACAGCGCCTCAAGAAAATGATGTGCCATCAGCGGAAAAATAACTTCACCTCGCTGACTGGCATTTTCTAAGCGTTCGATAAGTTGATGAAAAGACTGTTCGTCACGCATCGGATCGTCTATCACTACAATAGGATGACTACCAAAAAACAAGCTGGAATTTAAGAGAGCTGAATCTTCTTTAGATCGCTCATAAAATGAAGCCGTAAACAAAAATATATACCCGTCGCCCTCCTCAGCATTCAGGAAATCAAGCTGACAACCCGGCCTGATAAATGCAAGCTCTCCCTTTTGGAACTGATGCAACTCACCGTCCACAGTAGCTGCCACCGGCTGCCACAATTTGACAATAGCGAAATAAGGCTCATTTCTTTGCGCCTCAATAAGGTATTTGCTATTTAACGCTTTTAACGAAAGCGCCTGCATATCAGTCCTTCTTATATTGACCAGCTGATAATTTATCATGTGATAGTATTGAAATCACTTTTGTTACATTCTCGTCTCTCTTTTTTATCGAGCAGCCATATCACAATTTTTGGCCGAACATTTCTCTGTTTCGATAAGTATTGTTTTCTATTTTCAGGCGAATTCATCTCCCGTCTGTTTTCGTACGCCTTTGGATTTATATTCTACTACTTCTTTTTAAACAAGCTATTCGGTTAAAAATAATAGTCTAATTCAGACTA
>PJUE01000199.1_pt1 | contig 60905 bp, 62 predicted proteins | sample 1512171 | NCBI WGS metagenome assembly PJUE01 (sample SAMN08177674, study PRJNA422409) | Feces metagenome, whole genome shotgun sequencing project. | isolation source: Chicken feces (3) enriched on wood chips: alkali lignin treatment | host: Gallus gallus | place: USA: Madison | collected 2015-01-15
GGAAGTGTGGAGAAAGTATGTAGAAGGGAAAGACAAGAAGAAAGAGGAAAGACTCACAAGCGCCATACTCAATAGAGATGGTTCGTACATCCTGGCAGGGACGAGTGCGGAGGAGCTGGGCAGCGAGAGCTGGAAGGTGGTGAAGCTTCTGGACAGCGATGTGGAGAGCCTGATGGAGAATAAGGACATCCGTATCTATCCGAATCCGGTGAAGGATTACTGCTATGTGGAGCTGGGTGTTAGAGAGTTTGAGAATGGAAGTGTTGGCGGGTTTTCAGCGGATATCTCTATTTATGATATGACAGGGAAGGTGGTTCAGCAGCTGCAGACCAGGACCAGGGTAACGAAGATTAATACCGGTAAGCTGCCACAGGGTGTTTACATCATCAAAGCGAGTATCCCGACGCAACAAGACAAACAACTGACTACTAAAATCGTGAAAGAGTAAAAACATAAACTATGAGAAAGATAATAATACTAAGTATCCTCCTGCTTGCACAAGCAATATTTAGCCAACAGGATCCTACTTCACAAAACCCTAATGGAATGAGCAATACGGCTTCACCTAATGCTGCTGGATTTATGAGATTCTTGGAGTCTCCAGTAAACTATTACAATGGACGGAGTAGTTTTTCTATTCCTATTTATGAGATCAATGTAGGGGGTATAAAGTATCCTATTTCCCTAAACTATGCTCCTGGCGGTATACAAGTAAACAGTATGGCTTCGGATGTCGGTTTAGGATGGAGTCTCACATCGACTTTTATAAACAGAACAGTCGTTGGTGATGCAGATCTTGAAACAATAAATGATACGAGGCAATTAAATCAAAAAAGGAAATACGGCTATTTTGAATATAAGAGAATGTGGGGGGATACTGGACTTGGTGTTACAGAACCTAATGTAGATTTTCATCCAGATTTATTTAAGTTTATTTCCCCAAGCGGTATCAGCAGATTCTATTCTATCCCGGGAACCTTTGTAGAACTTGACAAAAAAGGTACTTTTATTAGCTCATCTAATGGAGCCAATCATCATAACTATCTCAAAAATTACAACGGAGAATGGTTTAATAACCAAATAGATATTGATGATTATTACGAATTTCGTCTCGTTACAAAAGATGGTATTTCATATATATTTAGAGAAAGAGACTTATCTCATAGCTTCGCTGCTATTTATAGTGAATTAAATACCCATGAATTTGGTGGGATCAGTGGAACTTATCCCAGAGCAAGTTCTTGGTATGTTTCCCAAATTAAAAACCTTCATAATGATGAAGAATTAGTTTTTACCTATGAAACATATTTTCCTGTAAACAGTTATCAATATGGTGATATTCTAAATAACCATCCTTATTTTAGATACGAGACATTTTTTCCTGGTGCGACAGTTCATCCTCATGAAAACAATCTTTTTTTTCGAGAGCCTTATGATCAAAGTAATAGTGGCAGGTTTTATAATCGCTTATTAGAAGCGCAGAGACTTAAAAAAATAAAATTTAGAGGCGGATCCGTTGAATTTGAGTACAATAAAATTAGAGAAGATCAGACTAATGGCAAAGCTTTAACAAGTATCGTAGTAAAAGACGATAATGGAGTTGAAATTAAGAAATTTGATTTTGATTATGACTATTTCGTTTCTGATACATCCGTTACAGCTCAAGATGAATTCAACAAGCGATTAAAGCTTTTATCCGTTAAAGAAAAAGGTAAAAATTCATATAATTTTGACTATTATGAAGAAGGTAGACTACCTCGAATAGGTTCTACTTTACAAGATATATTTGGATATAATAATGCTGATGACACAAATACGGAACCATCTAACCTACAGTATCCCTTATACTATTATTACCCTAATAAATATGAGTATAGTTTGCTTCCATATGATATTAGCAGTGATAATAATCATTATCCTTTAATTGATTCTTGGTCTAGTCAAGGTGTTGTGGATAAAGAGCCAAATGAGCTTTCTAAGCTTTGGTCTTTGAAAAAAGTTAAATTTCCAACAGGAGGTAGTAATACGTATATACTTGAGAGCAATACGTTTAATCTTTGGGGAAACAATTTAAAAGGAGGTGGCACAAGACTTAAACAACAAATCATTCAAGAAAGTGAAGGTGGTGAGGAAAGAGTTATTAATTATAGTTATAAAAAAGACGCAACAAATACCAGTGGTTACCTCTTCAATATGCCACAATTGGGGTATCCAGCATCTATTCTCACAAATGCAGAACTTCAATCCCCTTGGCTCAAAAGATATTTTGTCTTTTTTTCATCGGCTAAGGTGAATTACGATCTTGTAAACAACTTTTTTATTGGTTACTCAAAAGTTGAGGAAAATGAGCAGGGAATTAAAACAGTTTATGAATTTGCAAATGAAGATCAACCAAATGTACCTACGAGATCAAACATTGCATATAAGTACCTTACTCAATTCGGTTTTCATCCAATATCAGAATTTCTAATTAAGAATAGTGCTTACGGTAATAATATATATATAGATAATAGTCATAAAAGAGGAAAGCTTAAATTTCTTCATCAATATGATAAATCAGGGTCTAAAAAATTAATGAAAGAGAATGTTTACGATAGTTATAATATCACAAATATGAATAATCTGCCAAATGAATTCTATTCCGTCGGATCATTGATATACACAAATCCAAACGGACCTAACTATACGACTTCTGAATTACTGCAATCAAAAAAATCCTATAATGCAATATATAATAATCTTGTATATACTAAAACCACTAACTATTTTCCATCTGGCAATGTAGAAGATGAAAGCTACAGATATTTTGACAATATCAATCAAAATCTGGTAGCTACTGCCCACAAAATTGGCGAGGGCGTTTCATATCCGAAACTAGATGTCTTAAAGTACTATTATCCGTCAGATTTACAAAACGGTAATCCATCAACTACTACGCCGGCAGAAGAACTCCAGGCAGACGCTTTATTAGATATCTATAAAAATGATACTCCTATGCTAATTCAATCTTATTCCGGAGAAATCAATCCTGCAAACATCGGCTACATACAGCCGTGGAATATGACCTCCCAATCCAAAGCAGTATTTTCCCAAGATAATAATACCAGCAATATGATTTTGCCGGTTCAGGCCATGACAGCAATGGGGCAGGATCCGTTTTATGAGGTTGGCAGATTCGACAGGTACGACTCAAAAGGCAATCTGTTGCAGACGACAAAAGATGGCTTTTCCACAACATATATCTATGGTTACAATCAGCTTTATCCTATAGCTAAGATAGAGGGCGCTACCTATGAGCAGTTAATGACAGCATTGGGAGTGTCAAATCCTACGAATAACTCTTCATATTTAAGTTTGGATATCGTTACAAAATCCAATGCCGATACAAATGAAAATTCAGAAAATGACCTGATAGCAGCATTGGACAGCCTGCGAAAGCATCCGAATCTGGCAAATTTCAGAGTAACAACTTATACATATAATCCATTAATAGGAATAACCTCTGTTACCCCACCTTCCGGGATGCGCGAGGTTTATACTTACGAAGCAGTAACCAATAAGCTGAAGGAAGTAAAAAGAATGGAGAAAGATGCTGGCGGCAATGATGTCTACAGGACACTGAAAGAATATGAATACCATTATAAACCTTAAAAACACCAGCACCATGAAAAAAATAGTATTCATATCCGGATTATGCCTTTTTACGGGCATATCTGCCCAGACCCAGACGGAGAACTACATTCTGTCTACAACTTACCTTGATGAGCACAAAAACAAAAAAGCGCAAGCCATACAATATATGGATGGACTTGGCAGACCTAAACAAAGCATTGCCATAAAAGCCAATCCCGCAGGTAAAGACCTCGTGATCCCGGTTGAATATGATGATTATGGCAGGAAAGCAAAGAGCTACCTCCCATTTCCAGTCAATTCTCTTAATGGGAACATGCAGCCCATTAACGGGGATGATATCAGTTCTTATTACGAAAATATTCACGGCGATGTTCCCAATGCCTATTCTGAGATATTGTTTGATAATTCTCCGCTGAACAGAGTCAAGGAATCAGCCTTTCCGGGAGGAGATTGGAGAAAGGCGTCACCAGGACAGACCACGCCGGCTAAAACTGTCAAATATGATTATGATACCAATTCTACAGATGACGGTTCTATAAAAAAATATGTCAGTCCTACCAGCACCTATACTTTTTATACCAATAATGAGCTGTACAAATTTAAAACAACCGATGAAGACGGTAATGTAAGCTACGTCTTCAAAGATAAAAGAGGACACAACATCCTGGAAAGAAAGATCAATATAAAACTGGAGGACAACACGGAAGAAAAACTGGATACGTATTATGTCTATAACAAGTATGGTCAACTTATCTATATCATCCCACCGGAAGCAGCAGCAAAAGCTTCCTTGCACACTGGTGATGAAAGGGACCTCTGCTACAAATATATATATGATAATAAAGGACGTCTTATAGAAAAGAAGCTTCCGGGTAAATGGGAAGAATATATGGTATATGATAAGCAGGACCGCCTGATCTTGTATCAGGATGGTAAACTGGCCACCATCAATAATACCTTTGGTGAAAAGGGCTGGCTTTTTACTAAGTATGATCAGTTTAACAGGGTGGTATACACCGGTTTTATGGCCAGCAATGATGTAAGAAGTGTTATTCAGAACAGTGTAGATACAAGCTCCAGCATTAACAATAATGAATCCCGGACTACCACATTTTCCAATTATAGCGGGCTAGATCTGTATTATACCAATAATGCCTTTCCTACGGAAATCACGACAGTACTCTCTGTCAATTATTACGACACGTATCCTGCAGGGACACCATCTGTTTCTTCAACTGTTTTGGGACAGCCGGTTTTAGGACAAGATGCGCAGAACTCCAATATCAGCATCAAGGGTTTTCCGACTGCCAGTTTCGTGAAAAATACAGAAGATGACCGATGGACCAAGTCCTATAACTGGTATGATACGAAAGGAAGAGCTATCGCATCACAGACCCGAAATCATCTTAATGGCTTTACAAAAACCGAAAATGAACTGGACTTTGCCGGACTGCTGAAGAAAAGAATCACAAAGCATAGCCGCAATAATACCACTACACCTACGGTAACCATAGAAGAGACCTTTACCTATAATCCTCAGCATTATCTGACAAAATATGAGCACGAAGTTGTAGGGCGATCCCCTAAGGAGACGCTTGCTGAATATATATACAATGATACGGGACAGGTGATCGAAAAAAAGGTGGGCGGAACAGGAACCCCTCTGCAGACCGTCAACTTCAAATACAACATCAGGGGATGGCTTACTGATATCAATGATATAAGCACTGTAGAATCTACAGATGATCTCTTTGCCTACAAAATACGCTATACCGAGACGGAAGGATTGCAGGTGCCCAACCTGAGCTATCCCAATTATAAGGTAAAGGCAAGATACAATGGCAATATAGCAGAGGTAGACTGGTATGCAAAAGATGAAGTAACTTCTGCCAATCCGTACCGCTATGGCTATGTCTATGATAACCTGGACCGGTTAAAAGCAGGCTTTTATCAGAATCCGGTGGCACGCTCCCGAGGAGACAACCACGAGATCATAGAGGAATATGACCTTAATGGCAATATCAAAAAGCTAAAACGGTTTGCCAAAAAAGCCAAAGGTATTGTTTCTACAAAGATTGATGACCTGACTTATAACTACAGTGGAAACAAAGTGACCAGCATTACCGACGCTTCCGGAAACATAGCCGGTTACGAGGGTGGCGGAGGCCAGATAGAATATGACCTGAACGGCAATATGACCCAGATGCCGGACAAAGGGATCACCAATATCTCTTATAATTTCCTGAACCTGCCTGTCACGATAGAACAGAGAGGCAATGAGACAGAGTACACTTACAGGGCAGACGGTGCAAAGCTGAAAAGAATCTTCACGCTGAATAATGCTACAGGCAGCAACACCACCACTACCGAATATTTCGGAGGCTTTCATTACACGCCGTCCAAAGCTGTTGCGATGGGAAGGGCTCTGGAAGAAACCGATGAGAGCACTGTAAAAGTGAAGACTGCGGGCCAGGAAGAAGTCTTCCAGGATTCCCGGATAGAGATTGATAATGCGGTGCCGGATCCGCTGCTCACGATGTCGCTCTCTTTCTTCCCCACTGCGGAGGGCTTTTATGATTACCGGAAAAAGCAATATATTTATCATTACAAAGACCAGGTTGGGAACATCAGGCTGAGCTATGCCAGGAATGCTATAAGCAATGAAATAGAAGTAATTGACCGCAATGACTATTACCCTTTTGGGCTGAGCTTCTACCAGGGATCTGAGTTTAGTGCCATAGGGAATCCGCTGAACTATAAGTTTGGGGGCAAGGAGCTGCAGGAGTCCGGGTTTTATGATTTTGGTGCAAGGAACTATATGCCGGATCTGGGCAGATGGTTTGGCACAGATCCTTTGGCGGAGCTGAGTCCAGATCTCTCGCCATATCGGTATGCGTTTAACAATCCTATTTCTTTTACAGACCCGACGGGGATGTATGAGTATGGTGGAGGGGACTGGGACGAGGAAAATGATAGACCAGAAGGAGATTATGGTAGAGATAGAGACAGTGGATCTTCCCTGCTTTCATTTGCCTGGTCACCAGATGCTAGAAATAATGAAGATCCAGATATTAACATATTTGAGAAGACAATTTTGATTATGCTGGATATCATTAACCTCGATTTCATAGTCAGTAGTGATCTAAGAAGTGGCGGAGACGGAAGTGATTCATTTGGAGATTTTGGACAAGATATGGGGATGGAGTATGGTTCCAATGATATGATGAATGATGCGGTGCAGGATCAAAATCCTAATCAAACTCAAAAATATAAAGTTATCGATAATACAAAAGATGCTCTTAATCATTATTATCAAGATGGTAGTCCTGTAGAATTGGGACCAAACACCAAAAAGGCAATGAGAAATGATGAAAATTTCAAAAATGTAGTAAAAAAATTAATGAATGGAACTGCAAAAAAAAGAACATCTACTTTTGATATTCATCTAACAGGAGAAGTATTTCATATTGGAGATAGCAATGTTGATTATTTTACTTCTTGCGATTTCGGAAATTGTACAACTAAATTTAGAGCTTTTGTAAGAGATGGTTTTTGGGATCCAGTTGGTTTAGGCATAGAGGTTCCTGCTTTTAATCAAGGACAATATATGTCTCCTCATCCATATGATTATATTCCATACGTATTTTCAATAACATATAAAAATCCAGGTTATCCTGTAGGTAGAAATATTAAATAATGCAAAATGAATAAAATAAAGATATTTGTGACAATTTTCGTGTTACTGTTAAGTGCTTTTTTATACTTAGATAATAAAACATATTATTATGGATTTGGTAAAGGTTTAATAAGCTATAAATTACCCAATTATCTAAAGCCTTATTATAGTGGGTCAGATTTAGGAAATACTGGATTTGCTCTAACCGAAAATGACGAAACTGCCATTGATGTTTTGAACAATATTTTTCCTATATATCTTGAAAATAATAAAAAGATTAAGATTAAAAAGTTCTTAGGATATGGATTTAGTGAAGATGTCATTGTAGTGAAAATTGTAGATTCTACTAACAAAGAAATATACATAAGGATATTAAATAACAATAAATCAGATTATATTTTTGATGAACTAAAATCGATACCCAAAAATTTAAGATATATTAATTTAGACAAAGACTTAAACTATTTTAAAAAAATTAAACTAATTAAAAATTTTGTTCTAATTAGTTTGATTTTATCTTTCATTTTTCTATTAAAAGAAATTCTTTATAAAAAAGAATAGAGCTCGAAGGAGTCTGGGTTTTATGATTTTGGTGCAAGAAACTATATGCCGGATCTTGGCAGATGGTTTGGCGCAGATCCTTTGGCGGAGCTGAGTCCAGATCTCTCGCCATACCGGTATGCGTTTAACAACCCTATTTCTTTTACAGACCCGACGGGGATGTATGAAGATAATTATGGTGGAGGAGATTATTATGATGATTCTGATCGAGGATCTTCGGATGATCGTTACGCTGGCAACTTCCAGTTTGATCCTCATTGGAATAATAATTACAATGAAAATCTATCTGCAGGCGAGCGTGATCTATGGCATATCTTGAGAGATGTTTTTACCCTTAACTGGGGAATTGATATTGATATAAGCCTTGGCAATGCTGGTAGTGGAATTGGCTATGGTGGGGATAATAGTGTGTTTGAGAATGATTTTGCACAGGATATGTCGCATGAAAACAATTACAATATGATTGAACCTCCCGTCAATTTGTTTGGACATAATGAACAAACACCCCATGGAGTTGTTAATTCACGATCATATGGACATGACGATGGAAAATTCCATGTCTATGGTCATGGGGGACCAGGTTCAATATTAGATAAAAATAAATATGGAATCATAAATAATGTAGAAGATTTTGATAAAATGATGACTGAATACTCTCCTAATTGGGAAAAATCTAAAGATAAAAAAGGCACTGTGCTTGCATTATGGCTTTGCAACTCTGCTACAGGGAATCAATATGTTACACCATTTGCAGCAATGATATCAAAAGCCCATCCTAATATAACTGTGATTGGAATAGATGGGGTTTTATATTATAGTAAAACAATTGGCGGAACTTACAAAATCGGAAGTTCAGATAAAAAAATCAACTCAAGAGATGGAAAAGGAGAAGTTGTATCATACATAAATGGAAAAGAAGTTTATCGCAGTCTGTTTTCTGATAAATAAAAAAACTCTAATTCTAAAGAATTTACACTTGGTTATTTAACTCATAATTAAATTAAAATGAAATATTTTTTGTACACTATTTTATTTAGTCTTTTGTTTGTTTGTTGTAACAATAAAAAAGATAATATAGTTGAATCTATAAGTACAATTGACATATACTCAAAAAAATATTATAATAAAGAATCCCGGGATAGTCTTGCCAACAGAGCGATTTATTTTAACGATACTATTGCTTATAAGGAGCTTCAGGAAATTTATTATTTAAGCAATAATGCGAATGAGCTTTATTATTATGCGTTACTAATGTATAACAGGAATAATTACAAAAGGTCTGCTAAAGATTTATATTTTATTTTGAATAAAAAACATATTGATTATAAAACTGATTCTTTGGCTCAGTATTATTTGAAAAAATCAAAATAGCGTTTAATATCTCGTAGGAAAAATAGCTGCAAGAGTCCGGTTTTATGATTTTGGAGCAAGGAACTTGTAAGTCTCCCCAAACGTTGGACACTATTTAACCCACACTTTTTGTAAAACTATAAAATATTTCATTCTATTATTGGAGCTGGAAACTTGGAAAGGAAAAAAATTATATAAACCGGGGTAAAGTTAAAGTTCTTCTTACAAAAAAAGCTGACTCAAAATAGGTCAGCCCATTAATTCATTTGCTATTCTTTTTATCCAGAACTTTTTCCCGCATTTTCCCTTCTGTCTGGAAGAGTTTCAGAACTTGCTGCGGCGAGAGCAGTTTCAGGAACTTATCAGCATAGGTTTTCCTGTTATTCAGCAATTGCTGCCCTACATCGAAGCTCTGGTTAAGCCTTCTTGTAGCCTCTTCATCCGAGAGGTTTTCAATTTTGTTATCAAAAATGAACTTTTCTTTGATCTGTTTCTGATTATCCTGGTATTCTGCATACAACGTTTTGAATTCCTGTTGTTTATCATTAGGAACGTCAATGTCATCAATCACAATATTCTCCTTCATCTTTTGCAGGAAAGCAGAACGTTCCTTCACGGACATTCCGTTGATCACATCGCGTTTTTCCTGCATATTCATTGTTTTCCATTCGGAAGTTCTTGGTATGGTCTGCTGCTGTCGCATCATAGTTCCGGCCGGGGAGAGAGATGATGTGGAGCCGCTCCGGAATGAGGGATTGCTGGCAGCTCTTTGGTTTGTGTTTCCTCCGGATCTTCTTTCCTGTCCATTTGCTGTTGGCAGGGAAACCAGTCCGGAAATCAACATAGTCAATAACAATTTTTTCATTTTAATCAATTTGTTATTAATTATAAAGGTCAAGATAAACATCCTGCTCGCTGTTTCTGTCCAGATCTTTCAGCTGATCCGGAGTGAAAGCGGCAAGCACCTTTTCCACCTCGTTTTCTGATTTTCTTTTATTGTCTGCAAAACTCTGTCTGTCGGTGTTATCAAAACTATTGTTCTTCTGATTCTGAGACTCGGTCAGGTTTTTAACAGAATGGTGCGGTTTCACTTTCTTTGTATTTTCCTCATTTGGCAGGGATGGTGAGATATCAGTATTTTCAGCAATTGCACTTGCAGGCTGCAGAATCTCATAAGTGCTGTCCACAATTGGTTTCTGCTGAGCCATTTGTAATTCCGGACTATCATTCAGTCCGAAAAAAGCGGTAATCCCTGCGATCAGAACCACTGCCGCTGCGGCAGCCCATTTGAAATTAAGAGCAAATACTTTTGCATCTTTCTTAATAAGCTGTTTTTCTCCGGCTGTTTTTGCAATTACGTTATCCTGAAGCGTCTTGAAAAACTCATCCGAAGGTTCCGGATATGGTGTTTTTCTGTTCAGTTTTTCTATATCAATATTCATTACTTTTATTTTCTTATGATTCTAAAACTCTTCCGAGTAGTTGTCTTTTATGTATTGCTCCACTTTATCCTTAGCATAATGATAATTCGTTTTCAGAGTTCCTACGGACATATCCAGAATCTTTGAAATCTCATCATAAGGCAAATCATCATAATACCGCATATTGAAAACCAGCTTCTGCTTTTCCGGCAAAGTCTGAATGGCCTTTTGCAGCAAAATCTGAATTTCCTCCGCATCTTTCCCGGCGTTATCGGCAACCAGATTCTGCATGTGGTATTCCGCATCTTCATCTGTTTTTCTCATCCGGTTCATTTTATTGAGCTGCTGCAAGGATTCATTGGTTGCAATCCTGTAAAGCCATGTGTAAAGCTTGCTGTCACTCTTGAACTGATGAATGTTCTGATATGCCTTGATAAAGGTATCCTGCAAAACATCCTGAGCCTGATCGTGATCCACAATCAGCCGCCTGATATGCCAGTAAAGCCGGCTCTGATAGGCATCCATCATCGCACGCAAACCTTTTTCCAGCGTTGGAGGTGCCGATAAAAGTTTTACAATGTCCTCATCTTTGAGCTTCATTCAGATGTTTCGTAGTTTTGATTAAAAAATAAAACCAAAGTTAAATTATTTTTTGAATTTTATTTGAAAACCTCTATCCAAAATCGAGCCTATCCGATTAATAAGCCTATCCAATCATCAAATTCTTATCTTTGTTCCATGCAAACAGTAATTATCGGTTCGGGAAATGTGGCTTACCATCTTGTGAAAGCTTTTAAACAAAATCATATTGATGTTAAACAGATCTTTGGCAGGAACGAAGCCGAATTATCAAAAATTTCTGATGAATTCCAAATTCCTTTTTCCACAGACTGGCTGGAAGATGCGGATCTTTATATTATTGCCGTTTCCGATTCTGCTGTAGAAACTGTTTCTGGATTAATTAAAAAAGATAATGCTCTGGTAGCTCATACTTCCGGCTCGCTTCCGATGGGGATCCTGAAAGGCAATTACCGAAAAGCCAGCTTCTATCCTTTGCAGACATTTTCCAAAACCAAAACTCTGGATTATTCGAAAATTCCCTTTTTCATTGAAGCCGAAAATCAAATCGATGAAAAAACATTATTTGAACTCGCCTCAATCATTTCCGAAAATGTCGAAACCTCGGATTATGAAAAAAGAAAGTACATTCATCTCACGGCGGTTTTTGCCTGCAACTTTATCAATCATCTTTTTGCAAGAGCTAAGGAAATTTCGGATTCGCAGAATTTGCCTTTCCACTATTTTATTCCATTAATTGACGAAACTGTAGAAAAAATTCATCATCTCGAACCAAAATTGGCGCAAACCGGACCCGCTGTAAGAGGTGATGAGAGAATTTTGAAACTTCACGAAGATTTGATTACTGATCAGGAACATTTGAAAATTTATCAACTGATGAATGAGTCTATCAAAAAAATGTATGACAAATAATGTAACATTTTCCCGTTTCCTGCACTAATTAGTCAGAAACAGAAAAAATAAGTATATGAAATCTCTCAAAAAATTAATCATTATTCCGGTCCTTTTATTTGGATTAATGATCTCTGCACAGGAAACAGCCAACCGTTTCTTTTATGAATTGTCATTCAAACCGAAGAAAGATTCAGCGAGAATAGATAAAGTAATGGCGACACTTGATATTGTAAAAGACAAATCCATATATCAGGATTTCACAATCACAGCTCAAGATTCCATTATCAAACAAGCTGTTGAAGAAATGCAGAAGACAAGCACGTGGAAAGATCTTTCCAAGACGATAAAAATGCCGAAATTCTCTTTCAAAATCTATAAGATATATCCGGACATGAAGGAGCAATATGTTGATAGAATCAGCAGAAATCTTTTTGCATACGAAGAAAACATCAAATTTGACTGGAAAATCCTATCTGATAAAGAAAAAATCGGAGAATATAGTACCCAGAAGGCAACGACAGAATTTGGCGGCAGAAAATGGACTGCGTGGTTTTCTACAGATATCCCTTTTCAGGATGGCCCTTATAAATTCTACGGATTGCCTGGTTTGATTGTAAAGATAGAGGATGAAGGAAAGAATTATTCCTGGTTATTATCAGGTAACAAAACTGTGAAAGACTGGAAAGAATTTTCTTATGTAGAAGAATTACAAGCCAAATCCGGAATGGTAAGTAACGATAAAAAAGTCATTGACAAAGATAAGTTTGAAAAAGCTTACGCCGCCTTCAAACAAGATCCAATGGCAGAGTGGAGAGCTCAGGTGCCTCAAAATATGCTTTCTATGAAAATGCCTGGAAGTGATCAGACAATTGGTGAAATGATGAAAAATCAGGAAAAAATTGCGAAGGATTTCTTTAATGCAAATGACAACCCAATAGAAGTTGTTCAAGTCACAGACAAAAAGAAAAAATAACATCAACCGGGATAGCTTCCCGGTTTTTTTGTGATAAATATCTTATTTAGATTTATTTAAAATAAGCTATCTTTGTAGTCCAAAAATTTTTTAGTCTTGCAAAAAGAACACATTGATAAACTCTGCTGTTTCCCGAAAAACCAAGTCGGAAAAATCACTGGCTACGACAATGAAAACCTGCAGATGCCTACTAAAATCATAGAAATGGGACTGCTTCCGGAAACTACTTTCAGAGTGCTCTATCAGGCGCCGTTCAACGGTCCGCTGTACATCGAATACGGCTCAGACAAAACCAGAGTAGCCCTGCGAGAAAAAGAAGCAAGATTCATCCAGGTAGAAATGTCGGAATAATGCAGAAGAAACATCAAAAACAAATCTTGTTGGTAGGAAATCCCAATGTCGGGAAATCCACACTTTTCAATATCCTTTGTAACAGAAAGCAAAAAACTGGGAACTACGCCGGTGTTACTGTTGCCAGCCATTCCGGAAATTATGTTTACAAAAACGAGCCAATCGAGGTTATCGATCTGCCCGGTTCTTACAGCATCTATCCGACCTCCGAGGACGAAGCTATTTTTTCGCGCTACCTGATCCAGGAAGATTATACCGGCGTGGTTTACATTGCCGATGCGATTAATATGAGAAGGAGTCTGCTCCTTTTTCAGCAGATCCAGGATTTGGGAATTCCTGTGATTTTGGTTGTCAATCAAGTGGATGAGGCTGAAAAAAGAGGCATTAAGATCGACATTTCCAGACTTCAATATCTTCTGCAGGTTCCTGTTTTTAAAACCAATGCTAAAAATAATATTGGAATAGATAGTGTGCGTGAAGCGGTTTTTAATAATGATTTTAAAATTGCCGAAGCCAATTCTTTCGAAATCCCATTAGAACAAAAATCTTTGGTTTACAAGATTTCTTCAAACACTTCAGAAAAAAATCTCTACAAGATCTGGACACTTTTGGCAGCGGATACATATCTGGGAAAGATAGAGAACATCCACGAGATCATCAGTCACGAAGATTCTAAATGTAATGTTCCCAAGCGCCTGCAGATTACAGAAACTGTAAGAAGATATCAGAATATTGATAAAATCACGTCAGAAATCACGGAAAAAAAACCGCAGCTAAAAGAACTGCTGACAGAAAAACTTGATAAGATCCTGGTTCACAAAGTTTGGGGCTACGCTGTATTTTTGATGATATTATTATTGATTTTCCAAAGCGTTTTCCTTCTGGCAGAATATCCGATGAACTGGATCGAGGAATTCTTTACCTGGTCATCAGAAATTGCAGCAGAACATCTTCCGGATGGACCGGTTAATTCTCTTGTTTCCAATGGGATTATACCTGGAATTGGCGGGATTATGGTGTTTGCACCACAGATCGGAATCCTTCTGTACTTTCTTTATCTGTTAGAAGATTCCGGCTATATGGCGAGGGTTGTTTTCCTGATGGACAGGCTTTTACGTCCTTTCGGGCTTAATGGAAAAAGTATTGTTCCGCTGGTTTCAGGAACAGCTTGTGCCATTCCGGCGATTATGTCTACCAGAAACATTGAAAATGTTAAAGAGCGGTTGATAACCATTCTTGTAACGCCTTTTATGACGTGTTCCGCCAGACTTCCGATTTACAGCATTATTATAGGATTGATTATTCCGGACGACAGTTTTTATGGGATCAAATACAGAGCAATCGCTTTAATGATTATGTACCTGTTAGGATTTGTAATGGCTTTGGTTTCATCATTTATCCTGAAAAGTTTCATCAAAACCAAGATCAAAAGTTTCCTGGTAATGGATTTGCCGACTTACAAAATGCCATTATTTGGTTATGATTTCAAATTGGTTTTGGGGAAGGTTTGGGAATTTATTTCCGGAGCCGGAAAAGTAATTTTTACCGTTAGTATTATCCTTTGGGCTTTGAGTTATTTTGGTCCGCCTCAGCATAAAAACGAAATTCTGGCGACAGATTCTTCGTTGGATCATTCATATCTCGGAAGAATCGGAAGGACTATGGAACCTGCGATTGCACCACTTGGATACGATTGGAAAATGGGCATCGGGATCCTCACCAGTTTTGCAGCGAGAGAGGTTTTCGTAGGAACACTTTCAACGCTTTACAGTTTGGATGAGGAAGCACCCGAAGGAAAACTAATTGAGAAAATGAGACTGGATGTAAAACCGAACGGTGAGAAAGTGTTCAGTTTTGCAACCGGTGTTTCGATTCTGATTTTCTATGCATTTGCGATGCAATGTATCTCTACAATTGCTGTTGTTTACAGAGAAACCAGAAGTTTGAAGTGGACAATGTTACAAACCGTTTCAATGACATTTTTAGCTTATTTTTCCGCATTAATCGTTTACCAAATTTTGAAGTAAATTATGAGCCTTGTCAAGGTTCAAAACCTTGACAAGGCTAAAAAAAATCATCCAAAAAATGGAAACATCACTTATCTTTCAATACGCAATCATCGGGATATTGGTTTTAGCGGTGATTTATTTTGCTGTACAAAAATTTATCAAAACATTTTCTAAGAAGAAAAATGGGAAAGGTTGTGATTCGGATTGTGGTTGTTCTTAGATTTTTTGAATAAAATGTTTTTAACCTTTTTCAGATAAATGCTCGGTGATTTTTTATAGATTTGTTAAAAAACTATTTATGAGCATTGATTACGGAATGCTTTTCGAAAAAACAGTGAAAAAAATCTTCGGAAAGCCAAAAACAGCAATTTCTTTTGCAGATTATTACAGTATAGAAAAGCAAGGTTTTAAAAGTATATTGTTAACAATGTGTATTTACGAAATTAATTACAATCCTGAGAAATATAATCCTGAGAAATTGGAAATATTAATTTCATATGAAAAAAAAGCATCAAAAAATAAAAATACTCATAAGGAAGATTTAGAGTTCTTAGATTTTCTTTACAATAATTAAACTAAGATTAAAAATTATGAAAAATCTATTATTCTTCAGTTTCTTTATTTTAATTGTTAGCTGTAAAGAAAAAACGAATAGAAGTGTAGATAATACTTCTGATACTAATCTAAAGACAAATCAACCATCGTCAGTAATCCCAAAATCTTTACCAGAAAGAGCATTGGGACATTGGTATATAATTCCAGACTCCAAATTTATGCATTATGCGCAAAATCCGGATATTTCAGTAACAAGAAGTTCGAAAGGTAAAGCAATTACAATATCAAGCTTATCTGAAAATGAAAGCAATGGGAGGGTGGAAATTTTATTAAGTCAAATCTATATCTACAAAGAAAATAATAATATTTTATATTTATATCTTAGAGATGAATCTACTTCTGAAATATCGCCAGTTTGTAATGCAATTATTGAATTTAATAGCGATGGAGATATGTTACTTTTGAGACAATCTCCTACTGATTTTGTCAATTTTGAAAATTTTAGTAATGACGCTGAAGCTGCTAAATATCTCAATAGTGATGGATATTTGTTGGTGTTGACAAAAACTCCCAAATATTAAATTTAAATCAAGATTATCGTATTTTTGCCGAACCTTAAAACATAAAAAATGTCATTAATAAAATCAATCTCCGGAATCCGGGGAACAATCGGCGGAAAAGTCAATGATAATCTGACACCACTGGATGTCGTGAAGTTTGCTTCAGCATTCGGAACCTGGCTTCAGAATAATAAAAATAAAAAAGATTTGACTTTGGTTATCGGTCGTGATGCGAGAATTTCCGGTCAGATGGTTTCTTCTCTCGTTGCATCAACTTTGCAAGGTTTGGGAATTAATGTGATTGATTTGGGGCTTTCTACCACGCCAACTGTAGAGATTATGGTTCCAGAACTGAAAGCTGACGGTGGAATCATCTTAACTGCGTCTCACAATCCAAAACAATGGAACGCCCTGAAATTATTGAATGACAAAGGCGAATTTATCAACGGAGAAAATGGTGCAGAAGTTTTGGCTTTGGCGGAATCTGAAGATTTCAATTATGCAGAAGTAGATAATTTAGGGAAATATGAAACAAGAGATGATGCTTTCGATATTCACATTAAACAAATTTTGGATTTACCAACGGTTGATGTTGAGGCGATAAAAGCTAAGAAATTTAAAGTAGTTCTTGATGCTGTTAATTCTACAGGTGGAATTTCTATCCCACCACTTTTGGAGAAATTGGGTGTTGAAGTTGTAAAATTATATTGCGAACCAAATGGCCATTTTCCGCACAATCCGGAACCTTTGAAAGAACATCTTGGAGACATCTGCGAATTAGTCATCAAGGAAAAAGCAGATATGGGAATCGTGGTGGATCCTGATGTTGACAGGCTCGCTTTGATTGACGAAAAGGGCGAAATGTTCGGGGAAGAATACACTTTGGTTGCCGTTGCAGATTACCTTTTGAAAGATAAAAAAGGTGTGGCAATTTCCAATTTATCTTCCAGCCGGGCTTTGAGAGATGTGGCGAAAACTCACGATTCAGAATATTTTGCAAGCGCTGTTGGAGAGGTGAATGTCGTGAACCTTATGAAAGAAAAAAATGCCGTAATCGGTGGTGAAGGAAACGGCGGGATCATCTATCCGGAACTACATTACGGACGTGATTCTTTGGTTGGAATTGCATTATTTCTGACACATTTGGCAAAAGAAAACAAAACCGTTTCTGAACTGAGAGCAGGTTATCCGGCGTATTTTATGGGGAAAAAGAAAATTCAACTGACACCGGAAATTGATGTTGATGCTTTGCTTGTAAAAGTTCAGAATGAATTTAAAAACGAAGAAATATCAACCGTTGACGGTGTGAAAATCGATTTTGCCGAGAACTGGGTTCACCTCAGAAAATCAAATACAGAGCCGATTATCAGGATTTATACTGAAGCATTTTCTCAGGAAGAAGCGGATAAATTAGGCGATGATATGATTGCGAAAATCAGAAGTTTGATATAAAATATTTTTATTAATTTTAATAAAAATTAGACAAGATGCTTACGCTCAATACAATCATCGAAGAAATCAAAGATGTTCCGGTTAATAAATTGGAGGAACTTCATCTTTTTATCAAGACATTAATTTCAAAGAATGAAAATTACGACGAAACGAAATTGACGGATTGGCAAATTGAATTGATAGAAGAAGGCGAAAGAGATATTAAAGATGGACGATTAATTTCCCATGAAGATTTTCTGAAATCTTACGGTAGATGAGAAAAATAGAATGGACAAATTGAGCAAGGAAAGAGTTTGATCACACATTCAATTTTTGGATTAATCACAATAAATCTGATAGTTATTCTGAAAAGTTATTAGATGAAACACTTAGAAAGATAAATCTTATTGCAGAAAATCCTTTAGTTGGCGAAGTTGTTTCAAGGAATTCTAGAAGAGTTTTGGTGCTTGAGAATTTTTCAATCGTTTATAGAGCTAATAAGAATTCAGTTAAAATCAATGCATTCTTTGACAACCGAAGAAATCCAAACTCTTTATAAAACAAAAGGAAGCAAAATCTGCTTCCTTTTTTATTTTGATTAAATTTTGAACTTAGTATTCCATTTTCCTCAATTTCTTAGAAGTCGCTCCAATAAACAAAGCTGTCAAAACCGTCATCGTCCCACCAAAAACTACTGAACGGACAACGCCCATCAATTTCGCTGTCAATCCGCTTTCAAATTGCCCCAGTTCATTGCTCGACATTATGAAAATCGAATTCACGCTAAGAACTCTGCCCCGAATTTCTTCCGGCGTTTTCAGCTGGACAATTGTACCTCGTATGACAACGCTAATTCCGTCCAGCATTCCGCTTAATACTAAGAATCCGAATGACAGCCAGTAAAGCTTTGATAATCCAAATCCAATAATGCACAATCCAAAACCAGCCGCAACGAAAAGCAGGATCTTACCTTGATTTTTCCTCAATGGGACCAAAGAAAGTGTAATGATAATCAACATCGAGCCAATATCAGACGCCGCATTCAGTAATCCAAAACCTTCCGAGCCTACTTTCAGGATATCACTAGCAAAAACCGGAATCATCGCTACCGCACCACCAAAAAGAACCGCAAACATATCCAGCATCTGAGCGCCCAGGATCTCCTTCGTTTTATAAATATAAGCCAAACCTTCCTTCATACTTTCGAAAACCTTAACATCTTTATTCTTGTTTTCAGACTTTTGTTGATTGATAGTCCAGAAAAACAGGGACGCAATGGTCATACTGCACACAATTACCACCAGAGTCCACTTTATCATAATCAAAGCAATCAGGAAACCGCCCAAAGCGTGTCCGGAAACGGAAGCCGTTAGAAACGTAGCTTGATTCAGCGTCACGGCATACGGAAGATTTTCCTGTTTCACAATTCTAGGAATCATACTCGGAACCAACGGACCAAGAAAAGCCCGACAGATTCCAGTAAAAAAAATCACACCATAAATGAAATAGGTAATCTGTTGTCCGGAAAAATGCATCCGATGTCCAAAAAATGCCGGAATCAGAAGCAAACTTATCAAGACTACATACGCATAATTGCAGATCAAAAGCAGTCGCTTTTTTTCATTCATATCAATAATGTGACCGGCGTACAGCGCACAGGAAACTGCAGGAATCACTTCCGAAAGTCCGATCAGTCCGATAGAAAAAGGATCTTTCGTAAGCTGATAAACCCACCAGCCGAGCAAAGTTGCGAGCATTCTGAAAGCGATAATCAGAAAAAATCTTCCGGTAAGAAGATGGCGAAATTCTATATTTTTTAAAACCCGAAGCGGCGTAATCGAAATCATTGTGCAAAATTAGTTCTTGTACTTCAATTACTTCCACACAAAACAACAAATTTTTTGGAGCTATTTCCCGCTATCCGCTCTATCTTTTTTGTTTACGGCAGTTGGTCTCTAAGTAGAAATTGAGAAGAAAAACAAAAAAGGATGCCGCTTCTATCGGGGCTATGGGTTTTCCTCGTAAAATCAGATTGTCAAATCCCAAACAAAAAAACATCTCAGCCAAGTGAGATGTTTTTTTTATTTTATAAAATGATTTCGTTTACTTTTCTATCAATCGCCTGTGATAATTGATTTGTCCGAGATGATAATTCAAATGCGTGGCAAGATGAACCAGAAAGTATTCCGTGGAAGTTCTGTCTGATAAAACCAGAAGCGGATAGTCTTTTTTTAATTCCTCATCTGATACAAACTTTAGAGAATCTTTAATGATTGCAACTGTATCATTCAAATCAGCGACAATTCTTTCTCTCGGAACATTCTTATCCGCAAATTCCAAATCCCGGTTTCGCACATAATCAAAGTTCCCGATTTCCTTCCCAATGTAAGTCTTGAGATTCCCCATCAGATGCAAAGCGAGATTTCCCGCCGAATTAGAAATATTTCCTTCAACCTTCCAAATGTTGGATTCCGATTGATAAAGATTAAGTTCATCAATCACCCTGTTGAGATCTCTTTCAAAAAGTGAGATTAAAATTTGGGATAACATATTTCAGAAATATAAATTAAAACTCAGCCAGCTTCTCCTCACTCAAAGTCTTTACCACATTTACCCAATCCGCATCCTCATTCAGACAAGGGATATAATCGAATCTTTCTCCACCGCCGTGCAGGAATAGTTCTTTACCTTCCACAGAAATCTCTTCCAAAGTTTCCAGACAATCCGAAACGAAAGCCGGACAAACAATTGCCAGTTTTTTGATCCCTTTCTTCCCAAGCTCTTCCAACGTGGCATCGGTGTAAGGCTCCATCCATTTGTCTTTTCCAAGTCGGGATTGAAACGTTACCAACACTTTTTCTTTTGGAATTCCCAGTTTTTCTCGGACCAATTCCGTCACTTTATAACATTGATGTCTGTAACAGTATTTATGCGATGGATTATCATCTTTCTGGCAACAGTTATCCATACTGCAAGTCTTCGTAGGGTCGGTTTTATAAATATGTCTTTCCGGGACACCATGATAAGAAAACTGAAGCAAATCATAATCTGCAGGCAACTTTTTACTGATACTTTTCGCCAAAGCATCAATGTAAATCTCACGATTATAAAAAGGCTGAACGTAATTGATCTTAATATCCGGAAAGAATTTCAGACGGACTTCTTCGGCTTTGTCAATAACGGTTTCCGTCGTGCTCATCGCATATTGCGGATAAAGCGGGATCAATGTGATCTCTGTAATGCCTTTATCCACCAGTTCCTGGATTCCGGTTTGTATCGATGGTTCTGCGTAGCGCATTCCCAGTCCCACGGGAACATCTACCAGTTCCTGAAGTTTTTTCTGTAGATTTTTGGAAATCACAATCAAAGGGGAACCCTCATCCGTCCAAACCGTTTTATAAGCTTCCGCCGATTTTTTAGGTCTGGTTTTCAGGATGATTCCCTGAACCAATAAGGCGCGGAAAATCCAACGGTAATCGATGACCTTTTCATCCATCAGGAACTCGTCCAGATATTCTTTTACATCTTTTACATCAGTCGATTTTGGCGAACCGAGATTGACCAGTAGAATTCCTTTTTTGTTATTTGATTGATTCAAAATATCTTATTTTTAAACATAATATTGTCATTCCGTAGGAATCTAAACACTGAGATTCCTACGGAATGACAAACTAAATGGTTCATTATCCGTTAACCGCTTCCACATTCTCCACCAATTCCGGGACGAATTGTTTCAGAATATTTTGAATGCCGTTTTTTAGAGTTGCTGTTGATGATGGACAACCGCTGCACGCGCCCTGAAGAAGCATTCGTGCTGTTTTATTTTCCTGGTCGTATTCGATAAGAGAGATTTTCCCACCGTCATTTTCTACAGCCGGCGCCACATATTCATTCAGGATATCACTGATTTTTTGCTCATCATCTGTATATTCCCTGTTGATGATTTTGAGAACGGGATTTTCGTGCTGATGAGGTTCCAGGTTAGAAATCGTTTTTCCGGCCTGCAAAAATTCTGCGATGAAAGAACGGACCTGATTCATAATCTCGTGCCACTGGAACTGGTCATCCTTGGTTACGGCTACGAAGTTATCGCTCACATAGATTTCCCTCACAAAATCAAAAGCTTCATAAAGTTCTTGTGCTAATGGAACACCTTCAGACTCTTCTCTGGACTTTACCTCAATAAATCCATCCATCAGCATTTTACTGGAGATAAATTTCATGACTGCGGGATTAGGTGTCATCTCAGAATAAATCTGATACATTTCTTTTCTTTTCTGAAGATAGATTCTTGGATTGGCTAGCAATTCGTCCTCGATGATATTCTTCAGGCTTTCCGCCACGTGTTCCCATTCTACGCCATCCTGTTTGGCAACCGCTACGAAATTGGCTGTTATGAAAATCCTTTCCACAAAAGGATAATTGAATAATTCCTGAGCCAGTGGGATTTCTGAAATGTCAGAATTACGGTCTAATTCTAATGAACCCGGAATCAGATTATAGTCTGCGATGAATTTCATCACTTTTGGATTCTGAGTAGGTTCTATAATGATTTCTCTCATTTTAAATAAATTGAACTACAAAATTATCGTAAATTGGTGGAAGAAAAAAGCCGGTAAATCCCAATGTTATGTTAAGTTTTGATTATGAGAAGCTTTGCGAATTTTCGATTTTTTCTATTAGCTTAATATTAGTTAAAACTCGATATGATTCAAAATAAACTAATAACACTCTCAAAAATAATTTAATGAAACAAAAATTATCAATTTTCCTTTTATTTGCTCTTAATTTTATATTTTCCCAAACCATAAAAATCATCTCTATGGAAAACAATTCTCCAATCGAAGGTGTTGTTCTGATGAATAAAGCTGGAGAATATCTTGGTCAAACCAATATTAATGGAGAGATGGATGAAAGCTTTACCAAAAATACACAATTTCTATTGCTGAATCATCCTTTACTTGTGACCGATACACTATTCGTAAACAAAATTGCAAATGGAGAATACAAAGTTAAAGCAATAAAGGAAGTTAAAATTCCAGAAGTTAACATTGTTGCTTCTAATAAGGATTTTATTATTATAAAAGGTTATTTTAATAGTTATGTAACCAATAATTCTGAGTTCAATATTTTTGTAGATGGTATTGCAGAATATGTTTTTGATAGAAAAACTGGATCTTACAAAAGTCAAATCATTAATGAATACCGATCTTTTATTTTAGAAAAGAAAGATAGTAATCGAAAGGAAATCTCTAGCTTTGTTTTTGATAATCTGTTAAAACTTCCAGAACTGAATTTGGTAAGTTCTGCATTGGGATCCAAAAATGATTTTACAAAAAAATACGATCAGCAAGCGGACAAAACCATATTTACTTATCACAAAAGTAAATATACAGAGGAAGAATTTAAATTTTTAGGCTACGTTTTCAAAGACTCTAGAAGAGACGACGTCATCAGTTTTGATAGTAATAATCCAAAACCTAGCAAGTTGATTACTTTCGGAACTTCCAGCGGAATTTCATTAAAGCATAAATCTGAGGAACAATTTTCAAAACTGATGATGATTAGAAATTTTTATCCAAAAGAAATTTATTTTAAAAATAAGGGAGAGCTTGAAAAAGGCGTGAAGTTTAATAGAAATGTAAGTGATTTCAAAACTGAATATTGGAAACAAGATTCTAATGCCTCTTTTTATGAGTTTCTTTCCGAAAAATTCAAAGATTCATTTAAACAAAAGGAGAATAAAAATAAATAAAATGGCAATTATTAGAGAACTTTTAGGCAAAACGCCTCAGCTTGGAGAGAATACTTTCGTGGCAGAAACTGCTGTGATTATCGGCGATGTGACGATGGGAAATGACTGTAGCATCTGGTACAATGCGGTTTTGAGAGGTGATGTTCATTATATCAAACTTGGCAATAAAGTCAATATTCAGGATAACGCAATGGTGCATTGTACATATCAAAAAAGCCCAACCACGATTGGAAATAATGTTTCTGTAGGTCATAATGCGATTGTCCACGGGTGCACGATAAAGGATAATGTGCTGATTGGGATGGGCGCAATTGTGATGGATGACTGTATCGTAGAGAGTAACTCGATCGTTGCTGCAGGCGCTGTTGTAACGGCGAATACGCACATCAAAGAAGGCGAGATCTGGGCTGGCGTTCCGGCAAAAAAAGTGAAAGATGTTTCCCAAAATCTGATTACCTGCGAAATCGACAGGATTGCCAATAATTATGTTAAATACTCCAGCTGGTATAAAGAGGAGTGAATTGGTATAAAGATTGAATTTCCCAAGAAAAATTAGCAATGGGAAAACTCAGATCTTTTAGGGAAGTTTTAAAGGATACTTTTAACGAGTGGATGTCTTCCACTGCAGCAAAAGACAGTGCAAGTATGGCATATAATGCCATATTTTCACTTCCCGGTTTGCTCATTATTGTTATCTGGGTTGCCGGACATTTTTTTGGTGAAGAGGCTGTAAATGGAGAGATCCGCCGTCAGTTGCAGGGAATTATGGGTTATGATGGCGCGAAAAGTATTCAGGATATTATCAAAAGTGCGATGGTAGACAAGCAGAACTTCTGGATGAAAGCGTTGGGTGTAGGAACCTTGATTTTCGGTGCAACCAGCTTGTTTTTTCAGATGCAAACCTCGCTTAACACGCTTTGGGATGTGGAAGCGGCTCCGAAAAAAGCGTGGCAAAAATTTATCCTGGACAGAGCGAACTCCCTTGGAATGATTCTTATTATTGCATTTCTTTTATTGGTAAGTATGCTGCTCTCATCGCTTATCGGGCTTGCTAATAATCTTATTACTCAATATTTCGGAGTGGAAACCTATGTGATCATCCAAGCCAGTAATTTTATTTTAGGATTGGCAATTGTTACAGTTCTTTTCGCTTTTATGTTCAAGGTTTTACCGGATGTGGAGATCAAATGGAAATCTGTGTGGATAGGTGCTATTGTAACAGCTTTACTCTTCAATATCGGGAAAATGCTGATCAGTTTTTATTTCGATTTTTCCAAGCCGACTTCTATTTTCGGAGCAGCAGGAACCGTGATTCTCCTGATGATGTGGATCAATTATTCTTGTCAACTGATATTTTTCGGTGCCGAGTTCACTAAGATTTATGCCTACAGGAAAGGTCATACCATAGTTCCATCCAAACATGCCAAATGGAGCAAGGAAAAGTTATACCGAGATTCTGAAGCGCAACATATTACTCCGCAGACTCCTGCGCAGAATATTTGAAAACTGGATTTCCGTTTTCGCAAACTACTTCATCAGGCGGTAATACCAGCATACAGTCCGAAATCAGATTGTGCTTTTTATTATACGCAGCAGATTTCTGATTGTATTGTTCCACTTTTTCCAATAATTCGGTTTCAATTTTTACAGGATAGGCAATGTAAGAAACCGGTCCGCCGCAAGCTTTTGCACCTAAACCCACTGCTTTCCACTCGGCAGAGCCATCGCAGGATTCATTTTTTACCAAGTTTAAAATTGCGGTTTTCATATTTTCTAATTCCTCGGCTTCATTAGTATTTACGATGGAATTATTATTTTGGGTTTCCGGAACTGGTTTTGGAAGATTATCCGTATCCACAGTAGTTTTACAGGAAAAAGAAATCAAAGCAATTGTCAGTAAGACGAAACTATTTTTCATAACTTTTTTCTTCGGTTCTATCAAATATGATACCTATTAAATTTAATATTCAAAAAATAACATTGGTACATATTTAGTTATTAGGTAAAACCTAATACTATTTGTAACAAATTAACGTTTTAAAATACAAATTATGATGAATTTAATCCAATGAAAAATACTAACACTCATAAAATGAATTGGTTTCAGCATTTTCTGATGATCTGTTCCGGCGCGAACATTCATCTGCTGAAAAAGTCGCCTTCCGAATGGAATAAATTTGCCGGAATCGGTGGCATTGTTTTGTTTACAGCAGTTTTCGCCACATTATCTGCTGGTTATGCGATGTTCACGGTTTTTGACAACATCTGGGCATCCGTTGGATTTGGACTTCTGTGGGGATTAATGATCTTTAATCTGGATCGCTACATTGTTTCTTCCATTAAAAAGACTGGAACATGGTGGAATCAGATCCTGATGACGATTCCAAGGTTGATCTTAGCTACATTTCTCGGAATCATCATTTCAAAACCTTTAGAATTAAAAATATTTGAAAAAGAGGTAAACAAACAATTGAATACGATTATCCAGAGAAATAAAAAGCAATTGCAGGCAGAGATGAGCGGGAGAATCCTGCAACAGTCCGGACCTTTTGACCTGGAAAAGAAACAAATCCAGAATCAAATCAAAAATTATCAAATCGCGTATGATTCCGCTTCTGTGGAACTGGAAAAAGAGATTCTCGGTAAACAATCCGGTTTAACCAGCGGGAAAGTGGGCTACGGAACCAACGCCAAAAGAAAGGCTGAACTGAAAGAACAGAAACGCGCAGATCTGGAAAATTACCAAAAGCAGCAACAAGAAAGATTGCAATATTTGGATAAAGAAATTTCAAAAGTTTATTCTAACCTTGAAACCGAAAGGAAATCGACCGAAGGAATTGAAGATAAATTCAATGGCTTTGCAGCGAGATTGCAAGCTTTGGATGAATTGGGGAAGAATTCAGCTATCATCGCTTTGGCTGCCAGTTTCATTATGGGATTGTTTATTGTTTTGGAGATATCGCCGGTTTTGATTAAACTAATTTCTTCGGTTGGTCCTTACGATTATCTTCTGGAAAAAACTGAAAATGAATTTAAACTCTATTCCAAAGAGAAAATCTCGAAAGGAAATTCGTTAACGGATTACCGGATCGATGATTTTGAAGATGATCTCAAAATCAGGAAGAAGAGGAAATCCGAACTATAGCATAGCAAAATGCTGCTCCCGAAAGAGCAGCATTTTTCAATGGTTATTAGTTCTTACTTTTTGATGAATTTCAGATTGATTTTCTTTCCCGAATCTGTTACGCCATTAATCATATATGTCCCGGTTTTAAGATGCTCTACAGAAGTTTGTTTTCCTTCAAAGCTGATTCCTGTGTTCTTGCCGCTCATGTCATAGATGGTTGCATTCTTCAGGCTGCCGCTCAGCACCAGATTTTGATGAACAGGGTTTTGGTTAATTCTGATATCTTTTGCCGGACTATTATCCGAGACTGCCAAAATTTCATCCGGAAGGTTGCTTCTTTTCAGATAGATTGTAGCATTGGAGATTTCATTGTTTTTATCATAATACATGTGGTACAATTTACCATTGGAATGGGCATAGTCATCACTCCAATATTCATAAGGTGCTTCCGCAGGTGTATTGATTGTATAAATACCAGCGTTGCCGAAGGTAGTATCCATGGAACCATCCGGATTAATTCTAATGATTTCTTTGTCCGTGCTAGAACCGCTGGAATTATAGTTTTGTGCTAAAATACTTCCCATAGGCTGGAAAATAAAATCATAGCCTATGTACCTGTTGAATGTAGCTGTCCCATTGACTCCGTAATTAGCTGAAGGGTTAAAATTACTGTCAAGTTTCCTGATCTTGCTAAAGGAATCCGTCGTGTCGTGGATATAGATATTATTATTGTGGAAGTAAAAGGACGAATTTTGCGGCAGGTTATAAGTAGTGGTGTTGCTTGAACTTTCGTTATCCAGCTTTACAAGTCTTCGCCCGGAATAATCATACAGATAAAGCGCATTACCAATAATGTTGATTTCCTCCATATCAAAAGATATGATTCTTGTACCATTATTCGCATAGGTATTATCCAGTGTTCCATTTTCATTGAAACGCATCATGTAATTTCCTCCGTATATCAGGAATTTTCCGGAGGGTAATGGGATTAGCCCATACGGCGCATCTTCTTCCGGTATATTCTGCTGGCTATAGCTTACAAATGTGTTGTCCACAGTTCCGTTGGCATTCAACCGGATGATTTTTACGGTCCAGATTTCCGGGTCAATGTCGCTTTCTAACTCAGCACCATACATGAACAAGAGTTTTCCGTTTGGCAAAACATTGACTTTGGAAAAAGCCTCATAATAATCCGAACTTGAAAATTGATCAATACTGTAAGTTCCCCCAGAACCGAAAGAGGTATCTATATTGCCGTCAGGTTTCATCTTAACCATCATAGCGTGGGACACATTGCCATTGTCCATGTATCTGTCTCCGCTCAGAATCACATTGCCGTCCGGAAGCTCTGTTGCCTCAAGCCAACTGCCAAGATTTACATGAGTCACAGTGCCATTGTTCCCGAAAGAAGTGTCTAAGGATTGGGCGTTGCTATTGGATGATAACCCAAAAAGTATAATTGTAGAAAATAGAATGTTTTTCATAACGTAATATTTTCAACAAAATTAGGCTAAGGGGTTATCTGTGTCAATACCACTTTTGGGGTATTTTTTTGTTTATTTTAAAAACTATTTAATAAATAATAATATGATTGTCAGAATCAGTTTTTAATAAATTGATTATTGAATAAAAATAAAACTACTGATTAGAGATAAATTAAAGAATTTAGTTTAAGCTACCTACAACAAATGGTTGTTCGGCATTTTCATTATAATCGCGGATAAAGCCGATTTCTTTGTTTTTTTTGATTTCCGATCTGGAACTTCCGGCAAAGCCATCCCCGAAATCAATCGTGAAATCAATGTAGCTGAGTTTGTTTTTAACAAATTTCATTTTGTTAATGACCAAAATAATGTTTTTTTCCTTGAGGTTTTTCTGCAGACTGAGAAGATCCTGCCGTGTCATTTCTTTATTGAAAACGACAGCTATGACTTTCCTTTCCGAACTGAAAGAAAGCATTCCGAAAACAAAAACGGCGAAAAATAATAGTGGGAAAAGTTTGGTCTTCTTCATTGGTTTAATAACGCTGCAAAATTATTAAATTATCATCAAACTTGACACCAAAGTTAAATTAAATATATTTAAAGATAAAAACGGGTCAAATTATATAATGATGGTAATTAGAATAATCTCAGCAAGTATTAAAATAAAATTAGATAAATATTTACATAATTCGGAAATAATCAATATCTTTGGCTTCCTAATTTTTTTAAATTTAATTATTATGAAAAGAATTTTATCTTTTTCTTTGACAGCTGTAATGGCTTTTAGCGCTTATTCTCAAAGTTTATGGACTGATAATTTTGAAGCTTACAATATTGGTAATCTAGGAACACAAGGTGGTTGGGCAAGAGATCCTGAGTTTAATGTAACTGCTGCTTTTACAAGAGTTGCTAATATTGATGCTGCGCATGGGAAATCATTCCAATTGGCGAGTACTGCTGGCAATACAGATGGTGGATTCCATTACCATACTACGAACTGGGAAGCAAAAAGTGCTGCTAATAATATTTTCGTTGTGGAATATGATTATTACACAGGTACCGCTAGTGGAGGTTCTGATGCTGCTGGTTATATGCAAATATATGATGTGGATGCAGGGTATGCTATGCCAATGATGATTGGATGGGATCCGGGAGAAGGTTATATATCTCTTCAAGACGAAGTAGATGGCGTAATTGTAACCGAGAATGTAACAGCAAATACTTGGTATCATATCAAAGCTTCTTATGAGCCAGCTACTGGTGAAGTAAAAGTGAAAGTTGATAATAATGATATAGTTGTTTTTGAAGGTACTCCAGACTTGGTACCACAAGAATTTGATGTTTTATTTGCAGGTATTTCTACTGTTGGTTTTGACAATATTATAGTTTCTGCTACAAATGTTGATCCTTTCTTAGCGGTTTCTGATGTAGCTAAAAAATCTTCCGTTTCGGTATATCCAAACCCAGCTACAGAGGTTATTAATATCAAATCTGATAAGAAAATAACAGAAGTTTCTATCTATGATGCTGCAGGAAAGATTGTAAAAACAACTGCTGAAACTTCTATCAATGTAGAAAATCTTGCGAAAGGTGCTTACATTGTGAGCATTAAATATGTTGATGGTTTTAAAGAATCTACTAAAGTTATTAAGAAATAATATATTCCTTAACTTATATATCGAGGCTGCAATTATTGCAGCCTTTTTTATTTTCTAAGGGAATATTTTTTGCAATTCGAAGATTATGCCTTCATCAGTTATCAATCGTTTCAGCTATCAAGAGGATAAAAAAATACTCCGAATTGTTTACCAATCCGGAGCAGTCTATGATTATCTGAATGTGTCTCAGAATATTTTTGATGAATTCAAATCGGCTTTCTCAAAAGGAGTTTTCCTTAATAAAGTCATTAAGCCAAAATTCAAATTCAAAAAAATTAATGATTAATTACAAAGAATAATTCGGAGCTTCCTGTGTGATGATTACATCGTGCGGATGAGATTCTTTCAATCCGCTTCCAGTAATCATTACCAGTTTTGAATCTTTTTGCAAAGCTTCGATATCTTTTGCGCCACAGTAGCCCATTCCAGCTCTTAAACCTCCAGTCAATTGGAAAATCACATCTTCTAATTTCCCTTTGTGAGGAACTCTTCCTTCGATGCCTTCCGGGACAAATTTCTTAGCTTCACTTTGGAAATATCTTTCTTTTCCGCCACGTTTCATAGCTGAAAGAGAACCCATTCCTTGGTAAGACTTGAATTTTCTTCCTTGGAAAATAATTTCTTCTCCCGGAGCTTCGTCCGTTCCAGCTAAAAGCGAACCAAGCATTACGGCTCCAGCTCCACTTGCAATCGCTTTTACAATATCACCAGACAGTTTGATTCCACCGTCAGCAATAACCGCTACGTTTTTCTTTTTAGCAAATTCGTAAACGTTATAAATAGCAGACAATTGAGGAACGCCGACACCCGCAACAACTCTTGTTGTACAGATGGAACCTGGTCCAACGCCAACTTTCAAGACATTAGCACCCGCTTTTATCAAATCTTTAGCCGCGTCCGCAGTGACGATATTTCCGCCAACGATATCCAAATCTGGGAAGGTTTTTCGAATCTCTGAGATTTTATCTAAAACCCCTTTAGAATGACCGTGAGCCGAATCTATGGCAACAATATCAACACCAGCTTTTACCAATGCGGTGATTCTTTCAATCGTATCTTCGCCAACGCCAACACCAGCTCCAACAATCAGTCTGCCATTTTGGTCTTTGTTGGCATTCGGATATTCTAATTGATTATCGATATCTTTAATTGTGATTAATCCAACCAGTTTGTTTTTCTTATCAACAATTGGAAGTTTTTCGATTCTGTTTTTCAGCAAAATTTCTTTCGCTTTTTCAAGATTTGTATTTTTATCGGAAGTGATGAGGTTTTCTTTGGTCATAATTTCCTCAACTTTGATATCAAGATTTTCCTGATATTTCACATCACGATTGGTAATGATTCCGATGAGGTAATTATTTTTATCGACTACTGGAAGTCCGGAGATTTTATAATTTGCCATCAAGGCTTTAGCTTCCGCCAAAGTATGGTCTTTAGAAAGCGTGACTGGGTCGGCAATCATTCCGTTTTCGGAACGTTTAACGCTATTGACCTGAGCCGCTTGTTCTTCGATGGTCATATTTTTATGAATAAAACCTAAACCGCCAACCCTCGCCAATGCAATTGCTAAATCTGCTTCCGTAACTGTATCCATCGCAGCGGAAACAATCGGAACATTGAGCGAAATTTTGTCTGTAAGTCTTGATTTTAGGGAAACCTGATTAGGTAAAACTTCTGAATAAGAAGGAACTAGAAGCACGTCATCGAAAGTGATGGCTGTCTCTACAATTTTGTTATGAATAGACATCTTTACTTTCTTTGCAAAATTAAGTTATTTTTATTGAATTTGAAAATATCGTAATTTATTTGATAAATAATTAATATTCAGCAAAATGATGACGAATTTAAAAATGATGATAAACGATAATTGATAAATGATTTCCCCAAAAGATGAATAAACAATCAACAATCCTTTATCGCTTATCATTTATTAAAATTTGCTCAGAATTCCCCAATGGATTTTTATTTCGTTGAATTTGAAAGGATTACCAAATTCGTTTCCGTTGGAAATCTGGAAACTCATCAAACCGACGGGAAGAAAAAAGTTGAAACCAAGTCCTAAACTGTATAATTTGGGCGTGATTCCGAGCGCTTTGTTGGACATTTGTCCGTATTGCGCAAATAAATCGAAGAAGGCTTGGTCGTTCACGAGATAGCGGTACTCGGCGCCGGCAAATGCGTAGAAATCGCTGACAAGACTCTGCTCATTGAAACCCCGAAGCGAGTTCCAGCCTCCAAACCGAAAAAGTTCGTTTGTCGATAATTCGTTTTTAGAACTGAGCAAAGCCGATTCTCCTTTAATGTTGAGAAAGTGATTTCCGGATAGATTGAAGTTGTGCTCTGCAAATATAAAATACCGGATTTGGTCAAATTTTTCCTGCGTATCGTCGTAAGTTGTTTTCAGAAAATCGGCTTCCAGACGGATGTTGCTCTTGTTGATGAACAGCGGAATGTCGCTTCCTTCCTGATATTGATAATAAACACCAATCCCTTTTTTACTATAATCGCGACCACTTGTATAAAGTGAATCCAAAATCGCAGAAGATTCGAAAGTTCCTTTGAGACCGAGTTTTTGTTTTGGTGAAAGATGATAATAAATCGCGGGCAAAAATTTGACATTCGCGAACGTTGAATCCTGACGGAAAATATTGACATTGACATTCAAACCAACATTGCTCCCAAAAGTGTAAGGAATGTCAGTTTGCATATCGAAAGTCTGACCTTTGTCGGGATTTCTCTGCCAATAAACGCCGATGCTTTCGAAGCTGTTGAACATATTTTTCATTTGGACATTCAGAGTTCCGTTGACTGTGAATTTTTCGGTTTTATCATTTCCGAAACCAATCATTCCATCAAATGTGTTAGTTTTTCGTTTTTGAGTAAAGAGAAAAACCTGTGTAGAATCTTTGGTAAATAAAGTCTGAGGTGGTTTTTCCAACGAAACAAACTGATGATTCTGCAAAGATTGATTCATAGAAACCAAGCTCTTATCATCGTAATTTTTGCCGAGATATTGTTTGTTGAGGTTCTTAACGAATTGTTTCGGTAAACGTGTGTAGCCTTTGAAAACAATTGCGTCAATTTTTCTTTGAGAAGCCGGAACAACTGAGATTTTAACCGACGGAATTCCGTTTTCCATTTTTCGGAATTTGGTTTTCACCCGGTTGAAAGCGAAACCTTTGTCCCGGTATTTTTGATTGATATTTTTCTTGAGTGAATCTAAGTTTTTGGTGTAAATCTCATTCTTCTGAAACTTCAAATCCATCATTAAAGAATCCGAAAACTGAACTTTGGCCTGGTTGAAATTGGGGCCTTTATCATAATAGATTTGTGTCCGATTGTCGATTTTTTTGACGTCTTTCAGTTCTGTGAAGAAGTAAGAGTTTTCTGCCAAAGAATCCAGGAATTTAATTGCCTGGGCCGAATCTGAGACGATTTTTTTAACGTTGGTTTCTTTGTCGATAAGCCAATATTCTTGTTTCTGCGCGTTGGAAAAGACAGAAATTAAAAAAGCGATTATGTAAAAAAAACGAATCAATTTGAATTAATGTCTTTTTGTGTTGAATTGTCAGGCTGAGCGGAGTCGAAGCCTTTGTCGATATTATCCGAGTGACTATTATTTTTACAAACAGACAATGTTTTTAGTTTCGCCCAATTATCATTAATGATTGCTTCTTTTTTCTTTCTACTCCAGCCTTTCACTTGTTTTTCAAAAGCAATGGCTTGGTCAATTTCATTAAATTCATTGTAAAAAACCAATTGAACTGGTCTTCTGTTGTGAGTATAACTTTCCGGAAAATGTCCCGATTGATGTTTGATAAATCTAGATTCCAAGTTGCTTGTAACTCCTGTATAAAAAGAGTTATCTGAACATTTTAATATGTAAACATAATATTGATTCATTGTGAAAGCGCTTCGACTCCGCTCAGCGTGACAAATCTAATACTAAATGTTCAATTTAAGAGATGTCAGTCTGAGCGGAGTCGAAGACTTTTTGATTTTCAATTGTCAATTTAAAACAAAAAATCAATCCATTTTATTATACTTCTTCATCAGATTTTCGTAAGTATTCTGAGGAAGAATCCATTTCAGAGGAACGCCGATTTTCTGCCCAAATTTCCCAAAATAATAATGCGCTTTCCATTTGGTTTTTCCCAAAAGTTGGTCAACATAAACTGCTACATCCAAAGGTTCTGTTCCATCGCCAACGTGTGAATTCATTAAAGCATAAACTTTATCAAAGACATTTTTGTAAGGTTCGGAAACTTTTGTTTTGACACGGTTTTCTGCAATATTAGTTTTGATATCGCCCAGATGTAGCGAGCAAACGTGGATATTCCAAGGATAAACCTCGTAACGCATTGCTTCCGTCACTTTGTCCAAAGCCGATTTGGAAGCGGAATAAAATCCTCTGAAAGGCAATCCCATTTCGGAACCAATGCTGGAAACATTGATGATTTTTCCCGATTTTTGTTCTCTCATTTTTGGAAGAACAGCCATTATCATCTGAACTGCGCCAATCAAATTAAGATTGAATAATCTTGAAATATCGTCTTTCGTAGAATCTTCAACTGCGCCAACCATTCCCATTCCTGCATTATTTATCAGAATATCGATTCTGGTTTCGATTTTTAGGATTTCAGAAATCGCATTCTCGATTTGGTCTTTTTCGGTAATGTCGGTTGGAATTGAAATAAAATAATCAGAGTTCACGACCTTTCTGCTCAATCCGTAAACTTTGTTTCCTTTCTTTCCGAAATATTCTGCCAAGGCCAATCCGATTCCGGATGATGTGCCTGTGATGATGATAACTTTTGACATATTATTCAGTTTCTTGAGTTACATTTCGAAAATCTTCCCAAAACTCAGGATACGATTTCTCCACAACATCTTCATTTTCGATATTCAGTTCCTTAACCAAAGCAAATGGTGCAAAAGCCATTGCCATTCGGTGGTCGTTGTAAGTGGCGATAAAAATATTGTCGTCTGGTTCAATAAACTCCGAAGATTCTATTTTATCAACCGTTATGTGCGTTTTTCCACCGATTTTCAATAACTCATTTTGAAGCGCCACCAATCGGTCAGTTTCTTTTACTTTCAAAGTGTGAAGACCTGTAATCACAAACGGAATTTTCAACGCTGTTGCTGTTACACAAAGCGTTTGCGCAATGTCCGGACAGTCGTTCATATCGAGCGTGATTAATTCCGGATATTCAAAATTAGGTTCTGGCAAAAGTGAAATCGAGTTTTCTGCATAATCAGAAACCGTGTTGATTCCAAAATATTTCCAGTAGATTTCTTTGATCACGCTGTCGCCTTGCAAAGACAATGTGTGATAACTTTTCAATGTGATTGATTTTCTGCCAATTGCACAAAGAGAATAAAAATAAGAAGCCGAAGACCAATCGCTTTCAACTTCATAATGTTCTGTTCTGATGTAATTTTTATGCGAAACAATTTCGATTCTGTTTTCTGCAAAATGAGATTTGATTCCGATTTCGTTCAGGATTTTCAAAGTCATTTCGAAGTAAGGACGAGAAGTGATTTCACCTTCCAATTCTAATGTCAATCCATTTTCTAATTTTCCTCCAATTAATATTAATGAAGTCAAAAACTGGCTTGAAACATTAGCTGAAATTTTAACCGAATCTTTTTCAATCTTTTTCCCGATGATTTGTAGAGGCGGATAACCTTCTTTTTCAAGATAAGTGATATCTGCACCAAGTGACTGAAGCGCATCAACCAAAGGTTTGATAGGACGATTTTTCATTCTATCAGAACCTGTCAAAATAGTTTTTTTGCCTTCAAAAATGGAATAATAAGAAGTCAAAAATCGCATTGCAGTTCCAGCGTGATGTATATCAATGGTTTCGGAATCTGATTCCAAAGCTTTTTTCAACAAAGTTGTGTCCTGAGAATTGGAAAGATTGAGCATATCAATATTCCCAAACAATTTTCCTAAAATCAAAAGACGGTTCGAAATACTTTTCGAACCGGTAATTTGAATGTTTTTTCCGTCTATTAATTCTGATTTTTTTAATATCATATTTTTTTTGTTGGAAGTTAGAAGCAGGATGATGGAAGTTTTATTGATGCGCTTGAAACATCCATCTTCCATCATCTGACTTCCCTCTATTTTAATTTTTCGTTATTCTGATGTCGGTCTTTGTCTCTATCAGTTTTAATTTTCATTTTTTTATCGAAAGCCAATTGCAAATCTGTTCCGGTTTGATTGGCTAAGCAAAGCGTTACAAACAGAACATCGGCTAATTCTTCTCCCAAATCTTTGGATTTATCAGATTCTTTTTCAGACTGTTCACCATATCTTCTGGCAATGATTCTGGCAACTTCGCCAACTTCTTCCGTGAGCATTGCCATATTCGTCAACTCATTGAAATAACGGACGCCAATGGTTTTTATCCATTCATCAACTTGAGATTGGAGATTTGTGATTTCCATTTATGGTAAATACTGATAAGCTCCTAATGTTGGAGAACTTCCTCTGGATTTACCAGCAATATCGTTTGCTGTAACTCCAGTCGCATTAGTTCCTTTTCCAATTGCAGGTGAACCAGTCTTTACTCTCAAATTCATTTTTTGAGTAAAGTAATTCTGGAATTTTGGGTCTTCGTTTTTGATAATATCAGAACCAACAGGCGTGAATGCCGAATTAGAACTTAATTTCAGTAATGTATTATCAAATCTTGCGCTGATTGGCGTTCCGGCGGAATTGCTACTCAACGTTACCAAATCCAAAGTGTCTCCATAAATAATGGAATTCTTTACATTTAAAGTTACAAGTCCGGATTCTAAAATACCTTCATCGTTTTCCCAAGTATTACTCGCAAAGATTCCTACAGCAGACATAGAAGAATTAAGGTTCCAATAATTGGCAAGAGTAGAATAGTTTATATTATAAGTTCCGCTTCCGGCAATAGCCAAGTCTGCTTCTCCACAATTGTTCATTACCAAATTATTAGCTGTAACATTTGAATGAATTCCGTAGATACCAGCATTTTGGAATGTATGGAAAATAGAATTGTTTATTTCTGCATTACTTTCTTTCAATTGAAGTCCAACGTTTCCTCCAAAAACTCTAGCGTAATTCATATTAAGTAGAGAACCTTCTTCCATTTTGATGCCGTTCCAGTTAGCAGGAAGTGTGTCGTATTTCGTATCACTTCTGTCGCCACGGAAAATGACTTCGTCTCCTAAGACTCCATTTATTGTTAAATTAGAATTTTTCGCGAAATTCATTCCGCTATTTTTTCTGAAATAGACTTTGGTTCCTTTTTCCATTGTCAAAGTTTTACCTTCAGCAATAGTCAAATCACCAAAAATCACTTTCACTTTGTCTTTTGTCCAAGTTGTGTTTTCAGAAATGATATTAGGATTTGTATCCGTTTTGATGAAATATTCGGCATCCTGAACCACAGAAAGAAGCGTTACTTTTTGTTCGCCTGCTGGTGTATTGAAAACCACTTTGTCTTCCGCAATTGCTTCCGGAGCGTTCGCAACTGGCGCAATTTCTACAAAAACATAAAGACTGTCCTTTTTTCTCAACGCTACATTTTCAAAGCTTGTCCCCACTTTTCCATCTACATTGATTCTGTAAAGAGAAGAACTTCCGCCTTCCAAGGCGATTCTTGGAATCAGAACATCTTTATTTTCATTATTATAAACTTTTACAGCATAAGTTTCCGAACGCATTTGATTATAAACTGTATCGCAAAAAACGGTGTCAGTAGAGAATCTCAAAAGTTGGGTAGGAGAATCAAACGAAATATCATCACGATTACAACCTGCCAAAAGCAAAAGTGACCAAAATGCAATTCCAAAAAGTATTTTAATTTTCATTCTTATTGTTTAATCTTCAAAACTACAAAATTTAAATTTTTATTTTGTGAAGACGAAGATATTTTAATGATATAAAAAAAAATCCTTCCAACAGTTGAAATATTGAAAGGATTAAATATGTAAAAACAAAAAATTATTCTTTTATAAATTTTTTATTGATTATTTCGCCAGTTTTTGTGGTTGCAGAAATGATATAAGTTCCTTTTATGAGATTTGAAACATTGATTGATTTTTCTGTATTTGAAATTTGCTTAACCACTTTTCCAGAAAGGTCAGAGATTCTAATATTCGAAACGTCTTCTGAGATATTGATAATGTCTTTTACTGGATTTGGGGAAATTATAATTCCTTTTTTAGAAGTATCACTAACTCCCAAAGTACAATACAAGTCATAACCTGCTGTAGCATCCTTTTTCCAGCCACTGTAAGAATAGGCATTGGCTACATTGTCTACGATGATACAAGTTTCATTTCCGTTATTAGTAGCATCAAGATTAATGATTTTAGGATTTTGTCCATTTTTAAGATTCAATATTCTTATTAGATTTTGGTCGCACCAGACATCTGTTAAAGCTGTATTTTTGCTTAAATCTAAGAACTCCAGTTTATTCTCGTCGCAGGATATTTTAGTTAATTGCAAATTGTTGTTCAATTCCAAACTGGTTATTTGATTTCTATAACAATACAATTCTTTCAAGGCTAAATTTTTGCTGACATCCAAAGTCGTTAACTGATTTTCATAACAAATCAGGGTCTGCAGAGCATAATTTTGTGTTACGTTCAGAGTTGTTAAAGGATTTTTATAAGTAGCTAATTGTATCAGATTGGTGTTTTTCGTGACATCCAAATTTGTTAATTGATTATTGAAACATATTAAATTTTTTAAAGCAAGATTTTTACTTATGTCCAAACTCGTTAATTGATTAACACTGCAATCCAAATAAGTCAATAATGTATTCTTCGAAATGTCAAGATTAGTAACTTGATTTTGCGCAAAAGAAAGACTTGTAATATTTACAAAAGATTCAATTCCTGCTAAATTATTTATATTCATTGCATTACAAGCGATTGTTCCAGTAAATGCGATGGCTTCAGAAACTTGTATTTGGCTGTCATTATTTGTATTGATTTGTGGATTACCAACCAAATAAGCTTTGAAGTTTGCATCAGGAATGTTGACAATTTGAGATTTTACCAATCCTGTTATTCCAACAATCATCAAAAGAATAAATTTTCTAATCATATATAGTATTTTTAGTTTGGTACAAAATTAAACTTTAAAAACAATAAATCAACTACCATAAAAACTAACTAACATTTGTTAGTTTGATAAAAAAGTGTATTTTTGAACAAATCACATTCAATACATTTCAAATTGATAATAAAATACTGAATGTCAAATGTTTAAATATGCAGATAACTCAAAAACATTTTTTAAACAAAGAAATTTCTCTTACTGATTTACTCAAGTCAGCTTATCGCCTGATGTTTACGGCGAAAACTTTGACTGATTTGTACGAGCAGGAAAAAAAAATTACCTCGAAGTACGTTCACGCCACTTCCCGCGGACACGAGGCGATTCAGCTCGCTTTGGGAATGCAGCTGTTACCACAGGATTTCGTGAGTCCTTATTATAGAGACGATTCTATTTTGCTCGGAATCGGAATCACGCCTTACGAATTGATGCTTCAGCTTTTAGCAAAACGCGATGACCCATTTTCTGGCGGAAGAACCTATTATTCTCATCCAAGTTTAAGACGTGACGATTTTCCAAAAATCATCCACCAAAGTTCCGGAACAGGAATGCAAGCCATCCCAACCACCGGAATTGCATTGGGAATGAAGTATAAAGAAGAAGTCGGAATTGCTGAAAATCTCGATGACAAACCAATCGCGGTCTGCTCTCTCGGCGATGCAAGCTGTACAGAAGGCGAAGTTTCCGAAGCATTTCAAATGGCCGCTTTGAAACAATTGCCAATTCTTTATCTCGTTCAGGACAATGAGTGGGATATTTCTGCCAACGCCAAAGAAATCCGTGCACAGGATATCACAGAATATATGCGAGGTTTCAACGGCATCGAAACCAGAACCATCGACGGAACAGACTTTATCAAATCTTACGAAACTGTAAAAGAATGCATCAGGATCATTCGTGAAGAACGCCGACCAATGTTGATTCACGCAAAAGTTCCTTTATTAAATCACCATACTTCCGGCGTTAGAAAAGAATGGTATCGTGATGATTTGGAAGAATGTGAAAAACGTGACCCATTAGTAAAACTTAGAAATAAACTTTCAGAATTCAGCATAGAAGATTCCGAAGTTGAAACGATTGAAAAAGAAGTTGCAGAACTCGTAAGAACCGATTTTGAAAACGCCATTTTAGCAGAAGACCCAAAACCGGAAGATGCTTTGATACACGATTTCGCACCAACGCCAATCACCGAAGAAAAAGGCAAACGTTCTCCGAATGGAAAAATTCCGACGGTAATGGTAGATTGTGCATTATTCGCCATCAGAGAATTGATGCAGAAACATCCGGAAGCTTTGTTATATGGACAGGATGTCGGCTTGAGATTGGGTGGTGTTTTCCGTGAAGCAATTACTTTAGCTGCGCAGTTTGGAGAGAAAAGAGTTTTCAACACACCAATTCAGGAAGCATTTATCGTTGGTTCAACAGTTGGGATGAGCGCCGTTGGATTGAAACCGATTGTCGAAGTTCAATTCGCAGATTACATTTGGCCAGGTTTGAACCAGTTATTCACCGAAGTTTCCAGAAGCTATTATTTGTCTAATGGAAAATGGGCGGTGTCAATGATTCTGCGTGTTCCGATTGGCGCTTATGGAAGCGGGGGACCTTATCATTCGAGTTCGGTGGAAAGTGTTTTGTGTAATATCAAAGGAATCAAAATCGCCTATCCTTCAACAGGCGCAGATTTGAAAGGTTTGATGAAAGCCGCTTTCTACGACCCAAATCCAGTTGTGATGCTGGAACATAAAGGATTATATTGGTCAAAAATCGAAGGAACCGAAGCAGCAAAAACTATAGAACCAGATGAAGATTACATCATTCCTTTTGGGAAAGCAAGAGAAGTTTTGCTTTGTGATAATCGAAAAGATAAACCAACTTTGACCATCATCACTTATGGAATGGGCGTTTATTGGGCTTCGAATGCGGCAAAAGAATTTGACAATCAAATCGAAATTATAGATTTAAGAACACTTGCGCCTTTGGATGAAAACCGAGTTTTCGAAAGTGTGAAAAAACATAACCGTTGTATCGTTTTGACAGAAGAACCTGTAAATAATAGCTTTGCACAAAGTTTGGCTGCAAGAATCAATGAAAATTGTTTCAGACATCTGGATGCGCCGGTAAAAGTGGTTGGAGCAAAAAATCTTCCTGCAATTCCTATCAATTCCGAATTGGAGAAAGAAATGCTACCGAACACAGAAAAATTAATTAAAGAAATAGAACAATTGTTGAAATATTAGAATGATGGAAGAAAATGTTCTGACTCCGAAAATCAAAATCAATAAAAAAGAATTGATTTTATCCGAAGCCGCAATGCTTTTCAAAGAAAAGGGTTTTGGCGGTACAAGTATGCGCGACCTCGCCGAAAAAGTGGGAATGGAAGCCGCAAGTATGTACAACCACATCAAATCCAAAGACGAAATTCTGGAATTGATTTGCTTCAAAATTGCCAACCAATATATTTCCCAGTTGCAGGAAATCGAAAATACAAATCAAAGTTTTCAAGATAAGTTGAGAGCAATTATAGGACTTCACGTTCAGTTGATTATCGAAGATTCTGCATCGGTTTCTGTTGCCAATAACGATTGGAAATATCTTTCCGAAGAAAAGAAAAATCAATACAAACAAATTAGAAAATCCTACGAAAAAAGCTTTGCAAATATCATAGAACAAGGAATGGAAAGCGGGGAATTCAAAAAAATGAATGTTTCTGTGGCACTTTTCACGATGTTATCTTCAATCCGATGGATAGAATTATGGTACAAACCAAGCCGAGAAATCACACCGCAGGAATTGGAAGAAGATTTGAAAACTTTGTTGATGCAAGGTTTAAATAATTAAATTTAAATCTTAGCTAAGCGTAAGCGGCTTTGCGGACTTAAAAACATATAGTAAATCAAAAAAATCTTTGCGCACTTTGCGTTTAAAATAAATGTCAGTAGTTTTTCACCCTTTAACAGTAAAAAAAGTCAAGAAAGAAACGCCGGATTGTGTTTCTGTGAGTTTTGATGTCCCAGCGGAATTAAAGGAACAATTCAAATTCACGCAAGGACAATATTTGACATTCCGACAAGTGAATGGCGAACAAGAGTTGCGTCGTTCTTATTCTATTTGCGCAAGTCCGTGCGAAGGCGAATTGAAAGTCGCTGTGAAAAAAGTTCCAGAAGGTTTGTTCTCTTCTTTTATGAACGAAAATCTGAAAGAAGGCGACGTTCTGGAAGTAATGCCTCCAATGGGAAAATTCTTCACAGAACTCAATCCTGAAAACAAAAAAACTTACGTCGCTTTCGCTGCAGGAAGTGGAATTACGCCGATTATTTCGATTATAAAATCTGTTTTAAAAAATGAACCACAAAGTCAGTTTGTTCTGATTTACGGAAACAAAAATAAAGGAACGATTATTTTCAAAGAAGAAATCGAAGCTTTGAAAAACCGTTTTATGGAGCGATTGAGTATTTATCATATTCTCAGTCGCGAAGTTGCCGATGCCGATTTGCTGAGTGGAAGAATCAATTCAGAAAAAGCAGAATCTTTTATTAAGAATATTATTCCGACAGAAAAAATCGATGAGGTTTTCCTTTGCGGACCGGAAGAAATGATTCTGAGTGTAAGAGATACTTTAATCCAATCAGGCGTTGAAGCTAAGAAAATTCATTTCGAATTATTTTTCAGTGCGGCTTCTGCGGAAAAGAAAAAAGAACACGAGCTGGCAATCAATAAATCCGATGATGATTTTAGTAAAGTCACTGTGAAATTAGATGCAACGGCTTTGAAATTGGATTTAGCTTATCACGGACCAACAATTTTAGATGCAGCTTTACAAAATGGAGCCGATTTGCCGTACGCTTGCAAAGGTGGCGTTTGTGCGACTTGTAAATGCAAATTAGAGAAAGGCGAAGTAGAAATGGACATCAATTATTCTCTCGAACCGGACGAGATTGCCGCAGGATTTATCTTGTCTTGTCAAGCGCATCCGAGGTCGGAAGAAGTGGTTGTGAATTTTGATATAAAATAATTCTGTTAAACAAAAACATTATGGAAACAACAGAAATCAATTTAGAAGAACATTTTCAGAATAAAATAGACAGCGAAATCCGTATCGAGCCCAAAGACTGGATGCCAGATGCGTACAGAAAAACTTTGGTTCGTCAGATTTCTCAGCACGCGCATTCCGAGATTGTCGGGATGTTGCCGGAAGCCAATTGGATTACACGTGCGCCAACTTTGAACCGAAAGAAAATCCTTTTGGCAAAAGTTCAGGACGAAGCCGGACACGGGCTTTATCTCTATTGTGCTGCCGAAACTTTGGGTGTTACAAGGGACGAAACGATTAACGATTTACATTCCGGAAAAGCCAAATATTCCAGTATTTTCAATTATCCAACTCTGACTTGGGCAGATATGGGTGCAATTGGCTGGTTGGTTGACGGAGCAGCAATTTTGAATCAAGTTCCACTTTGCAGAGCGTCTTATGGACCTTACGCCAGAGCAATGGTAAGAATTTGTAAAGAAGAAAGTTTTCACCAAAGGCAGGGTTACGAGCTGATGATGAAACTCGCACAAGGTTCGCCGGAGCAGAAAGCGATGGCTCAAGATGCATTCAACCGTTGGTGGTGGCCGACTTTGATGATGTTCGGACCAAAAGATGCCGATTCTGGAAATACAGAATTATCAATGAAATGGAGAATCAAACGTTTTACCAATGACGAATTGAGACAGCGTTTTGTAGATGTTTCCATTCCGCAAGCAGAATATTTGGGTTTGACAATTCCAGATCCAGATTTGAAATTCAATGAAGAAACAGGACATTACGAATTCGGAGAAATCGATTGGGAAGAGTTCTGGAAAGTAGTTAAAGGTAATGGACTTTGCAACAAAGAACGTATCGAAACCCGCAAAAAAGCCTTCGACGACGGCGCTTGGGTAAGAGAAGCTGCAACCGCTTATCACGAAAAAAGAAAATTAAGAGAAGAACAAAATAGAAAAACAGTTTAAGTTGTCTTGTAAATAAATTTATCTCGCAGATTATCCCGATTTAGCAAATCTTTTTATTTAGCAATCTGCAAAATTTGCGTAATCTGCGAGAGATAACAAATAAAAAATAAGCAGAAAGATTAAAGCCTATTATCTCTAATCTATCTGTCTCTAAACTGAAATATTATGCAAAATACAGAATGGCCACTTTGGGAGGTTTTTATCAGAAGCAGACAGGGTTTGGATCACAAGCACGTCGGCAGTCTTCACGCTGCTGATGCGGAAATGGCAATCCAAAATGCACGCGATGTTTACACGAGAAGGATGGAAGGTGTCAGCATTTGGGTGGTAGAATCCAAGCATATCCACGCCACTAATCCCGATGATTCCGAAGCGTTTTACGAACCTTCGGAAGACAAAGTTTACCGCCATCCAACATTTTACCACGTTCCGGAAGAGGTAAAGAATATGTAAAGTTTGTTTGGTTAAAAAGTAAGCCTACTTTCACTCAATAGTAAGCCTACTTCCGACCAATAGTAAGCTTACTTTTACTTAAGAGAAGGCTTACTATTTGAAAGCCTTTCCCAAACGGGATTGCAAAGGCAAAAAATAATTACAAAATCCCCTCCTTTGGAGGGGTGGATTTCAAAATATAATTTTGAAATTCGGGGAGGTTTATATAAAATTTGGCATTCAAAATAAATGGAAAATAATCAAAATAACTGGCTCAATTATATTCTGCATCTCGCAGACACAAGTCTCATTCTCGGACAGCGTCTTTGCGAATGGTGCGGGAAAGGACCAGTTCTGGAACAGGATATTGCAATGTCCAATATTGCATTGGATTTGTTGGGAGAATCTTCCAACTATTATCAGTATGCGGCTGAAATTCAGAATGAAGGAAAAACGGAAGACGATTTGGCTTTCCTGAGAAACGAGCGTGATTTCAAGAACCTGCTTTTAGTTGAAAGAGAAAACGGACATTTTGGGGATACCATTGCAAGACAATTTTTCTTCGATGCCTATCATCATCTCTTATTGACTGAGCTGAAAAATCATTCCGATTTGAAACTGGCTTCCATTGCAGAAAAATCTTTGAAAGAAGTGACTTATCATTTAAAATGGAGCAACGAATGGATGATTCGATTAGGCGACGGCACGGAAGAAAGTCATAACAGAATTCAAAAATCAGTCAATGAGTTGGTGGACTTTACAGACGAAATGTTCATTCCAACCAACTGGGAATTAGAATTAATTGAGCAGAACATCATTCCAGACATCAGAACTTTCCGAACCCAATGGGAAACCAAAGTTTTGGATATTTTGAACGAAGCCACTTTGACAATTGATTTCTCAAAATCAAGACAATTAACAGGCGGAAAAGATGGAAAACACACCGAGAAAATGGGTTACGTTTTAGCAGAAATGCAAATGATGCAGCGCAATTATCCTGATATGGAATGGTAGAATTAAGGCACAAAAGAAGAAAATTATCTAAAACGTTATGTGATGAAATTTAAATTTTTAAAATTATTATTCTTGATATTTATTTCTTGTGGGACTTCTAAAAATTTAAATGTAAAACCCATTTTTCGTTACGTAAATTTATATACCTATGGAAAATTTGAACTTGGTGATGATTTAAAAAATATAAATTATCTAACGGAGGTCATAGATAATAGAATTTATTTAAAGAAAAATGTTTTTGGTGGAGTTGTTAGCATTGAATTAATCCCAAATTCGAAAGGTAAAATAAAGTCAATAATTTTTGATTACGGAACTAAAACAACTTTAGAATCTGAAATTAAGGATTATAAAAATATGCTAGGTTTACCGAAAACAAATACAGATAAAGCAATTTGGAGTGATGGCAGAACATCCTTTGAGTTGTATGAAGTAAATTCTAAAGTCTTTTCTAAAATGACTGATTTACAATAATAATTGTATAATAAAATGACAGTCACAGAAGAACATATCTGGCAAATATTAAAGGAAGTTCCCGACCCGGAAGTTCCAGTTCTTAATCTTTTGGATTTGGGAATCATCCGTGATGTCAAGCTCCGAAGGAGCGAAATGTCGGTAGATGTTGATTCATTTTCAGATAGCAAAGCTCCGAAGGAGCGACATATTGGTACGTCAGAAATTAATGAAGATGAAATCGAGATTGTGGTAACGCCAACTTACTCAGGCTGTCCTGCAACATCGATGATTAATATGGCTATCAAAATGAAACTCATTGAAAAAGGCTTTAATAACATCAAAATAACAAACCAATTAAGTCCGGCGTGGACCACCGATTGGATGACGGAAGAAGGAAAACAAAAACTGAAAGCTTACGGCATTGCACCGCCTGTTTATTCAAAAAATAAGGATGAATTATTTTCAAAAACAGATGAGGTCGAGTGTCCGCTTTGTGGCTCAAAACACACACATTTGGTAAGTCAGTTTGGTTCCACAGCCTGCAAAGCATTATACCAATGTGATGATTGCAGAGAACCTTTTGATTATTTTAAATGTCATTAAGTAAATGAAAATATCATCAAAAACACTTTTATTAATTATGGCATTGCTTTCATTTTATGGATGCAATGAAAAATTTGAATCTTCAAAATGGCAGTCAGAAGAAAATGGATTGTATGGCGAAAATCATAGAAAGAAAATGCTAGATGATTTGATTAGTAATATTCTAAATTTTCCTCAAAAAAAGAATGAGAAAGGAATGGCAAGAGAAGAGGTGATAAAACTAATTGGAAAGCCTAAAAGACAAGATTGCGAAGGAAATGATATTTATGAGATTGAAGAAAAGCAAGGTTCAATAGACCCAAATGGTTTTGTAAACCTAAAGTTAATGTATGATGTTGATTCAACATTAATTGGTTACATAATCGAAAATGGAATTTATAAAGAATAATATAAAAAAGTCATTGTACTTTTTACATCATACATTTTACAAACAGAAATGAAAATAGGAATAGTCGGTAGCGGAGCAATGGGAAGCGGAATTGCACAGGTTTTGGCAACAGCTGGAAATCAGGTTTTGTTGTACGACAGTAATCCGATTACCGTAGAAAAGGCCGGTCAAAATATCGAAGCTCAGTTCCAAAAATTAGCCGAAAAAGGAAAGCTGACTTATGAAGAAGCGGAAACTTATTTTGATAATATTAGATTGAGCGATAAATTATCCGAACTGAAAGATTCGGAATTAATTATCGAAGCTATTATTGAAGATTTGGAAATCAAAAAAGAACTGTTCCAAAAGTTGGAAAGTCTCGTTTCCGAAGATTGCATTCTGGCAACCAACACTTCATCTTTATCGATTGCATCCATTGCATCGGCTTGTCAAAAACCAAATCGTGTGATTGGAATTCATTTTTTCAATCCGGCGCCGTTGATGGCTTTGGTTGAGATTATTCCAGCAGTTCAGACGGATAAAGATTTAATTTCAAAAACAATAAGTTTAGTAGAAAGCTGGAAAAAACTTCCGGTTATTGCAAAAGACACGCCTGGGTTTATCGTCAATCGTGTTGCAAGACCATTTTACGGAGAAGCAATCAGAATTTTGGAAGAAGGAATTGCGGACTGTGCAACGATTGATTTTGCAATGACAAGTTTGGGCGGATTCAAAATGGGACCGTTCCAGTTGATGGACTTCATTGGCCACGATGTGAATTACCGGGTGACGGAAAGTGTGTTCAAAGAGTTTTTCTATGACCCAAAATTTAAGCCGTCTTTTACACAAAAAAGATTATTTGAGGCTGGATTTTTCGGAAAAAAATCAGGAAGAGGTTTTTATGATTATTCTTCAAACGCGGAACAATTAAAACCAAATGAAAATCCGGAATTATTAGAATTAATTTTCAAAAGAATTTTAATAATGCTGATGAATGAAGCCGCCGATGCTTATTTCTTAAATATAGCTTCCGCAGAAGACATCGATTTGGCAATGGAAAAAGGTGTTAATTATCCAAAAGGATTATTACAGTGGGCGGACGAATTTGGTTTGGATAATCTTGAAAAAGAATTGGATAATCTTTATAATTATTATCATGAAGACCGCTACAGATGCAGCCCAATCATCAGAAACTTGGTCAAACAAAATAAAACTTTTTATTAATTTTTTTGAACACGATGCTCACAAAGTTTTTTTATTTTTTAGTTCACAAAGCCGCTTCGCTTAGAATAAGATGGGGAAATTATTTCTCTTATAAGTTTTACGCCTTGTGAACATAAAGCAGAATCAAAATTATTTCTTGTGTCCTCTGTGTTCAAATCAATCATCAACTATCACTTATCAATCATAATTAATGAACAATGTATATATAATAGACGGCGTCCGAACGCCAATCGGAAAACTGAAAGGAAGCTTATCTTCCGTCCGTCCTGATGATATGGCGGCTTTTGTCATCAAAAAATTATTGGAAAGAAATCCGAACATCGACCAAAGTAAAATCTACGATGTCGTTTTAGGTTGTGCCAATCAAGCTGGAGAAGATAATCGAAATATCGCAAGAATGTCAGCTTTGCTTTCCGGGTTGGATTATCACGTTCCCGGCGAAACGGTGAACAGGCTTTGTGCTTCTGGTTTGTCGGCTGCGATTAATGCAGCGAGAGCAATCCAAGTTGGTGATGCTGATTTGCTGATTTCCGGCGGTGTGGAAAATATGACTCGCGGACCATTAGTGATTTCAAAATCCGAAAGTCCTTTTGGCGGCGATGCAAAAATATATGATACGACTTTCGGTTGGCGTTTCATCAATCCGAAAATGAAAGAAATGTACGGCGTGGATGCAATGGGCGAAACAGCAGAAAACTTGGCTGAACGTGACCAAATTTCCAGAGAAGACCAAGATAAATTTGCTTTTAATTCTCAACAGAAAGCCAAGGTTGCTCAGGAAAACGGAAGATTGTCTCAGGAAATTGTTGCCGTTAATATTCCTCAAAGAAAAGGCGAAGATTTGATTTTCGATAAAGATGAGTTTCCTAAAAACGATACAACTCTGGAAGGTTTATCAAAATTAAGAACAGCTTTCAAAAAAGAGGGAACAGTCACAGCCGGAAATGCTTCCGGATTGAATGATGGCGCAGCAGTTAATTTATTAGCTTCAGAAAATGCTATTAAAGAATTTGGATTAACTCCGAAAGCAAGAATTGTTTCGAGCGCTGTTGTTGGCGTTGAACCAAAGTTTATGGGAATTGGTCCGGTAAAAGCAGCCGAATTAGCATTGCAAAAAGCTGGATTGACATTTAATGACATCGATGTAATTGAATTAAACGAAGCATTCGCCGCTCAAAGTTTAGCCTGTATCAGAGCCTGGAATTTGTCAGACGATGACCCGAGAATCAACCCGAACGGCGGAGCAATTGCACTCGGACATCCGCTTGGAATGAGCGGCGCGAGAATCCTGAATTCCGCAATGTATGAATTACGTCATCAGAATAAAAGATATGCGCTGACAACAATGTGTGTGGGTCTGGGACAAGGTTTTGCGGTGATTATTGAGAAAGTTTAATTAGTTGTAAAAAGTAGAATGTACAAAGTAAAAAGTACATTTAACAACGCATTCTACTTTGTACATTTTACATAATACTTAATACAGAAAAAATGCAACTAGAAAATTACGCGCTCGGCAGATGGACAAAAGGAGAGGGAGAAGGGCAGGCTTTATATAACTCTATCAATGGAGAATTGGTAGCAACAGCAACTTCCAAAGGTTTGGATTTTGGCGAAATGATGGATTATGCCAGAAAAGTTGGTGGTCCGGCTTTGAGAAAATTGACTTTCCAGGAAAGAGGTTTGATGTTGAAGAAACTCGCCTTTCATCTGATGGAAAAGAAAGATGTTTTCTACAAAGTGAGTTGGGCAACCGGTGCCACCAAAGCGGACAGTTGGGTGGACATCGAAGGAGGAATTGGAAATTTATTTTCGAATGCATCGTTGAGAAGACAATTTCCCGACTTACCTTATTATATAGATGGCGATTCGGTTAAGCTTTCGAAAGAAGGAACTTTCATCGGACATCATATTTGCACACCGAAACGTGGCGTTGCAATTCATATCAATGCTTTTAATTTTCCGGTTTGGGGAATGTTGGAAAAGATTGCAGTCAATCTTTTGGCTGGTGTTCCGGCAATTGTGAAACCCGCAACAGCAACAAGTTTCCTAACCGAAGTTGTGGTTAAAGAAATAATTGCATCACAAATTTTACCAGAAGGAAGCCTGCAATTGATTTGTGGTTCAGCCAACGGAATTCTGGATAATGTGACAATGGAAGATGTCGTGACGTTTACAGGTTCGGCTTCTACTGGAAAAATGCTAAAGGCTCACCCGAAAATTATTGAAGAATCTGTGCCTTTCAATTTAGAAGCAGATTCGCTGAATGCAATGGTTTTAGGCGAAGATGCGAAACCTGGAACAGCGGAATTTGATTTGTTCATCAAAGAAGCAACGCGCGAAATGACAACTAAAGCCGGACAAAAATGTACAGCAGTCAGACGATTGCTCGTTCCTGCGAATTTGGTTGAGGATGTTCAGATTGCACTTGGACAAAGACTTTCTGGTGTTATCATCGGTGATCCGAATGTCGAAGGTGTAAGAATGGGTGCTTTGGCGAATAAAGACCAAGTGAAAGAAGTTTCTGAGAAAGTTCAGGAATTATCGAAGACTCAGGAAATCGTTTTCGGTAATCTGGAAAATTTTGAAGTGAAAGGTGCGGACAAAAATAAAGGCGCATTTATTTCTCCGATTTTATTCCTTAATTCTGACCCTTTTAGAAATACAGATTGTCATAATATTGAAGCTTTCGGACCAGTCAGCACGATTATTCCTTATCATAATATCGATGAAGCGATTGAGTTGGCGAGAATGGGGAAAGGTTCACTTTGCTGTTCGGTTGTGACAGCTGATGATGATTTTGCAAGAGATTTTGTTATTGGAGCCGCATCAATGCACGGACGAATTTTGATTCTTAATTCCGATTGTGCGAAAGAAAGTACAGGTCACGGCTCACCTTTGCCAATGTTGATTCACGGAGGTCCGGGAAGAGCTGGTGGTGGAGAAGAAATGGGAGGAAAAAGAGGTGTTCTTCACTATATGCAAAGAACTGCAATCCAAGGTTCACCAACGACTTTAACGCATATTACGCAGCAATATCAATACGGCGGAAAACAATGGGAAGATAACATTCATCCGTTTAGAAAACATTTTGAAGAACTGAAAATCGGTGAAACTTACATCACAGCAAAACATACGGTTACAGAATCTGATATTACCAATTTTGCTAATGTTTCCGGAGATAATTTCTACGCACATATGGACGCAACATCTTTGGAAGGAACAATCTTCGAAGGTCGAGTAGCGCACGGTTATTTCATTTTGAGCAAAGCCGCAGGATTGTTTGTTGACCCGAGAAAAGGTCCTGTTTTACTGAATTATGGTTTGGACGAATGCCGTTTTGTAAAACCCGTTTATCCGGGAATGACGATTGGCGTGAAGTTTACCTGCAAAGAAAAAATCAGTCAGGAAAAACGGGACGAAGATGATATTGCCAAAGGAATCGTCCGCTGGCTCGTGGATGTTTACGACGAAACTGGAGAAACTGTGGCGATTGCTACGATTCTGACAATGGTCAAAAAACTGAATCAAGAATAAACTTAAGAAACAAGAGAAAAGAATAAAGATAAAATATTATGATACGAAATTTTTATTCTTTCAATTTTAATATTATTAAATGAACGCATACGTAAAATCAAACATACAAAACGGAATAGGAACTATCGAGTTTTTCCATCCGCAAAGCAACTCGATGCCAAGTTCTCAACTTAAAAATCTGGTAGAAGAAATTAATAAACTCAGTAATAATGATGATGCAAAAGTCATCATCCTGAAAAGTAGAGGCGAAAAAGCCTTTTGTGCAGGTGCATCTTTTGACGAATTGATCTCCATCAAAGATTTTGAAACTGGGAAAATATTCTTTTCTGGTTTCGCGAATGTCATTAATGCGATGCGAAAATCTCCAAAACTTATCATTGCAAGAATCCACGGAAAAGCTGTTGGTGGCGGCGTTGGGATTGCCTGCGCTGCGGATTATACTTTTGCCACAGAAAATGCTTCTGTAAAACTCAGCGAGTTGGCGGTCGGAATTGGACCTTTCGTGATTGGACCTGTTGTAGAAAAGAAAATCGGGACATCGTCTTTTGCACAATTAGCAATCAATGCTACAGAATTTTATTCAGCAGAATGGGCTCAAGAAAAAAGTATGTATCAGGATGTTTATGAAACACCCGAAGAAATGGATGCAGAAATTCAAATTCTGGCTGAGAAATTAGCAACTTCAAATCCGGAAGCAATGTCTCAACTGAAAGAGATTCTCTGGAAAGGAACAGAGCATTGGGATGAGCTTTTAGCAGAACGCGCCGGAATCAGTGGGAATCTGGTTCTCTCAGATTTTACGGTAGATGCGATTAATCAATTTAAAAATAAATAAAAAACACCGCTTTTCAAATTGAAGAGCGGTGTTTTAATTTGAAGTCAGAAATAATTTCTGAGGGTTTTCATCATTATTCGTTTTTAAAATAATAAATATCTAATATAATCTGTGTTTCTCATTAACAATACAAAAGTACGATGCGCAGATGATTTCTGTAACAGCATAAATGCGTAATTTTAGCATTAAGTACTTATACGGAATTCTTTTTCTCGATAGTGAATATGTTTTCCTTTTGCTGGATAATCTCAAAGCTTTGATGATAAGTCCCCCAAGGAAAGGAGGATTTGATATAAAAAATTCCTCTGGGCGTTCTGACGCTGGCAGTAATTTTTACCAAAGGCATGATTCTCCTTCTTGAAATCTGGGATTTAAAAGGCGTTAGGAAAAATGGCTGGTTAACAAAGAAAACAGTCAGGAACGAAATTTCACCTGTAACAACATATTCGGTGCGGTTAATTATTTCTAATAATGAACACATATACCAAAGGAAAGATAATTTCCCGGTTTGTCATAGCGTAGAAATACCTAATTTACAAATTGATGTGCGGCGTGTAGATGTCATTCACAATAGCATAGATGACAATCCCGACCGTATTTTTAGCACCGATTTTATCCAGGATTCTCTGTCTGTGACTCTCTACGGTTCTGGGACTTAGGAAGAGAATGTCGGCAATTTCGTGGTTGGTTTTTTCTTGGCAGATCAGTTTTACCACATCGATTTCGCGGCTGGTTAATGTTTCCTCGTTATCAAAAAGTGATTTTTTCCTGGAAGGTGAGTTGAGGTAGGAACTCAGCATCTGATGATCTTCTTTTGTGAAGTACATTCCTTTTTTATGAACTGTTTCGATTGCATCTATGAAAACCGCTTTGCTGGAGTTTTTTGGAAGAAAGGCAGATACGCCCAGCTTAATCATATAGCCCAGAACACTGCTTTTGTAATGTGAAGACAGGATAATGATCTTCAGATTTGGGTAAGTTTTTTTAAGAATTTCCACCAGCTCGAAGCCATCCATAGGTTTCATCTGGACATCTACCATTGCCATGTCCGGGAAGTTTTCATCGTCCAGAGTTTCGAGATGTGCCAGGATCTCATGACCGCCTGTAGCCAAAAAATCTACAGATATATTTTCCTTAGCAGAAAGCAACATCCTGATTCCTTCCAGGATCAATTGCTCATCATCCACTAAAACTATTTTTATTGTCTCGCTCATCATAGCTAATTGGGGATATTAATAATTAAACGGCTGCCTTTCCCGATTTTGTTTTTCCATTTGTAAAAGCCTTTTACAGATATTACCCGGGCTTCAATATTTTTAAGACCCATACCTTTTTTTGATTTTTTGTAATCAAAACCTTGACCATTATCGGACAATATGACGCTAATGTATTTTATGTAATTTCTGATGTAAATCCTGACTTCACCCGCTTCAGAATGTTTGATAACATTGGACGTAAATTCCTGAATGACCCTGTAGATCTGTACTTCCGTAAAGGTGTCTTTTTTTTGATAATTGGGTTTAATATCAAGTTCCAGATTAATTCTGTAGGAAAGATTGGTTACCAGTTCCTGCAAGTAGAGTACTAAGCCCAGCTTTTCCAGATTAACAGGGTAAAGTGAGTGGGAAATGTTTCTAGTAGAATCTATCAATTCTGTAATCTGGGTATTGATGATTTTTTTCGATGTTTCCTGATTGTCCGCATCCAGATTGTTGAGCCATAGCGAGAGTATATTGAGCCGGTTTCCGATATCATCGTGAACGGATATGGCAATCCGTTTCCTCTCGTGTTCCTGACCTCTAATGTTTTCCAGGGTCAGTTCATTCTGATGTTCCAGTTCTGCCTTCAGCTGGAAATCTTTTTCCTGAATGATCCTCTGAACAAAACTTCTGTAAGCTAACAGTATAAAAGTTACGATGATTATCAATACGACAATCAGCAGAACCAGGAAAATAATATTGAGCTTTATTTCTTTAATGACAAAAATGTTTTGATGAATAAACCATAAAGAATACAAACCATCAGATTATTGAAGACCCAGACTGCTGAAAAATAATCAACCGGAAATTCTAACAACTGATGCTGGAATAGAAATATAAAAATACTGACTGTAAAATACAGAAAATACATTTTGTCAATCAGCTGGAATGGACTTCTTGAATTCACTTTGCTGATATCCTGAAGCAGAGAAAACCCGATCAATATAATCATCATCAGGTTAGAAACCGCTTTTGAGTAATCGTTATTGTAACCGGATTGTACCAAAAATCGGTCTGCAGGCAGAAAGAACAAACTTACAAAACCTGTTATGAGAAAAGCATAATTGCTTAGTTTGAGTTTTTTAATAAATATTCCCGTTACTGTAAAGAATTCTCCGGCAATATAAAAAGGATAAAGAAACGCATTGCTTTTGATCCGAAAAACAGGTAAAATGACATAAGATGTCAATTCTATGCAAAAAATGAAAATGATATAATAGAGATACCATTTTTCACTACTTCCGAACGATTTATTCTTTATAATGCCTGTGACAAGAGCAAAAGTTAATAACGCAACGGATAAAAAACCGGAACCTGTGTATAGATATTCCATTAATTATGGTGCTAGACAAGTTGGCGGACAGGGTTTGGTCCAGTCATACGTGTTGGAAGGATTAGCCTGCACAGCGTAGCTCGGCTCCGATGAGTTCTGATCAGCTGTATTGGAATTGCTGATGAAAATCAACGTTGCCAGTAATCTCTGGTAAACGGCAGAAAACTTGAATCCGAACACACACACTACATTTTGAGTCATTTCCTTATCGTGCAGGAGATCAGCTTTAGGAATGTAAAAACTCTGAAAAATTCTCTGACCATTGAACTCCAAAGATTCTCTCTGGAAGTAATCCATTGCATTTTCCCTCCAGTATTCTATTTCTTCCACCGCTTTTTGCTGCCCGGTAACAGGCTTATCTGTAACTGGGAAATCGATGTCGGAGTCCTGTTTGTTTTTGCTGAGATCCTTGGAAAGGACATAAGTACTGGTCAGCGTATAGGTTTTCGTTTGTTTCAGGGTAAGGTCTGTTGATAAATGCTGTAGCACAGAGAATTCATACGTTTCCAGAGTTTTCACATCGCCGGCAAAGGTTCTGGGCGTAAGAATCAGAATCAGCTGATTATCCCAGATCCCAATATCTGCACGGAAGTAGGTTTCTGCTTCATTTTCCTTATCCAGCCATTCAATCTGTTCCGGACTCAGAATGAATACCTGTTCCGGAGAAATAACTTTTTGGATCTCAGAATAGTTGGATTTTGCTACAGCCCAGGATTTAACAGCGGTTGTGTAATTTTCATAATTTAATCTTGCCATCTTAATTCAATATATTTAGTTTGGGGTAAAAATATTGAAAGAATTTTACAGTAACAATACGGATATGGTTTTATTGATGAATTAATGATAAAATTTATATTTCTGATTTAGAAAAAGCATACGGAATTGGTTTTGAAATTTAGTGATAAAATATTTGCATAATAAAAAATTATTCCTATTTTTGCATCCTCAAAACCAGAGTTAGGATCCATTACATCCGATGCTCATATTATAACAAATTTTAAAACTTCTGAAAATGAAACCGAAAGGTTCCGTTTCATAATTAAAAAAAGTATATCCAAATGAAACAAGGCATACACCCGGAAAATTATAGATTGGTAGTTTTCAAAGATATGAGCAACGAAGAAATGTTCCTTTGCAAATCTACTGCTGAAACTAAAGATACTATCGAGTACGAAGGACAAGAATATCCTTTGATTAAAATGGAGATCTCTTCTACTTCTCACCCTTTCTACACTGGTAAAACTAAATTGGTAGATACAGCTGGTAGAGTTGATAAGTTTATGAACAAATATAAAAAATTCGCAAAATAATTTTTGCTGATTTTTAAAAATATCAATGCCTTTCGGACTCCGGGAGGCATTTTTTATTATTTTTGTCAAATGATGGAAGTTGGATGATGGAAGTAGGAAGTTTTAAAGAAATTTTTTACATCAGATTTTAACATCCATCTTCCAACTTCAAACATCCATCAGCAATGCAATTAGTATTCTCAGACGCACAATATTGGGAAGATTTTCTTCCGCTCACTTTCACAAGACCTGTCGCAGAAATGCGAATGGGAATCCTGACATTCTCCGAGAGATGGAAAAAATTGCTCGAGATTGATGAAGTTTTCTACATCACAGAAAATTATCTGCAGGACAAGTTCAAAAAACCGGAACCCAAGCAAAGTCTTTTCATCGTTCCGAATTTCTTCCCCTCAGATGAGGTTTTGAAACAAATTAAAGATTTGCAACCTGGCGAAGCTTTGGTTTATGAAAATGAAGTTCTGGTGGCGAACATCAATATGGAAAATTTCTCATTGAATCAAATCAATAAAATGACGGACATTCACGAGAAATTATTCTTCATCGAGAAACCAACAGACATTTTTTCTTACAATGACAAAGCCATCGATTTCGATTTCAAGTTATTAACAAAAGGCAGAACTTCTCAGGAATTATCATCAACCAATGGATTTATTGGAGAAAAAGAAAATCTGTTTATAGAAGAAGGCGCAGTGATAGAATTCTCCACGCTCAATTGCAAAACCGGAAAAATCTACATCGGGAAAAATGCTGAAATAATGGAAGGTTCCAATATCAGAGGTTCATTGGCACTTTGCGAAGATTCAAAGATCAATCTCGGAACCAAAATCTACGGCGGAACAACGATTGGTCCTTCTTCAAAAGTTGGTGGCGAAGTTAATAATATTGTGATTTTCGGATATTCTAATAAGGGTCACGACGGTTTTGTCGGCAATTCTGTGATTGGAGAATGGTGTAATCTGGGAGCAGATACTAATTCATCCAACCTGAAAAATAATTATGCTTCGGTAAAGCTCTGGAATTATAAAAAGAAAAGATTCCTCGATACAGGTTTGCAATTTTGCGGACTGATAATGGGAGACCATTCCAAAACTGCTATTAATACACAACTGAACACGGGAACAGTAGTTGGTGTTGCAGCAAATATTTTCAAATCCGGTTTTCCACCGAATCTTGTAGAGAATTTTTCCTGGGGCGGAATGAAAGGCGATGAAAAATTCAAACTTGAAAAATCCTACGAAGTTGCGGAAAAAGCAATGGAACGAAGAAAAATTCCAATTACAGAAGCAGATAAAGATATTTTGAAATACATCTATAATGAGTTTTAATTTTAAAACTCATTTTTTGTTTTCAATTTAACTTACTTTACAACTCACGAAAGCATTTTGTCTCAAAGTTTGCTTATTTTTGCGCTTAGATTTTCGTCTAAGTTCTAAAATCTAATTTCTAACCTCTATATATAATAATGAAGCAATTTCTTCTTTGGCTTTTTGCATCGTTGGTTTTGGTAAGTTGTGCCAGAGTGGGATCTCCTGTAGGCGGAGATAAAGATTCTATTCCCCCGATGATGATCGGGTCTAACATTGATACAACCAGAATCAATGTGCCGAGAGACATTAAAAAACTGAGAATTGACTTTGATGAATATATCACATTAAAAGATATCAGTAAAAATCTCATCATCTCTCCACCCATTCAGTATTCTAAGATTATTCCTTCTACTATGGGAAACAAATATCTTGAGATCCAGTGGAAAGATACGCTTCAGGCTAATACGACGTATAATTTCAATTTCGGTAATTCTGTAGTGGATCTGAATGAGAATAATCCTTTACCTTATTTTAATTTTGCTTTTTCCACAGGGGATAAAATTGATGATCTTTATATCAGTGGAACAATTTCTGATGCTCTGGGGAACGAAAAGAATTCTGAAGGCAAGGAAAGAAATCTCGTAGTAGGACTTTATCAGGTAAAAGACACTATGAATTACAGGCAAAAGCCTTATTACATTGCGAAAGCAGATCCGGACGGCTACTTCGAACTGAATTACCTGACTCCGGGAAAATATAGAATTATTGGCTTTGATGATGAGAACAGTAATTCGGTTTTCGATTCAGGAAAAGAAAGTATTGCATTCCTGAAGGATACAATTAATCTGGAAAATAATGTGTCTGGATTGAGGCTCAGAACTTTTGCATCCAGGAAAGAGGTGCGTTACAGAGAGACTGCAGCTTCTGTTGGTGGTGTGCTTATGACATTCGATGGGAATCCTGAGAAAGTGGTCGTAAGAACTGTTGGAGAGAAACCCGCAGATTACAAAGTCACGCATAGAGCAAAATCGGATTCTGTCAGAATCTGGTTCGATGCTGCTAAAGAAAATATCGGAATGACAGTGAGCGAAAACCTTAGATTCTCTTACGATACAGGACTGAAGCAGGATACGGTTTCTGTTTTTTACAAAAAACCTGCGAAGGAGGAGATGACTATTTCCAATCCTTTTAACAATAAACTTGCACCAGAATCCGACTTTAGATTTTCATCCAATTATCTGATTAATAAAATCCAGCCGGAAAACTGGAAACTCGAAGCTGACAGTATTGCTCAGAATTTCACGGCAAGAATTTCCGAAGCAGATTCTACACAGATCATTGTGAAATCAGATTTTATTGCAGGAAAAAAATACCAGTTAACTGTGCCGAAAAATACGGTTAGCTCTTTTTTCAATAGGCTTAGTGAAAGTGTTCGCTTTGATTTTGAAGCGGCAAAGCCGGAAGAGTTCGGAAGTTTTACGGCTAATATTATCAATCCGCCTGTCCAGAAATTCTGGATCCAGTTGCTTAATGAAAGAAATGAACCGGTTTATCAAAAATATACTAATGAATCCTTAGTGAGATTTATCCATCTCAAGCCGGGAACTTATAAACTTAGGATTTTAGTAGATAATAATGAAAATGGCTTCTGGGACAGCTCAGATTTCCTTACAGAGACACTGTCCGAAGATGTATATCTTTATAAAAAAGCAGGAGACAAGGAAGTGATGACCAAAGTCAATGTCCGTCCGATGTGGGAGATCAATGAGAATTGGGACTTAACCAAAGAAGAACAGCCTGTCAATTGAAAAAAATAATTTTTTGGATCGCTGCTGTTTTTCTGGCAATACAATTTATTCCTGTAGATCGGGAAAATAAACCTGTTAATAAGGATCATAACTTTGCAGATATCCACAACACTCCCAAAAATATAATGGTAATTCTGAAGAACGCCTGCTACGACTGTCATTCCAATGAAACGGTCTATCCGCAATATGCTTACATTGCACCTGTTTCCTGGGCGGTCAAGGATCACGTCAACGAAGGCAGAACCTATCTCAATTTTTCAGAATGGGGAACCTATAATAAAGATATCCGGCAGAATGCAATTCAGAAAACTGTAGAAACTGTTCGTAACCATAAAATGCCGTTGCCATCGTATATCAGCTATCATCCAATTGCTAATCTCACAAAACAGCAAAGAATCTATCTGGAAGCCTATTTTTTAAATATTCAAGAAAAATAATACAATATCGTTATTGTTATGTCAAATATTTTTTATATTTGATAAAAACTAGACGTTATGAATAAATTATGGATAATAATAGCAATAATTATTTCTCTTGCTGCAAGATCACAGGAAACCCTGATGGGAGATAACAAGAGGAATCTTGTAAAAATGAATCTTACAGGCGTTATTTTTAGAAATTATCAGTTTGCTTATGAGCGAACAATTACAAAAAGATTTGGTGTTCAGGTTTCCTATGGGTTTATTCCAACTGGGCAAGTTCCTTTGGTAGATGAATATATCAAGGACGATGATATTAACAATATAAAGATGGGAGGAAGTAATTTCACGCTAGAGCCAAGGATTTATCTTGGCCGCGGTTACGGTCACGGTTTTTATTTAGCGCCCTACTATAGATACTCTCATTTTAATATAGACAATTTAACTTATAATTACCGTTCAGAAGATCCGGGCAGTTTAGGCGAAAAGATTCCCATTTCGTTTAGTGGTAAGACAAATTCGAATAATGCAGGATTAATGATAGGCGCGCAGTGGCTTCTTGGCAGAAATGACAATTGGGTTTTGGATGTTTGGTTCGTTGGCGGTCACTATGGCGGAGCCACCGGAACCATTACAGGGAGATCCGGCAGGCCTTTGTCACCCACCGAGCAGGTTCAGTTAAAGCGCGATATTGAAGATTTGGAAATAAGCTTATTTGATTATACAGTGACAACTAATGCGAGTGGGGCAGTAATAAATTTGGATTCCAAATGGCTTGGGGTTAGATCAGGTCTTTCTTTTGGCTATAGATTTTAGGTGTAATTACACATATAATATGGCAATCCTCCTGGGATTGTCATTTTTTATGGGTGAATAATATAAAAAA